>SXGS01682046.1_pt1 | contig 11004 bp, 8 predicted proteins | sample 3174681 | NCBI WGS metagenome assembly SXGS01 (sample SAMN11356861, study PRJNA531348) | freshwater metagenome | isolation source: freshwater sample F1-80 | place: China: Fuxian Lake, Yuxi | collected 2017-12-25 | reverse complement strand
GCAGAGGAATGATGCGCGGTGCTGCAATTGGTCCGACCAATCGAGTTCTATGAAAGCCAAATAAGCAGCAAACCGGCGCAGCAAATCGACTATTCTTTTGCCTTCATTACCTTGCCGTTCAAGACTACAACTTCATTGGCAGTAGAATTAAGACAGAGGAATGATGTGAGGTTCTACAATATCCCAAGCATTAGATGTTGTTGATGGCTAACGAAAGTAACGCACCGGCTCCCAATATTGTTGAGGCATGGTCATGGAGTCGATCACAGCTCGCTCGATGGCAGCTTGCTGAACTCAATCGCCAATTCGCCGCCATCTTGCCTTTGAATCGATTTTATCGCGAAAAATTCGGTTGTGATTCTCTCGCCCTGGCCGATCTGGGAGAGTTAACGAGTTTGCCTCTGACCGCCAAGGATGAATTAGTTCAATCCGTCGACGATTCTGGTTTTAGCCGGCATCAAACTTACGCGCCTTACCGGTATAGCCGCCTGCACCGCACTAGTGGCACCAAGGGAAATCCTTTGATGATTTTGGACACCATCGACGATTGGCGATGGTGGTCCACAACCTGGCAGCATGTTCTCACCGCTGCGGATGTCAGCCAACATGATCGAGTATTTCTCGCTTTTTCGTTTGGCCCCTTCATCGGTTTCTGGAGCGCGCACGAGGCCTGTTGCGAGCGCGGCGCGATGGTCATTCCCGGAGGCGGTATCAATTCGCTGGCAAGAATCGAATTGATGCGTCAAGCTCATGCGACGGTAATCGCTTGCACTCCGACTTATGCTATGCATCTACATGAAGTTGCGGCGCAGCATGCGATCGACTTGCGTACGATCGGCATCCGGCGCGTGCTGGTCGCCGGCGAGCCGGGCGGAAGTATCCCGGCGGTGCGCGAGCGAATTGAGAGAGCATGGGGAGCCCAAGTCATCGATCACTGCGGTGCGACGGAGATCGGGCCATGGGGATTTGGCTGGCCCGATGGCGGCGGTGTACACGTGATCGAAACCAGTTTCATCCCGGAGTTAATTCCTTTCGCGAATCCCGATAGCAAAGATACGACCCTGTTTGAATTAGTACTGACTTCGCTGGGCAGATTTGGTGCACCCGTCATCCGATACCGCACCGGGGACTTAGTACGGTCCACCAACCGCGCTTCGATCCGTTGCTCGTTTTTGTGGCTCGATGGCGGCATAGTCGGCCGCGCGGACGATATGTTGATCGTGCGTGGTGTTAACATATTCCCCAGCAGCGTTGAGGCGATCCTGCGCGAGTTCAGCGAATTACATGAATACCGAGTGACGCTCGCACGGGCCGGCGAACTCGACGAAATCGCCATCGAAGTCGAAGCAGCCGACCACTTGCTGGAACCGATTCGCAATCGATTGCTCACCGGAGTGGGACTGCGCGTCAATGTCTCGCAAGTGCCGCCAGGCAGCCTTCCACGAAGCGAAGGCAAATCGCGACGCTGGTTGGACAAACGCGCGCGATCGACATTCTAATAGAACAAAGTTCAATAACAACACATCCCAGCAATTGGGCGTCAAATGGAGATTTACCAAGGCTTGTATTGGCAAATTCCCATCTGCCGCTCGCCTAAAGAGCTCTTAACTGATCCAAAATGATGGTGAGTGAAATGAGCGTCGAGAGCGGACCAGCTCTGTTTGCGGATGATCTCGCGCGGCTTGGTGGGATTGCGCCGCAGCGACTGCGTCCGGTGCCCGTGCCAGGGAATGCGACGTTAGCAGACTGCATTAGCGCCACGAATCTGAACCACGCGCGTTGTGCGAATTAGTTGATGGATTAATAGTGGACCAAGCGGTGATTTACGAAGCTTCCGTCGTTGGCGCGGCAATTCTCTTTCTCTTGAAAATGTTTGTCAACGTTCCCAGGTTTGGACTCGTGTCAGGAGCGGATATTTTGAATTTGAACGGGCGACCTCCAACGTTGTAATTACGCGTTTCCGAGAAGTAACCGAGCGATTGTAACGTAGACGACGATGCCCAAGATGTCGTTGATACCGGCGACAAATGGGTTACTCATCAACGCAGGATCCCAGCTAATGCGTTTAAAGAGCAAAGGCAAAACGGAGCCTGTTAATGTTCCGCAAATCACCACGAAAAAGATCGTCAGCGGAATGATCATGGCCGCCCAAGCAGTGGGCGCTAAATACAGCGCAGGGGCAAGCCCGACCAACCCAAGGAATAAGCCCAACAGAGCGCCGGTCGCAATTTCCCGCGAGATGATCGTCATCCAGTCTCGCAATTGTATGTCGCCAGTAGCCATGGCTGTGATAATTAGTACCGACGACTGGCTGCCTGAATTTCCACCGGACCCAATTACCAGTGGGATGAACCATACCATCCACTCGAATCGATCGAGTTCGGGTTGGTAGTGTTTGAGTGCTAAAGCGGTAAACAAACCCGCGAAGAAGAGAATGCCCAGCCACATGCCGCGTTTCCAGGTCAACGTCAGAATCGGCGTACGAGCATAGCTGTCTTCCAATGGATCAACCGCCGCAAATCTTTGTGCATCTTCGGTTGCCACTTCAATGACAACGTCAATAACATCGTCGTGCGTAATAATTCCCAGCAGATGACGATCCGCGTCAACCACGGGGATGGCCAGTAAATTGAATTTCGCTACTTGTTGAGCGACATGCTCTTGATCCTCATGGGCGCCGACTGTCACTAGGTCGGTCTGCATCATTTCGCCCAACCGACGCTCTTGCTTGCCTATCGACGATACCAGATTGCGCGTACTGACGACGCCCCGCAGATGATTCGTATCATCGACGATGTAAATGTAATGAATAGTCTCCAATCGCTCTGCCTGGCGCGAGAGTTTCTCGAAAGCTTCGCGCACCGTCAATCGCTGGTTCAAACACGCAACCTCGGTGGTCATCAATGCGCCGGCCGTTCCCTCGGCAAAGGTTTGCAGTTTGCGAATATCTCGTCGATCAGGAGCGGGAATCAGAGCCAGCAGATGTTCGACACGAGCCTCTGGTAGTTCACCCAGCAGATCGACGGCATCGTCAGCGGGAATGTGCGTGATCAGGTCGGCAACTTGGGTATCATCCTGCTCCTGCAACATTTCGACTTGCCGGTCGTAGTTCAGGTAGCTGAAGATCTCGGCGCGCAGGTTGGGTTCGGCGAACTGCAGTACTTGCCAAGCCTCTGGGGCATCCAATCCTTCCATGAATTCAGCGGTGCGAGCGGGGTGCAGCGCGGTGCAGAATTCCGCTAACTCGCCGACATTATTGACGGCGAGCATTTCTCGCAGCTCAGGCAAAAAAAGCGTATTGACCATGCACGAAGCTACCCATCGTCAGCCAAACCGAATGGGCTCAGCTCGTGACTTTGAAAAACACCTGCTGCGGATAGAAACGCAGCCTATTGGGCCAAAATTGGCAAATCAAAATCGCCGAGCATGTCTCGCCACACCGAGTGGATATGGTTTGCTGGATTGCCAGCCGAGTCCGGTTGCACGTTGATAAACTCGATCAGAAAAGTTGGTCCCTGCACGCGGTAGTAATGAGGCTCGCCTGCCTTTTCGCCACCTGACCAGCAGAAAGCGATTTTGTCGAAACCCGCTTGCTCGATCAATTGCCAGCGCTCAGCAGCAACTTCCGCGCGCATCTTTTCGGTATAGGATTTCATCAGATTTCGCAACGATGCTTGCTGATCAGCCGATAACTTGTCAGCCGTAACGCCGACGTTCTCCGAAGCTGGTGGCTGCGGCGTACCGGCGGCGCGAATTTCTTTGGGTGTTTCACCATCGAGCAGCGCCAGCTTTTTCTGCTGTGAATTTAGACTCTTAACGAAGCCGAATGCCAATTCCTCTTCGTCGCGCAGGATGCGCAGACCTTTGGGAAATGCCGTTCCATAATCGGTCTTCAATTCGGCGGGATTGGATGCAAAAAATTGCGGAGTGGAATCGACGATCTTGTTGCCCATCATGGTGAAATTCACCGACAGATGGTGCCCTTCGACACTCAAACCCCAGCGCGAATCCGCACCAACATCACCAAATATTTCGAAGTAGTACTTTTCAGGATTTCGTTTTTGCTCGCTGCCGGGTCCTTCGAGCATCCTGAGCACGTTTTCGAGGCTCATCACCGTTTTGGCTTTATCGTATCCGACTTGGCTGAGAACGGTTTCCAGTAATTTCATCGCCAACATCCGCTGCGACGGCTCCATTTCCATCATGGGCAAACCGTTGCGAGTGTCCATCGGAATAAAGTGCCAAACGACCCGTTTTTCCGTTGCGATCGGTTGGTGCAGTTTGGCAAGTCCATCTTTGGATACTGCCCCCATGAGGGTTTTAGCTGCACCGACCATATCCGCTGGCTGTTGATTGGCCAACTGGTGAGTCGAAACCAATGCGGTACCAATCAACGCAAATAGTACGATTGCTCGCCAAATCGGCATGATGTCAACTCCCGTTCAAGATCGAATTCAATGCAATGGAACGATATCCGCAAGTGGAACACACGATAAACTACCGGTCCAATGAAAAGTATGCCCAGCGATTCTCTTGACCGCAAGTGGGTCGCCAGCGGCCTGAAGCCTCCGGCAGGATTGTAGCACCAACGACCCACGAAACGGCGAATTAACTTAACCGATTCGCAATACTTCAGCGGCAACAGGTAGCGACCAACCAGCACGGTAAGTGGTTTTGATTAACTCATCCGCTTCGGGTGCATTGGTGGCCTTGAGATTCTTTGAATCCCACTGGATCGTTTTACCTAGTCGTACTGCTAGATTCCCCAACAGTACCATTTCCGTAAATGGTCCTGCATAGTCGAAACTCGACAAAGACTTGGTCCCATTACGGCACGCTGCCAGCCATTCAACATCCTCGTTGGCCACTCGCGCGAGCGTTTTCTCCAGCGAGGCGAATTCCTGTGCCAGATGCCCCGGAGTGACGATCCAATTCTCGGAGCCACGATTAAACAGCATCAGCCCTTTGTCACCCACCAAGATTAAATCCCAAGCTGCGGGCGAGTTGATTTCCGCAGCTTGTTTTTTCTTTTTGCCGTTAGCCTTGGTTGGCGCTTGCAACTGCTGACCCAGGCCTCGCGCTTCTTCAGTGGCACGAAGCAACAGCTCATAGGGAGCGTTGGCGCGGGTATCGCGAATACCGTCGTACCAAACAAACTTTACCGGTGGCTGTTCGACTTTTGCAACCGGGCCAACGGATGCGCCTAATTGCCCGCCACCCACGCGAGGTCGCGCCGCAAAATGGTAAGTGATCGTCGACCAATCTGGACCGCATTCTGCATTCTGGCCACCAGACTCGGCTTCGACACTGGTAGGTGCTCCTAAATCGAGGGCCCAATATGGCATATCCATGATGTGGCAAGCCATATCGCCCAGCGCGCCGGTTCCGAAATCCCACCAACCGCGCCATTTGAACGGTACGTAACACGGATTGTACTCGCGGACCGGGGCTGGCCCTAACCATAGATCCCAGTCGAGATCCGCTGGCTTGGCGGTTCCGGCGGTTTTAGCTCGTTCATCGAGGGCCTTTGCTCCCTGTGGCCAAGTCGGTCGATTCGTCCAACAATAAACTTCGCGGACCGGGCCGATGATGCCGGCACGAACTAATTCCACAGCGCGCCGAATCGGTTCGGCTGCATGGGCCTGGTTGCCCATTTGAGTTTGCACGCCGTAGTACTTCGCGGCTTGCGTCATCACGCGCGCTTCATAGATCGTGTGAGTCAAGGGTTTTTGAACGTAGACGTGTTTGCCTCGCGCCATTGCAGAAAGTGCGGCGATCGCGTGAGTGTGGTCCGGCGTACTGATAGAAACAGCATCGATCCCACGTTCTTTGTCCAGCATCTCGCGAAAATCGGTGTAGCGTTTTGCAGTTGAGTAATTGCGAAATGTGTTGGCTGCTTTGGTGGCATCGACATCACACAATGCGACGTATGTTCCCCCAGCGGCCGTGATGTCACTGACTTCGCCTGCTCCTTTTCCTCCAACGCCAATCCCTGCCACCAAGAAACGATCGTTCGCGCCCCATACTCGTTTGGGAATGAAGGTAAATGCAAATGCCGAGGATGCTGCGGCGACAAATTTCCTGCGCTGCATACCCGTGGCATTTTGAAAAGGAGCAGAATTTGGTTGCGCCGCTGAAACGCTGGGGACTATGTTCGTTTTCCTGCGATTGCTCATGGAAAAAAGTTCCTGATTTATGGGTGGGTAGGCTGTCGATTTAGTGAGCATCTGGGACTGACTGCGATGCTGAAATACTGACTTGGTCATTCGGACCGATGGCGGCGCTGGGAGTATTTCAAGTAGCCAGCATGGTACAGGATGGGCAAGCGGCGCGATAAAATCAAGCGGCAGTGTTCCGGTAAAGTGCCTGTCATTGGTCGTTACGCAACCATGGTTTATAAACAGTAAGAGAGTTGGCTTACTTTGATCGAGATGGGCTTCGTAATTCGTGGCCAGCGCTCGAATGTTCGCAGTTGACGTGCAGGTGCGCAGTCAGCATCTGTAACTATAGAGTAATAAATGAATTCCTATGCTCACTAAACGCATCATACCTTGCCTTGACGTGGCTGCCGGAAGAGTTGTCAAGGGAACCAACTTCTTGAACTTGCGCGATGCTGGAGATCCAGTCGAAGTCGCGGCGCGCTATGAAAGGGAAGGGGCCGACGAGCTGGTTTTCCTAGACATTACCGCAAGTCACGAACAGCGCAATATCATGTTAGACGTAGTTCGGCGTACGGCTGAGCAAGTTTTCATGCCTCTGACGGTTGGCGGTGGAATACGCACTTTGGATGATATTCGCGCCTTGCTACAAGCCGGTTGTGACAAGGTCTCTATTAACACGGCGGCGTGCAAAGACCCCGATTTTGTAGCGCGAGCAGCCGATCGCTTTGGCAGTCAGTGCATTGTCGTGAATATCGATCCCAAACGAGTGCAGCAGGCGGGACGCCAAGTCTGGGAAGTCCACACTCACGGAGGCAGAACGCCAACCGGGTTAGAAGCTGTGCCGTGGGCAGCGCGAGTCGAGCAGTTGGGAGCTGGCGAGATCGTGTTAACTAGCATGGACCGAGACGGAACATGCGATGGCTACGATATTGAGGTTACTTCGGCAGTCAGCCGATCGGTAGGGATTCCCGTAGTCGCCAGTGGCGGTGCGGGCCGTCCAGATCACTTAGCCGATGTGATCCAATTTGGTTTTGCCGATGCAGCACTAGCGGCCAGCATATTTCATTTTGGTCATTTTACGATCAACGAAACAAAGCTCATTATGGCCGAACGCGGAATTTCAGTTCGACGCTGAGTCTGCGCGCAGCTAGAAATCAGCTTTCCCCCCAGTGGGATTACTGAGAGTTGAAGAGAGTAGAGCAATTGTCCTCAATTGCTCTGTGATAATGCTCCTCAATTGCTCAGAAAACACTTAAGGACAGATCAGGAAACGATTGGGGACAATCGTTCTACTCTCTGGGCTAAAAATTCTGGACCGTTCTTTCGTTTGGTATGCGCCTAGTTCATAATACTGCGGACCTTTGGTACGATGTCAAGACGGGGAAGCGAGCCAGTGGTTGTTTGCCAGTTGAATCAATGGCAAATGTGACCGCGCACTCGAGTTTGGGGAATTTTTTTGCAGCTTTTTCAAACGTTATTGAGCCGATATGTCAACAGCGACAGCAAGCAGTAATGGTGCAAATACCGTCGATGCAACTTCCGACCGGCTGATCGGTGCGCTGCTCAAAGAGCGGATCGAGTTGGAAGTCGACAAGCTATTTCGCGCACTAGTAAAGCTAAAAGGTTCAGACTTGCACTTGAAAGTTGGCCAACCGCCGATTGTGCGAGTTAGTGGCGATTTAAAAGCGCTCAATCGCGAACCGATCGACAATGCAGAGATGGTTCGATTGCTGGTTCCAATGCTGGATGAACGGGCGCGGAAGATTTTCGAAGAAGAAGGCGGTGCAGACTTCGCCTACGTTGTCGATGTCGACGGGGTGAAATGGCGATTTCGCGTAAACATGCTCAAGCAGTTGGGTAGAATTGGGTTGGTAGCTCGTCGGGTAAACAACTTCATCCCGATGTTTGAAGGATTGTATTTGCCCGCTGCTATGGAGACGTTGTGCCATTTCGATCAAGGCATGGTGCTCCTGGCCGGCGTTACGGGATCTGGTAAGAGTACGACGATTGGGTCGATGTTGAACTATATCAATTCGATTTATCGCAAGCATATTCTGACGCTGGAGGACCCGATTGAATTCGTATATACGGAAGATAAATGCCTGATCAATCAACGCGAAATTGGACAGGATGTCAAGGATTTCGAAATTGGTATGAAGCATGCTGTCCGCGAAGACCCCGATATCATTCTGGTCGGTGAGATGCGTGATCAGGAAACGTTTTTGACTGCGATCCACGCGGCAGAAACTGGCCACTTGGTATTTGGTACGATCCACGCTTCCAGCGCTCCGACGACAATCGGTCGTATTCTCGACTTGTTTCCCCAAGCAATGCACGGTGCGATTCGCAGTGCAATCGCGTTCAATATGAAGGGAATTGTCGCGCAAAAATTGCTGCGGTCGATCAAGCCGGGCGTGGGGCGTGTGCCGACTGTGGAGATTATGACCTTTACTCCAATGGTTCAGAAATTGGTGCTTGAGGGGCACGATTCGAAATTGCCTGACGCGATTCGTATCGGTGTTGCCGAAGGCATGCAAGACTTCACCATGAGCCTAAAGATCCTCATTGACCAAGAATTGATTGACCGCCCAACCGCGTTTGCGGTCGCTCCCAACAAAGATGCGCTCAAGATGGCGCTCAAAGGTATCGAAGTTAGCCAACCAGGTATTATCTAATATTATTCGCGTAACCACGCCGACTTTCGTTCCGATCTTGGAACTATGCTCTATCGGTCGTGAGCAAAGTAGTCGCTGTTTCGCCGTAGGACAAATTCATGCTGCGTAAGAAGAAAGACAAGAATAGCAAGTCGGGTGGCGAACCCGTTTTGCCGGCGCTGGAATTCAAACCTGTTAATGCCGACAAACAACAGGCCCAGGGGCTGATGGTGGCCTGTCGGCAAGTGGAGCAATATCCGCTGCTGGTAACACTGATTGCGCAAGCCGTCAGCGTGCGCGCCGACCAAGTTCTATTGGACTACACGGTCCAGGGTGCCTCGATTCGCTATCGCGTTGACGGAATGTGGGAAACGATGCCGCCGATGGATCGTCCCAATGGCGACAAGGTTTTGGAGATCTTCAAACGATTAGCGGGAATGAACTTTGCCGACCGCCGCACCAAGCAAAAGGGCAAACTACCAATAGCATGTGCCGGCGACTGGATTCTTGAAATCTTGTCTCAGGGCACTCCCAATGGCGAACGAGTTCTGGTGAAGATCGACCCTAAGAAGCCGATTTTGAAGACGCTGTCCGATTTGGGAATGCGCGACAAGATGCAGGAGCAGCTCAAAGGTCTGCTCAATGCTAACGATGCGGTGGTCGTAGTCAGCGGTGCTGCCGGACATGGTTTGCCCACGATGTGGCGAGTCGTGCTCGAAGCTGCCGACCGTTATGTACGTGACTTTCATATCATCGAAGATAAGATCACTGCGGAAGCAGAGTTAATTAACATAACTCAACATCTATTCGATAGTTCCGCCGGCGAGACTCCAAAAAACGTGTTGGCCAGTTTGTTGCTCAAACAACCGGACGTGTTGGTAATGCCGGACTTCATAAACGAAGAAACTTTGCAAACGATTATTGAGGAAGTAATCGAGGAACATCGGCATTGCATCACCAAAATCGTTGCTCCTTCCGCCGCAGAAGCCTACGTGAAATTGCTGACCACTCATAAGAAGCAAAGCAAAAACTTGATCAAAGCAATTTCTAGCGTATTAAACGTCCGCCTGGTCCGCCGGTTGTGTGAAAAATGCCGCCAGCCGTTTCAGCCAAATCCTCAATTGCTACAGAAACTAGGCATACCATCGGGTCGAGTTACCACGATGTATCAAGCGTTCATACCGCCACCTCCCGAGCAGCGAGTTGACGCCAAAGGCAACCCCATCGAAATCGAGATCTGCGAGCGATGTGGAGGACGAGGATTTTACGGCAGAGCGGGCATTTTCGAGCTGCTCCAGATTACCGACGAAATTAGGAAAGTGGCCGAAACGAACCCAACGGTGGAAGCCATCGTACAGGTTGCCAGGAAAGTCGGGCATCGCACGTTGCAAGACGAAGGTGTGCTTGCGGTGGCCACCGGCATGACGAGCTTACAGGAATTGCAACGAGTTATGGCTCCAGCAAAAGCCTAATTGGACAGCGCAACGCTTTGCGGCATACAAGCCCGAAGCGCCAGCGAGTGAATAACTTACGACGATTACGACAATTCACTCGCTGGCGCTTCGAGCTTGTATACTGCAAAAAGTGGCGCTGTCCAACTAAGCTTGGACAATCGGTCAACCAGTGTCAGTAAGGTAGTGCTTATGTCTTTGGAGAAGTTGTCTGATCGCCCGCTGATGGGTGCCCTGGACCATGAGTTCGAGGTTGTTGAACGGCCTCCTGTCAGCCCGCTGGCAATTGTTGCCCTGGCGCTAGGATCGCTCAGTTTGTTTTCGACTTTTGGTCCAGCCATGTTGCCGGCGCCGATCATTGCGATCGCATTTGGATTTCTGATTTATTGGAAGCTAAACGCGAACCCTGGTATGGGCGGCAAGAACCTTGCTCTCACTGGATTCGCATTGGGAATTCTTTTCTTGGTCTGGTCGGTTACCGCAACTCGATTGCGAAACGAGTATATGTACGCGGCCGGTGGTCAGTTTGCCAAACATTTCCTGACGATGATGTCGGCAGGCAAGCGGTACGAAGCATTCGAGTTAACTCGCCCTGAACACGAACGTCAAATCCCTGGTACATCACTAGAAAAATACTACAGCTCGAACACCAGCCCGGAAGTGAAAGAGAGCCTCGACGCATTTATCAAAGGTACAAAGACCAGCCTTATCGAATCGCGTGGCAAGTCGGCCGCCTGG
>SXGS01488386.1_pt1 | contig 11006 bp, 4 predicted proteins | sample 3174681 | NCBI WGS metagenome assembly SXGS01 (sample SAMN11356861, study PRJNA531348) | freshwater metagenome | isolation source: freshwater sample F1-80 | place: China: Fuxian Lake, Yuxi | collected 2017-12-25 | reverse complement strand
TCCTCTGATCCGGATGCCTCCCCGTTCACCGCCAAGGAGAATTGTCTCCGGAGTGAGTCGGAGTCGTACGTCCTCTGCGTCGGCGACCGTCCCGCAGGGAATGACCCTCGCAGCACCATTTCCCAGAGCGGCCACGATGGTTGTCGAAGCACGGAGAATGTCAATGATAACGGCGACGCCACCTTCCAGGCGGTCCACATCACACAGGGACGGCAGCGGCCAGACGTAGAGCGGTGTTTTCATGAGAAATCAGCGGTTGATCCTGAAGTCCGGCACCGACTCAGCAGACTTCGAACATTCGAACCCCCCGGCATCCCCACTGCTGGTCCATGCCGTCAGGTCCCGTGAAGCCGCACTGACATCCCCCCCGGATGTGCGGGGAGCCAGCGGTGCAGGGCACGGATTGTACACGGTTCCGGCAACCCTGACAGTATCCGGCCGGGGTTTCCGGCCGGGGTTTCTGGCCGTTGCCGCCGAAAGAAAGCACTGTCGTCTCAGCCGAATCGAATGACGACACGGGCTGGAGATTCCGTCAGACGCATCCGCTGGCGGAGCTTCCCGCAACGGAATCTGGTCCAGCCAGGCGATTTCAAGGCGTCTGAATGCCGACGGCCTTCGAAGCCGCCACTGCCTGAACTCGCAGTCCACGCGCCACGGGACGCTGCATGTCGATCAGCACTGGCTGCGGGGGCTGTGCCGAGACTACGTTGCCCGCCTGGTCCCGGGCCAGCAGCCGAAAGTACATCGTCGAGGCAGTCCCGGTACGAACCGGCCAGCGATATCCACCCGGATCCTGCTGCCACTCAAATACCGGTGACCATGGTCCAGCCGGGCTGGCAGCGGACTCCAGACGCACCGGCGCTGACGAGGGATTACGATCCGACACGCGCCACCTGAGATCGACGGCGCCACCACGTTCCGGCGTCACAGCGGGCTGAGGAAACTCGATCGCCGGAGGCGTTTCATCCACGGTGACGACGACTGTCGGTGGCTCACCCGGCTGCGGGGGCGGGTCAGCAAAGCCCAGCCCGTTACGAACTCGGACGGCAAAACCGAATGATCCTTCACCCTGCACATCAACCTGAAACGGACTCTGCAGGTCGCTGTCGGCACCATAGCGAAACCACTGCTGGCCCCCGTCTTCGGTGACAAACAATTCCACAGACCCCACCCCGGAAGGCCCGACCTCCTCCAGTTGATAGGAAATCTCAAAGATCCTGCTGTTCACAAGATCCGAGACGGCCGCCGCCGACTTGTCCTCTCCGGGCATCCCATATGTCAGATCGGGTAGCGCGGCCGATTCCACGGAACGAGCCGCAGGAGCAACGGTTCGCGGAGTCTCGGCCACGTGTCGCATCGGACCGGGGTCTGCGTACTGCCCGGGATCGGTGAGTCCGCGGGCTGCAGAGACACCTGTCACATCGCTGACCGCAGGACCGACGTCTGCTGTGGAAGAAACCGGGGCCGAAGTCGGCGACGGAAGATTCGCGGCCGGGGGCGATGCAAACGGCGATGGTCCCAGCGGCTGCTGAGACAGCTTGACCGCCTGGGGGCGGATGACGACCGGAGACATCGCTTCGCTGCGTCTCAGCACCAGCTGAGCTGTGCTGTCATGCTGATTACCCGCCTGATCACTCACTGCCGCCCGGGCTGATACCACGGTGCCGGGAGTCGCCTGCAGTGCCGCCTGCCCGCTGGCTGCCGGTGTCACGCTCACGGTCTTCCAGCGGCCATCCTGACCCTCGCGGTATTCCAGATTCAGCGTCTGCAGATCGATCGCCGGATCCGCCACAATCCAGCTGACTGTCACCTGCCCCGGCGATGTTTCGATCAGCCTGAGTTCAATCTCCGGCGGCGTGGAGTCCACCACCACCTCCAGCTCCGGACGGCTGCCCGCGATGGCTGACTGCAGCACTCCCTGACCATCCATCATGCGCACTGCGAAGGCGTATGTTCCGTCAGCCGGAGCCGTGAATTCAAAATACTGCTGCTCTGCCGCGACGCTCTGCAGCTGCTTCCAGGTGTTCCCCCCGTCGGGCGATCCAAACAGTACGGCGAATCCGCGGGGCGACCGCCCCGGCGCGTTGTCGAGTTCAAACGGAATCCGAAACTGCCGCGCGTTCGTCATCAGTGGTCCGTCAGCCGCTGCCGCCGTTCCGAGGCTCACCGCCAGCAGTGTCCCGCCCATTGATCTGAACAGTTTACGGAAATTCATTCCGTGGTCCTTCGCGTAACGGGACATCAGGCCCAGGCTGACCACTTCACCAACTGGTGACCTGCTTTCGAAACATCCACGTGTCTGCGCAGGAAACTCAGCGTGAAGTGTTTGCTGTCGGTATCGGTGGCGGGGACTGGCGATCTTGACGGGATTAACCCGATCATTCCGGTCGAACTCGTCCCGACACCCCGAACCTTCCCAGACTGCGGAGTTCCGACAGGAATCGGCAGCCTCTGCCGATTGTCCCGCGCTCCGGTAAGGTCTGACCATCAGGCCGAACGGGACCCGCCGGACAGCGGGATTCTCAGGCCGTCGTAGGCCGGTGCCACACCCGAAGGCAGTTCCTGAACCAGTGTTTCATAGTCCAGCTCGTGCGACATATGGGTCAGCCATGCCTGCCCGGGGCTGAGCCGGCGGATGTGCTTCAGCGCGCCACTGACACTCAGATGGGTCGGGTGAGGCGAGTAGCGCAGCGCATCTATGATCAGGATGTCCAGGTTTCGGAGCATCTCGAGGCTTTCCGCGGGAATCGTCGAGACGTCCGTGCAGAACGCGACATTCCCGATGCGAAATCCCAGCACCGGGAGTCTGCCGTGCAGCAGTCTCAGCGGCAGTATCTCCAGTCCCAGCAGCTGAAACGGGATGCCGGGACGGATGGTTTCGAACCGCAGCCGTGGCGCGGCGAATTCATGCGAATGTGTGACGGGGTCTGTGAACGCATAGGCAAACGTCTGGCGGAGCTGCGTCTCAACCGGTTCTTCGCAGTACAGGGGAATCGCGTCCTTCAGGCGGAAGCCAAAAATTCGCAGGTCGTCCAGCCCCATGATATGATCGGCGTGCGAGTGGGTGAAGACAGCCGCACGCACCAGGCTGGCCTGGGCACTGACGAGCTGCAGCCGGAGTTCGGGGCCCGTATCGATCACGAATTCCCCCAGTGGAGCGCGGACCAGCACGCCGGTGCGCGTCCGCTGATTCCGGGGATTCGAGGATCGGCAGACCGAGCAGTCGCAGCCGGCGACGGGTACTCCCACGCTCGTGCCCGTTCCCATCACGATCAGTTCGATTGCCGCAGCGGCGGACGTGGCCGATTCCAGCGGGGACAGCGGGGTCTGGGATGGCGAGCCGGGGTCACCGGAACTGTCGGGCAGCAACACGCGGATCAATTCCTCAGCCGGCAGAGCGTTCTGCGGATCCTGCTATCATGCACCGCTGCGTATCAGACCGAAACGCGGCGCCGGCTGCAATGCAACCCGGGACAGCCGGCCACCGCCGCCGCCTTCCCCGGCCGCGACGTCCACACTGACCAGACACCGCCACGCGCCATGACATCCGAAAATTCCCTCCGACTCCCCCATATCCTGTTCTTCTCCACACTCCGGAACTGGCTCCGGCTGCTGGCCCGGTACCATGGGCAGATTGATCGCCGCCACTGGCCGCTGGCTGTGGCAATCACGCTGTTCGTGGCGGCCACTCTGCCCTGTCGGCTGCTCGAGTCCCTGCTGACCGGCAGAGCCGTCCGACGTCACCGGCTGCAATACCCCCCGTTGTTCATCGTGGGGCACTGGCGGAGCGGGACAACCAATCTGCACAATCATCTGCTGCAGGATCCGGCGTTCGCCAGCGTGACCCTGCTGCATTGTGCAATTCCGACCGGCTTTCTGACGTGGGGATGGCTGGCACGACTGATCATGAACCCGCGTCTGCCGCGCAGCCGGCCCATGGATGCTGTTCCGCTGGGCGTGGACGAACCAATGTCGGAAGACTTCGCACTGGCCGGGATGACTCATATGTCCCATTACCTGAATTACTTCTTCCCGCAGATCGCTGAGCAGACGTTTCGTGAAACCGTGCTGTTCGAGGACGTCCCGGAGAGCGACTTGCGGCACTGGCGAAAGTCGTGGATGTCACTGCTGCAGAAGGTATCGTTCGCGGCCGGTGGACGCCGACTGCTGCTGAAGAATCCCGCAAACCTCGGACGGATCCGCGAACTGCTGCAGCTGTTTCCGGAGGCGAAGTTCATTCATGTCGTTCGGAATCCCTGGCTGGTGCATGCATCTTCCGTCCGGCTGATGGAACGATTCGTGGATGAGATGGCCTTTCACAGCTGTCCCCGCAGCAGCATGGAACAGTTCGTATCCGCCCGCTACGCACTGATCATGCAGCGCTGGCGGCTCGATCGAATCAGGATTCCCCCGGAAAACCTGATCGAACTGCGACATGAGGAGATCACCTCGGACGGCGTGGCGGCGATCGCACGAATCTATCTCCAGTTCGGCCTGCCGGACTGGGACCGCGTCCGACCGCGGATCGAGGCCTATGTGAACAGTCAGCGGAATTATCGAAACAATACCTATGAGTTCGATGCTCAGCAGCTTGCCGCCATGGACCCGTATCTGCGCGAGTCAGGTGATGGGTGGGGTTACCAGCCGCCCGCGCCAACGCCATCGCCCGGGCCATCATCCGTCAAACCGTGACAGCGCTTCCATGACGGATGCGACCTGCAGCGATTTCCGGTAGATGATCGCACGCGACGGCTCCTGGCAGGATTCAAAGTGGTGCCGGTGATTTTCCGGAATGGCCAGCAGGATCGGGAAACCTGCAAAAATGGCGTGCGTTGCCTGACGCGACTGAATGTACTCGGGTGTCCAGAACCCGACAATCTCCAGAAATACGACGCGACCGTCTGCATGACGGAACAGGAAATCCGGCACAAAGGTCTTCTGCCCGCTGTGCAGGAACTCTCCTTCGCGTTCCAGAGTCCAGCCGCCACGTGGATCGCTGCCCCACTTCTCCGCAAATGCCGCTTCAACACCTGAATCGAATTTGCTCTCGGGCCCCAGATGGCTCTGCAGTCGATCGGCGTCGGACAGCTCGAGTCGGAGTTTTCGCCGTGACCGCGTTTCCACCTGGGCACACATCCGCCAGCCTTCGCAGGCGATCAGAATCGGCAGAAACCGGGCCATCGAGATCCCATAGCGCCGAGTTTCCCGCAGCACAGATGCCGGCCCGTCCAGGCGAATCTGATATACGCCCGGCGCAGTGCGTTCGATGGTGTGCATCAGGCCCGAAAGGCGAATTCCCCGCAGAATGCGCTGGAAATCCCGCGTGATGCGGAGGTCGAGTGACACGGCCGAGTACAGCGCCGCCTGCAGCTGAGCCACATTGTAGCGCGAAAGCAGCGCTCGACCGTCGACATACCCCGGAAACCGCTCCAGTCGATGAAACTCCAGAATGTCGGCGTACAGCTCCGCTTCGATTTCCGGCCAGGGACGAGCAAGTTCCTGCGAAATCTTCAGCCGGATGTCGCTCGCACAGTGTTCAAACAATCGATCCGCTCGGGTGACCAGAGGGTGATATCCGGCCGCCAGGCGAAACACCCGGCGCCTCAGCGCTGGTGCCCGACGACGACTTCCCGTCGCATACTCCGCTTCGTCGTCCAGCAGCTTGCAGAAGGCATCAATCCGCCTCTGAGGACACTCGACTTCCCCGTCGAAGAGCGCCTGGATCCGGCGATGCAGGTCGCGCCGCGTACTGCCCGTGCCCTCCCGGTAGATCGCCAGCATCCGCTCCGCAATCGCCAGGTAATGACCGTGTGCTCCAGTCCTCAGCCGATCCGGTATCACGACCTGCCGCGCAAAGTCGCAGCGAACGAGCGACAGATCTTTCGTGAGCATTCCTGCAGATTCTCCCCGGCAGTCAGGCTGCGTGGCCGCACGTGAGAGAACTCCTGTGGCGGGTTCAGCTGACCATCCAGCATACCGCAGCACCCGCCTGCCACGGAAGCATATTTTCTGTGCCAGCTCGAACAGCAGGATGGCGATGGAACATCGCTCCGCCACACAATACACTTCCCGTTTATGGATAGACGGCCGGGCGGCACCAGGCACCGGTCCGCCTGTCCGGAATTCGAAACGGATCACAGAGATCACACGGCCATGACCGATGGTTCCAGCAATCAGCGACCTGGCGGCGCGCCAAAAAAAGGCGGCCGACCACCCGGTGAACCCTCCGGCAACAAGGCCCCCAGCCCGCAGGTGAAGGACTGGATCGATCTGTGCACGGCGTTTCTGCGGCATCACAGCACCCAGATTCAGATGCAGGCGGCATTCATTGTTCCGGAAATTGACGTCGCCCGCTTCGTCCCCGACGATCGTCTGGAGGCGATCATTCGCTGCGGGGCGCAGGAATACCGAGTCACGCTCCATGTTGATTTCAGCAGCCATAAGTTTTCCCCCGAATGTCAGTGCAGGGAACCAGGACTGTGTGTTCACACCCTGCTGCTGGGTCGGTTCCTGCATCACCAGCTGACAACTCGGGAATCGGAAATTCGAGCGGTGATCGAGGGGCAGGCCGACCCGCAGAGGCATCTCCGGCAAGCCATGTTGCTGCTGGGCTCCGTCGCTCGGGAAGCCGGCACGACACCTCCCGTCGACGCCGAAACGCAGGAACAGCCCACGCGGATCCGATACCTCTGGAATTTCTCGCTGCAGGGCACCGCCTCACGGTCTTCTCTCCTGCTCCGACCACTCCGGCAGCAGGAAACGAAATCCGGCGGGTGGTCGAAGGGGAAGGAAATCGAACTGGCTCAGTTCATGAATTCCCCGGCACTGGACTGGTCAGGAACAGATCACAACATTGCCGCAGCGGTGATCCGCAGACCCTGGCATCCCGGATTTGAACTGAACATTGCCCAGGCGCTCCGGATCCTCGTCGGATCCCACGAAGTGCTGCTCGACAAACAACCCTGCGAGGTGCAATTGCGCTCGTTTGAGGTCTGTGTGGTGGAGCAGGGCGATGACCTGCAACTGTCCGCCAGCCCGATCGAACACCGGAAGGCGGCCGAAGCCGAAGGCCATGCCCTGCGTCTGGCCACGACTCCCGGCATGCTGGTTCTCGTGGATCAGCCGCGGAATCGCCTGATCTGCTATCCCTGCGGTGTGGCCGCCGTCAATCTGGTGCGCCACCTGGAAACCGTCCCGGTTGTGGTGGACGCCGACCAGCGGGACACGCTTCTGGCCCAGATTGGAACGCTGCAGAACGTCCTGCCCATTCAACTGCCGGATTCCGTCGGGGGCGACGAGATACCAGAACCGGTGGAACATGTCCTGCTATTCAGGCTGCGGCGCACCGGACAGCTTGACGTTTCGCTGACAGTCCGCGACCGGAATCAGATTCTGCTGCGTCCGGGCAGCGGTTTGCTGCGTTCCCATGCTCTGGAAAGTGGCCGACCCGTGCAGTATGTGCGTGACGCCGCAGCCGAGCTGGAAAAGGCGGGAATGCTGGTGTCCCGGCTGAACCTTGATCGCTGTCACAAAACCGGCGACTGGATGTGGCGCGTGGATGCGCCCGATACTGTCCCGGAGCTGATGAGCCTGGCCGGAGAACTGGCGGGCCAGAAAATGCTGACCATTGTGTGGCATCGACAGTCCGTCAGCCAGTTTGACGTCATCGGACGCGTATCCGTCCGCAACGTGCGCGTGGATGTTGCCCGACAGCGCGACTGGTTCGGCCTTCAGGGCAGCTGCCGGATCGGCGATACCGAAGTTCCGCTGCAGCATCTGCTGGCCAGTCTGCGCGGACGACAGATGCCGGGGCTCGTGGAAGTGAGTCCCGGCAAATGGGCCGCCGTCGCTGAGGAATTGCGGAGCACTCTGCAGAAACTGGCTGATGTCAGCAGTGAGAACCGTGGAAAACTGCAGCTGGATGCGTCCGCCGCACTGACGATCGCGGCCCTGGAGGACGCACAGATTCAGGTGCAGACGGACCGCGAGTGGAAAGAGTGTCTGCAGCGTGTGCAGTCGGCGCAGTCGCTCTGCCCGGATCCGCCAGCCTCCCTGATGTGTACTCTCCGCGGCTACCAGATCGAAGGTTTTCGCTGGCTCTGCCGGCTGTCCGCCTGGGGTGTGGGTGGCATTCTGGCCGATGACATGGGTCTGGGAAAAACCGTCCAGACACTCGCCGTGCTGCTCGAACGAATCGAATCCGGTCCGGCACTGGTCATCGCCCCCACGTCCCTGGGATACAACTGGCAGAGCGAATGCGAGCGATTCGCACCGGCTCTCACCCCGATCCTGCTGCGCGAAGCGGATCGCGCTGAACTGCTGGAAAAGGCCACCGAAGGCCAGGTTATCATCTGCAGCTACGGACTGGCTCTCCGCGAAGCGGAACGGCTGAAAAAGATGAAGTGGGGCACCCTGGTGCTGGATGAAGCGCAGAACATCAAGAACAGCAACAGCAAAACCGCGCAGCAGATCCGTCAGCTGCGAGCCGGCTGGAAAGTCGCCCTGACCGGTACTCCCATGGAAAATCATCTCGGTGAACTCTGGAGCCTGTTCCATACCATCTCACCCGGAGTTCTCGGCTCATGGGAACAGTTTCGCCGTCGCTTCGCCTCACCCATCGAGAAAGACCACGACTCCGAACGGCGGGAAGCACTCGTGCGCGTGATCTCGCCCTTTATTCTCCGCCGCTCCAAGAAGGATGTGCTCAGCGAGTTGCCCGATCGTACAGAACAGAATCTGCTCGTCGACTTGTCGCCCGAAGAACGCCGACGCTACGATGAAATGCGAAGGGCAGCCATCGGCGAACTCAATTCTCTTGATGCAGGTGCCACTGAGCTTTCCTCGGATCACCGATTTCGCATTCTGCAGCTGCTGACGCGCCTGAGGCAGCTCTCCTGCCACATCGGTCTCGTTGACAAATCCTGGACCGGCTCCTCCGCCAAACTGGATGTCCTCGTCGAACACCTGCTGCAGTTGCGTGAACGAGGTCATCGGACTCTCGTATTCAGCCAGTTCACCTCACATCTGGCACTGATTCGCGCTGCCTGCGACCAGAACAACATCACCTGTCAGTATCTTGACGGCCAGACAACCCCCGCCGCACGCAACCAGCGGGTAAAGGCCTTTCAGGCCGGCGAAGGCGACGCATTCCTGATTTCACTCAAGGCCGGCGGTACCGGTCTCAACCTCACCGCTGCAGACTACGTGATTCATATGGATCCGTGGTGGAATCCAGCCGTGGAGGACCAGGCTACGGACCGTGTCCACCGCATCGGGCAGACAAAACGCGTGATCGTCTGCCGCATTATCGCCCGTGGTACCATTGAGGAACAAATCCTCAGCCTGCACGAACAAAAACGGGATCTGGTCGACAGCATCCTCGCCGGTTCAGAAGCCGCCGGACGGTTGTCGACCGAAGAACTGGCCGATCTGATTCGCCAGGGCGCGGACGACGGTGTTCCCACTCGGAACCGCAGTGCCCAGAAACCGGTCGCCGCCACTCAGGGGAGCTGAGGCAGCAGCACCGATCGCCCCTCGATCAACAACACCTGCTGATCGGCACCCACCGGACCGAATTCCTGAATTGCGCCCGATGGCCAGCGAATCCTGAGCTGGTCGACGGTTGCGGCCGCCCCAAGGCCGAAACGGATCAGCCGTTCATTGCTGGCCTCAAATCCGTCGCCGGCCACCAGTTGTCGCATCTGCGTCCGATCCCCGACCGTACACGTCACCGATGTGCCAAAGGCGTCCCGCTCTGACGCAGTTCCAACCAGACGCAGGCTCAGATAATGTCCTGGATCCGGCGTCGTATTCATCAACACGGCCACCGGCGCATCGAGATGGGATATCACGACGTCATCCAGACCATCGCGATTCAGGTCACCACGCGACAGGCCGCGACCAAGATACCGCCCCTGAAAAAATGGCCCCAGACTCGCGGCCGATACCTCCGCAAATCGTCCCTGCCCGTCGTTCAGCAGAAACTGTGGCGGCATCCGGCTGCTGACTTCCTCTGAATTTACGTCCTCAACATGCCCGTTCGTCAGAATCAGGTCCTGATCCCCGTCGAGTTCCGCATCCAGGAACTGCGTGCCAAACCCCAGCAGCTTCAGACTCGGCTCACGCAGCCCCGCCGTCCGCGTGATGTCCCGATACACCAGACCGTCGGATGTCTGATACAAAGTGTTCGATTCGTCGTAGAAATTCGTCACAAACAGATCCAGACGCTGATCCCCGTCCACGTCGCCCGCCGCAATCCCCATACAGGCCTGGGCTGACCCCTGTTCGTCAAACGCCAGTCCCATCGGAATGGCCATCTCACGGAAAATCGGCCCTCCGGGCTTCCCCGACGTTTCGTTGACGAAAAAGAAATTCGGTGCCAGATCATTCGCCACGAAAAGATCGAGCTGGCCGATGCCACGAAAATCCGCGGCCACCACACCCAGCCCCCGCCCATCCGCCACTTCAATTCCCGCAGCAGGCGCACAGTCCTCAAATCGTCCGTCCCCGGTACTCCGCCATAACTGATCCCCACTGCCGGCAAATCCAGCCGGGGAACAGGTGCCCTGCAGACCGTCCGGTGAATGACAGATCCTCGTAAACACATCGGCACCTTCCAGATAGTTCACGTCAAACAGCTCAGGCAGGCCGTCCGAATTCAGGTCGGCGATCAGACAACTGACCGTCCACCGCCCGCTCTGTTGTGCCGAGGACCAGGGCGATTCGGAAAAAGTCCCGTCACCATTATTCAGATACAACCGGTTTCTCCCGATATTCGCCACGTACAGGTCCGGTGCCCCGTCCTGATTCACGTCACCGGCGGCAATCCCCTGACTGAAACTCGATTCACGCAGATTCGCTGCCGTTGTCACATTCAGGAAATTTTCTCCTCCCCGATTTCGATACAGCTGGTCCAGGTACTCCCGCTGCTCGTCGTCGTTCGGCCAGCGGGAACCCTGACTGAAACAGAGGTCCGGCCAGCCATCCAGATCCAGGTCCAACACAGC
>SXGS01350956.1_pt1 | contig 11006 bp, 14 predicted proteins | sample 3174681 | NCBI WGS metagenome assembly SXGS01 (sample SAMN11356861, study PRJNA531348) | freshwater metagenome | isolation source: freshwater sample F1-80 | place: China: Fuxian Lake, Yuxi | collected 2017-12-25 | reverse complement strand
GAGGTGTTTGCGGAAATGGAGGGCGGCGACCATGACGCGGCGACCGAGCGGATGTATTTTAATTTTACGCGGAGTGCAGCATGAGCACACAGAACGAGGCGCACGGCGATGAAGACCAGCATAAAGGGAAAATGAACATGATCAGCCTGTCCGATTGGTACGAGGATGGCGAGGCGCAGCTAACCGCAGTCCTCGCCGACCATGCCCCGTTTGACTTGGAGTGGTATTTTAGCAAAAAGGAGATCGCCAGCGCCCACATCTGGTCAGAGACCGGGGTCAAGATCAAGGTCGAGGTCAGCGTGTTAGACGACTTTGGCATCGAGGGTCTGGGCTATGCCAGCACCGATGATTGGACCATTGACTCAGTGCAGGCTTGCATCACCAGAGCGTGGCGCAACGCCCAACGCGATCGGGATGAGAACCAGGAATCGTGGAGGCTTAAATGCGCGTGCATTTAACTTTGTCCTCAGATAACTCGAAAACCGGTCCTATACCGGTTAGCACGACCGAGCGGGATTCCTGCCCGGCCGACTGCAAAATGAAAAAAGAATGCTACGCGGCCGCCGGGCCACTTGCTCTGCATTGGGCGGCCGTGAGCGCTAACACGCGCGGCACCGACTGGGCTACGTTTACGGCCAGCATCGCCGCACTGCCCGACGGCCAGCTGTGGCGGCACAATCAGGCGGGCGATCTACCCCAGGCGAACGGGACTATCGATGCCGTCAAACTCGGTCAGCTAGTCCGCGCCAATGCCGGCAAGCGCGGTTTCACCTACACGCACCACCGCGATGCACAATCCATCGCATGTATACGCCACGCAAACCAATGGGGTTTCACCGTCAATTTAAGTGCCAATGATCTAGCCGATGCCGATACCTTAGCAGAGGCACAAGCCGGTCCGGTGGTGGTGGTGGTGCCGTCAACCACCACAGCTAACACTATCACGCCCCAAGGTCGCAAAGTAGTGGTTTGTCCGGCTACGCAGCGCGAGGATGTATCGTGCGCCACTTGCCAACTGTGCCAACGTCAACGCAACACCATCGTCGGATTCCCGGCGCATGGCACGCGTCGGCGTGCTGTAGATATCCGTATTTCCACGGTCCGGATCGCGCCATGACAGACACTTACAATCTGATGAGCAACATTGCGGGGATCGGCGCGGGTATAGTTTTCGCGTACCTGATTTTTAGGGGTTAAACACGGCGCGCCTGAGCGCTACGGGACGGGCATTTGCCTGTCACAATTAAATTAAAGGAGAGTCCAATGATCTTGATCGACCGCAAAAAACTCAAGGCGGCGGCGCGGTTCTGCCTGCCTGCACCTGATATTCGCCTAAGCATGACAGGCGTTCTGGTAGAAGCCAGTCCGGCCGGCGTGCGCCTGGTATCAACGGATGGGCACGTCATGCTTGTGCAGCGGGCGGTGGGCGAAACTACGGACACTTGGACGGGCATCATACCGCAGGATGCCGTTAAGGCGGCGCTCGCGTGGAAGGGCCTCAAGACGCAGCCCGTCTATTTGATACCCGGCGCGCCCGAGTGCAGACTGACGCGCGATGCAGGCGAAGTGGTCGTGTTCGTTCCTATTCCGGATGAATTTCCGGAATACCGCAAGGCGATACCTGCGGCGCCGGACGGCAAACCCTCGCACTATGATCCCGACCTGCTCGTGCGCTTCAAGCGAGCCGCCGAGGATTTAGGTTCAGCGCGCGGGCTATTCGGCCTGCGTCCGGGCGGCAATGGCGGTGGCTTAGTCTGCCTGACCGAGGACGCCGTCGGCGTTATTATGCCGCTGCGTACCGATGTAGTAGATGTTGAATCATGCCGGTGGGCGGCGACGTGATTGCGCTGACCATATTTCTATTACTAACAATCCTAATTATTCTTTTTAACCTTTAAGGAGGGCATTGTGAAACGTTACAATCAATTATTCAGGATAGAAACAAAAAAAGGTCGAGTCGTCGGTCACGCTGGTGCCATTGAGGCGGCCGAATTCATCGCCAGCAAAGGCCGTGGGCGGTGGGTGTACCGCTGGATCGAGGGGCGGTACGTCGCGTGGAGGCAGTACTAAACCGCCAGCATCACCTACCAGGGGCGCCTAAGGGCGCCCTTTTTTTTATTTCACAAGCCGGACGGCGACCGGGGCGGGGACGATTTCGACCATGTGACGCATCTTCGTTTTTGTTAAATGCAGCATATCGGGCGCAGCGAAAACGTGCTTTTTCGTGCTCAGGCCGACGGCGTGTAAACGCCCCATATCCTGCCACCCGGCCTCTTTTAGAGCGTGCAGCAAAGCCTGCTGCGGAACCCTGACGCCGCCGGGGGAGCTTCCCGTCAGGCGGTCGCACAAGCTATGAAAGGGCGACCCGATGACGCCTGACGCAAAGTCACCCTGGCGGGTGCGAAGCATATCGACTAGGTACGATTCGGCCATGCTCATCCCATGTTCAATCAAATTGAGCTTGAACTCGGTCATGGCGGGGGCGGCGGCGGGGTTGAAGCGGGACACGTCCCGGCGGGCTAGCCATCCGGTCGCGGCGGCGAACCCGCCTGCGCGGTACCATGCCCACAGGCGACCGGCGGCGGCGGCATCCATGCGGGGGGCGGCAGACCATATGCAGAACCAGCGGCGATCCTGCGTCGCCAGACTGATCGGCACGGGGTCGTTTGAGAACGCGAGCACAAAACAGCGGTTCACCATCTGGTAGGGGTGCAAACCTTTGCGGTTGATCGGGAGCATCTCGGGGGGCGCGGCGATAATCGGTTTCAATTTGTTGGCAAGCGCCCGGCGCTCGCGGGCGTCGGGTTCTTTCAACTCGTTCAGGATTATAATCTCGGATTCGAGTTGGTAGCCCCACTGGCTGCCCAATGTGTCATTGTCGAGAATGCCGCGATTTCGCAAAGTAGGGCCGCAAACGGCCCACAGGAGCGGTGCCCAGAGGGTGTCCTTGCCGCAGCCCTCGTCGCCACCGTGCAGGACGGCGTGGTTGATTTTGACACTCGGATGCTGGAACTTATGCGCCATGACATCGAAAACATGCTCGCGCTCAACCTCGATGGGGATCAGGGCGGCGCAATGGTCGAGCCACGGCGTCACGTCCCCGGTTCCGGCGATCTGGCGGGCGTCGCGCCAACGGTTGCCGTACACGTCGCCTTCGCGGTGGCACAGTACTGTATCGCCCGCAGCGTAGGTGATGCCGACCAGGGCGGGTGCGCCCTTGGACTGCCTGTTCTCATCAAAACACACAGACGCCTCGACACGGCGGTCGTTATGGATGGATTTGCAACTGATATGGCGGTAGAGGGCGTTGAACGTGTTGCGGCCCACCTCTCGGCGGTCAACCATGTCGAAATAGGATTCATCGTCTTGAACATAAGCAAAGCGCTCGTACCAGCCAGCCTTATCGACCCTGCTTAACTCGCGGCGCTCGACCGCGGCTATGGCGGCCACGGCGTCAGAGTCCTTGCCGAACATATCGGTGGGGGTGATTTTCGAAAGCGTAGTCGCCATCACGGCGGCGAGCAACTCGTCGCGCAGGCCGGTCAGGTGCGATGGCCCGCCCTGCTCGGCCACCCATGCAAGGAACCGGGCGCTCGTCCAATCAACGCAATGCTCGTGCATACAGGTGTAGGCGCGGTTGACAGGCATATAACGGCCCTCGACGTTGCCGTCTGAATGGTCGACGGCGTTGGGGCAGACCACGCCCCACCATCCGGCGGCGTTGCCGCGAGCGGTCAGGTGTCCGGCCCCGGAGAGCCACGCCAGCACTTCGTCGGTGCCGTCATCCTCAAGCGTAACCGGGCGCACGGTGGCGGTGTCGGCCTCGGAGGGCATGACGCCCAACGCGGCGCAGACCTGCTCAAGCGTAAACTCGCGTTCGGGGTGAAACTCGGTCAGGACGCTGGCGAACCGCTCGCGGCCCGGCTTGAGGTTGACTGAACCGGGTATACGGTAGTTCCGTACCGGGTTGATCGCCCCGCCGTCGGTGTAGCCCGCGGCAGCGATGGCCTTGATGGCGGCAGCGAACACGCCACAAGAAGGTTGTTCGGAAAATGCGTAGCCCCACTGGTAGTTGCCGGGTGAAGTCTCGATGATCCATGTTGGGGGCAGGGGGGGCACCTTGGACTTGGTGCCAATGTCATCCAGCACCATGACCAAGACGTGCGTGCAGTTGGTGGCACCCGCCGACAGACCCTCGGTCATGCGGTCGAGAATGAAGCTGCCGGTGTTCGCGTACCACGCACCACCGGCGCGGCGAAGGGCGGCTGGCAACTGCGGAATCCACGCCTTTGTTTTTTGTTGCACAAAAAGAACAGTTTCACCCACCGGTGCCAGGCAAGTGATGAACTCTATAAAATTCATGCTATAGTCCTCTCGTTAGGTTGCACAGTGCGCCCGCCGGACGCTCCCCCGGCGGGCGTTTTTATTTTCCGTATCGCGTCATAATCTTCACCTCGACCGCAAGCGGCAGACCCATCGCCCACGCGGGCGGCTCGCACATCACGCGCTCGACCTCTGCGGCCACCCGCTCGCCCTCGGCCTCAAGGCACTCGACCACCACTTCATCATGCACATGCAACACCACGTCCGGTAGCTGGCGCAGGGCTACACGTAGCAGATCGTTCGCGGTTGCTTGTGTAACATTCTCGACCGCCAGGCCGCGCCACAGGCGGGCGCGGGGCCACTCGGTCGCATCGCTTGCGGGCTTCCACGCGGCCTTGCAATAGGATACGCCGTCGCTCGCTAATTTGGCGAACGGGTAGCACAGCACGCGGCCCGAGGGCAGCGAATACCAGAGGTGCTGACCGTCGTAAAGGTACACCACCCGACCACCTGCGAACTCGCGCCCTTTATTGCGCATGGCGCGAATGTAGGCGCCCTCCAAGGCTTGCCCGTGCTGCATGGCCCATGGGTTGGCGGCGCGCCACAGGCAGATCGCACGGGGAACATTCTCAACTCGCACACCGTAGACCTTGCCGAACGTGTCGAACGATCCCTCGCTGCCCAAGAACCCCAGCGCCAACTCCTCCACCTTGCCGACTTGCCGCATATCGCCCGTCACGTCATCGTAGGCCACGCCGAAGGTCGCCATCGCGTTCACTTTGTAGGGGTCGCGGCCCGAGCGGAACACGTCCAGCTTGGCTTCGCCGGCGGGGCAGTTGGAGAGCCACGGGTTGACCCGGCCCTCGATGGCCGACCAGTCGGCCACCACCAGCACGTTACCGGGTGCCGGGATCAGCGCAGGGCGAAGCATACCCTTTAGCACGTCGGTGACGCGCTTGCCATAGGTTGGCACGATTCTGTGACCGCGTACCATCGCCTGCCGCACGGCGGCGGGGTCGCGGGCGGTCTTGCGAGTAAAATTATGCACCTGTGCGCCGAAGGATGATGCCCGTCCGGTAGCCGCACCGCCAGCGAAGACGAACGCGCCGCGCACCCGGTCGTCCTCGATGTCGGCCAACTCGTCCAGGCGCTTGAACTTCGCGACGCTGGAGGCCCACAGGTCGTCGGCGCATTGGATAACCTCCGCGACATCGGCGGGCACCTCATCGGGCGACTCGTCGGCCAGCGCCAAGAGGTTAGCGCGCACAGACTTGTCGATGCTGAACTTCTCCCCTGTCCACATCAGCTTGGCGGCCTCGGAGCCGACACGCGCCTGCACCCACTGCCGCATCCGGGGCGAGCGCACGCTGGCAAGCTCGCCCTTGGACACCTCGGTGACGATCGCTTGTATCTCCAGCATTTCAGCTTCGGCGTAGCTTACCGCAGCATGGCAAAGGTCGAGATCCACCAGCACGCCACGGTCGTTGATGCGCTCGTTGGCGTGGTAGTCGGCCAGTTCATCGTCAGACAGGGGGCGCAGGGACCTGCTAATCTCGCGCATGGCCCTGACATCCTGCGCACAGTAGGCCACCATCTCGGCCATCAGCGTTGGGTCGTTGTTGAAGGTGCCGTCCTTGCGGGGGATGCAGAGCAACCGGATCAAGGCCGCACCGCGACGATCTTTTTTCATGCCCGCGCCCGCAAACCGACCTACGTCCTCAAGCGCGCCGGGAGCGCAGTTGGCGCGGGCCTGTGCTGCGGTGCAGGTAAACTGCTCCAGCGGCACGTTCATCTGGAGGACGTACCAAAAAATCAGCCGCTCGAACGCGGCATTGTGAGCCATGATCTGATGGCTACCGATCTCGGGAAAGGGCTGACCCGGCAACCAAGTAGCCACTTCGCCACCACCGAACGCGTAGGACATGCAGAGCACCTCGGTGCTCACGTCCTGCGCGTAGTTGTAAACGCCGCGACTCGGCAGGTCGCAGCGTGACCGGGTTTCAAAGTCAAGCCAGATCACGCTGCTCCCCTCTTACGCTGCCGCCCTGCGACGACGCCCGACGGGGGCGTCGGGCGCATTAGGTGGTGCAACCGCAACCGGAGCCTCGACAGGTGCCGGGGCTTGCTCGGTTTCAGCGTCCATCGACACCCACTCCTCGACCGTAAAAAGTGGAGTGAAAATCCTACCATACGACTTGTGCTGATAGTGCTCCGACCCCAACGCAACCACCGGCACAGGTTTTGTTGGGTCTTTCTCGACCTGCTCCGCAAGCGCCACGGCCAGCGCCTGGACGCTGCGCTTCCCGCCGACCGATGTCACCGTAAACCTCGCTTCCATGCCCTTGTCTTCGCCGGTCAGGCACTTGAGGCTCATGCCGATTTGCGTTTCCCAACCTTTTTTGGCTCCGGGGGGAGCCACGTCAAGCGGCGGCAGCGGCTCGGACACCGGGGCCATCTTCTCCCCCAGTACCTCGCCGTCACCCCACGCGATGTAGCCGTGTACAAACGAAAACGGATTGACGGCCCACTGGCTAGAGTCTTCTACTTCAGTCTGGTCTGCGCCGAACACCCAATGGCCGGTGCGATCCATCTTGAGGATCACCACCCCCGCGCCACCAACGTCAGCCTCCAGCTTGCGAAGGTTTGCCGCAAGAGATTGCACAGCGGGGAGACCCGCCGATTTGAACACAGTCATATTTGACATCACTTTACTCCTAGACGATTTTAGAAAGGGCTGCGGTCAACTGCCGCCCGATTTGTAACACCTCCGGCCTCGGATCACTGTCCAGCGCGAAAGTGGTTCCCGACGATACCGATGCGACCAGATTGTCGGGTAACGCTTGCTTCGTCCACTTCAGAACTTTTTCAGCCTGAGCGGGCGTAAGAATTTTCGTATCAAACGGGTCAATGCCCAGAGCGTTCAGCGCCGCCGCAGCCTCATCCTCGTTCGTCCACTTGCGAACGCCGCGCTTGGCAACCATCTTCCAGCCGGGCACTTTAACACCCGCGTCCATCATCTGCATGGCTAACCCGCGCAACTCTTTTATCCAATCGTCCAGCAACTCGGCGTTCTTCAGGTACGCGCCGATCAAGTCGGGCTTGACATCGGACAACTGCACACGAATGGCACGGTCAACTGCCCCGGTCATCACCGGGCATAACGGTTTGGCGGGGCAAAACCGGCAGTGGTCGCCAGCCTTGAGAGGCGCGTCGGGGGCGGCAGACGCCTTGACGGCACGCTTCAGCCCGAGTTCAAACGACCGGATGCGCTTAAACGTGGTCTTCCAGCGGCGCACCTCGGGGGGCTGCACGATGATAAGTTCGATTTCGGTGGCCCCGTCGAACACCCACGCGGTCTCGGGGGTACGCATCGCGGCGGCGGCGTAGAACATCAACTGCTCGTTCTCCTCGGCAGACACGACCACACCGTCGCCGAATTTCCAGTCCAGCACGACTGCGGTCGCACCGATGCGGCCCAAGAAGTCGGAGCTGCCGAACACGCCGGGCAACCACTTGCCGAACCCCACCACCGTTTCGACGGCGAACTCCATCTGCTTGTCCGGGTCGATGGCCTCCAACGCCGCGAGCGCCGGGAAGATCTTCTCGTCCAGCATGTCCTCATCAAACGTATGCTCGGCGTAGGTCGTGCCCACCAGCGAGTGCGGCGGCACGTCTTGCCCAAGCACCTCGCTAAGAACGTTGTGGAGCAGGGTGCCCTTGTCTGCGTAGGTGCTGCTGGGTACGGGCGGCATTTTGGCGACAAGTGCCACGCTGCCGGGGCAGTTCGTCACACGCTTGGCGGTGCTACCGCCGACGACTGATGAGTGCTTCATTCCCAGGTATCCATTGCGTGGTCGGCCACCATGTCGGAGCCTTGCAGGTGATTAATGAGTATCGCCTCAACCGAGGCGCGTTCGCGCTCTATGCGATCCTCCATCGCACGGGTGTTGCTGCTCATCGCAGCAACGTACATTTCCAAGGCATAGGAGGGATCGCGTTCCTCCATTAAATACTCGTAAAGGTCGAACTGGGCGCGGCCCTTTCTCGGCCATTGCCCGTAATCGAGAATGCACTCGACGACTTCTTCAAGCGCAAGCTCTAAGCGGCGGTCGGTAATTTCTTTCATGCCTTCATCACCGTGGGCTTCCATTTGACTGTCCTTTAGTTAGGGTGGAGAAAAAATTTTACTACACTTTGATCTTGTGTGCTAAACTTTTTTACATGGAACTTGAAAAAGACATCGAACGTTATCTTGCCGCCCGCATTGCCGCCTTGGGCGGCAAGGCGTACAAATGGGTGTCCCCGGCGCATCTCGGCGTGGCCGACCGGATAGTGGTGCTGCCGGGGGGCGTGGTGTGGTTCGTGGAGGTGAAGGCTGCCAAAGGTCGCCTGTCGCCGTTGCAGAAGTTGTTCGCCGCCGACATGGCGCGGTTGGGGCAACAGTATGCCTGTGTGTGGTCAAAAGAGGACGTGGATAAATGGATGCTCGACCTGCAAAGTATTTTGCCCACCCACCCTACCGCGCCGAAGATTTAGGCGGCCCGATAGGTTGGTGGGGCGTGATGAACCGCAACGGGTTCAATTGCTTGACATTTGAGAGCAAGCCTGGAGCTGTTGTGACTGATGAGGTCGCAGCGCGGCAGATAGCGGAGGCGTGGAATGCTTAGACCTTACCAAGATCTAGCCGCCGACTTTCTCTACGAGCGAAATCGGGCGATGATCCTCGCCCCGGTCGGTGCTGGCAAGACCGCGCTCACCTTGACCGCAATGCGCGACATGCTAACCAGCGGCGTGGCGAAACGTTTTTTGGTGTTGGCTCCCAAGCGCGTGGCCGTCAACGTTTGGCCGTCCGAGGCCAAGTTGTGGGTGCCAGACCTGCGGCTAACCGTGGCCGTGGGCACACCGCGCCAGCGCGAGGCCGCTATCCGGTCGGAGGCCGACGTGGTGGTGACCAATTATGACAACGTGCAGACCTTGCCGGGGCTACTGGGATTTGACGCGGTGGTGTTCGACGAACTGACCCGGCTGAAGAACCCCTCCGGTGCCAGGTTCAAAGTTTTGCTGAAACTGATCGACCACATTCATATCCGCTGGGGCTTGACCGGCAGCTTTACCAGCAACGGTTTGGAAGACGTATTCGGGCAATGCAAGATTGTCGATCAGTCGTTGCTGGGGCGCAGCAAAGGTGCGTTTCAGCAGCAATATTTTTACTGTGTACACCGGGATTTTCAAGAGTACGAGCCGCTGCCCGGTTCGCTTGAGAAGGTCATGGATCGCGTCCATCCCGCCACGTTTGTGCTGGAGCCGGGCGAGTACGCTGACACGCTCCCGCCGTTGCACACCGTCGAGATGCGTTGCGACTTGGGCGACCGGGCGCCCTACGAGGCCATGAAGCGGGATTTCATGGTGCAGTTCCCGAGCGCTAACGCGGTCGCCACCAGCGCGGCCGTGGTGACGGGCAAGCTGCAACAGATGGCCTGCGGGTTCGTCTACGCCGAGGGGCAGGTCGTCTGGCACGACACGGCCAAATTTGACCTGCTGCACGACCTGTTAGCCGAGGGGCAACGCGCCCCTACGCTGGTCGTGTACCAGTACCGGGCTGAACTGGCCGAGTTGCAGCGTCGCTACCCTCGCGCCTGCACTTTGGACGAACCGGACGCCATTGAGCGTTGGAACGCGGGTCGCATCGAACTGCTGCTGGTGCATCCCAAGTCGGCGAGCCACGGCCTGAATTTGCAACATGGCGGCAGCCGGGTCGTGTTCTTGTCCCTGCCGTGGTCGCTGGAACTCTACGAGCAGACCATCGGGCGCCTGCACCGAAGCGGCCAGCGGCATGACGTGTGGTGCTACGTCCTGCTGGTCAACGCAACCGTGGACGAGAAGGTGTGGGCGGCGCTGCACGACAAGCGCAGCATTTCCGACATAGCTATGGAGGCGTTGAAATGAAACGTATCGACACACTAAAGGCCAAGCTGAAAGCCGCTGAATCCGAGTTGATTATTCGTATGCGGCAGTTCAACGCCGCTCAACGGGGTTTGCTGCGGGTGTTGAAGAACATTGACGAATTAGGGAAGAAAATTGAAAAACTTAACCTGGCGTAAGCTTAACCATATTCTTGCCACAAAAACAGAGGCAGAGGTGTTGCAAATGCTGAACGAAGAAAAGGCCGGCACCCAGCGCGTGGTGGTGCTTGAGCGGCTGCACCAGAGGTACAACGTCTTGCGCGTGTCCCGCGAGCGGCTTGAACTTTTGAGCAAGGGGCGCCGTGTCTGACGTTAACCACACACAGGTGGGCGGCGCCCACTACAAGGCGCTGGGCATCCAGCCTTGGGACGCAATCCACGCTTGGGGGTTGTGTTTTTTTGGATGAGAAAGCATTGGAGGCAGCATGAAAACTACACTTAATAAAATACGGCAACACAGTCCCTGCGTTGACGGGTGGAAGAAGTTGCTAGTGTATCTAGGAAAAACGGAAGGGGACGACGAGCCTCTAGCTATCACAGACATACTGGACAGCAACGGCCTGCAAGATGTCTTGTGGTGCTTGAGGGCGGTCGATGGACATGATCGAGAGATCAGGTTGTTCGCAGTCTGGTGCGCCCGGCAGGTGCAGCACCTGATGACTGACCCACGGTCGATTGCCGCGCTGGATGTTGTTGAGAGATATGCGAACGGACAGGCAT
>SXGS01645759.1_pt1 | contig 11007 bp, 8 predicted proteins | sample 3174681 | NCBI WGS metagenome assembly SXGS01 (sample SAMN11356861, study PRJNA531348) | freshwater metagenome | isolation source: freshwater sample F1-80 | place: China: Fuxian Lake, Yuxi | collected 2017-12-25 | reverse complement strand
GACGGCTCGCACATCCGCACGTTGCTGTTGACCTTTTTCTATCGCCAGATGCCGATGCTGGTGGACCGCGGCCACATCTATATCGCGCAGCCGCCGCTGTTCCGCGCCAAGCGCGGCAAGTCGGAAACGTTCATCAAGGACGAGCGGGCGCTCGAGACGTTCCTGGTGCAGCGCGCGGTTGAGTCGCGCGCGGTGCGGTCGGCCGATGGCATGGAATACGTTAACGCCGACCTCGAGAAGCTGCTGCACGGCATCATCGCCTACCGCAACGTGCTGTCGACGGTTGAACGCCGCGGCCACGCCCGTGATGTGGTCGAAGCGCTGCTCGACCGGAGCGCGCGCGACCGCGGCTTCTTCGAACAACAAGACGGCTTGCAGGGCCTGGCCAACCAAGTGACGACGCCGACCCGCGACGTCACGCTTGAGCGCGACGAAGAACACAATACGTGGAACCTGCGCATAGACGATCGCGCCACCGGCTATTCGCGCATCGACAAGATTGGTTACGAGTTCGTGACCGGTGGCGAGTATAGAACCCTTGCCGCCAGCTACGCGGACATCAAGGAGGTGGTCCGCGCCATGCGGAAGGCCCCGGTTGAAGTGCGCATGCTTGCTGGTGGAAAAACCGAAGAAGCGGAAGACGTCGAACTGGCCGACGAGGTCCTGACGGCTGACGAGAAAGACGCCCTCGGCGCGATTGGCGTAGCACCGGCCTCACCCGCCCAACCCGCCCCAAAAGGCGGCCCGGTGGCCATCCGCAGCATTGACGATTTCATTGACCACTTCATCGCGCTTGGCCGCAAGGGCGTCGCCATCAACCGCTACAAAGGTCTCGGCGAAATGAATCCCGAAACCCTGTGGAGCACGACAATGAACCCGGAGATTCGGTCGTTGCTGCAGGTGCGCGCCGAAGACCACACCGAAGCCGATTCGATGTTCACCACGCTGATGGGCGACCAGGTCGAACCACGGCGCAAGTTCATCGAAGATAACGCTCTCGACGTCAAGAACCTCGACATCTAAACATTCATGTCCCAGACCGAGCAGAATCGTACGCCCGTCAATATCGAAGACGAGATGAAGCGCTCGTACTTGGATTACGCCATGAGCGTCATCATCGGGCGCGCGCTGCCTGACGTCCGCGACGGCCTGAAGCCGGCGCATCGCCGCGTGTTGTATGCGATGAGCCAGATGGGCCTCGCCTCGAACCGCGCCTATCGCAAGTGCGCGAAGGTGATTGGCGAAGTGATCGGCAATTACCACCCGCACGGTGACCAGCCGGCGTACGACACGCTGGTCCGTCTCGCGCAGGACTTCAACATGCGCAAGACCCTGGTCAACGGCCAGGGTAACTTCGGCTCGGTTGACGGCGATCCGCCAGCCGCTTATCGGTACACGGAAGCCAGGCTCGAGGCCCTTGCCGAAAGCCTGATGCAGGACCTCGACAAGGACACGGTCGACTACGTCCCGAATTTCGACGAGACGACGACCGAGCCGACGGTGTTTCCGGCGACGTATCCGAACCTGCGGGTCCACGGCTCGACCGGCAGCGCGGTCGGCATGGCCACGAACAGCCCGCCCCACAACCTGGGCGAGGTGATCGACGGCGTCATCTGGATTATTGAGAACACGCTGATGGGATCCGGTGCGACGAGTGCGTCGGGTGACGATTCAAACCCCACGCCTCAAGCCCCAGGTCCTGTCTATACCCGCGAGCAGAAGCTCAAGGAACTGATTCGCATTATTCCCGGTCCCGATTTCCCGACCGGCGGCAGCATTGTCGGCAAGCGCGGCATCCACGAGGCCTTTCTGACCGGCCGCGGCTCGATCCAGGTGCGCGCCAAGACCGAGATCGAAACCACCAAGAAGGGCGATCGCCAGCAAATCATCGTTCACGAGATTCCGTATCAGCTGAACAAGACGCGATTGCTCGAACGCATCGCGGAACTGGTGCGCGACAAGACGCTCGAAGGCATTTCCGACTTGCGCGACGAATCAGACCGCGACGGCATGCGGATTGTGATCGAGCTGAAGCGCGGTGAAATTGGCGAAGTGGTGCTGAACAACCTCTACAAGCAGACCCAGCTGCAGCAGTCATTCGGCATCATCACGCTGGCGATTGTCGCCGGCCGGCCCAAGGTCCTGAACCTGCTCGAGGTGATCGAGCTCTTCATCGACTTCCGCCGTGAAGTGGTCCGCCGGCGTATTGAGTTCGAGCTGCGCAAGGCCGAGGCGCGCGCGCACATTCTTGACGGCTTGAAGATCGCTCTCGATCACCTCGACGCGGTGATTAAACTGATTCGTGGATCGAAGAATCCGCCCGAAGCCAAGGCCGGCCTGGTCACCCAGTTCGCGCTATCCGAAATCCAGGCGCAGGCGATTCTCGACATGCAACTGCAGCGCCTCACCGGCCTCGAGCGCGACAAGATCCTGGGCGAGCTGGCCGAGCTGATGGCGCTTGTCGCCAAGCTCAAGAACATCCTGGCCAACCAGCCGTTGTTGCTGCAGATCATCCTCGACGAGTTGCGCGCCGTGAGGGCGAAGTTCGCCGATCCGCGCCGGACGATGCTGATCGAGGACGAGAGCGAGATCAGCATGATGGATCTGATCGCAGATGAGGACGTCGCGATCTCGGTCACCGATACCGGCTACATCAAGCGAACCCCGATCACGACTTATCGCACGCAGAACCGCGGCGGCAAGGGCCGCATCGGCATGCGCAAGCGCGACGAGGACGTGGTCAATCACCTGTTCGTGGCCTCGACCCACTCGTTCCTGGTGGTGTTCTCGGACCGCGGCCGCGCGTATTGGCTGAAGGTCTACGAGATTCCGGACGTCGGCGCCGACGGCAAGGGCAAGTCGGTGGCGAACCTGGTGCAGATGGAAGCCGGCGAGAAGATTGCCGCCATGCTGGCGATCAAGGAATTCGACGAGACGCACTTCATTGTGATGGGCACCCGCAAGGGCACCATCAAGAAGACCGAGTTGTCGGCGTTCTCGAATCCCCGCGCCGGCGGCATTATCGCCATGGGCATCGACGAAGGTGATGCCGTCATCGACGTGCAGATGTCCGACGGCACGAGCGAAATCTTCATCGGCACCAAGGCCGGCAAGGCGATCCGCTTTGGCGAAGGCGACGTGCGCGGTATGGGCCGCACGGCATACGGCGTCCGCGGCATCCAGTTGCGCGAGGGCGATGAAGTGGTGGCCATGCAGGTGGCCAAGCCCGGCGGCACGCTGCTGACGGTTACCGAAAAGGGCTACGCCAAGAACACGTTGCTCGACGAGTATCGCGTCACCGGCCGCGGCGGCCTCGGCGTGAAAAATGTCGAAGTGACCGAAAAGAACGGCCCGGTCGTTGCAATTACACAGGTCCACGACAACGAAGAGCTGCTCGTGATCACCGAGCAGGGCAAGATTCTGCGCACGGCCGCTAATGAGATTCGCACCATCGGTCGCGCTACGCAGGGTGTCCGCCTGATGGACCTGGAGGGCGACGACAAGATCGTCTCGGTTGCGCTCGTCGAGAAGGCTGAGGAAATGGTTCCCGAGTCAGGAGAATCCGAATGAAGAAGCTAGCCACCGCGCTCTTGCTTGTTCCCGCGACCATCATCGTCGTTGGTTGCTCACGCCCGCCCGAGCAGCAGTTCCTGACGCAGTACTTCCGCGCCGCCAAGGCGCGCGACAACACGACGGTGGGTCGCATGGCAGCGGTCGAAATCGATCCGCGCACGCAGGGCTCGATCGAGGATTTCTCGATTACGACCATTGGCGAAGAGACGCGCATGCCGCTGACTTTCACGCCGCTGATCGAGGCTGAAGCCAAGGCCAAGGAAACCGAACAAGCCTTCCTCAAGACCAAGATCGAATACCAGAACGCCAACATCAAGCTGATTGAAGAAGTCCTGAAAATTGAGCAGATGAACCCGACGCCGAAGCTCACGCCGGCGCAGGAAAAAATCAAGCTCGAGTGGAACACCTGGCGCGAAGGTATTTCGGCCCACGCCAGGGCCACCGCCTCGGCGACCGCCGCCATCAAGGCTGCGACCGGCCTGGCGGAAGCATCGCTAACCCAGCCCGGCCAGCCGGCGCTCGACCCGAAGACATTTTCCGGTGAGACCGTCACCAAGCACGTCGTAGTGGCGGCGACGTTCAAGTCGCCCGATGGCATGACCGCGGCGAAGACGCTGACGGTGACCATCGAGCGCGTGGCCGGCAATGGCCGCGAGGGGCGGCCGATCATTGTGAAGATCGCCGGTCTGTAGCTTCAGGACCCGATGTGGCGGACGTGCTGCTGGCTGAACGCGACCGGCTGCCGAAAGACCTGACGCCGCCCGTCGAGCGGCTCGCGCGACGTCGTGGCGTCGTGGCGGCCGCACGTCTTCGATTCTGGAGCCTAGGCTCGTTCCAGCTTCGCGTACTTAGCACGAAGTGTCTTGGTTCCCACCGAGTTGAAGCGAACGACTAATTTCTGGTCGTCCTCCAGATCCTCGACGCTGATCACCGTGCCAGAGCCAAACTGGGTGTGCTTCACACGCGCGCCGGGCCGCAGGCCTGGCGTCTGGTCTTCTTCTTCGTACTTGAAGTTCTGCGTCGGCACCTTCGCGCCGTCATCCTGACGACCCGCCCGGTATCCTGCGGCAGGCTGACGCGGGCGGCCATAGGGATTGGCGCGATATTCCCCCAACGGGCTGCCGCGTGAACCGGACGAGTAAGACGACGACACCGCAGGCAGGTCCTGCTCCACCAGGTCGAGCGGAATCTCTTCGATGAACCGTGACGGCTCGGTGTTCTGATACTCACCGAACACTCGGCGCCGGGCGGCGCTGGTGATGACCAACTGCTTTCGCGCGCGGGTGATGCCGACGTAGAGGAGGCGACGCTCCTCTTCCATCTCCGCTTCGTCCTCGCGCGAGCGAGAGTGCGGAAACAGGCCCTCTTCCAGCCCGGCCAGGACGACGGTCGGGAACTCGAGGCCTTTGGCCGAGTGCAGCGTCATCATCATCACGCGCGGGTCGATCTTGCCCTGCTCCTTGTCGACGTCCGACAGCAACGACAGGCGATCGACGAACCCGCCAAGCGACGGCTCATGCTCGCGCGACTCGTACTCACGTGCGGCCGAGACCAGCTCCATCAGGTTCTCGAGGCGGCCTTCTGACTCTTCACTGCGGTCTTCGCGCAGGTCGCGCAGGTAGCCAGATTGATCCAGCACCTTGCCCAGCAGAATCGAGACCGGTTCGTTGCTGGCGACCTCCGCCAGTGTCGTGATCATGTCCCTGAAGGCGGCGAGCGAGGTGCCCTGACGCGAGCTCAAGCGCCGGCCGTCGACTGCAACCACCAGCTTGGTCCACAACGAGTTGGTGGCCACCGTCGGAGCCAGCCCGGCAAACAGGGGAAGCACCCCGCCGGATAAACCTGAAGGTTTGTCCCCACCGGTCAAGTCAACGTCCGACACATCGACGCCTTCGAGCACGTCCATTACGCCCTTGCCAATGCCACGAGCCGGCGTATTGATGACCCGCCGAAGGGCGACATCGTCGTGCGGATTCAGGACCAGTTTCAAATAACTGAGCGCGTCCTTGATTTCACGACGCTCGTAGAAGCCGACGCCGCCAAGGACGACGTAGGGGATGCCGGCCGCCCTCAGTGAATCTTCAACCGCTCGCGACTGGGCGTTAGTGCGGTACAGCACCGCGGTCAGCGACCGGGCATCATCCTGGATCGCCGCTCTCGCGATCCTGGTGATGTACTCTGCTTCGTCCAGTTCGTCGGCGCCGCGGAAATAGCGAATCTTGGCGCCGCCCTTCTGGTCGGTCCAGAGCGCCTTCTCCTTGCGATTGTGGTTGTTGGCAATCACGGTGGCGGCGGCCTTCAAAATGACCTCGGTCGAGCGATAGTTCTGCTCGAGACGAACGATCACGGCTTCCGGAAAATCGGTCTCGAAGTCGAGGATGTTGCGCAGGTCGGCGCCGCGCCACTTGTAGATCGACTGGTCAGGGTCACCGACGACCGCCAGATTACGATGGCCGCCAGCGAGTTGTTTGATCATCAGGTACTGTGGCCGGTTGGTGTCCTGATACTCATCGACCATCACGTACTTGAAGCGCCTGGCATATCGCTCGCGAACAGCCGGTGTCTTGTCGAACAACTCGACAGTTTTTAGCAGCAGGTCGTCAAAGTCGAGGGCGCTCGCGTCTTTCAGCGCCTTCAGGTAGCCCTCGTACAACTTACCGATTTCTCGGTCCTTCGGATTCCACGTGCCGGCGAAGGTGTCGGGTCCTTCCATCCGGTTCTTCGCGGCCGAAATACGCCCCAGCACCATCCGGGGCTGATACGTCGCATCGTCCATGTGGTACTCGCGGAGGAGCAGCTTGATTACCGACTGCTGATCGGCCGAGTCGTAAATGGTGAAATCTCGGCTGAGGCCAATGGCCGGGGCCTCGCGCCTGAGCAGGCGGGCGCACAGCGAGTGAAAGGTGGAAACCCACATCGCGCGGCAGTCGGTGTCGAGCAGCTTTTCGATCCGCTCGCGCATTTCCTGCGCGGCCTTGTTAGTGAAAGTGACGGCCATCACCTCGTCCGGGTGGGCCAGCCGCTCAGACACCAGGTAGGCAATGCGATGCGCGATCACACGCGTCTTGCCCGAGCCGGCTCCAGCCAGAATCAGGAGCGGACCGTCGGTCTGTTGTACTGCTTCTTGCTGAGCAGAATTTAGCGAGGAGAGAAGATCCAACCCCGCTATTCTACCGTGACACTCTTCGCCAGGTTCCGCGGTTGATCGACGTCGCATCCGCGGCGGACCGCGATGTAGTACGACAGAAGCTGCAACGGGATCGACAGTACCACCGGCATTAACAGCGGACTAGTGGCAGGAATTGCCACCAACGAATCGGCGCTGCCGAGTACGTCTGTGAGCGTCGTATCTCCCACTGTGGTGAAGGCGATGATCGCACCTCCGCGGGCCTTGACCTCCTGGATGTTGCCTAGCATTTTTTCGAACACGTGATCGTGGGTCGCGAGCGCCACCACCGGCATCTTCTCGTCGATCAAGGCGATGGGCCCGTGCTTCATTTCGCCGGCGGGATAGCCTTCGGCGTGGATATAGCTGATCTCTTTGAGCTTCAACGCTCCTTCCAGAGCGACCGGGAAGTTGTACAGCCGGCCCAGGTACAGGAAGTTTTCGTAGTCGCAGTATTTCCGCGCGATGTCCTTGATTTGGTCGTGGCATTCGAGAGTCTTGCGAATGACATCGGGCATCGCTTGCAGGTGCGAGATGATTCGCTGGCCGGCGGGATACGACATGTTTCGCAGCCGGCCGAGGTACAGCGCGAGCAGCGTCAGCACAGTGACTTGCGACGTGAACGCTTTGGTCGAGGCGACGCCGACTTCCGGCCCGGCGTGTAAGAAAATACCGCCGTCCGCCTCGCGTGCGATCGTTGAACCAACAACGTTGCAGATCGCGAGTGTCGGATGTCCTTTGCGCTTGCACTCGCGCATCGCGGCGAGCTTGTCGGCGGTCTCGCCGCTTTGCGTGATCGCGAAGACCATCGTGCTGTTCGAGAGGGGCGGATTGCGGTAGCGCAGTTCGCTTGCGTACTCAACTTCGGTGGGGATGCGAGCGAATTCTTCGATCAGGTATTCGCCAACGAGACCCGCGTGCCAGCTCGTGCCACAACCGGTCAGAACGACGCGGTCGATGCGTCGCAGTTGCTGCGGAGTCAGATTCAAACCACCGAACTTCGCGGTCGCTTCGTCTTCATCCAACCGGCCGCGCATCGCGTTTTCGATCGTCTCCGGCTGCTCGAAAATTTCCTTGAGCATGTAGTGCTCGAAACCGTTGAGGTCCGATTCTCCGGCGAGCTGTTCCAGCACCTGCACGTTCGGAGCTTGCTGGCCGGAATCGCGGTGATGCAGTTGCATCCCCTGCGGCGTGAGCACGGCCAGCTCGCGATCCGAGAGGTACACGACTTCCTGCGTGTGCCCGGCGAGCGGCCCAGCGTCACTGGCGAGGAAATACTCTCCGTGCCCCATTCCAATCACCAATGGGCTGCCCAGCCGCGCGGCGATTAGGACATCAGGGATGTCTCGAAACAGGACCGCGAGTCCGTATGTCCCTTTGAATTGCTTGATCGCTTCCTCGACCGCTTGGATTGCGGTGTTCGAGGATTCCGGGTCTTCGCCCAACTTGATCAGTTCGCCGAATTCGTGAGCAATCAGATGCGCGGCCACTTCGGTGTCGGTGCTGCTGCGGAAGACGTAGCCCAGCGTCTGCAAATGCGACTTGAGCGTCGCGTAGTTCTCAATGACTCCATTGTGAACGACGACGACCTCGCCGTTGCCGCCGACATGCGGGTGCGAGTTGATGTCGCTGGGTTGACCGTGCGTTGCCCAACGTGTGTGGCCGATTCCCAGCGATCCGACAACCGGATGCCGCTCCATCAGCCGAGCCAATTCCTGCACTCGGCCGGCTTTCTTGCGAATCGCAATCTCGCCACCGTCGATCACAGCGATCCCCGCGCTGTCGTAGCCGCGATATTCGAGCCGCCGCAGACCTTCCAACAGAATCTCGGAAGCGGGCCGAAAGCCGACGTAACCAACAATGCCGCACATGCGCGTGCTCCGTCACGAAATGAAAATCGCGGACGAAGCCGAGAACTGTCGTCCGACGAGGTGGGATGGGATTGGCGAGGGGATTCAAAGAAGGGCGGGACCGTACAAGAATTCGATGAAAAGGGTCAACACGTCTCGCCAGCGGCGAGGGGGCTTCGCAGCGGGGGAAGACAGCGCGATCGCTGTTCGGCAAGACGATGATTGAGTGCCGCGATTGGCCGCGGACGGTGGAAAGCGAGTCGGTTGTTGTGCGGAGTTGTCCGAGGGCGAACGCCCATCGGCTCGCCAACGGCAAGAAGACAGAGGGCGGACGCCCAGCGGCTCGACAGCGGCGAGAGGCTCGCGGCGGGGGAAGGCAGCGCGATCGTAGTTTGGCGAGACGATGATTGAGTGCCGCGATTGGACATGGATGGTCGCAGCCTGTGTTATGGCGAGGCTTCCGACCAAGCGGAGTAGCTTGGCCACAATTTGGTGATCGCTCACGGCATGAATCGGTCAGGGGACGACTTGAACATTGCCGAACTGGCGGAAGTGGTGGTCGAAGGAAAATGCCGTGTCGATCTCAAGCCGCTCCATGACGATCTTGCTGATGCAATCCACGAAGCTCCATTCCTTGTCGGTGAATCGGCGAAACACATCCCACGCCGCCTGTTGATCCTCGCGATTCACCAAGTACAGAACGGCCAATTCCTCCGACCAAATCCGCTCTCCCAGCCAAATCGCCCGCTCGCGCTCGCCACGAATCCGCAACAGGGTCAGCGTTTCGCTGAGCACGCTGTCGGTCGTCAATAACGACCGCGCGTTTTGAGCCAGCCAAGTCGCCGCCTGATCGTGATTCGCATCCCAAGGGACGATGCTGGCAAACCAAGCGCCGGTGTCCACGAAGACGAAATCATTCATGACGAGTGAGTCTCGCCGTACAGAATTCGATCATGATCTTGGCTGGTGAGCGGATCACCGGGACGCGCGACCGGCATCGCCGCCGCACCGGCCAGCTCCGCAGCGACCACTTTCGGTTTCAACAATCGGCGAGGGCGAACCAGAATCTCGACGTGCTCCCCTTCGTCCAACTGCGGACGGCTCGAAGGATGGAACACTCCCGATTCATAGACGGCTGACAAAAGCTCCGACATCGCACACCTCATTGATTCCTGAGTCCAGAAAAGCCAAACGACAGTCTATCGCAGGATCACGTTGATCTCAAAAAGGATTCTTCCGATCGCCAGGACGTCGAGGTTGACGTCGATCAGGATTCCCCTTGGCGAGCCGGTGGCCGTGAGGCCCTGGACAGCGTGGGATCGTCGAACCCAAGTCGATGGCGGTGCCGAATTGTCCGCGCCGAGCGCGGTTCGCCAATGGCAAGAAGACAGAGGGCTGACGCCCAGCGGTTCGACAGCGGCGAGAGGCTCGCGGCGGGGGAAGGCAGCGCGATCGCTGTTTGGCGAGACGATGATTGAGTTCCACGAATTGAACCCCCACGACGGTTCCGGCCACATTTGTTTTCGCTAGCGTAGGTGTGGACTTCAGCAATGGAAGGTACTGACTCATGCCAATCACGCCGCAACTGGTCACAGCGTACTCCCTTTGTCCACGAAAGGCGTACCTTCTCATGCGCGGTGCCTCGATGCCTCCACCACACGAATATTTGGACGTGCTCGACCACGGCCGCGCGAAGACCAAGGCACGGTTCTTGGACTCTTGCCAAGCAACCACTTTGAACACGGAAGAAATCGTAGTTGATTCGACATTCTCGGCCGGTGGGTTTGAAGCCACCGTCGATGTCATGATTCGACGACAGAGTTCGGGACCAAAGCCCCGGCAGTATTACGAGCCGCACCTGTTCGTCGGCAACAATGTTGCAGCGAATGAGCACAAGATCGCCGTAGCGTTCTTGTGTAAGACCATCGGGGAAGCATCGGAATCAATTCTCCCGACCGGGGCCATCGTCACGAAAAGCGGCAAGGTCGTGCGGATCAACGTGGTCAACATTGATGCCGCTTTATCGCCAATTCTCTCGTCCCTTCGGGCGTGGGCATCCGACCTTCCACCAGAACCGCCGTCCGTCGTTCTGAACGATCATTGCCCACTCTGTCCATTCAAGGCCCAATGCCGGCGGCAGGCGGAACAAGAAGACAACCTTAGCCTTCTGGACCGAATGACTCCGAAGGTCATGCGCAAGTACCACAGCAAGGGCATCTTCACGGTGAATCAACTCTCTTACTTGTTCAAGCCACGGCGACGAAGGCGACGTGGCAAGTTGTATTGGTTGCCCGTGAAACGGAGCGTTGTAGATCTGGCGATCGAGAGTCGGTTGAAGTTGGTGGAGTCGATGGCGTTTGTGAGGTTGGATTTTTGAGGCATGGCCAGAAGGTTTGAAGAGGGGTTGAAGACAGCCCT
>SXGS01253684.1_pt1 | contig 11007 bp, 13 predicted proteins | sample 3174681 | NCBI WGS metagenome assembly SXGS01 (sample SAMN11356861, study PRJNA531348) | freshwater metagenome | isolation source: freshwater sample F1-80 | place: China: Fuxian Lake, Yuxi | collected 2017-12-25 | reverse complement strand
GGTCGCCACCGCCGACCTGGAGGACTGGCGGTGGATGTGGGAGACCAATGTGATGGGCACCTTGCGGGTGACCCGGGCCCTGCTGCCCATGCTGATCGACTCCGGGGACGGGCTGATCGTCACGGTCACCTCGATCGCCGCCCTGGAGGTCTACGACGGCGGTTCGGGGTACACCGCCGCCAAACACGCCCAGGGCGCCCTGCACCGGACCCTGCGCGGTGAGCTGCTGGGAAAGCCGGTGCGGCTGACCGAGATTGCCCCCGGCGCGGTGCAGACCGAGTTCTCGCTGGTGCGCTTCGGCGGGGACGAGCAACGGGCGGAGGCGGTCTATGCCGGGATCACCCCGCTGGCAGCGCAGGACGTGGCCGAGGCGATCGGGTTCGTCGCATCCCGGCCCGCGCACGTCAACATCGACCAGATGATCATCAGGCCCCGCGACCAGGCGAGTGCCGGGAGGTTCCACCGCAGGACCTGACCGCCGCTACAGTTCGCACCCCACCAGGACGGGTTCGGGGACCAGGGTGACCCCGAACGCCGTCTGCACCCCGTCGCGAACGGCACGTGCCAGCGCCAACACCTCGGCGGTGCTCGCATCCCCGCGGTTGGTCAGCGCCAGCGCATGTTTGGTCGACAGCCGGCATCGGCCCGATCCGGGGTAGCCCTTGCCGAAGCCGGCTCGCTCCACCAGCCAGCCGGCGGCGAGTTTGACACCGCCGGTGGCCGGATAGTTCGGTACCGGCACCGCCGAGCCTTCCCGGATGCGCTCGAAGTGCTCCCCGGACACCACCGGGTTGGTGAAGAACGACCCCACGCTCCAGGTGTCGTGGTCGGCGGGATCGAGCACCATGCCTTTGGCCGAACGCAGTGCCAGGACCGCGCTCCGCACCGCTGAGGGCGACGCGCGCTCGCCGGCCGAGACTCCCAACGCCGTTGCCAATTCGGCGTAGCGCAGCGGAGCCGACCACCCGTCCGCATCGAGGGTGAACTCGACCTCGAGCACCGTCGAGCGGCTTCCGGATCCCTTGAGCAGGCTGTGGCGATAGGCGAACTCGAGGTCGGAGGCCGGCACCCAGCGCACCTGCCCGCTGCTGCGGTCGAGCAGCCTGACCCGGGTCATCACGTCGGCCACCTCGACACCGTAGGCGCCGACATTCTGGACCGGGGTCGCCCCGGCCGACCCGGGGATCCCCGAGAGGCACTCCAGTCCGCCCAGGCCGGCGGCGACCGCCGCGGCGACCACGGCGTCCCAGTCGGCTCCCGCCTCGGCACGCAGAACCGGCGGGTCGATGGTGACCGCCGGGCTGGCCAGCCGCACCACGGTGAGGTCGCTCAGCCGGTCGTCGATGACCACATTGGACCCGCCGCCGAGTACCAGCGCCGGCTCGCCGCTGCCGTCGAGGGCCCCCAGAGTGGCGACGATCTGATCGGTGGTGAGGCAGGTGACCACCCGGCGGGCGACCGGTCCGACCCGCAGGGTGGTCAACGACGCCAGGGGCACGTCCCGGTCGACCCTCGCCCCGCCGAAATCCTGCGTTGAGTCCATGGTCGGGTCGCTCCGCTCCTGCCCTTGCCGGGTCGCTCCGCTCTGCCCTCGGCAACGCCCCGTAACGGTAGCCTCGACTGCTATGCCCCGTGCATTCGACATGGCCGCCGAGTACGAGGAGACCGTGGCGCAGGTCCATTCGGCCTTCTGCGACAAGCGGTACTGGCTGGCCCGGCTGGAAGCTTCCGAAGCCGACGACGTCACCCTCAATGATTTCCGGGTGGGCAGCGACGGGGGCGTCGATGTGGTGACCACCGAGATACTGCGGGCCGACCGACTGCCCGGAATCGTTCACCAGTTCCACCGGGGCGAGTTGCAGATTCGACGGGCTGAGACCTGGACCGGACTGTCCGACGGCGCGGCCGAGGCTTCCATCGCCAGCTCCATCGCCCAGGCCCCGGTATCGCTCAGCGGCGACGGCCGGCTTCGACCGCTGGCGGCCGGGGCGCTGTTGACCGTCCAGGCCACCGTCGAGGTACGCATCCCCCTGGTGGGCGGCAAGATGGAGAAATTCATCGGCAACCAGCTGATGAACCTGCTCAAGGCCGAGCAGCAGTTCACCGCGAGATGGATCGCGGAGAACCGCTGAATGCCCCGCCAGATGGTCTACGACGTCGACGTCGAGATTCCCGCCGCGGCGATGTACCGCAACATCACCGCGATCGACTACTGGCAGGACCTGGTCGACTTCTACCGGGATGACGCGGTCCGCGCCGAGATCGCGCACTTCTCCTCGGATTCCTCCGGAACCGATATCGCGTTCGCCCACACCCTGTCCCCGGACAGTCTCCCGGCAGTCGCCCGGGGGGTGCTGCCGGAGACGTTGGCGGTCACCCGCGAGCAGCATTTCGAACCGTTCACGGAGGCCACCAACGAAGCGCGCGGCCGATACCGGGCACGGATTCCGGCCCCGGCGGAGGTCAGCGGTGATTACCTGCTGCGCGACGTCGAACAGGGCCGCAGGATGACCCTGACCACGGTGTGCCATGTGTGGGTTCCGATCATCGGTGGACAGATCGAGCTGCTGCTGGCCAACGGACTCAAGACGTTGTTCGCCAAGGAGGGCGAGTTCACCGCGGACTGGGTCCGACACCATCGCTAGGTCGCAGCGCCCGGTCGGCATGCCGACCCGAGGAACCACCGGCGCCAACCGGTTGCGTCGGGCCGACCGGTGGATGACGCACTCCCGGGCGGTGCAGGCGGCGCTGCGCTCGGGTGCGGAGCCGGTGGTCGTGGACCTCGGCTACGGCCGGCTCCCGGTGACCACGCTCGAACTCGCGGCACGGCTTCAGGCCGTGCGGACGGACATCCGGGTGATCGGTCTGGAGATCGACCCGCAACGCGTCGCTGCGGCGCAGCCGGCCCGCAGCGAGACCGTCGATTTCCGGCTCGGCGGCTTCGAACTCGCCGGCCTGCGGCCGGTGCTGGTGCGCGCCTTCAACGTGCTTCGTCAGTACCCGGAGGAGGCGGTGGCCCAGGCCTGGCAGACCATGCGCGCGCGCCTGGCTCCCGGCGGGGTGATCATCGAGGGCACCTGTGATGAGCTGGGACGTCACAGCTGCTGGGTGCTCCTGGACCGCGAGGGCCCGGTGAGTCTCACCCTGGCCTGCGACCCGCGGTCCATCGAGCGTCCGTCGGATCTTGCCGAGCGGCTTCCGAAGGTCCTCATTCATCAGAATGTTCCGGGCCGGGGCGTGCACACCCTCCTGCACGCGGCCGACCACGCCTGGGACGCGGCCGCGGGACAGTCGGTTTTCGGGCCCCGGGCCCGCTGGCGGGCGATGCTGACCGCACTGACCGAGCGGGGAATCCCGGTGGACCGGCAGCGCCGGAGTACGCGCGACGGCGTGCTGACAGTGCCCTGGTCGACCGTAAGCTGACGGCTATGCGGATCGCACTGGCGCAGCTCCTGTCCGGCACCGATCCCGCGGCCAATCTGGACCAGGTCGACGCCTACACCCGCCGGGCCGCCGACGCCGGAGCACGACTGGTGGTCTTCCCGGAGGCCACCATGTGTCGGCTGGGGGTCCCACTCGGGCCGGTCGCCGAACCCCTCGACGGACGGTGGGCCGACGGCGTGCGCGAGATCGCCCGGACCGCCGGCGTGACGGTGTTCGCCGGGATGTTCACCCCGGCGCCGGACGGCAGGGTGTTCAACACCCTGCTCGCCACCGGAGGCGGGGTGGAAGCGTCCTACGACAAGATGCACCTCTACGACGCCTTCGGTGTCACCGAATCGCAGACCGTGGCGCCCGGCCGGGAGCCCCTGGTGGTCACCGTCGACGGCGTCGGCGTCGGCGTCACGCTGTGTTACGACATCCGCTTTCCGTACCTCTACACCGAGTTGGCCGACCGCGGCGCGTCGGTGATCACGGTCAGCGCGTCCTGGGGTGCCGGGCCGGGCAAGCTCGACCAATGGCGGCTGCTGACCCGGGCCAGGGCGCTGGACTGCGCCTGTTTCATCGCCGCGGCGGGCCAGGGCTACCCCGGCCCGGACCTGGCGACCAAGGCGCCGACCGGGGTCGGCGGGAGCCTGGTGGCCTCGCCGACCGGCGACGTGCTCGCCGAAGCCGGGCCTGACCCGCAACTGCTGATCTGCGATCTGGCGGTCGACACCGTCCCGGCGGTTCGGGACACCATCGGTGTGCTGCGCAATCGCATTAGGGTCGGCACGGATGCGTAGGGCACAATCGCACGGGTGACGATCCCGCCGCAGGGCCCGCTCCCGCCGCAGGGCCCGGTCCCGCCGCAGGGCCCGGTCCCGCCGTACGGTGCCGATCCCGGGTATCACGAACCGCCCACCCAGCAGATGCCGCCACTGGGCCCACTTCCCTATCAGCCCCCGGCCGCTCCGCCGCCGGTGGAACCGGAGCCGCCAACCCGCCGTGGGCTGCGTGGGGACCCGCTGTCGGCGGCGCTGGTCGCCGTGATCGTCGCGGCGGTGGCGCTCGCCGGGCTGCTCGGCGGCGAACTGTATGCCCGACACCGGGCCGACTCGATCGTCGCCAGCGCCGTCAGTTGCGTGGTGCGCGACGGCGCGACGGCGTCCTTCGGCCCACGGCCCTTCCTCGTGCAGCACTTCACCCATCACTACCGCAACATGACGGTGGAGACCGCCGGTAACCAGATCCGCGAGGCCAAGGGCATGAAGCTCCGCCTGCTGCTCGACGATGTCCGGATCAACCCGACCGCCGAGTCGGCCGGGACCCTGGGCGTCCTCGACGCCGACATCACGTGGTCGGCCGACGGCATCAAGGACACCGTGCAGGGCGTGATCCCGGTGCTGGGCAACCTGGTCAGCGGCGTCACCCCGGATCCGTCATCCGGAACGCTCGAACTGCAGGGACCCCTGGGCACCGTGACGATCCGGCCGCAGGTCGCCGACGGCGAGCTGAACCTCGACGTGCTCAAAGTGACCGGGCTCGGCTTCAGCCTTCCCCGCGAGAGCGTCCAGCCCGCCCTCGACACCTTCACCACTCAGCTGACCAAGAACCTGCCGATGGGCATCCGTGCGGACAGCGTGTCGGTCACCGACACCGGCGTGAACGCGCGGTTCGTCACCCGCGACGCCACCATCCCCAACGCTGCGCAGGACCCCTGCTTCGCCGGGATCTAACCCAGCTCGGCACCGCCGGGATTGCAGCCGGTGAGCACCATGGTGGTTTCGTCGACCGGGGGGCGCCATGGTTCGAGATCCCAGCTCGGCTTTCCGGGCTGGGCGAACTCCGCGAACTGCCAGTGACAGAGGAACTGGGCGGCCATCCCCGGGGTATCGGCACCCGGCGCCAGCGCGAGCACCTCGGCCCAGGCGTCATCCGTCTGCCGGGCGGTCTTGCCGAAGTCCCCGGCAACATCCCGGCCGGCCGGAGTCGGGTAGACCCGCAGGGTGGGAAGGCCGTCGTAACTGACCCATCTCACCTCGCCGATGAACGGCGGGGCGGCTCCGGCATCCGCCGAGGCCCTGGCCGAGGTGCCGGCCAAGGTGCCGGCGGAGGACAGCAGAGCGAACCCGGCGAGCGCGAGAGCGGCCTTCGACCGGAGGCTCAGCGCGACTTCCCCTGGACCTCGAGCAGCTTGGGCCGGACGTCGACCAGGTACACCCCCGCAGCCACCGCGGCGATCACCATGCCGGTGACGCCGAGCACCCAGGACAGCAGGACCGCGACGCCCAGGATCACCAGCCACACCGGCTTGGTCAGTTTGTCGGTCGCGGTGTACGCGTCGGGACGCTGCATGGCCGCGTGCACGAAGGCGTACACCGTGGCGGCCAGCACCGCCCAGAAGAGCACATTAAGCACGACACCCGCCACACCCTGAAGCATCACGGCTCCAGGGTAGGCGGGTGTCGGCGGGATCGTCTAACTCCCGGTCGTCGGGTGACGACTTACTTCTGGGTGACCTTCTTGGCCGGGGCCTTCTTGACGGCGACCTTCTTGGCCGGCACCTTCTTGGCGGCAGCCTTGGCCGGAGCCTTCTTGGCCGGAGCCTTCTTGGCCGGGGCCTTCTTGGCGGCAGCCTTCTTGACCGGAGCCTGGGCCGGCAGCTCGACGCCGACCAGCTTGGCGGCACGCTCGCCGACCGCGCGAGTCTGAGCCGAGACGTTGCCCAGGGCCTCCTGGGTCAGCTCGACCGCCTGGTCGACGTAGGTCTCGACGCGGTCAGCGGCGTCCTTGAACTCCGCCTGACCCATCAGCCGCTCCAGAGCGGCCTCGCCACGGGCGACCAGGGTGTTGTAGGTCTCGGTCGCGTCGACGAAGAACTCGTCGGCGGCCTTGCGCAGCTCCTCGCTGGTGAGCTTGCCACGCAGCTCCTCGGTCCGCTTCGGCAGTTCCTCCTGCAGGCGGGTCAGCGCCGCGCGCCGGTCCTCCATGCGGTCACCGGCGACCTCGGCCCGCTCGCGCAGGCTGGTGAGGATTTCGTTGACGGTGGCCAGGGCGAGGTCGGCAGCACCCACCGCAGCGAGCAGCGGAGCCTTCAGATCCTCGATGGTGGTCTCGGCGTTCTTGTTCTTGTTCTTAGCCATCAGGCCGGTTTCCTTTCGGGTGTTGAGATTTTCAGCTGTCGCGGGACGAATGTCGTTACTGCGCCGGTGGCTCCTCTGAAGCCTGGTTCTGCGCGCAGAACGACGTGTAGATGTCGAGCAGCACCCGCTTCTGACGCTCGCTGATCGCGGTGTCGCCGACGATGGCGTCAGCCACCTGATTCGGCTGACCGGGCTCGAGAATTCCGGCCCGGACATAGAGCACCTCGGCCGACAACCGCAACGCTTTGGCGATCTGGCTGAGCACCTCGGCGGACGGCTTGCGCAAACCCCGCTCGATCTGGCTGAGGTAAGGGTTACTCACCCCGGCCCGCTCGGCGAGCTGTCGAACCGACACCTGAGCCGCTTCCCGCTGGGTGCGGATGAAGCCGCCGATGTCCTGGGCGGCATTGCTCACCACGGCGGCAAGATCTGACTCCTGTGCCATGGTCCGCCCCTTTGCGCGTACGAGTGTCGTTTGCATACACGACGTACTCTACGCCCAAGTGCTAACAATTGCAAGCACCTGCTAGCGCAGGTCAGAACAAGATCTGCGCAATGGTGTAGATCACAAGGCCGGCGAGCGCGCCCACCACGGTGCCGTTGATCCGGATGAATTGAAGGTCGCGGCCCACGTGCAACTCGATGCGCCGACTGGCTTCATCGGCGTCCCAGCGCTGGATGGTGTCGGTGATCAGCGAGGTGGCCTCACTCCCGTAGCGGGTGACCAGATGCTGGGCACCCCGCACGATCCAGTTGTCGACCTTGTCGCGCAACTCCGCATCGTCGCGCAGCGACTCACCGATGCGCACCACCGAATCCGCGATCCGTTCGCGCAGGGCGCTGGAGGGATCGTCGACGCCGTCGAGCACCAGTCGCTTGAGGGTCTTCCACGCCGTCTCGGCCGCCCGGGTCACCTCGTCGCGGGCCATCAACTGGTCCTTGATGGTTTCGGCCTTGGCGATCGTGGCGGGATCGTTCTGCAGGTCGCCGGCGAACTCGAAGAGGAACCGGGTCGCCGACTGCCGCAGTTCGTGATGGGGGTCGCGGCGAACCTTGTCGGTGAAGTCCATCAGCTCCCGGTGGATGCGGTCGCCCACGAGTTGGTCGACGAATTTCGGTGACCAGGTCGGCGAGTCCCGCAACACGACCCGCTCGATGGTCGGACCGGCATTGAGCGCCCATTCGAAGGCGCGATCGCAGAGCAACTGGATCAGCGCCTCCTGGCGGTTCTCGGCCAGGAGCTGGGACAGCACCCGGCCGGCCGGCGGACCCCACTGCGGCTCGGCGAGGCGTTTGACGATGGTCCGGTCGATCGCCTGCTGAATGTCCTCGTCGTTGAGCAACTCGACCACGGCCCTGAGCACCGTGGCGGTCTCATCGCCCACCCGGGCGGCGTTCGCCGGTTCAGAGAGCCACTTGCCCATCCGGCTGGCGATCTCGGCGTCGCGCAATTTCGTCTCGACCACTTCGGCGGACAGGAAGTTCTCCCGCACGAAGGTTCCCAGCCCCTCCCCCAGCTGGTCCTTCTTGCGGGGAATGATCGCGGTGTGCGGGATCTTCAGTCCCAGCGGATGACGGAACAGCGCGGTGACGGCGAACCAGTCCGCCAGCGCGCCGACCATCCCGGCCTCCGCGGCGGCGCCCACGTACCCGAGCCAGGACGGTCCGCCCTCGGCCTGCCACCACCGGCACGCCAGGAAGATCACTGTCGCGCCGAGCAGAAAACTGAGCGCGACCGCCTTCATCCTGCGCAGGCTGCGCGATCGTTCGGCGTCGGCCTCGGGATCCGCCCCGGCGAAGGACTCAGCCAACGAGGTCGCGGTACGCCCCGACTCGTCCGGGAGCCGATGTTTGGCAGCCACGTCCTCCATCATCCGCTACGCGGGCCGATGGCGGCACGCGGTTGCCGGTCGACATGGTTTACATGTGACCGGCCGTCACAACTTTCGGCTCGCGCGCCGGTAGAATGCGGTCCGGTGACTCAACACATGCTCCCCGACGCCGCCGGGGCGAGCGGCGCACCGGAGGAAGCGCCCTCCGGTCGCGCAGCCGGCGCGGTCAAGACCGACGGCCGCAAACGCCGCTGGCACCAGCACAAGGTGGAGCGGCGCACCGAGTTGGTCGACGGCGCCCTCGACGCCATCCGACGCCGGGGCCGGGATATCAGCATGGACGAGATCGCCGCCGAGATCGGGGTGTCCAAGACCGTCCTGTATCGCTACTTCGTCGACAAGAACGACCTGACGACGGCGGTCATGATGCGCTTCACCCAGACCACGTTGATCCCCAACATGGCCGCGGCGCTGTCGTCGAACCTCGACGGCTTCGACCTGACCCGGGAGATCATCCGGGTGTACGTGGACACCGTGGCGGCCGAACCGGAGCCCTACCGGTTCGTGATGGCGAACTCCTCGGCGAGCAAGAACAAGGTGATCGCCGACTCCGAACAGATCATCGCCCGGATGCTCGCGGTGATGCTGCGCCGCCGGATGCAGGCCGACGCGATGGACACCCGGGGCGTGGAACCGTGGGCCTTCCTGATCGTCGGCGGGGTGCAGCAGGCCACCCACTCCTGGATGTCGAACCCACGGATGAGCAGCGATGATCTCATCGACTACCTCACGATGCTCTGCTGGAACGCGCTGTGCGGCATCGTCGAGGTGGGCGGATCTCTGGATCGGTTCCGGTCCGCGCCGCACCCGTCTCCGGTTGTGCCGGTATTGGAGCCCACCGCGGGGATCTAGCCTCTAGGGTTCGGCTATGACCGATCTGCCGGCGACCGATCTGCCCTCGCTGTGGACGCACGAACCCCACAGGATTCTGCGGTTCCGCGCCGGGGACACCGTTGCCGCCATCGACGCCGACTCCAGCCCGGGGTTCACCGGCAACAAAAACGACGCCGCAGCGGTCCTTGCCGAACGCAGCAGGCGGTTCGCCGAACTGCAGGAAATGCTCTACGCCAACGGCAGGGAGGGCGACCACCGCTCGGTGCTGCTGGTGTTGCAGGGGATGGACACCGCGGGCAAGGGGGGCATCGTGACCCACGTCGTCGGCGCCGGCAACCCGATGGGAATCAAGTACACCAGCTTCGGAAAACCGACCGCCGAGGAGCGGTCCCACCACTTCCTGTGGCGGATCAACAAGGCGCTGCCCGCGGCCGGGCAGATCGGGGTCTTCGACCGCTCGCACTACGAGGACGTCCTGGTGGTCCGGGTGCACGCCTTGGTGCCGCCCGACGAACTCGAGGGCCGCTACGCCGAGATCAACACGTTCGAGTCCGAACTCGCCGAGTCCGGCGTGACGGTGGTGAAGGTCGCGATGTTCGTCTCTCTCGACGAGCAGAAGCGGCGGCTGGCCGAACGGCTGGAGCGGCCCGACAAGTTCTGGAAGTACAACCCGGGGGATCTCGAGGAGCGCAAGCTCTGGCCTGCCTACCAGGAGGCCTACCAACTGGTCCTGGACCGGACCTCCACCGACCACGCGCCGTGGTACGTGGTGCCGTGCAACAAGAAGTGGTACAGCCGACTGGCGGTCACCGAACTGCTCATCGAGGCCCTGAAGTCGATGGAGCTGTCATGGCCGCCGCCGGATTTCGACGTCGAGGCCGAGAAGCGCAAGCTCGCGGACGCCTGATCGGACGGCCTGAACGGACCGATCAGCCCTTGACCAGGGTGAACTGGCCGATGTTGGTGATGCCCCGCCGGAAGAAGTCGGCGCACCCGGTGAGGTACTTCATATAGCGGTCGTAGATCTCCTGGTCGGTGATCGCGATCGCCTCCTCGCGATTCGCCTCCAGATTCTCCGCCCACATGTCGAGGGTGCGCGCATAGTGCGGCCGCAGCAGGTGGACGCGCTCGAGGGTGAACCCTGAGTCCGCGGCGAGCACCTCGATGTCCTCCACGGCCGGCAGCTGACCACCCGGGAAGATCTCGGTGCCGATGAACCGCATGAACTTCAGATCGCTCAGGGTGAGCTTGATCCCGTTGTCGCGGAAGAACTTCTGGGTGTGGGCGAGGATGGTGTGCAGCAACATCCGGCCGTCGCCGGGCAGGATCTGGTAGGCACGATCGAAGAACAGCGGGTAGCGCTCGGCCTTGAACGCCTCGAAGGCCCCGATGCTGACGATGCGGTCGACGGGCTGGTCGAACTCCTCCCAGCCCTGAAGCCGGACCTCGACGGTGCGGTCGGTATCCAGTCCGGCGAGCCGCGCCCGGGCGAACTCGGACTGGGCCTTGCTCAGGGTGATGCCGATGACGTTGACGTCGTAGCGTTGCACGGCCCGTTCCATGCACCCGCCCCAGCCGCAGCCGACATCGAGCAGGGTCATCCCGGGTTCGAGATCGAGTTTGCCGAGAGCCAGGTCGAACTTGGCGTTCTGGGATTCGTCGAGGCTCATGTCGTCGCGCTCGTAGTAGCCGCAGGTGTAGCCCATGGTCGGCCC
>SXGS01530840.1_pt1 | contig 11008 bp, 10 predicted proteins | sample 3174681 | NCBI WGS metagenome assembly SXGS01 (sample SAMN11356861, study PRJNA531348) | freshwater metagenome | isolation source: freshwater sample F1-80 | place: China: Fuxian Lake, Yuxi | collected 2017-12-25 | reverse complement strand
GCCAAGTGCATCGACCTGTCCGAGAAGAACGAGCCGGTAATCTGGAAAGCCATCCAGTTCGGCGCGGTACTGGAGAACGTGGTTCTCGACGAAAACCGCGTACCGGATTACGCCGACGATAGCCTGACCCAGAACAGCCGTGCGGCCTACCCGCTGGAGCTGATCGAGAAGCGCAGCGAGAAGAACCTCGGTGGTGAGCCGAACGCAGTCATCTTCCTGACTTGCGACCTCACCGGCGTACTGCCGCCTGTGTCGATCCTCAACGAAGAGCAAGCGGCTTACCACTTCCTCTCCGGCTACACCGCGCTGGTCGGTTCCACCGAAATGGGCAGCGGCGGCGGCATCAAGTCGACCTTCTCCACCTGCTTCGGCGCACCGTTCTTCCCGCGTCCGGCTGGCGAATACGCGGAACTGCTGATCAAACGCATCCGTGGTTTCGGCTCCAAGGTCTACCTGGTCAACACCGGCTGGACCGGCGGTGGCTACGGCGTAGGCAAGCGCTTCAATATCCCGACTACCCGTGGCGTGATCGCAGCCATCCAGAGCGGTGCGCTGATCGGTACCGAAACTGAACTGCTGCCGATCATCAACCTGAGCGTGCCGAAGTCGGTGCCGGGCGTTGAAACCAACCTGCTCAACCCACGCAACACCTGGGCTGATCAAGCTGCTTACGACACCGCCGCCAAAGGCTTGGCCAAGTTGTTCGTTGACAACTTCCAGAAGTTTGATGTGAGCGATGCCATTAAGAATGCCGGCCCGCAGCTCTAAGCTGAAACTGCCGCGTTGAAAAACCGCCGAAATCGGCGGTTTTTTTATGCCTGGGAAATCGCGCCTTAATCTGTAGGAGGCGCTTTAGCGGCGAGCTTTAAGAGGCTGTCGCGGCTAAAGCTCCTCCCAAGGTGCTTTGCACGCGCGATAAGAAACGGAAAAGCCGCCCGGAGGCGGCTTTTGATGCCTATCGAGTTGATCAGGCACGGTGGGGTGCTACGGTGTTGCGTCAGGTGGCCGCTCTACACGGCCTGGTTACGGCTATGGATCACTCTGGCCATAGGTCTGCGGGTGTGGCAACTCAGGCTTTCGGTGCTATCACCTGCAAGGGGGCAGGTGGTGTCGATAGAACCAAAACGACAGCCGAGGCAACTGCGTTGCCACACCAACAGACCCATGGTTTGCAGCGCATGCAGCAAGCGTGCAATCAGGTGGCCATCCACACGCTGCTGTTGAAGCCAGATAACTGCATACTGATCTCCTTTGCGGCTCGTTTGAATTCAATGTAGGCCAGGGCTGACAGTGGCGTTAGTTAGATTGGAAATAGCGCAGGCGCTTGTCAGGCTTAACCGTTTTTACCGCTGCGGCGGCCGATGGAGTGACCGCAATGAGTACCCTTGAACGTGTGTTTGGCTTCAAGCAGTTGCGTCCCGGCCAAGAGTCTGTGGTCTCGGCTGTGTTGGCTGGGCGTTCGGCGGCGGCGATCTTCCCCACTGGTTCGGGCAAGTCCTTGTGTTATCAGTTACCCGCCCTGCACCTGCCGCATTTGACCTTGGTGATCTCGCCGTTGCTGGCCCTGATGCAGGATCAACTGGCGTTTCTGCATGGGCGTGGCATCAGTGCCGCCAGCATCGATTCGGCGCAAAGCCGCGAGCAGGCATCCGAAGTGATGACGCGGGCGAAAGCCGGTGAGCTGAAGATTCTGATGATTTCGGTTGAGCGTCTGAAAAATGAGCGCTTCCGCAACTTTATCGCGCAGGTACCGATCTCTCTGTTGGTGGTCGATGAGGCGCACTGCATTTCCGAGTGGGGCCATAACTTTCGCCCGGACTACCTCAAGCTGCCGGACTACCAACGCCAGTTCGGCATCCCACAGGTGCTGCTGCTCACCGCCACCGCAACACCCAAAGTGGTGGCCGACATGCAGCAAAAGTTCGCCATCGCCGAAGCTGATGTGGTCACCACCGGCTTTTACCGGCCAAACCTCAACCTGCTGGTCGAGCCGGTCAGCGGGGCCGACAAACTGCGCCGGTTGCAGCAATGGCTGTCAGCCAAGGCCGGGCAACCCAGCATTGTCTATGTAACCCAGCAGCGCACCGCCGAGCAGGTGGCTGAGCGCCTGAGTGAGCGTGGCGTTGCCGCCAGTGCCTATCACGCGGGTATGCCACACGAGGCGCGCGAGGCTATCCAGCGCCAGTTTATGGCCGGGCAGATCAACTGCATTGTCGCCACCATCGCCTTTGGTATGGGCATCGACAAGAGTGACATCCGTAACGTGGTGCACTTTGATTTGCCCAAATCCATCGAGAACTACAGCCAGGAAATCGGTCGTGCGGGGCGTGATGGTCAGCCCTCGGACTGCCTGGTGCTGGCCAACCGCGACAGCCTCAACGTGCTGGAGAACTTCGTTTACGGCGACACGCCAGAGCGCGAAGGCATTCGCTGTGTGCTTGATCAGCTGTTGGCCGGCGGCCAGGGCGGCGAATGGGAACTGATGCTCAACCCACTCTCCGAGCAGAGCAATATTCGCCAATTGCCGCTGAAAACCCTGCTGGTGCAGTTGGAGCTGCGCGGCATTATCGCCCCGCGTTACGCCTATTTCGCCGAATATCGCTTCAAATACCGGCTCGAACCCGAGGCGCTGCTGGCTCATTTCAGCGGTGAGCGGCGGCAATTTGTCGAGGCGCTGATCACCACCTCGCAGCGCGCCCGCACCTGGTGCACGGTGGATTTCGAGCAGTTGTATCAGCAGCATCAGGCCGAGCGCAGCCGGGTGATCACCGCACTGGATTACTTTCAAGAAAAGGGCTGGATCGAGGTGGAAAGCAAGCAGATGACCGAGGTCTATGCCTTGCTGCAGCCGGGGTTTGATGCAGAGGCTCTGAGCGCTGAATTGCATGGCTATTTCAGCCAGCAGGAAGCCAGCGAGATTCGCCGGATAAACGCCATGCTCGCGCTGTTTGCCAGCGAACAGTGCCTGAGCCAGCGACTGGCGGCTTACTTTGGCGACAGCCATGCGCCGCAGCAGTGCGGGCATTGTTCGGTGTGTCAGGGGCAGATCGCCCAACTGCCGGCCCCGCCCGCGTTACCGGCTTTGGCGGAGTTGGACGTGCAGGCGTTGTGTGCCGGCTTTGTGCGAAAGCATCAGGAGCACAAAGGCGTAGCGCCGAGCGTCGAATGCCTGACGCGCTACCTGTGCGGCGTCAGCGTGCCGCTGTTCACCGCGCTCAAGGCCCGTCAATTAGGCGGCTTTGCGGCGTTGGAGGCGTACCCCTACGCCGAGGTGCGCGCGTGGCTAGCGGCGCAGCGCGTGTAGGCGCTACTCGCCGATATCCTCATTCCACAGCGTCGGCTGGGCGGCGATAAAGCCTTGCATCAGGTGCAGGCATTCGTCGTTTTGCAGCACCTGCAGGTTTACGCCGCGTTCGCGCAGCAGCGCTTCTTCGCCGAGAAAGGTCTGGTTCTCGCCGATCACCACCGTGGGGATGCCGTACAGCAGAATCGCGCCGCTGCACATCGCGCAGGGCGAGAGGGTGGTGTAGAGCACCGACTCGCGGTAGGTCTGCGCGGTTTGCCGACCGGCGTTTTCCAGGGCGTCCATTTCGCCATGGCGGATGGCGCTGCCCTGTTGCACGCGGCGGTTGTGGCCACGGCCGATGATCTGGCCTTTGTGCACCAATACCGAGCCAATTGGGATGCCGCCTTCGGCCAGTCCTTGGCGGGCTTCGTCGATGGCCGCTTGCATAAACTTATCCATGGCTCGTCCCTCTCTTAAACAACTGAGTTTATTTTTGCTGCGCCGCCTGACCTTGTTGCACCGTCCATTCCAGCACTTCACGCGCCAGTTGGTCGCCAGCCTGACCGAAGGCATTGATCACGGCAGGCACCGTGGTGTCGCTGGCGGGTTGGCTGACCTCGAAGCGGCGGCTGGCGAGGATGCGCAAGCTGCCACTTTCCACCAGTCGCGCCTCAAGCAGAATGCGCGCCGCCGGGCGACCGTTCTGGTATTCACTTTGGAAGGCGCGCAGGTCGCCGTCCAGTTCCAGATCGGCTTGCAGGCGGCTGTCATCGCTGCTCACCGCCTTGAGCCGGCCGTCATCGAGGAAGGCATCCACCAAGCGGTCACGCAACAACAGCGGTGCCCGGTCGCTCCAGCGCACGCCTTGGTAAGCGCTGATTTGATCGCCCGGCGGCAAGACGGCAATCCGTGTGCTGTCGAGCAATTGGCTGCTGTAAGGCTTGTTCACCCGCAGCGCCCAGTCGGCGCTGGCGTCATGGCTGGGCAGGCTGCTGGCGGGCAGGCGGTAAATGCTCAGCACCTGGCTTTTCGGCAGCACCGTGCAGGCGCTCAGGCTGGCGATCAACAGGCCGGCAACGGCAAGGCGAAGGCGCTTCATGGTTGGAACTCCTTGATGGTGTCGCTGCGCAGCAGGTAGCCGGCCGGGTCTTCCTCCAGGCGGCGGGCGAAAGAGCGCAGGGCGCTGAGGGTTTCGCGCAGCTCGATGATGGTCGGGCCGAGCTCGCCGATGCCTTGCATGCCGCCATTGAGGGCGCTGCGATTGTCGCTGAGCAGGCGTTCGATCTCGCTGCTGCTGCGCTCCAGTGAGGTGATCATGCGTCCGGCGCTGTTAAGCGCGTCATGGCCGGGGCCACTGAGCAGTTGATTGGCGTTGCGCATCAGGCTGGCCGCTTCCTGGCTGGCGCTGCTCATCTGCTGCAGGGCCATACGCAGTTCATCGCGTTGCTCGGCTACGCTGGCGCTGGTTTGTTCGACGTTCTCCAGAGTGCGGGAGACGCGTGCGATGTTTTCATCGGAGAACAGTTGGTTCGCCCGGTTGAGCAACTGGGTGACGCTGAGCACTAAGTCTTCACCGTTGGCCATCAGGCGAGTCAGCGGTGAGGGATCGGCGACGATCTCTGCACGTTTGCCCTCTTTGCCCACCAGTACCGGGCTTTTCGGTGTGCCGCTGTGCAGTTGGATCAACGCCGCACCGGTGATGCCGGTAATCGACAGGCGTGCGCGGGTGTCTTGTTTGATCGGCGTGCTGGCGCTGACGCGGATGTGCGCGCGGACCTTGCGCGGGTCCTTGGGGTCCAGGCGCAGGCTGATCACATCGCCCACTTTGATGCCGCTGTATTGCACGGCGCTGCCGGCCGAGAGCCCGCTGACCGCCTCTTTGAAGATCACGTCGTAATCGTGAAACGCCTGATCCGAGCTGGCCTTGCTCAGCCACAGGGCAAAGCCCAGTGCGCCGGCCACCATGAGCACGGTAAACAGGCCAATCAACACGTGGTGGGCACGCGGTTCCATCAGGGGCTCCCTGGCGCGCCGTTGGCGGCCTGTTCGGCTGCGCGTCCGCGCGGGCCGTGAAAATAATCGTGAATCCATGGGTTGTCGGTGGCGGCCACCACGTCCAGGCGGTCAGCCACCAGCACGCGTTTTTCCGCCAGAACGGCCACCCGGTCGCAGATGGTGTAGAGCGTGTCGAGGTCATGGGTGACCAGAAATACGCTCAGGCCCAGGGCGTCGCGCAGGGTCAGAATCAGTTGGTCGAAGGCGGCCGCGCCGATGGGATCAAGCCCGGCGGTGGGTTCGTCGAGAAACAAAATGTCCGGCTCCAAGGCCAGCGCCCGCCCCAGTGCCGCGCGCTTGATCATGCCGCCCGACCGCTCCGTGGGGTACTTGTCGCCCGCTGCGCGCGGCAGCCCGACCAGCGCCAGTTTGACCTGGGCCAAGCGTTCGGCCGAGGCACGGCTAAGGCCCGCGTGTTCGATCAGCGGCAAGGCGATGTTTTCCGTCACCGTCAGCGAGGAAAACAGCGCGCCACGTTGATAGAGCACACCAAAGCGTCGTTCCAGCCGCGAGCGCCGCTCGGGCGACAGGCTCAGCAGTTCTTCGCCGAACACCCGCACGGTGCCCGCGTTGGCCTGGCGCAGGCCGAGAATGCTGCGCAGCAGCACTGATTTGCCGGTGCCCGAACCGCCGACCACGCCGAGCACTTCGCCGCGGTACAGGTCCAGCGCCAGGTCCTGGTGCACGGTCTGCGTGCCAAAGCGGTTGACCAGGTGGCGCACTTCGATAATCGTTTCGCCCATCACCAGCCCATCTCCATGAGGAACAGCGCGGCGAGGGCGTCGAGCACGATCACCACAAAAATCGACTGCACCACGCTGGATGTGGTGCGCTCACCCACCGACTGCGCGCTGCCTGTGACCTTGAAGCCTTCCAGGCAGCCGATGACAGCGATCAGGAAGGCAAAAATCGGTGCTTTGGCCATGCCCACCAGAAAGTGCTTGAGGGCGATATTTTCCTGCAGCATGGCCAAATACATGGCCGGTGAAATATCCAGACTCAGGGCGCACACCACCGCGCCGCCGAGGATGCCGCTGAGCATGGCGATAAAGGTCAGGATCGGCAGGGCGATCAGCAGGGCGAACACCCGTGGTAGCACCAGCAGTTCCAACGGGTTGAGGCCCAGGGTGCGGATGGCGTCGATTTCTTCATTGGCCTTCATCGAGCCAATTTGCGCAGTAAAGGCGCTGGCCGTGCGCCCGGCCATGAGAATGGCGGTGAGCAGCACGCCAAATTCGCGCAAAAACGAGAACGCCACCAAGTCGACCGTATAGATGCTCGCGCCAAAGTCGGCGAGCACTGTTGCGCCGAGAAAGGCCACCACCGCACCGACCAGAAAGGTCAGCAGGGCCACAATCGGCACCGCGTTCAGCCCGCTCTGCTGCAAATGCGCGACCAGCGAGGTGATGCGCCAGCGGCCAGGGCGCAGCAGGATGGCAAACATCGCGGCCAGGGTCATGCCGATAAAGCCGAGCAGGGTCACGGCCTGTTGCCAAAACTCTTCCACGGCTTGGCCAATTTGCCCGAAAAACTCGCGCCAGGCCGGTATGCGTTTGACGGGTACAACATCGCCCGCTTCGGCAATCGCGCTGCCCACGGCTTGCAGCAAAGCGCGTCGTTCAGTGCTCAGGTGCGGTGCCTGCTGCGTGAGCTGCGTCAGCTGCGCCAAGCGCTGACTGCCGAGCAACTCCACCAGCAAGGCCGCACCGGCCGTATCGAGGGCGTTGAGCGCATCCAGGTCGATGGGGGCATCCGCTGACAGGCGGCCGCGCAGGCTCTGCACCTGCGCTTCGAGTGCGGCGTAGTGGGCCAGCGTCCAGTCGCCACCGATACGCAACCCAGAAGGCGCATCCGTGCGGCTGGACTCAAACGGTGTGATAAACGGGGCTGTGCTCATGGCGCACAGCTTAACCTTGTCGCGGCGCAAACGCCCAGTGCAAGGCGCAGGCTTGAACCGCGTGGGCGATGTTCACCGCTCGTATGGCCAGACTCAACATGCGCGACCAAGCCGTATGTGCGGGCGGGTGAGCGGTCCGCGCTTCCAGGCAGTTGCAGGTCGACCTCAGGACAGTCAGGGACGGGCGTTGGTTCTAGGCTGGCGCTTGTTCTTCTACTGACCTCAGGAGCCATCTATGTCCCCGATTACCGTTTTGCGTGATACCCAGCCGATTCCACTGCTGGATGCCTGCAAGTGGACGCGCATTGCCGGCGAGCCGCACACCGTCAACCTGAATGCCTACACCTCGGCAGATGGCAGCAAGATCATGGGCACCTGGATCTGCACGCCCGGTAAATGGCAGGTGGCCTATGAGAAATGGGAGTACTGCCACTTTCAGGAGGGGTACTGCATCATCACCCCGGAAGGCCAGGCACCGATTCATCTGCGCGCTGGCGATATCTTTATCGTCGAGCCGGGGATGAAGGGCACCTGGGAGGTGGTGGAAACCGTGCGCAAATACTTCGTGTTTGCCTGAACCTGCCAGCGTCTGCCAGCAGCCGATGTGTCATCGGCTGCTGGGGCGACTGCGGTCAGGGTTTGAACAGGCGAGCATCCTGAGCCCAGGTGTCCAGTGCCGGCTTGATGTCGTTGAGCTGCAACTGGGTGCTGTCATTCTCCAGCTGCAAGCCATGACCCTTGCGCACCACTCGTGTCATCGGATGGCTGGTGCGACCGTCGATAACCTCCAATTCGACATAGACCTCGGTGTTCAGGTCGCGTGTGCCGGCTGCCGTGCTGGCCGCCGCAGCGACCCGCGCAACGGGGACCACTTCATAGACCTTGAGTCCTTCCGGCGAGAGATTGACCGCCGTGATGGCCGAGCGCAAGACCAGGGTGTCGCGGTCCGCATGCTCAACCACGCGCAGCCGCCCGGCCAGCTCCAGCCGAATGGCCTGCTGCAGATAAAGGGCTATGTCATCCAGCGTTTGCTGGCTGACCTGGCTGTGGGGTGTGGGCGCGGGATAGAACTGTGGCCGCTCGACCAGCACCGAGCGGTAATTCTCGATGTTGAAATCAGCTGACACCCAGCGCATGACCGGCGCGCCGCTGGCCGATTGCGCCGGCTGCAGTTGGGAGTAGTCGCTGAGAAAGCCGGAATACTGCGAAGGGGTCGGGGTTTTGCTGGCGCACCCGGCCAGCAGCAGGGCGCTGGACAGGACAAGGCTAAGGGCGCTGAATTTCATCATAGGCGTCTCGGTGAGGGGTGGTTGACTCACTGTAGACCAGCCTGCGCCTGCTCTGTGTTGCTTAACCCTGCTGAAAGACCAGTGCCTTGAGTGCGCTGTCTGGCTGGTTGTCGGGGAATTCCGGCGGGTTGCTCAGGCGTTCGACAAAGCGCAGGTCCGGCGCTTCAGCGGCCATGGCCTGAATCAGGTAATCCGGGCCGATTTCCGGCTCGTTGCTACAGGCCAGCACCAGCCCGTTCGCGCTCAACAGTTCCGGCAGGCGACGCAGCACCTTGGGGTAATCCTTGCTCAGCACAAAGCTGCCGCGCTGGAAGGAGGGCGGGTCGATGATGATCAGGTCATAGGGGCCGTACTTGGCCACCTTGCCCCAGGACTTGAACAGGTCGTGGCCGAGAAACACCACCTGGCTCAGGTCATGCTGATTCAGCCGGTGGTTATCACGGCCGCGGCTGAGCGCGGCTTTGGCCATGTCCAGATTGACCACCTGTTGCGCGCCGCCCGCCAAGGCCGCCACGGAAAAACCGCAGGTGTAGGCGAACAGGTTGAGCACGCGTTTGCCCGTCGCCTGGGCCTGAACCCACTGGCGGCCGTGGCGCATGTCGAGGAACAGGCCGGTGTTCTGCTTTTTACCCAGATCAAGGCGGTAGTGCAGGCCGTGTTCGCGGATGTCCCAGTGTTCCACTGGTTTACCGAGCAGCCATTGCGTGGGGCTGTCCGGCAGGTAGCGTTGCTGCAACAGCAGGCTGTGTGCGCCGCTCTGTTGCCAGGCATTGGCTTGGCTGAGGTTGCGCAGCATCTGTTGAAGCGCGGCCAGCTCGGCATCGCTCACTTGCTTGAACAGTGCCACCAGCAGCACGCCTTGCAGCCAGTCCACGGTGATCTGCTCAAGCCCCGGCCAGCAGCGGCCCCGGCCGTGGAACAGGCGACGGGTTTCGGCTGGCGCGGTTGTCAGCGCATCGAGCAGATGCTGGTGCAGGGTGGCGAGGGCGCTGGGGGTCATAGGGAGCCGTTGAGTCTGAATGCGGGCGCAAATGTTATCAGGCGTCAGGTTGCTATCGCCTGTCTTGATAACTGTTATCGGTAATCGTGTTTGGTTTTGCCTCGCGCGCGCGCCTAGGATTGCAGCCACTATCACCAGCATTGAGGGAAGCACCATGCACATCGACGAAGCCATCCGCAGCCGCCGCGCCGTCAAAGGCTATGACCCGGCCTTTACCCTGAGCGAGGCCGAGAAAGACGAACTGCTGCAACTGGCTCTGTTTGCGCCGTCCGCCTTCAACCTGCAGCACGTGCGCCTGGTCGAGGTCAGCGATCCTGCCCTGCGTCAGCAACTGCGTGAAGTGGCGTGGGGCCAGGCGCAGGTGACAGATGCCTCAATGCTGGTGGTGGTCTGCGCGCAGATCGACAGCTGGGAGCAGAATGTCGGCCGCGTCTGGGAAGGTGCGCCGCAAGAAGTTCAGGCGTACATGGCGGGTGCCATCGACACCTACTACCGCGACAAACCGCAGGTGCAGCGTGACGAAACCATGCGCAGCTGTGGCCTGATGGCGCAGACGCTGATGCTCGCCGCACGTGGCAAAGGGCTGGATTCCTGCCCGATGGACGGTTTTGATTTCGACGCTGTGGCCAAGCTGATCAACCTGCCAGACAACCACGTCATCGCGTTGATGGTCGCGGTGGGCAAGAAGACCCTCGAACCCAAGCCGCGCATCGGCAAACTGCCGTTCAACGAAGTGGTGCTGCGTAACCGTTTCTAACGGACCGCTAAGCGGTTTGGTCAATGCCGCGATGCTTTGTGTGTCATTGCGGGGGCGATGACACCACAAAGGTTGGATGACAAACGCACGCATGCGGGTGAATCTGGTGGCACGGACGGGCCGAGGTTATTCGGCGCGTTATAACCCATGCCGCCGGAGTAGCCCCCATGCCTGCCGAACATCTGGATGTGTTGATCATTGGTGCCGGGTTGTCCGGCATCGGTGCGGCGTATCACCTGATGAAGCATTGCCCCGGCAAACGCTTTGCCATCCTCGAAGGCCGCGCGGCACTGGGCGGCACCTGGGACCTGGTCCGTTACCCGGGCATTCGCTCCGCCGCGGCCCTGTGCACCCTCGGCTACACCGTCAAACCCTGGACCAACCCGCTGGCGATTGCCGACGGCCCGTCGATCCGCCGTTACATCGCCGAAACGGCTGAAGAAAACGGCATTCAGGACAAGATTCGTTTCCAGCACAAGGTGCTCAAGGCTGACTGGTGCAGCGAGCGCGCCACGTGGACCCTGCAGGTGCAACGCGGCGAAGACGCCGAGCCGATCCAGTTGAGCTGTCAGCACCTGCTGATGTGCACCGGCTATTACCGCTACGAGGCAGGCTACACACCCGAATTCAAAGGCCGCGAGCAGTTTCAAGGCGACTTTATCCACCCGCAACTGTGGCCGGAACACTTCGATTACAGCGGCAAAAACGTGGTGGTGATCGGCAG
>SXGS01742249.1_pt1 | contig 11009 bp, 7 predicted proteins | sample 3174681 | NCBI WGS metagenome assembly SXGS01 (sample SAMN11356861, study PRJNA531348) | freshwater metagenome | isolation source: freshwater sample F1-80 | place: China: Fuxian Lake, Yuxi | collected 2017-12-25 | reverse complement strand
GCCCTCCGAGTCAAAACAAAGGGAATCACTCGGAGGGCTGACGCCCTGCCGCTCGCCAAAAACATCTCGCTCGAGGCCGTGTGGGGTATCATTCAGTTCGCCAATCGTTTCGGATTCACCACCGGTCGCACGATGCTGACCGATCGGACTGTCTGCGGGTCAATGGCCGGTCGGACTTCGATGTCCCAGTGGGTCGCACCGTCCGCCAGTTCGGCGCGAATGACGGTGCCGTAGAACAGCGGTGTCTCGAAGCCGCCGGGTGTTTCCAGGGCGAAGACTTCGTCCCCCTCGTTGACCGGTTCAGTGGCTTTGACTTTCGTGAGCCGGCAGGTCTCCTTGCCGTTGCCGATCAGCACTCCGTCGGAGCCGAAGATCAGACCGTCTTTGGTGACGCGAGCGAGCCGTGCACGGCCTGCGAAGCGTTTGTCGGTGAGCGGCACCCAGGTGCTCGACCAGTGGCCGACGTGTTGCAACTTGCCGACGACGCAGCTTCCGGCGAAGACCGGCAGGTCGGCAGCGAGTCCGCTGTCTTCGCCCTGATCGAGCAACTTGGCATTCGCATCGAGCACCAGCGAAGCCTCGACGACACCGCTCGTCTTGCCACGATCGAGCAGCTTGCCACATCGCCAAGATGCGGCGAGTTCGTCTCCGAGCACATTCGCCTCGACGACTTGCGGCACGATCAGCGGCGGCGGATCGAGCGGACGTCGTTCGTCATCGTGCCGCTGCAGCGCGAGCACCTTTTGGTCGCGAGTCCGCTGTCGAGCGAGTTGCTCACGGCGTAGTGAGCGTTCGAGGTTTGAGAGTTTTGATTTGAGAGTTGAAATCTGAGATTGCAGATCACGCTCGTCGTCTCCGACGAATCGCTGGTGCAGTTGTCTCGCGGCTGACTGCTGAGTGGCTGCGGCCAACGACACTCCCGGCTGAAAGCCGTCACGAATCGCGGATCGCAGCCAGATCTGCACGTTCGGCGGCGCGAAGCCGAGGCCGATCGCGGTGGCGAGACAGAGGATGGTGATGAGTTTTGACATGGTTTTGGAGTGCGGTGGCTTGAGCCACCGCTTTTCAACAGACGGGATTGGAACCCACGCCCACGAGTAGTCGGACAACGACACGTTCTGAAAAGCGACGACTTTGGTCGTCGCAGTCCAATGTGCTTCAAAAATCCTTCGCTCCGTCATCGAGGCTCGTTCGCCATTGCGACAGGTGGTCGAGACAGATCGCGGTGCCGCGAGCGACCGTGGTGAGTGGGTCATCGGCGACTCGGACGGGGATACCGAGTTGCTCGTTCATCAGTTGGTCGAGGCCGCGCAACAACGCTCCACCACCGGTGAGCACGAGGCCGTGATCGACGATGTCGCCGACGAGTTCCGGCTTGCACTGCTCGATGCAGTTCTTGACGCAGTTGAGAATCGCGGTGACTGGCTCGCGGAGAGCCTCACGGATTTCCTCGCTGGTGACGACCGCTTTGCGAGGGATGCCGCTGATCGTGTCGAGGCCGCGGACTTCCATCGTCAGCTCTTGTTCGAGCGGGTACGCGCTGCCGATTTGGATTTTGACTTTCTCGGCCGTCGGCGTGCCGATCCGCAACGAGAAGCGTTGCTTGAGGTATTCGACGACCGCCTCGTCGAGTTCGTCGCCGGCGACGCGCACGGACTGCGAAACGACGATCTCGCCGAGGCTGAAGATGGCGACGTCGCTGGTCCCGCCGCCGATGTCGCAGACCATGCTGGCGATCGGCTCGGAGATCGGCAGGCCGGCTCCGATGCCGGCGGCTTTCGATTCCTCGATGAGGTACACGCGGCCGGCCCCGGCTCGTTCGGCGCTGTTGAAGACGGCTCGTTTTTCGACCGGCGTGATCCCGCCGGGGACGGCGATGATGACTCGCGGTTTGAGGCCGCGCGTTTGTCGCGAGGCTTTCTGGATGAAGTACCGCAGCATCGCTTCGCACAGTTCGAAGTCGGTGATAACGCCGTCCTGCAACGGTCGGATGGCAGTGATCGAATCGGGGGTGCGGCCGAGCATCTGCTTGGCCAACTTGCCGACGGCGGTCCCTTTGCCGAGCACTCGCCGCGTCCCCTTTTCGAGGGCGACGACGGACGGCTCGTTGAGCACGACCCCCTCACCCTGCACCGAGACCAATGTGTTGGCGGTGCCGAGATCAATGGCGAGGTCGGGGCAGAGAAATCGACGCAGTCGATGAAACATGGGTCTTCCGTGACCTGTAGGTCAGGCTTTCCAGCCTGACTCGAATTGGCAATCCACGTCGGTGATTGATCGGGTCAGCCTGGAAAGGCAGACCTACTTGGGGCGGCGTTGTAGCCCTGATCGGCGTGGGGGGACAAGACCCGTTCGGGGATGTGAAATGTCCAATTTCCAACCCCCAATGACCAATGAAATCCCAAATTCCAATGCCCAAACCCAAACACGGGTGATGGAATCGACGTCTACCGAGTTGCCGGTCACACATGGTCCTTTGGGCCTTGGGATTTGGTCAATCATTGGACATTGGGATTTGGACTTTGGAGCTTATTCCCTGCCTTCATGGCGGGTTGCGTTTCCGGGCTGAGTTGCGACGATGCCGCGACCTGTCGAAGCAAAGGATCGAGATGTTTTTTTTCGTCGTGGCGTGTGTCGTGCCGGCCTTCTTGGTGTCGGCGGTGGCGACCGGAGCCATGCGTGTCTTGTCGCCGAAGATCGGACTGATCGATCAGCCGGCGGCTCGGAAAGTTCACAAAGCTCCGACGGCGCTGGGGGGCGGAATCGGAATTTGGCTGGGGGTCGTGTCGCCGCTGGCGGCCGTGCAGTTGGTCGCGTGGCTGGTCCATCGCGGGACGTTGCCGAGTGATTGGATTCCGTCGCGACTGGCTCCGCATCTGGATGGCGTGCTGTTTCGGTCGGGGCAAATGTGGGCCGTGCTGGCGGGTGGGACGGTGTTGTCGATCATGGGCTTGATCGACGACCTGAAAGACTTGCCGTGGAAGCCGAGGCTCGCGATTCAGTTCGGAGTGGCCGCCGCGTTGGTCTCTGTCGGAGTTCGCGGGACGGCGTTTCTGGGAATCCCGGCCGCCGAGTTCGCGATCAGCATGTTGTGGCTGGTCGTACTGATGAACTCGTTCAACTTTCTGGACAACATGGATGGCCTGTCGTCGGGGATCGCGCTGATCGCGTCGTTGATCTTCGCGACGATTATGCTGACGTCGCTGTCCGAGCCGCGCTGGTTGGTCGCCGGCGTGTTGCTGGTTCTGGCGGGATCGCTGCTCGGCTTCTTGTGTCACAACTGGCCGCCGGCGCGGATTTTCATGGGGGACACCGGCAGCTATTTCATCGGCGTGGTGCTGGCGTCGATGGTGGTGCTGGGAACGTTCTACGAACATGGCGGAGCGGCTCAGCATGGCCGGCATGTGATCCTCGCGCCGCTGTGCGTGCTGGCGGTGCCGTTGTACGACTTCGCCTCGGTACTGTTGATCCGCTTGATCGAGCGGCGCAGCCCCTTCAAGCCGGACAAGAGTCACTTCTCGCATCGCCTGGTGGACTTAGGCCTCAAGCCGAAGCACGCGGTGCTGACGGTGCATCTCGCGACACTAACGACGGGACTAGGAGCATTGCTGCTGTACCGCGTTGCGGATTGGTCGGGGGCATGGCTGGTAATCGCGCTGGTGGTCTGTGTGTTGGCGATCATCGCAATCTTGGAAAATGTCGCACGTTCGTCGGAATGAAATCGCTGAAAGCCATCATGTTGTCGCCCATCGAGAACCGTGACGCAAAAAAAGTGAACTCTTCGCGGGAGTGGCGTCTGTGGACTTGTGTTGGCGTAGCGACGGCGAGCACGCTGCTCGTCGCGCTGGCCTTCATTGCGATCGTCAAATGGTTCGTGGCTGTTCCCGTGCCGACCGGAATTCAGACGATCGTGCTGCCAGACCGTTCCTCGCTGGTATTGCGAGAAGTGACTTTTGGCACGCATCACCAATTTCGAGTTGAGAACCAAGATCGTTTCTTTCGCAAGAAACAAACTGATCTCTCCGAAAGCACGAAGTTCCCGTCGGCAGTGCTCTGGTTTAGTTATCACGGACTTCCGCAACTGGATCGCTGGGCTTGGTCCTCCGTCACTGACGATCTTGGCCAGGAACACTGGGTCGCCCGTGCGGGTCATGCACCACTGTCGAATTTCACGGTGGTGCGGGCAGTGTTGCCACAGATGCGAATATCTGGAGCGACCTTCAAATTCCGACTATTTGAACAGGGGAACGAGCAGCTTGCGGAGTTTGAAGTGCCGAATCCATTCGCAACGACCGTCGTTCCCGAAAAATGGGAGCCTGATCCGCTGCCGATCACGAAGTCCGTCACGGATGACGTGACGCTGTCACTGGAAGGAATTACCGCGCGGCCAATTCCCTCGGTAAGGCCAGCTCGGTTTTCGACATTGGCGATCACTCCACGAACTCAATTTCAACGCAACGGCCAATCCACTGATGATTGGGAAATTCGCTTTGACTGGCTGATGGACCCGTTGGGACACTCCGCGCCACTCACCGACTGCCCTTTTTCAACGCGTGAACCAGCTTGGCAAGTCAGTTGCCATGTCCAACGCCGGCCAGGCTCAGAGTTGCCGCCTGACACCGTCTGGGATGTGGGAGAGGTAGCGATTCCCGCCGTTGGTGAGGAAACGCCGATCGGACAGAGTCGAACCCTGGTCGATTACCAAATCGAAGTCTCAGGGTTGAAGACTTTCGCCTCGTCTGAACCTGCGGGCACAGAGGCCGCGAAAATGAGCAACGATCTCAGCATCAGTTATCTTGCGACCTGGAACATCGAGGCTCACTCGCCGTCGGACACGAGTTTCTCCTCAATCGAACTCTGCGTGTTTGACGAGCAAGGGCAACGTATTGAGCGAAATCTCAATCGTCTTCGGGATCGGAATGACTACAGCGAGTGGTTTCAAATTCCCAAGTCCATGAAAAAGGTCCGGCTGCGAATCGTTCGGAATTCCCATTACGTCGTCAAGTTTTTGGTCAAGCCGCCGCAGCCTTCAATAGACTCGAAACCATAACCATTCGCGAGTTGGCAGTTGTTCATGTCGCGTCAGAAGTCATTTGCAAACGCAACAGCCGTAGTCACCTCGCCACCGGATTCGCGCGTGCTGGCACCGCCGCACCGCTTGATGCTCGCGTGGCTGGCGGCGTTGATCGCGGCTCGGTGGCTCATGCCGACCGAAGGAGCGGCCGAGGGGCTGACGCTCTGGCTCGTGCAGTTGGTGTTGTTCACGGCGGTGGCTCGCGCGGCGTGGAAGTGGCGCTGCGGTGAGCAACGATTGCGGTTCGATGTGGTGGATGCGGCGATCGGTTTGCTGATTTTGGCTCAGGTGATTTCCTCGCTGACGGTCGTGTTCGGAGTCGGCAACGCACGAGCGGCGATCAATGTCGCGTGGGAATGGATCGGCTCTGGTGTCTTGATCTGGATGCTGCGGCAGGAGCTGACTTCGCTGCGTGTGGTCCGGCAATTGTGTCTCGGCTTGTCGCTGGCCGCTGGAGTGCTAGCTGGGTTCGGACTGTGGCAGCACTACGTCGGGTACGACGAGATGAGCCGCGAGTACGACCAGCTCGTCTCGGAACACGATCGTCTGGTTGAGCGACTTCGCGGCGATGGAGTTTCGCCCGAGAGTGTCTCGGCCGCAGACATGCGGAAGATGGAAGCGTTGCGAGCCGAGATGGCTCGGCAACAGATTCCGATCGAGCAGGCGGCTCGGCAGTCGCTCGAATGGCGTGTGAAGAACAGCACCGAGCCGCTGGGCTTGTTCGCGCTGGCGAACTCGTTTGCGGGTTTGTTGATCGTGATGGGATTGGTCTTGGTGGGACTGATCGGTGGCTCGCGCTCATCATGGTGTCTTGTGGTGTCGGTGGCGGCGCTGATCGTGTTCTGTGTATTGCTGACGAAGAGCCGTACGGCCTATGCGGGACTGCTGGCGGGAATCGGTTGGTGGATGCTGCGGTGGATTGTCGAGCGAGGGGAACGTTCGGTGGGTTCCGATCGCCAGAATGCGCGGCGGCGGATCGGAGTTTGGGTGTTGGTCGGCGCGTGCGTGGTGGGATTCGCGGTCGGATTTGCAGCGCTGACCGGTGGTCTCGATCGAGCCGTGTTGTCGGAAGCTCCGCAGTCATTTCGATATCGCTTGGAGTGGTGGCAAGGAACGTGGGCCACGATTCGCGAACACTTTTGGTACGGCACGGGGCCGGGCAACTTTCGAGATTACTACTTGGCTCACAAGTTGCCGGAGTCGAGCGAGGAGATTGCCGATCCGCACAATTTCCTCCTCGACGTGTGGGCTAACGCGGGGACGTTCGGGCTGATCGGACTGCTGTCGTGCGTTGTGCTGATGGTGGGTCAGGTTTTCAACCTGCCCGGCCAGAAGGGGAACAAAGCCGAGCAGGTTGAAAACCTGCCCAACGAAGCGGCGTGGACATCACCGGCAGTCTGGGGTATCGGGCTGGCGTTTCCGCTGGGTGCCATCGGGATGGAATTCTTCGGGCACGGGTACGATGAGCGGTTGTGGTGGCTCGGCGGAATTTGGTGGAGCTTGTGGCTGATCGTGTTGGTCTGGTTGCGAATGCAGAATGCCACGGGCAAGAATAATCCAGAGGTCATTGGCCCGTGGCTGCCGATTGCGTTGGAGGGGGCAAACGTCGCGTTGTTGGTGCATTTGCTGGGAGCGGGCGGGATCGCGATGCCGGCGATCACGCAGTTGTTGTGGCTTGTCTGGGCGATGCGAACGGCCTGCTGGGAGTCGGCGGTTGCCCTCGAAGACGAAAAAACTCCCAGCGAGTCGCTTTGGCGGAGCGTACTGGCCGGACGAATTTCGGCGGCTGGATGTGCGTTGGCTGCGGGTGGGTTGAGTTTGGTCTGTTTGTGGACGGCGACAATGCCGGAGTTGCTCTGTCGCACGTCGTTGCAAGCGGGAGATTTCGAGTGGGGACGTCGTCAGATCGAATCGGCTCAAACCCGGTATCTCAACGCGGCCGAAGCGGACCCGTGGGCCGTCGATTCTTGGGAACGATTGGCGGATTTGGGATTGCAGCGTTGGCAGCAGTCCCAGCTCGACACCGATTTCGAGACGGCCATTCGTCGTCTGCAAGTTGTGAGCGATCGCTTGCCGTTCGCTTCGGGTCCCTTGCGAAGGCTGGGACAAGCCTGGTTGTCCCGCTTCGAGCGTTCGCATTCGCCAAATCACGCAAGGATCGCTGCGGAGTTTTTCATCGCTGCGATCGAACGGTATCCGCATCATGCGACCCTCTTGTCCGAATGGGCGATCGCTTGCGAGGGTGCGGGTTGGGACGAAAGCGCTCACGAGGTGGCTCGTCAATCGATCCGGCAAGACGAGATCAACCGAGTGGCTGGCCACGCGGACAAATACCTGAGTCCCGAAGTTCGGCGGCGAATGGAACGGCTCGCAAGCGGAAATTCGCCGCCATTCGATGCGAATTGACCCCTTCGCGAGTCGCCATCACAATGTCGTTTCGTTTTTCGAGGCCTGCCGGAATCACCAACGGCCTTTGTCCAGAATCGTATTTGTCCCAGTCACGTTTGGAATTGAAAGTCGCGAGATTTGGTCAGCGACCGGCCGCGCGTTAGACGGAGGATTCATGAATTTCCGAGCCATTGCCATTGTCGTGTTTCTGGTCACCGTGTCCGGCGGCCTGATGGTTCACTTCCGTCAGCAGAGTCTCACGGAAACCAAAAAGGCCGCCGCGGATGCCGCAGGCATTCCCGTGCCGCCGAAATCTGGCCCATACGGAAAGTTGGTCTTAGTCGATGAACCGCTCTTTGACTTCGGCTTGATGGAACAGGGGCAAAAAGGAAGTCACGAATTCAAGATTCGTAATGACGGTCCAGGGTTTCTGAAACTGGTGGCTCGAAAAGACGACCACACTTGCCAATGCACGCTGGGGAGCCTGGGTACGGAAGGTTTGAAACCCGGCGAAGAAACAACCGTCACCATGAATTGGGACATCCAGAAGCCTGTGACGAACTTCGACCATGCCGCGAATATTCGTTCGGACGATCCCGAACGCCCTGTGACGATGTTTCGAGTTCGGGGACTGGTCGGCCGACGGTTGGTGTCCAATTCGGGGAACGAGATGATGGTCGGCATGCTCTCCGATACCAAGCTGACCGAACGGGTGTTCGTCGTTCACTCGGAGATTGTCGATGCATTCGAAATCACGAAACTTGAACCCTCAACTCCACTCATCGAAGCGAGCTCACGCCAATTGAGCGGAGAAGAACTGAAGACGGCCACAGTTGATAAGGCCGCCGAATTCATCGAAAAGACGAAATCGAACCCCATGATGATGGATACGAAAGCCACATTGAAATTGAAGGATCAAGAAGCCAAGAATCAACAATCAAAAGGTGCCGGTCCTTTGGTCCAAAAACACGACGACGCGGAGCACCCCAACGACGACTTTGCCAGCCGAAAGCCCGCTGCCAAAAGCGGGAACGAAGTGAAGGTGGTTTTCAAATCGGGATTCCCCATCGGTAAATTTCGGGAATCGCTGATCATTCACACCGACATTCCTGAAACTCCGCCCATGGTTTTCGTCTTCACCGGTGGCCGAGCAGGACCAGTTCAGATTCTCAGTACCCCGGGCACTAGTTGGTCGCCGGAAGATTCCTTGTTGCGATTGGGAAGGTTTCGTGCCCAAGAAGGTAAGAAGGCGAAGCTGATGTTCTTCATCAAGAAATCGGAAACCCCCTGGGAGATCACCGAGGCCAAGCTCTCTCCGTCCTTCATGAAATTTCAATTGACCAAGGACGAGAATTTCAAAGGCGCGGGACGAGATCGTTACGACTTTCTGCTCGAAATCCCGGCTGGCGAAACTCCCTTGAGCCTCAGCGCGGGCTCGCTTGGTTCCATCATCCTGAACACCACCCACCCGGAAGCCAAACTGATTCAGATCGAGGTCGACTTCACCTCCTATTGATCTGGAGACGAATTCCCGCACACCGTGCGTCTCTTCGACACGGTTTACTTTGCTGCTGGCTGACTCGGAGAGTCCGCTGATAAAGGACATTCGCATGAGCCGACTCCCAAACGGACTGGTCGTGAGCCTGCTGAGCATGACGCTGAGTCTCCTGGGTGGCTGCAGCGATGCTCCGAATCCAGTGCCGAATCCAGTGCCGAAAACCAGCAGCTTGTCTCAGAGCAATTCGACCGAAGGCCGCAGGACATCTTCTGAGTCGTACGATGCGTCGCAGGAGGTTTCCCGATCAACGAATGTCGCGGAGGAATCTGGAGCGACTTCGGACGTTGTGCTGGTGTCCAACGATCAATCAAAGTCGGCGGCCAAAAATTCGGACTCAGATGATCAACCGATGTTTGACGGCTGGAGCAAGCCGGCCTTCGCGCTCGTGCTCTCCGGCGAACAGCATGGCTACTTTGAGCCGTGTGGTTGTGCCATAAAACAGTCCGGTGGAGTTTCGCGGCGGCATGATCTCGTCAAACAAATACAGGCCAAGGGTTGGCCGGTGACCGGGCTTGATCTTGGCGGCACCGTCAATCGCAACCGAGCCCAGACGAAACTGAAGTTTCAAACGTTTCTCGCCGCGATGCAGGACATGCGATACAGCGTCCTCAACCTCGGCCCCGAAGAATTGAAACTCGGCGCGGCCGACTTGTTGGCCTATCACGCTCCCGATCCAAAGGACGCACTGGCCAGTGTCAGCTTCGTGTCCGCCAACGTGACGCTGTTTGGCTCGCCCGATCTGGGCACTCCGATTCGGTCAAAAGTGCTGGCGCTGGGCAAGCACAAAGTCGGAGTGACCTCAGTACTCGGTACCAGCTTCCGCAAGGAGATCACTCCGGAAGGAGCGAATGTCGATATCACCATCGATGATCCGGCCGCGGCGCTGCCGGCCGTGCTCAAGGAATTGCAGGGGCAACAACCAGACTTACTGGTGCTGCTCTCGCATGGGACGCTCGCGGAAGGCAAAGCGTTGGCCAAACAGTTTCCGCAATTCGCCGTCGTACTCTCCTCCGGCGGCTCGGAGGACCCGGAATTCAATAATCCGCAGAAGGTTGGCGAGACACTCTTCGTCCAAGTCGGACACAAAGGAAAGTACACCGGTGTGATCGGATTCTTCCCGGACGACGTGAAGAATCGCGTTCGATTTGAACTCATCAAACTGACGGAGGAGCGTTTTCAAGACTCCCCGAAAATGGTCGAGCACATGCGTCTGTACCAGGACTTATTGAAAGACTCGGCGCTTGCCGAGACCGAACCGCCGATCAAGCACTCCAGCGGCGCGAAGTTCGTCGGCACAAAAGCCTGTGCCGGATGTCATCCCAAAGCATTCGCCGTCTGGGAAAAGAGCGACCACGCGCACGCCTACGACAGCCTCATCAAAGGTCGGCCAGAATTGAAGCACCGCTGGGTCTCGCGAATTCATGATCCCGAATGCCTTGCCTGTCACACGACAGGCTGGCATGCTCAAGATGTCCTACGTTTCGACACGGGCTTCGAGAGCAAAGAGAAAACGCCGCATCTCCTGCACAACGGCTGTGAAAACTGCCACGGCCCCGGCAGCCGGCACATTCAGTTGGTCGAGGCTGGCGAAATGGAAGCGGCGAACAAAGAGGTCCGTCTGACGCTGGCCGACGCCAAAAAGTCGCACTGCGTGACCTGCCACGACCTCGACAACGATCCGCACTTCAACTCTGAGTCGTTTGACTCCTACTGGCAGAAAATCAAGCACATCGGGCGGGATTAGACGCAAGCAATTGCGACCGCGTGAGCCGTCCCATAACGTACCGCTCCGCGCCGTCTTGGGGCACGTTTGCGACGTGCCCATCCGCTTTCCAGCAGGTTGAAATCCTGCTTCCCCGTCAGGTTGACATGAGCAAGATCGAAAAACTGTTGGTGGCGAATCGCTCCGAAATCGCGATTCGCGTCTTTCGCTCGGCCTATGAGCTGGGCATTCGCACCGTGGCGATTTACACGCACGAGGACCGCTTC
>SXGS01432457.1_pt1 | contig 11009 bp, 7 predicted proteins | sample 3174681 | NCBI WGS metagenome assembly SXGS01 (sample SAMN11356861, study PRJNA531348) | freshwater metagenome | isolation source: freshwater sample F1-80 | place: China: Fuxian Lake, Yuxi | collected 2017-12-25 | reverse complement strand
GGAAGACGAAACCGCAGATCATCACGCAGCCGGTCAGAGGAATCAGCAGGAGATTGATCACGACGCTGACCGCTGATACGACATGAAACAGTGACGCGACCAGCGGAGTCGCAAAGACTGTCACGGCGACTGTCTGCCGGTAGCGCAGCCCCAGTCGCGCACGCGCCAGGCGCAGTATCTCGCGACCACGATCGCTCCACGTGAGTGCGTCCGGAGGCAGGTCACCGCGGTGTTCCTGCGGACCCTGATCAGAAACCCATCCAAGAGCGGCCACTGCCAGAAACGACAGCCAGGCTCCCACGTCGAACGCGATCCCCGGATCAGTCAGGATCAGGAGGAGTGCTGTGTTGCCGATCAGAGACTGCATACGCACCTCTCGGTTCACCAGCTGCGCAACAACGTAAAGTCCCATGAAGACAGTCGCCCGCAGCACGGACGGGCGCAGGTCAGTGAGAATGGCGTAGACCGCACAGCAGGCGACGGCCAGCAGCATGCCGCGTGTGCGACTCACCAGCAGCAGGTTCATCAGGCGGATCAGAAACAGCCACAGAATCCCCACGTGCAGCCCCGAAATGGCCAGCAGGTGCATGGTTCCACTGGCGATGAAGTCGCGCTCAACTGCCGGGTCCAGGTGGCCCCGATTGCCGAGCAGCAGCGCTTCGGCGAGCGGCCTGACGCGCGGCGCAACTTCACGTTCAATCAGCCACGACATGCTGCGCCGCAGATCCGTGATCAGCCCCCGCGGGGACCAGCCCGGGTGCAGCCGCACCGCGACGATGGCCGCCGGATGCTCCACAGACAGGACCCCCGAAACGGACTGATGCCGCAGAAATGACTGATAATCAAACTCCCCAGGATTGTTCACCGGAAAAGCGGTTTCCAGTCGTCCGGTGATCTGCACCTGCTCGCCCCAGCGAGGCAGGCCGGCAGACGTGCCGGAAACGACTGTCCGCAGGGTGCCGCTGACCGGCAGACGCCGATCTGCTGCCAGGAGTTCCAGCAGTCGCAGATGAAATGTCGTCTGAATATTCGCCGATCCTCCGGCTGCCAGCCGGGGGACAGACCGGACCGTCTGCTCAGCGGGGATTGAGGAGATCACTCCAGTCACCCGGACGGTCTCGTCCGGGGCGGCGCCAATGTGTCGGATATCGTCCGCGTAGATTTTCTGTTGCCTCAGCGCCCACAGGGCAGTGCCGAGCAGCACTGCAGCAAGGAACAGGCTGACGGTGGCGAAGGTGCTGCGACTGCGTGCGTCCAGCAGCGCGGCGGCTGCGATCAGGCCGCCGCTGCCGAACAGCGGTACCGTCGGACTGACGTGCCAAAAGTCTGCCAGCCAGATACCGGCGATGAATGCCAGGGCGACGGACAGTGCCGGCGCCGGCCACAGGGCCGCAGGTGGTGCGAATTCCGGCGTGACATCGCTGGTCCGCGGAGCCTCATTCGCGGAGCGCCCCCAGTTCACCTGTCCCGCCTGCGGTTTTCCAGAATGGGCTGAAGTTCATCCACGAAGTCGTGAACATCCTGGAACTCACGATACACGGAAGCAAACCGCACGAAGGCGACCTTATCAAGTTCTCTCAGGGCATCGAAGACCAGTTCACCAATCTGGCGGGACGGAATTTCTCGGAGCCCGTCTTCATAAATCATCGCTTCCACCTGGCCAACCAGCTGGTCGATCTGTTCAATGCTGACCGGACGCTTGTAGCAGGCCTTCTCGACACCCAGCCGGATCTTGTTCCGGTCAAACGTCACGCGTGAGCCATCCTTCTTGATGACTTTGATCGGCGATTCCTCGATCCGTTCATAGGTTGTGAACCTGCGTTCGCATCGCAGGCATTCGCGCCGCCGCCGGATCGCCATATCCGGACTGGTGCGTGAGTCGATGACTTTGGATTCGTCGTGACTGCAGAATGGACAACGCATAGGGTCAGTTCCTGTTTGTGGCAGCCGCTGCAGGACGCCCGAATCGGCGCTGTCTCAGGCGCAACCAGATCCCGAATCCTGCACCGGAGCGCACCCATGCTGCACACACCAGACTCCGGCCGGACCGAACATGCCACATTCCGCATCATAACGGATCCGCCGCTGCTGCGGGAGCGATTTTTTCCACAGTCGCCCCGACTGGACAAGACTTCTCAACTCGGCGATGCCGGATCAGATCACTCGCTTCCGGCGTCTGCAGCGTCATTCGAGGTCCGCACATCGACGAGCTGATCAGGGGATCTCAGACTGGAGCAGTGGCGGGGCGCCGGCGGAGGCTGCCGTTTTCGGCGTCACACGAATCCAGAGCACACTGATGACGACTGAGACCACAGATGCCGCCAGCCAGCTGGCCGGAAGATGCTCCGCCAGCTGCTCTGCACCCAGCAGTCCCTGGAGTTCGTCCCGGTAGTGAGCAATCACCAGCAACGACGAATTGTGACACACATGCACCAGCATCCCGGGCCAGACGCTGCCAGTCCGAACAGCAACCCAGGCCAGGAGGCAGCCGAGGCAGGTGCTGGGCAACAGGCGTTCCAGCGCGGCTCCCTCAGTGGCGATCACGTGAAATACGCCGAAAATCGCGCCGCACAGCAGGATCGCTGCTGCCGGGCGAAAACTGGATCGCAGCGAACTCAGCAGAAAACCACGAAAGAACAGTTCCTCGAACATGCCCGGCAGTATGCCGAAACACAGCACCATCACCGGCAATGGAATCATTCGCCAGCGTTCCAGAATCTCAGCCACCTGCTGCAGACGCGCCGGATCCAGTCTGGCAAAGCCGATCTGCTGCGTCAGCATCACGAGTTCATACACGCACGGCCAGGCACCGCAGCCCAGCAGCAGAGCTGCCGGCCAGACCTGCAGCGCAGGCCGCCTGAACTGCCAGGTCGTGCTCGGCTGCAGCCGGCGCCAGTACGCGACGGCGGCCGGCAGGGCCCCAAACAGCAGGATCGTGAGCCCGCCAGATGCCAGCACACGGTTCTGCGGATGTTCGTCGCTGATCCGGCTGAGCAGACCATTGGCGAAAAAGTACAGTGGAAACAGCATCCCCAGGATCATCAGACCTGTGGCGAGCAGAGGCTGCTCACTCCGCAGCGCAGGACGTCTCCAGAGTTCCGACCAGGTACCGCGACTGCCCACGGCAACCGCGTCTGTTCCGAAGATCTGTGCCGCCACCGCCAGAGCAATCCCGGCGTAAATCAGAGTTGACGCCACCGCGGCAGTGGCCGGAAACAGCCTGGCTGTGCCCTCGAAAACATCACGTGCGAGGAGCAGCATGTTGACGAGCGGCGCTACCGAAATCAGACCCTCCAGCTGCCAGCCCGGCAGCAGGATGACCAGACCGGGCGTCAACGACAGCAGCATCAGCGGGATCAGGTAAGCCTGAGCCTCCTTGAAGCTGCGGGAGGAGCTGGTAAGTGCCAGCAGCACTGCCGAATAAAACAGTCCGAACACCACCAGGATTCCCACCAGGGCCAGCGCCAGTCTGAGCGTCAGACCGTCATCGCCGAACAGCTGCAGTTCCATTCGCAGGGTATACACAGTGGCAGCCATAGCCAGAATGTTCATGATCCCTGTCAGCATCGTTACCGTAAAGACCGCGACATACTTGGCCAGCAGCAGATGCACCCGGGGAATCGGCAGGGCAATCAGCGTCTCCAGCGTATCCCGCTCCCGCTCGCCCGCTGTCAGGTCGATCGCTGGATACACGCCACCCGTCACTGTCATCAGCAGCAGGACCAGCGGCAGCAGTCCCAGAAATCCACGTGACTTCTGTGTTGACGCGACAGAACTGCGGGACGTCTGGATGGGCGCGCGAACGGTGCTGTCCACGGATCTGGCGAACTCCATCAGAGACTGCATGTTCGCGGCCTGCAGACGCTGCTCGACGAACCGCAGAGCTTCACGGCTCGTGGCTGAATCGCGACAGGAGATCAGCCGTACAGTGGCAGCCTGCAGTCCCCGGAGCCGCCCGTTCCAGTCCACAAGTCGCACTTCCACTCCCAGATCAGCCTGCTGAGAAGCCACCGCCTGGTGCAGGTCAAAACTGGCTGGATCTCTCGGTGAAACGATATTCACTCGCGGCTCAGACAACTCCGGCGTTGCTGGTTCGCCCTCGCTGCCGCTGCCTTTGCTGCCGCTGCCTTTGCTGCCGCTGCCCTCGCTGCCGCTGCCCTCGCTGCCGCTGCCCTTGCTGCCGCTGCCCTCGCTGCCTTTGCTGGCGTTGCCTTTTCTGGCGTTGCCTTTGCTGGCGTTGCCTTTGCTGGCGTTGCCTTTGCTGGCGTTGCCTTTGCTGGCGTTGCCTTTGCTGGCGTTGCCTTTGCTGGCGTTGCCTTTGCTGGCGTTGCCGTCCAGCGATTTCTCACCGAGTTCCAGCGCATGTCGCAGCCAGAGAGCCTCAACTTCGGTGCCGGCTGCAATCGCAAAATCCGGCGCCGCGTCCCGTTTCAGCTGGCTGACGGCCATGAAACGAAACACCATCCCCAGCAGCGGGTACAGCAGCAGGGGCATGGCGAGCAGCGTGATGATCGTGCGGCGGTCCCGCAGTGTCTCGCGCAGCTCCTTGGACGTCAGCAGCAGAGCCCGCTGACCGGCGGTGTTTCCCTCGGGCTGAAGTGGCACTGCGGACGTTTCATCCCCGGAGAGGCCGCTGATCATGGTCATGCCGGGATACTCCGAACCGCAGCAGGCTCCTGCAGCAGATCCACAAACATGTCCACGATCGAATTGCGGCCAGTCTGCTCCCGCAGTTCCGCCAGCGTGCCTTCATACCGCATCTGTCCGCGGTGCAGCAGCCCGAAGCGGTCGCACAGGCGTTCGGCTTCATCCAGCTGATGGGTGCAGACGACAATGGCCTTGCCGGCCTCCCGCAGCGCTTTGACAAACTGGAACACCACCTGTGAGCCCACCACGTCCAGTCCGCGTGTGGGTTCATCCAGCAGAACCACCGGCGGATCATGCACCAGCGCCCTCGCCAGGTTGACACGCTGCTTCTGTCCGGTACTCAACGTGGCCGAACGGCGATCCAGAAACCGATGCAGGTCCATCAGGCGACTAAGCGTCTCCACGCGTGCGGCGGCCTGAACCCGGGACAGGCCGTACCCGCCAGCAAAAAACAGCAGTATTTCTCTGGGTGTCAGCCACTGATACAGACCTGCACTGGCCGAAACCAGGCCGATCTGCCGCTTGATACCCTCCGGGTGGCGGGTGACATACCGACCCAGAATCTCCACGTCACCCCGAGTGGGCACCAGCAGCCCCATGATCATTCGCAGCGTGGTCGTCTTTCCGGCACCGTTGGCGCCAAGCAGACCGTAGACTTCACCCGGCCCCACACGGAATGACAAATCGTCAACCGCGCGGACTTCATCCGTCCCCTCTCCAAAGTGACGCGACAGATGCTCCACACAGATCACGGAATCCCCTCGGTTCGCGGACAGACAGCACCTTACCGAAAGCTGAGCCAGGCGACAGGCGACCGTTGCTCTGCCCGCACAACCGGCCCCTGACTGTCGGCGAATGGTTGTACGACGGAGGATCACGAAACGCCAGGGGTTTCCTGGTTTCCTGATCAGAAGTCCAGATAGACAATTCGTCCGGGGATCAGGCGCACAAACTTTGTGGAGTACGGCTCAATCTCCTGCACTGATCGACGCGCTTCGACTCGGACTATCTGACAGACGCCGTGGTCGAGCGGACGTTCTGACTCGAACAGCCACACGCCTGTGCTTTTCATGCGAAAACCGCCCATCCGCTGGACGGTCAGAAACGGTACCGCGCCACCGTCCCGCACCGCCAGCATACCTGTTCGCGGATGCTTTTCCGCGGGTATCGGGTGCGAAGGACGCTCATAGGTGGTCCCCAGCGTGCCCGGCGGCAGCACGCCTTCAGCTCCGTCGACCTGCCAGCCAGACGCTGCCGTGAATGCCTCCGAATCCGTCGGTTCCGTCAGGATCGAACTCAACAGCACCGGCTGTGTCATCACCATCCCGCTGAACGCGGGGAGCGACATCAGCATGGCGCCACGGGCGTGGCTGTCGGATGCTGTGGTCCGATCAGTCAGGAAGACACACGACAACAGACAAGTCAGGACTTCCGCCCTGGTGCCTCGAAACAAAAGCTTCATTGTGATGACCTCCGCGATTACGCCGCCGTCGAGTGAAGTTTGTGCAGGACCTGATCTCCCGTTCCGGTTGCGGCACATGGCCCCCGGCCGCCTCCGGAAACGGTCCACGCAGGAAAACTACCACGGAATTCTTCGAATCCCGCCGGAATCACGGGGCGCGGCAGGATTGACCCATGAAGTGTGGGCAGATCTGCGGATCTCTTAAACTGCGGCGACTCAACCGATGAGTCCGCCCGCAGGTGCTGGGCACCATGGGCCACTGACGTTGCGGATTGCAGCGAATCCTCAGCCTGCACCGATTCGTCTGGCTTCCCGCGATCCCGTCTGTCGATTTCCGGAAAAGAAGCGCTGCAGCGGCGCGTTTCGTCGCGTAACGGGACGCGGGCATTCCCGCATTCTGACAGGCTGGCGGACCTGGAATGGCAAAAGTCGAACTTCCCGAGAGACTCCGGGTGGCCGAACCGGAGGTGGTGACAGGGCCGGTGACGTCGCGACGTCGCTGGAGTTTCCGGCTGTTGCTGCTGGCGTTTGCCGTGTTGGCACTGCTGCCGACGGCGCTCAGCATTTTCGGCGCTGTCCCGGAGCTGCTGAAGCGGGTTTCTCCGCAACTGGCCGATGCTCTCCAGTTTCGGACGATCAGCCTGCACTGGTGGGCCCCCGTCGAAGTCACGGACCTGCAGCTCCGGGATCTGAGCCCGCCGGACGGTGCTGACGCCGAGCCAGCACCCGGCCGCTCGACCACGGCAGCTGATGTTCCCGCCCTGGAAGGTACACCGCTGCTGCGAGTGTCGCGGATTCGCACCCGCGAGCCGCTCTGGAAAATTGTGGCGAATCTGGGTGCCGGAACATCTCTGGAACTCCAGCAACCGCAGATCCTGCTGGTCGCAGACGAATCCGGAACGAACCTGCAGCGCACGCTGACCGCGTTGTCGGGTGGGTCTGCAGAAACTTCGGATCAGGTGTTCCCGTTCTGCGTCACGATTCGGAACGGAACTGTCTTATTCCTGGCTCCGAAACGGCCGTCGGAGTCCGATGCCGCGGTATCGCCCGCGACCATGGCGAAACGGTCAACACCCCTCGCCGTGACTCACGTGACAGAAATTGATGCCCGGTTTTCCACGCTGGATTCACATCGCCCCTTTCCCGAACTGCAATTTTCGGCTCGGATCACGGGACCTGTTTCCTCAGACCAGGCAGACGCACTGGTGCCTCCGGCGTCGCCAGGTGGTACCCCGGTGCTCGTCCGGATTGTTCCTTCCGGTGAGAAGCTGGAGCGGCAGGCGGTTCGTGTTTCCGCTCGCGAACTGGACCTGCGGCTGCTGCAGCCACTGCTGCATGGAACCGCCGCAGCCCACGTGACATGTGATGGGATTGTTTCGTGTGATCTGGAAGCGGAACTGGCCGGTCGATGTCTGGCGGATGGAATGGCAGGCCGTCTGCAGCTCACGGGCCAGCGAATTCGTGTTCGCTGTCGGGAATGGCGTGCTGGCGAATGGCTGCAGAGTTCGGAAGTCATGGCATCGGGCGCGATTGCGCTGGCTCGTGACGGAGTACTTCTGGATCAGATGGCGATTCGCACCGACTTTCTGGAATTCCGCGGATCGGGCGAGGCCCGCTATGCCCCCGCTGCTGCAGCGGCAGGACCGATGATCGCCTCGGATAACCCGGAGACAGTCCGGAACGAGGCGCAGATCACCGGCGAACTCGACCTGGCCCGGATCTTCGCACAGATTCCCCGCACTCTGGGAGTGCCTGAGGACGTCGTCCTGAAGAGCGGCCGCCTGAAATTTGACGCCACCGCGGATCTGGCTGCAATTTCGCCCGAAACGACGTCTCACTTCCCAGCCGATGACCCGCGGGGTCGACATAACCCACGCTGGCAGGGGACATTGCAGAACAGCCGTCTGGAATTTGTACGTGGTGGCCGGCCTGCGGTTCTGGGCGCACAGGTACGACTGGATGCTGTCGGGCCGTTCCTGCCGCGTCCCGAGATGTCTCAGCTGCGAATCACGGCCGATTTCGGCAGCCTGGACTGTACTCGTGCAGACGGCGGACTCCAGATCGTCGGGACGATCCAGCCTGAGAAGGTCTGGGAATGGCTGCACCCGGTTTTCGAAATTCCCCGGCCCGGGATTTCGGGCGACGTGAATCTGCGGACGCACCTGACTGTGTCGGCTGATTCGCTGAAGATCGCCGATCTGGAGATCAGCGGGAAAGATCTGCGGGCTGGCAGTTCGGGAATGCGGATCGATTTTCGCCGTCCGCTGTCGTCAATGCTCGCCGGGGACTTCCATATTGCCGGATCGGGCGCGGCTTTCCGAACGATGGCGGCACCGTGGCATGCAGCCACATGGCTTTCGGAAACGTCTGCGGTAGCGGTGGATCTCGAGGCGGCCGAATCGCGTCACGTGCAGCTCAGAGCTGTGGTCCAGCCACAGCAGGTCGGTTCCGGGGAGCGTCCCAGGATTCGTCCCGTCTCCCGCCAGTCAGCACTCCCTGGAACGCTGATCATTGATGAAGCATCGGCTGATGTGCAGCTCACGGCGGACTCGTCTGCCGGCACACTGAAAATTCATCGCGGGCTGCTGACGCTGCCAGGCCTCAGTTCCGCCGTGTCCGGTTCTGTGGCAGGGACAGCGGACTGCATGGAACTCGACCTGACCGCGGATACTCGCTACGACCTGACTGTGCTGTGCAGTCGACTGCTGTCTTCCAGCCCGTTCGTCAGGCTGACCGGTACTGGGCAGGACGTTTTTCGTATCGTGGGGTCGCCATCACTGCTGCGGGCAGTGGTGTCGCAGCCGGCCGGAGCGACCGGGCAGCAGCCGCGCAGTCTCGGGCCGACCCCGCTCCAGATGACGGGCGGAGTCTCGTGGGAATCGGCGAACTTGTGGGGCCTGCGGCTGGGCAGCTCCAGTGCCCGGGCAGTGCTGGAAAACGGTCTCCTGAAGACACAGCCGATCAACTGTTCGCTGAATTCCGGCGAAGTCAGCATCATGCCGCAATATGACCTGTCCGCGATGCGACTCCAGCTGGCGACCGGCAGTCGGGTAGAACAGGTCGATCTGTCACAGGAAATGTGCCGCGCGTGGCTGACTTACCTCGCCCCGCTGCTGGGAGACGCATCATCGGTCAACGCCGTCGTCTCGGCACGGGTTGAGCGCTTCGACTATCACCTCAATGCCCCGGAACAGTCGGAAATCACCGCAGTTGTCACGATCCACAGCGCTGAAGCCAGTCCCGGTCCGTCGCTGATGCCGCTGCTGCAGGGAATCGATGCGATTCGCCGAGTCAGCGGATCAGATCGCGGCTCCGTGGTTCAGTCGCTTGTCCTGCCGGCACAGGAGATTCCATTCGAAGTCCGTCAGGGACTGGTGTCTCATCAGGGGCTGACAATGGATCTCGCCGGGTATCGGATCCGCTCCAGTGGCAGCGTGGGACTGGATCGACGGATCCAGCTGGAGCTGGAGATTCCGCTGGAAAAACATCGTGCGGGAGCAGAATCCCGCGCCGTGCGTGTGCCGATTCGTGGCACGATTGAACAGCCCCTGCCGGACACCGGCAATATGCTGCAGACGTTCGGAGCACAGGCGCTGGAGAAGAAACTCAACCAGCAGCTGGACAGACAGTTGAACAGGATCCTCGACAAACTGTGATTGGCGGCAGGTCAGGTCAGGGGTTCTAAGATACGACCTGTACCTGATGCTGCCCTGCGTCCGGACCGGCTTCATCCTGACCAGAAAACACGGTATCCTGACCGGGAAACACTGTTCAAAATCAAGTCGCGACAGGTTCCAGACCAGCGTTACCGCCCGCGCGGGAGGTTTTTCGTGGAAATCAGGCAACCGCATCGGTGAGTTGCGGATAATGGTGGCATCAGCCGGTCGCGTGCACCGGAAAACAGGGCGAAGAGATCAACAGGCAGACACAGCGACCGGTTGAACCGCCACATCGACAAGAACAGTGCAGCAGAACAGGAATCACGACCATGCCAGCATTCATGAAACTGGGCGACATCAAGGGCGAAGCATCGGACACGGACCACAAGGAATGGATTCTGATCGAATCCATGAGTGCTCCGATTTTCCGCTCGGTTCCGCAGGGAGCCAAAGACCAGCAGCGCACCAAGGGCGACACCAATCTTGGCGACGTGGTCGTTGTACGGCAACTGGACAAGTCGTCCACCAAGCTGCAGGAAAACTGTGCCAACGGGACGTTCTTCATGGACGTTGAGGTCCATTTCTGCACGACGGTGAAGAACAAGCAGGAGCCGTACCTGACCTACAAACTCCACGACGTGATCATCAGCAGCTTTTCGATGCACGCGAATTCTTCGGGAAGCCCATTGCCGACGGAACAGATCACGCTGGGCTATACCAAGGCGGAGTGGAATTACATCGTGGTCGATCCCAAGACGGGCGACAAGCTGGGCCAGGTTCCCGCCAAGTACAATCCAGCCGAAGGCCGCAGCTGATCCCGCGGTGACACCGCAGGATCCGAACACTGAGTTTCTCTTCGGGCAGATCCGGGGGCGCGTCCCCCCGGTTCTGCCTTTTTTTTGTGTTCTGGCCGTCCGCAGCGACAGCGGACGGTCGAACAGATCGAGTTGCCATTGCCCTGTGGTATTTTTTCCGGAAATCAGGCAACCGCAGCAGCGATGCGCGGATAATGGTGGTATCAGCCGGTCGCGTGCACCGGAAAACAGGGCGAAGAGAGCAACAGGCGGAAACAGCGACCGGTTGAACCGCCACATCGACAAGAACAGTGCAGCAGAACAGGAATCACGACCATGCCAGCATTCATGAAACTGGGCGACATCAAGGGCGAAGCAACAGACACGGACCACAAGGAATGGATTCTGATCGAATCCATGAGTGCTCCGATTTACCGTTCGGTTCCG
>SXGS01380144.1_pt1 | contig 11009 bp, 10 predicted proteins | sample 3174681 | NCBI WGS metagenome assembly SXGS01 (sample SAMN11356861, study PRJNA531348) | freshwater metagenome | isolation source: freshwater sample F1-80 | place: China: Fuxian Lake, Yuxi | collected 2017-12-25 | reverse complement strand
GACATCGATCTGCTCGATGGGTTGAGCAGCTTCGACCGACCGCGTGTAACGCGCGGCGTTGTGGGTGAAAGTCGCATCCGCCGTCCGCGGCGCCCACGAGCGCGGCTCGGCTGCCGGACGCGCACGGTAGTCGTCGGGGCGATCGGTCTCGGGGGCGGTGTACGGGTGCGGTTGCATAGTCCCACAACGGCACGCAGCGATTCGCGTTCCGCCCTACCCTCCGTTGTTTTTATTGGTGTCTATGCGGCCACGGGCAAGGAGACCGGCCGCTCTGTCACCACGAACAGGTGCTCGACATTCTTGAGCCGCCCGACCTGCCCGACCTTCTCGCCCTTGGGATTATGGATCCCGATCCGGGCGCCGACGTATCGCGGATGCGCCACCTCAAGGACCTGCACATGACCCCGCGCCGAAAGCATCTCGACCAGGTCGTCGCGGCTCAGATACCCCTCGTCGTTGAAGCTGACGATCAGGTTCGGCGCCTTGACCCGCTCGATCACGGTCCGCAGCGCCGGGCCGATGCCGGGCCGGCTGTTGAAGGCGCTCTTGCGCGTCCTCACGTCCACCCGCTTGTTGGCGACCCCATAGGTCTCGGGCCGGTCCCACAGCACCAGGCTCTCCCAGCAATGGTAGTTCCCCAGATAGGAATGCTGGTTGTAGGGCGGGTCCAGATAAACCAAATCCGCCTCGACCTGTTCGGCGATCTCGACCGCATCGCCCTGCGTCGCGCGGCACGGCCCGTCCACGGCCGGAACCAGATCCGGTGTGCGCAGCTCCAGCGTCTTCAACGCTCTGGGCGCCCACTGCTTCATATAGGCCATCTGAACCCCGGCGGTGGAATCCACCCGATCCGCCGCCTCCATCAGGCTGACGAGGGCGATGGCCTTGAGTTCCGGCTCCAGTCCCATGGCCTCGATCCGGTCGCGCATGGCGTCGATGCGCGCGCCGTTGTCCGGGTGGAAATACCGCGCGTCCTGACAGAACGCCCGGGTGAACCATCCCGCCTCGGGCTTGACTGTCCGCAGCTCGGCCAGCACGGTCTCGACCCGATCGATCCACCGCTCCCGATCCGCCTGAACATAGGTCGTCGCCAGAGCATGGGCGTAGGCGTTCAGGTCGTTCGACCAGACCTGAAACCCTTGCTTCTTCAGGGCGTGTCCGACCCGCGCCGTGCCCGAAAACAGATCGCACACCCGCCCGCCCTGCGGCAGCACCCCCGCCACCGCACCCGTCACATGCCCCAGCAAGGCGCGCTTGGAGCCGATATATTTGATCATGACGCGGCCCGACTCATCGCGGCAGCATAGCGGTTGTCGCAAGGCGCGCGAAGTTGCCCAAACCGTTGGAACCCAACCGCCGCGTCTAGCTTCAAGGCAACGCGCGGTCCATGCTCGATGCGACGACTATGGAGAAGGCGCATGCCCCACAGTGAAACCCATCGGGTCGATCGGATCGGCTGGCTCAGGGCGGCGGTGTTGGGGGCAAATGACGGGCTGGTGTCGACGGCCAGTCTGGTGGTGGGCGTCGCGGCGGCGGCGGCCAGTCATGGCGGCATATTGATCGCGGGCGTCGCCGGACTGGCGGCGGGGGCCATGTCGATGGCGGCGGGCGAATATGTCTCGGTTAGTTCGCAGTCCGACACCGAAAAGGCCGATCTGGCGCGCGAGGCGGTCGAACTGGCCGGCGATCATGAAGTGGAGACGCGCGAACTGGCCGGCATCTATGTCGGGCGAGGCGTCGCGCCGGATCTGGCGACCGAGGTGGCGCGTCAGATGATGGCGCATGATGCGCTGGGCGCCCATGCGCGCGACGAGCTGGGTATTTCGGAGATCACCACCGCGCGGCCGATCCAGGCGGCGCTGACCTCGGCGATCACCTTCTCGACCGGAGCCGCCCTGCCTCTGGTCGTCGCCGCTGTCGCGCCGCTGGACACGGTGGCGATCTGGGTCGCGGTTTCCGCCCTGCTGGGACTGGCGGTGCTAGGCGCCCTAGGCGCCCGCGCAGGCGGCGCGCCGATCGGACGATCGGTTTTGCGCGTGGTCTTCTGGGGCGCGCTTGCCATGGCCATCACCGCAGGCGTGGGCCGCCTGTTCCACATCGCCGCCTGATCAGAACCTCGCCGTCAGGGCCAGGCGGGCGGTGAGCGGTCGTTGCGGCGTGCTGATGTCGCCCGAGGCGTAGAAGGGATTGCCGAAGGTGAAGGTGTCGTCGCTGCGGTTGCACAGATTGTCTACCGACGCCCTGATCGCCCAGCGATCGATCTCCACGCCGACGCCCAGCGAGCTGGTCAGATAGCCGGCCGACGCGCCGGTCGAGGTCGGCGACAGGGCGATATCGGTCGGGCCGACATAGCCCAGGCGAAGCTCCGAACGCACCGTCGCATGCGCCAGATGCGCCTCATGCACGACGCCGCCCTGCACGCTGAAATCGGCAACCGCCGGCAGGCGCGTATCGGTCCCGAGCGCGAAACCGGAATCGGGTCGGGTCAACTCGGGATCATTGACGACGGCGTGCGCATCCAGCGTCCACGGCCCGTCCCGCCATTCGACCTCGCCCTCGATGCCGCGATTGCGGCCGTCGCCCAGATTGGCGGTGAAGGGCAGGCCCCGCGCGTCGAACCGGTCCGACTGGATGTTGCGCCAATCGGCGACGAAGACCGCGCTTCGCCCGCGCAGTCGCCCTTCGAACAGGGTGAAGCGCGCGCCCGCCTCGCCGGCGATGATCTCGTCCGGCTTCACGCGTCGCGCGGGCTGCTGATCGCCGCCCGGCACGGCCCCGGCGTTGAAGCCCGGCCCGCGATAACCCTCGGTCGCCAGGGCGTAGAAGACGAAGGGGCCGCGATCGTATTCGATCACCAGACGCGGGGTGATATCGACCAGAGCGTCTTCTCCAGACACCTCCGTCGGATCGCCGTCGGTTTCGCTGCGATGCTCGACCCCTATGCGGAACAGGCGCGCGCCGGCGGTGATCTTCAGGCGGTCGTTCAGCGCATAGGCGGCGTCGCCGAACAGGGCCGCCTCGTCCACATGGTCGCGCCTGCGTTGTCGATAGCCCCCCGGCCGGCCCTGCCCGTCCGAGATCGCGACGGTGCGCGTGTGGGTGTATTCCGAGAAGAACAGTCCGGCGCTCCACTTCAGCCGCGCGCCGAAGTCGCCGTTCAATCGCAACTCATGCACCGCGGCCGACAGGTCGTCGGCCTGGTCCAGCGCCGCTGTTCCCGTAAGCCCGAACAGTCCGGCCCCAGGCGTCGCATCGTAGTGCGCATCAAGGCCGTGCGACTGAACGCTGGATGAGGCCCGCAGCCGCGCCCAGCCCAAATCCCCGTCCACCGAGGCCCAGACGCCGTCAAAATCGTTGCGGCTGGGCTCCATCAGGCTGCGACGACGCGCATAGGGGTCGTCGGCGCCCAGGTTGGCGTACTGGCTGTCGTCAACGTCGATGGTCTGGGCCAGGAAGCCCGCCTTTAAGGTCCAGCCGGGGGTCAGACGCAGCAGCGCCGCCGCCCTCAGCCCCTGCCGATGCATGCCGCCAGTATTGGTCAGGCCGAGGGCCTGATCATCGACGTAGCCCCCGACCGTCTCGTCATAGCCGACGACCCGGACCGCCAGGCGATCGCGCAGGATCGGGGCGTTGATCATCAGCTCGACGGCGTCGCCCGGCGCGCCGCCGGCTGTCAGCGCCCCCTCCGCCGTCACGCGTCCATAGACGCCGTCCAGGTCCGGCGCGCGGCTGACCATCTGAACGACGCCGCCCATCGAACCGGCGCCGTAGAGCGCCCCCTGCGGCCCGCGCAGAACCTCGACCCGTTCGATGTCCGCCAGACGCAACGCCGGATCGGGCGCGTCGTAGGTCAGGCGCACATCGTCGAGATATAGCCCGATCAGGCTTTGCGCCTGTCCCGCAACGGGTCCGTCCGCCAGGCCGCGAATGAAGAGCTTGTCGCGTCCCGGCCCCAGGTTTGTGACCGTCAGGCCGGAGACGCGGGCAGCGACGCCGTCTAGGTCGCTGACCCCGGCCCGTTCCAGCGTCACCCCGTCCAGCGACGACAGGCCATAGGGCGCGCGCGACAGCAGCAGATTGTCCGTGCGTGACGCGGTCACCACGACTTCATCCAGGGTCGTCGGGGTGACGGGCGTGGGCGGCGCTGCGATCGTTCGCGCGACGACAGGCGGCGAGGCGGCGACCCGCACGATCCTGTAGGCGCCGTCGCCGACACGGGTCGCGACACAGTGTGTGCCCAGCATCAGCCTCGACAGGGCGGCATCGACGGAAAGCCTCCCCCTCACTCCGCGCGTGGGGCCGCATCGCTCGGTTCCGGCGGCGTCGATGCTGACGCCCGCCTGCAGACCGAAATCGAGAACGGCGCTCCGCAACGGCTGAGGCGAAACCGACACCTGAAGCGACGAACGCCCTTGGGCCATGCTGATCGACGGCGTGGTCACACCGCAAACGACGACCAGGGCGCAGAGGAAGGCTCGTACCAAAAGGCGACGTCCGAAACAGGTTCAGCGCCGTTCTAGACGAACCCCTTGCGGCCCGCGAGTGGCCTTGATCGGCAGGAACCGTTCCAGCCGACCAATCACCGCCGCTTCGTCATCAAGCACCAGCGTGCCGGAGAAGCGCAGGTTCGCCGCGTTCGGCGCCACGGTCACCGGCGTGGCGAAGGCGCGGCTGAGGTCAGCGGCGATCTCTCGCAGCGGTCGATCGTCATAGGCCCGTCGCCCCTGGGTCCAGGCGGCGGCGGTGCGGACATCGACGGGGGCCACGGTCATCCGGTCGTCGGCGTCGTCGCGCTGGACCGACTGACCGACCGTCAGACGCACACGGCGCGCGGGCTGGTTCAGGTCGCTAACCTCGACCACGCCCCGCAGCACCGCCACCTGGGTGTCATCGGAGGATCTGCGGATGTTGAAGGCCGTGCCGACCACGCGCACCTGGCTTTCGCCGACATCGATCAGGAAGGGTCGGCCGGCGTCATGCGCGACGTCGAAGGTCGCCTCGGCCTGATCCATGTGCACCAGACGCCGTCCCCGCTCCATCTTCACCGCCAGGGTCGAACCGCCGTTGATCTGAAGCCGCGATCCGTCGTCCAGCGTCACCGTCCGCGTTTCGCCGGGTGCGGTGCTGTAGATCAGGGTCGGGGCGGTTTGCAGCATCGGACCCAGGAAGATCGCCGCGGCGAGGGCCGCAGCCATCGCCGGGACCGCCACCATCCACCGCCGCCCCAGGTCCCTGCGCCGCTCGCGGTGCATCGACAGGTCGATGACCGGCGCCGGCTGAACGTCGGACAGGTGGCCCGACGCCGCCCACAGCCCCTCGGCCTCGTCGAAGGCGCGCCGATGGGCCGGGTCTTGATCGAGCCAGGCCGTGGCCGCGTCGATGTCCGCGATCGTCACGTCATCGGCGCGCAGACGCACGACCCAGGCGGCGGCCTGGGCGGCGATCTCCTCGTCCTTGATGACGTCGTCCTGGGTCATGATCCGGTCCGGGCCCGAGCGGGCTTTGGGGAAGAGACGACGCGGTCGCGCCGCATCCTCAATGAAAAATGGCGAAATCCGGTCGTCATGGCCAACCGACCCGCAGCAGCAGTGCCTTCAGCGAGGCGGAAACGTATTTCTCGACCGCGCTGCGCGAGACGCCCATCCGCTCGGCGACCTCGGCCTGGCTGAGCCCGGCCATCTTGTGCAGACGGAAGGCCTCTGCGGCCTTGGGCGGCATCCGATCAATCGCGGCGACCACCTTTTCCAGCTTCAAGCGGGCCCACACGGCGTCCTCTGCCGACGGCGCATCTTGGGCTTCGGCCGCATCATCGATAGCGGAAGCGCGTCGCCATTCCAGATCGCGCGCGCCCGCGCGGCGCTGCGCCTTGGACACATCCAGGGCCAGATTGGCGGCGATCCGATAGAGGAAGGCCTGTGGGTGGCGGACCTCGGCGGCGGCCTCCTCGGTCATGGATTGCAGCCGCACCCAGACATCCTGCGCCAGATCTTCGGCCGCAGCCGACGATCCCGTGCGCGCCGTCAGAAAGCGCACCAGGGCCGGGCGGCTGTCCAGCCACGCCTCCGCCAGGGCTTGCCGCGCCGGTCGGCTCGGGTCGTGCTGAGGGGGACCGGAAGAGGCGTTCACCACCCCATCGTGGGTTGCTGCGCCCTCTGCCGCAACCGCGATTGCGACGGCGAAAGATTTTTTTGTGGGGGTCGCCGCACCGCGTCGTCTCTGGCCCGAAGTCCCCTGGTCCGAGGCCCGCATGCTTCCACTCCGCCTGCCCGAAGACGCCCATCCGGTTCGGCCGCGCGCGCGCCGCACGCTGTCGTCGCGCATTATCCGGTTCGACGACCCTTGCCGAGGCGAACGTCGCCGCGTGGAGCAGTTCATTGAGGCGGCCTATGCCGAGGCCTATGGCGGCCAGATCCAGGCCCATTTCCCAACCCTGATGAGCGTTCAGGATGAGGCGGGCGTCATCTACGCCGCCGTCGGCTTCCGGCATGCCGCCGAGGCGCCTCTGTATCTTGAGCAGTATCTGGACGCCTCTGTCGAAGCGGTGCTGCGCCAAGCCATCGGCGCCGTCATCGACCGCGCGCAGGTGGTCGAAATCGGCAGCCTGGCCTCCAGCGGACAGGGGGCAACCGTCTTCCTGTTCGCCGCCATGGCCCATCATCTGCAGTCCGAAGGTTTGAGGTTCGCCGTCGCCACCGCGACCGACGAACTGCGCCGCATCTTTCACAAGGCTGGTCTGGGCGCGCTTCAACTTGCGCGCGCCGATCCGCGCCGCCTCGACGACGGCGGCGGCAGCTGGGGCGCCTATTATCAGACCGATCCGGTGGTGCTGGCCGGCTCGATCGACGCGGCGACCGCGCCGCTGGATCACTTCTCCGAAACGGCGCCGGTCGGACGGGCCGTCCGCACCCGCCTGCACTACGAGGATCGCTCATGAGCGCCGTTCTGGACGCCCTGTCGCGTCGCGCCCGCACCACGCCTGATGATCTGGTGATCCAGTGGGCCGCAGGTTCGCTGACCGCGGCCGAACTCCTGGCGCAGGTCGGTCAGCTCGCGGCCGCCCTGGCCGACGACCGGTCTCCGGTCGGAGTCCTGCTCGACAACGGGCCGGCCTGGGTCGTCGTCGATCTGGCGCTAATCCTCGCCCAGCGACCGAGCGTGCCGATCCCGCCCTTCTTCACGGCCGCTCAACGCGATCATGCCCTCGCCGACGCTGGCGCGGGGCTGCTGATCACGCCAGGCGCTCCGGGCGAACTGACGGCGGGCGGCGCGCCCATCCGGCTGACGCCGACAGGGTTGGCGGTGCGCGATCTGCATCCCGGCACGGCCAAGATCACCTACACCTCCGGCTCGACCGGCGCGCCCAAAGGCGTCTGCCTGTCGCAGGATCAGATGGAGGCGGTCGCCGCCTCTCTGGTTCAGGTTCTGGGTCGGGACCGCGCCGGGCTGCATCTGCCGGTGCTTCCATTGGCGGTGCTGCTGGAGAATGTCGCCGGCCTCTATGCGACGCTTCTGGCCGGCGGCCGCTATCACGCGGCGAGCCTGGCCGAGGCCGGGATGGGCGAGGCCTTCCGCCCCGACTTTGCGCGCCTGCTGACAACCGTTGTCCAGACCGGCGCCACGACCCTGATCCTGGTTCCCGAACTGCTGCGCGGCCTGATCGCCGCCCAAGGCGCGATGCGGCTGGATCATCGGCTGGAGATGATCGCGGTCGGCGGCGCACGCGTTTCCCCGGCCCTGCTGGAGGCCGCCGCCAACGCCGGCCTGCCCGTGGTCGAGGGCTATGGCCTCAGCGAATGCGCCTCGGTCGTGGCGCTCAACAGTCCGGACGACGGCCGCCCCGGCACGGTCGGCCGACCCCTGCCTCACCTTGAAGTCCATCTGGCCGACGACAGCGAAATCCTGGTCTCGCCCCATCCCTTCCTTGGCTACGTCGGCCAGGCGCCCGCGCCGGAGCGCCTGCACACAGGCGACATCGGCCGCTTCGACGCCGATGGACGGCTCAGCATCGAAGGCCGCAAGGCCAACACCCTGATCACCGCCTTCGGCCGCAATGTCGCGCCCGACTGGGTCGAGAGCGAGCTTCTGGCCGACCCCCAGATCCTTCAGGCCATGGCGATGGGCGAGGCGCAGGCGTCGTTGTCGGCCCTGATCGTGGCGACGCCCGGCGCCGACCCTGCCCAGATCGAAGCCGCCGTCGCGCGCGCCAACGCCCGCCTGCCCGATTACGCCCGCATCGGCGACTGGCGTCTGGTTCCGCCCTTCGATCCCGCCGCTGGTCAGGTCACGGCCAACGGTCGTCCGCGTCGCGAGACCCTGCTGCGCACCTACGCCCCTCCCCCTCGCAAGCCGCCTGAGAGTTCGCATGTCGTTTTTTGAAACCCTGGTCGCCGCGACCGCAACCGAGCGGGCCGCCTTCGCCGCCATCCCTCAGATCAGGGACGGTCTGGCCGGCCGAATCAGCCGCGACACCTACGTCGCCTATCTGGCCCAGGCCTATCACCACGTCCGCCACACCGTGCCGTTGATGCAGGCCGCCCGAACGCGGCTGGACGATGACCACGCCGTCTTCAAGGCCGCGCTCGACGACTATATCGCCGAGGAAACCGGCCATGAGCAGTGGATACTGAACGACATCCGCGCCGCCGGCGGCGACCCCGATCAGACCGTGCATAACGGCCCGAACGTCGCGACCGAACTGATGGTGGCCTATGCCTATGACACCATTCAGCGCGTCAATCCGATGGCCTTCTTCGGCATGGTCTATGTGCTGGAAGGCACCAGCATCCAGCTGGCCAGCGTCGGGGCAGAGGCCGTGCAACAGAGCCTCGGCCTGCCGCCCGCCGCCTTCACCTATCTGATCTCTCATGGGGCTCTGGATCAGGATCACATCCTGTTCCTCAAGCAACTGCTGGACGGGGTGTCGGACGCCAACGACCGCGCCGCCATCGTCCACATGGCCAAGGTGATGTTCGGCCTGTTCGGCGGGGTCTTCGCCTCCATCCCCCACATCGCAGCGCGGGAGACGGTCGATGCAGTTTGAGGATCGCAACATCTTGGTCACCGGCGGCTCCGGCGCCTTGGGGCGTCGTGTGGTCGAGCGGATCGAGCGCGAGGGCGGTCGTGTCACGATCGTCGCCCGTGCGCCGGTTACGGGCCATCACACCCTGGTAGGCGATCTATCGACCCCGCAGGGCCTCGACCGGGTCGCTGAACAGGCCGGCGGCCGCGTCTGGGACATTCTGATCAATATCGCCGGCATCCAGCATTTCGGCCCGCTGGAACAGCAGACGCCCGAGCACCTGCTGGCGACCTATATGGTCAATCTTGTCGCGCCGGCGCGTCTGGCCCAGGCCGTCCTGCCCGGCATGAAGGCGCGCAAACACGGCCAGATCGCCAACGTCGGCTCCATTTTCGGCTCGATCAACTTCGCCCACTTCGCCAGCTATTCCAGCGCCAAGGCCGGGATGCGGGCGCTCAGCCAATCGCTGTGTCGCGAGCTGGCCGGCACAGGCGTCGGCGTCACCTATGTCGCGCCCCGCGCGGTAGCTACGCCGTTCAATTCCGCCAAGGTCGATGAATATGCGCGCCTGACCGGCATGGCCGTCGACGATCCGGACGCGATCGCCGACCGCATCGTCGCCGCCATCCGCTCAGATCGCCGCGACGTCTATCTCGGCTTCCCCGAGAGCCTGTTCGTCCGCCTCAACGCTCTGGCGCCCGGCCTGATCGACGGGGCCCTGAAATCCAACGACCTGAAAGCCCGCGCCCTGTTCGCCGGCTGAACTACAAAAAGGAGAGAAACGCCATGAAGACCGCTCTGTTCGCCCTGGCCCTGATGGCCGCCCCCCTGACGGTCGCCTCCGTCGCCCATGCCGACGCCTGCGACGACCGCGCGCGCGGTCTCCAGCAGTCGTGGGACCATGTGAATTTCGAGGTCCCGCAAGGCGTTCGAATCGCGGAAATGGCGCGGCTGAACACCCAGGCCGACGCCGTCGTGGCCCAATGCCCCAACCGCGCCGAACCTCTGGTCTGGAACGCCATCATCACCGCATCGGAAGCGGGATTGAAGGGCGGCATCGGCGCCCTGGGCCTCGTGCGTGAGGCGCGCACCGAACTGGAACAGGCCGAGCGGATCAATCCGCGCGCGCTGAACGGCTCGGTCTATGTCAGCCTCGGTTCACTCTACGCCCAGGTGCCGGGCGCCCCGATCGGTTTCGGCAACCGCCAGCGCGCCCGCGACTACCTCCAGCGCGGTTTGGCTATGGCGCCCAACGACGTTGACGCCAACTTCTTCATGGGTGATCTGCTGGTGCGTGAACACGATTGGAACGGCGCCGCCCGCTACCTGCAGAAGGCCATCGACGCCCCCGCTCGCCCCGGCCGTGCCGTCGCCGACCGCGGTCGCAAGGCCGAGGCCCGCGCCCTGCTCGTCCGCGCCCAGCAGCATCACTGAACAGATCCATCATGAGCCCTGTTCCCCCCGCCCTGTCGCTCGACGTCGTTCAACGCCGTCGCAAATGGTTCGCCGGTCTGGTTCTGCTGGCCCTCATCGTCCTGACCGCCAGCGTCCGCTCGGTCGCCGCCCTCGACGGCGAATGGCATGAAGGCGTCGAAGGCTTGGGCCTGGCCGCCATCATCGTCGCCATCGTCGGTCGCGCCTGGTGCTCGCTCTATATCGGCGGACGCAAGAAGGCCGAGATCGTCGATCGCGGCCCCTATTCCATCACGCGCAACCCGCTCTATGTCTTCAGCTTCATCGGCGCCTTCGGCGTCGGCGCCCAGACCGGCAGCGTGACCATCGGCGCGATCTTCGCTGTGGCGACCTTCCTGGTCTTCCTGCGCACGGTCGGTCGCGAAGAGGCCTGGCTGGCCGAACATTTCGGCGCGCCCTATGCCGCCTATTGCGCTCGCACGCCGCGCTTCCTGCCCAATCCCGCCCGCTGGCGCGACGCCGACGAACTGACCATCCGTCCCGCCTTCTTCGTCCGCACCCTGCGCGACGGCCTGGT
>SXGS01255471.1_pt1 | contig 11011 bp, 10 predicted proteins | sample 3174681 | NCBI WGS metagenome assembly SXGS01 (sample SAMN11356861, study PRJNA531348) | freshwater metagenome | isolation source: freshwater sample F1-80 | place: China: Fuxian Lake, Yuxi | collected 2017-12-25 | reverse complement strand
CGATCGTGGCAAGCTTCATCGTGTCGCGCTCAAGCGTCGTCACACGCCCGACGAGCTCCGTGTGGGCGTTGCGTGCCGGGCCGGTGAAGGTGTCAGATGTCTGCTGCGCCAGCTTCTCGATTGTGTCCAGCGTCTTGTCGATGACGCCGACGAATGACAGCACGGCGAGAGCAGCAGCAAGGTCGAGGCTCATGACTCTGCATCCTTCCGCCTTGACAACCAGCCGTCAACCTGCCTCGCGGTGCTGTCGTATCCGTCGGCCCACTCGGCGAGCACGCGAGACTCGTCCTTGCGGAACGCCCAATCGTTGACCCCGTCGACCTCGACGTCAGCACCGTCCATGCGGCGCGACTTCCACGCGCTGGCACCCCACATCAAGCACGCCGGCAACGCGGCGAGGATGCCGGGCACGTCACCTGGACGGAGCCGGTCGTCCGGGTCGGTGTCGCCGTCGTGGCGCGACAGGCGAAGCGCCACGCGAGGCTCGGGCTTGCCGTCCCAGACGCCATCGACGGTGTTGTCGCAGAGCCCGCCATCGCCATACAGGCGAATGTCCGGCGACAGATCTGTGCCGATGCTTGGGATCGACGCCGCAGGAACGACACCACACATGAACGACGACGACGCGATGACCGCCTCACGCACGAGCACGCGCGGCGTGCTGTGCTTGCTCAGGTAGACGGGCCTCGCCCTGTCGAGGTCGGAGACGCACACCACAAGCCCCGACGTGGCATCGCCGAGGCGGGCGCCCTTGCCGATCACGCTGTCGACGAGGTCGCCGATCACACGCAGGTCAAAGATGCCCCCACGCGGCAGGTTGCTCACACCGGGCGTCAGCGCCTCGCCGGTGGATAGCACCTCGACAAGGAGACGCGTGATCGTCTCGTCGGGCACGCCGAATGCCTTGCACGCGGCGACGATGGCGCCAGCCGATGCACCGCTCCACCCCAGCACGCGACAGCGTGAGGCAAGCGCAGCGGCACCGCCAGCGAGGTAGGTGATCGCGGGACCGCCACCGGAGATGGAGCCGTAGACGTTCATCGGTCGACCTCCGTCAGATGCGACGGCTCGACCTCGGGGTAGTGCCAGTGCGGATACTGCCCGGTGGAGGCGTGCGGCAGCGTGCGCGTCGCGATGCTCATGCCCCCGAAGTAGTCCGCGCTGATCCTGCCCCCACCAAGGTGCCGCCGGACGAGGCCGGGGCACTGGTGCGTGCCGGAGAGCACGACGACGACGGGGTCACCGATCACGGGCGTGCGGATCTTGATGTCACTCACCGGCGCACCCCACCCATCCACGCAACTCGAGTTCGGCGGCAGGGTCGCCCTCGATGATTGTGGCCATCGTCAGCCGCTCCCGCGCAAGCGCAGCCTGGGGCGGCGTGGCGGGCGTGCGGACGAGGTAGCCCACCACGTCGGCGTCCACGCACAGCGGCGCGCCTGACGCGGCACGCTGCGCCGTGAGGCACTCCGCGACGACAGGGTGCGTCTCGTCGGCGAACGCGAGCAAGGGCGCGCAAAACGCCTGTGCGTAGGCCTCGACGGCTGCCGGCACGTCGGCGACAGCGACCAACACGGCGAGGTCGACGGTGCGGAGGCTGCGCGGGTCACGCCCGACGCTGCCCACAGCGCGGCGGACCACCGGCTCGACCTCGGCGCGCGCGGCACCCGACTCGGCGACGAGCAGGTCCACGATCGCGTCGTGGCTACGGCCCATGCTGCGGAGCACGACGGTGGCGTCAACGACGGCGTCGCCCATCTCCTGTGGCGTGACGCTGTAGAGGGCCAGCGCAGCGGCGAGGCCGATGGCGGGGATGGCGGCGAGGACTTGGCGAAGGCGGTTCATTTCAGAGCCCCAGAGCGGTGGCGACAGTGGATGCCATTTGAGCGGTGCCGGCCTCGTTCGGGTGGACACCGTCTCCGTTGTCATAGGCGGTTGCGAGGTCGATCGGCGTGCCCGGCTCACCCATCACCGTGTAGAGGCCGATCGCTGTGTCCACGTCGGTGTCAGCCAACACGCTGGCGTTCAGCAACTCCAACTCTGTCTGACGCCCTGCCGTCCATGACGCCGCGTTGCCGAACGGTAGCGTTGACATCGCCACCACGTCGACACCTGCCGCCTGTGCCTCGGCATAGAGCGTGTTGAGCGACGCAAACGCCGTCGCAGCAGATGTGCCCACGGCGATATCGTTGATCCCGCCGAGCACGAAGACGCGCGTCGGTACGCCAGCCGTGCGCCATTGCGTCAGGATTTGCGCGGTCGTCGTCGACGACGCAGCGCGGTTCGTGAACCGCACACCAGCCGGTGCCGACGCTGCCAGCTTTGCGACCCACGTCGTCACGCCACCGCTGCCGGCTGTGAGTGAGTCGCCAACAAAGAGCCACGTTGACGATGCCGCCACGAGCGAGCCACCAGAGGCCCATGCCGCCACGGCGTTGTTGATTCCTCGCTGTGTTGCCGTCAGCGCCGACGAGTAGACCAGCACGTCGCCGATATCGCCGACAAAGGCAAACGTGCGCGTAGTGCCCTCGTCGCCAAGCGTAAGCGGTGACGTGGGAGCAGACGCAGAGTAGGTGCTGGCCGCTGCGGCTCCAACTGCGGCACCGTCGACAAACTGAAAGCCATCGTTTCCGGTGCTGCCGTCGTCATCGAGAAGCGCCGTCCATGTGTGCCACGTTGCCGCCGTGAAATCTCCGTTCGCGGACGTCACAGACACGGATAGCGGTGCGCTTCCCTTCGAGATTGACCATCCGACGAAGTCGTTACGGCTGCTCCCGCTGCGGTCGTCATAGTAGAGCGTGATGCCTCGTGACGTCGTCGACGCACCAGTGGCGGCAGTCCCGGCGACGTAGAAAAGTGCGTTCGGGTTGCTGGACGTCGTGCGCGCTGACAGCATGAATGTGGCGTCGGCACCAGTGTTCAAGAACGTCCAGTCCGCCGCCGTGGAAGCTTGCAACTTGTCGCCGCCGTCAAAGCGCACGCACGGCGACGACGACCCATAGCAGCCCGTCCGAAACGTGGGCTGCGCTGACCCTGTGCCCTGCGTGACATTCTTGGCGCTGCTGCCGAGGTTCGTCCACGTCGCCACCGCGTCGAGGTCCGCGAGCGTGCTGTTGTACGACCCGTCAACGGACTGCGAGAGGAAGCACGAGTGCGCGCCGTTGACGTAGAACCCGATGGTCTCCGCGTCGGAGCCGCCGCCCGACTGCGACACCGTGATTGTCTCGACGCCCTCGCCGGTGGCGTCAGGCGCGACCGAGACGACGCACGACCACGAGGTGGTGCCGGTGCAGGCACCCGAGGCCCCCGACGGCGAGGCGGACCACGACACGGCGCCAGCACCCGATGCGGTGCCGGTGAGCGTGTACGACCCGCACGTCACCGTGCGGGTGTAGGGCATCGCGGCGATGGTGACCGTGGGGCCGGATGGTGGCACCATGGCCACGTCACGCATGTCGCCACCCGGACGGATGGCCGTGGCCGCGAGGATGAGTGCGATGGTGGTGATCATCGGCCGCTGTACCCGTTGCCGGCGAGGACGCGGACGTTGCTCGTCGACGACGCCACGACACACCACATCGTCTGGACGTCAGCGCAGAAGTTCTGCGGGGCCGACGTCGAAGCCGACGGGAGACGCCAGCCGGTGGACGTGGTGACGTCAGAGCCGCCGATGAAGACGTCGACAGCCTGGTCGTTCTGCACACACAGCGACCGTGCCGGGCTGGTCACGGGAAGCTCGATCTTCGTCGGCGACGTGCCGCAAGACACCACGGCGGGGCTGTTGAGCATCGACATGGCAGGCGAGAGGGCCACCGCCACCGGCGCCGCGATGGCGACGACGAGCACGACGGCAGCGATGACGGGGAGATGCTTCTTCATGCGGGTACCTCAGCCGGGAATGAATCCCTTGATCTCGAGAGAAAACGGCGTGTCGATCTGCGCCACGGCGGCGGGGTCAAAGAACGAGAGCCGGAACACCGACGTGGTGGACGAACCATCCAGCCACGCCGACGTCACGCCGTTGAGGTGCGGCTGCGCGAACACGCCAACGTTGGCGAGGCTGTCGACGGGGACCGTCAGCGTGACGTCGTAAACGCCCTGTGCGACGCGGCTGATGCTCGCCACGTTGTAGATGTTGGTGGTCGCTGCCGTCGACGTTGACGAGGTCTGACGCGCAAGGGCCACCGTCATGGTGCGACGGTTGAACGACCCGAGATCAGCGCCGGTCGGCTGGGCGTCGTTGCCGACGGCGATCGTCTCGCAGAGCACGTCGTCGATGTGCGCGGCGCGCCACTCACGCGAAGCACTGCCAAGGTCATGCGCGTTGGTGGTGTTCGGAATCAGCGACCCCACAACGCGCGCATTCGCCGCAACGTTGACGAGGACACCGACGCCGGTGTTGGTGCCGATCGTGAGTTCGGAGCCGTCCTGAAGAATGACGTCCGACCCGTTCTGCGCCGTCAGCGACTCACCTGACGCCAGCGTGATGGACCCGCCGGTGGCAGGCAGGCCAGACGCAGTCGGGAACGTGTAGACCTGCGCGTTGTCGGCGTCGTGGACGCTGATTGAGTAATCGCCACCAACGTAGACGTTGGCCGGCGACCCCGACCGCACAATGACGCCCGACGACGTCCGCAGCGGCTGCGTAGCGGGGATCGTCAGCGCCTCATCCCAGTAGACCGCCAGCGGGTTGGTGACGGGATTGAGGTTCGGCGAGCCGATGTAGACGAAACCACCGTCGATGGGGTCGCCAGCGGCGTCGACGAAGACGGGAAACGGGGGGACGATTGACGCGGTCACTGTCTGGCCTCCTGCTGCCCGGCCTGCATCGCCGCCGTGAGCCACGCTTCAGCGGCCTTCGGCTGACGCGGGAGTCTGGCAGCTTTCGCGAACTCGCGCCACGCCTGCGACATCGCCACACGACGCACGCTGGCGGGGCTGGCCTTGGGCTTGGTCGCGGCTTCGATGGCGAGGCGCTGAAAGTCCTCTGACGCAAACAACTTTCCGGCCTTGGCGACACCGTCGCGGCTGCCCTTGGCCACGACGTCGGCCAGCATGGCCGCGCCCATGGCCCCGGCCGGACCGCTGACAGCGCCAGCGCCGGCAGCGACCGCGCCGCGTCCGATGGTCGACGACAGGATCTTGCCGATCAGGTTTTCCGCGCCCACCTGGTCGAGGACCGGCTGGAGGCTTTTGCCGGTGCCGTAGACGCCGGCCCGTGCGTCGGTGATGCGCTTGCTGACCTCGTAGAGGTCACGCATGACGCGGTCTGACTCAGGGCCGAGCACCTTGACGATCTGCGCGTACACGGGCGCGTTCGCGCGCAAGCCGCGATAGGTCTTCGCCCACTCGGCGAAGCCGAAGCGGCCGGCCTCGGCGCCGCCCTTGGCCCGCGTCACCGACGCCAGTGCCGTGCCGATGGCCTCGCGCTGGAGGTCCGGCGGCACCACCTTGAGCACCTTGGCGAACGCGGCGCCGTCGCCCGTTGCCGCCTGCGTGATCGAGCGCTGAAGCAGGCTGCCGATGCTGCCGTCGACCTCTTTGCCAAAGGCGCCGACGATGCGCTTCTCCAGCCCCTTCTGCTTGGCCGTCAGCAGGTTCGCCGCGCGCAACTTGCGCCGAACCTCGTCGCCCGCGACGCGCTCCGCGTTCTCAAGTTGGTCTTCGGCGAGGGCAGCGTAGAGGCGCTTGGCGTTCGCCGCGTCGACGTTCGCGAACGCACCGGTGCGCTTCTCGACGGCCTCGCCGATCTGGGCCTTGAGGCGCTTGAGTGCGCCATAGCGCACGTCGCCAGCCTTGAGTGACGCCAGGAGCTTGCGCTCCTCGGGGGTCAGTTCCTCGCCGACCTCCTCGGCGATCTTCATCAACTGATCGCGGGTGCGGTTCAGCGTGACCTTGTCGGTGGGCTTGAACGCGGCATCCACGTCGGCGTACAGTTTCGCAGCGTCGTCCTTGAGGGCACCGCGCTGCGCCTGCAACGTCGTCAACACCTTGTCGGACACGTTGCCGACTGACGGCGCACCCTCGACGAACGCAGCATCAAACTGCGCGATCGCCTCGTCAGCCTTGTCGACGGCGCCGCGCACCTGCTGCTTCCATGCCGCCTCGGCTTCACCGCCGACCTTGGAGCGCACAAGCCCGATCACGGCGCGGATCTGGTCGTTGTCGGCGAAGACGTCGGCGGGAAGGTCCATGCCCAGCCGCTCAGCTGCGGCACGCGCCTCGGGGTTGATGGCGGCAGCTTCAGCCAGCCGCGCCTGCGCCACGGTGTTGCCGTCGCCAGCCTTGCGCACCAGGTCGCCGAGCTCGGCTTCTGGCATCGGCGCGCCCGGCACCGGGCGCGGGGCAGCGGGCGTAGGCGCGGCCTCGACAGCCTCGCCGACAGCGCGCACCGCGTCGTCAGCCGCACCAGCGGCGCCGCGAACACCCTGCCGCGCAGCCTGTACCGCCGGCACAAGCCCGCCGGTGGCTCCGGCGATCAACACTTCGGCGGGGTCAAAGCCACCGCCCTGCGTGGCTTGTGCGGCTTCAAGGCCGGCCTGCGTCAGCGCGTTCGCCGCGACAGCACCGCCAATACCAGCGACTCCGCCAGCAGGCAGAAACGCGCCGCCCTGCGCCACGACGCGCGGGGCATCGGTGAGCCGCAGACCCGGCTGGACGCTGTACGTCTGGCCGTTCGCCGACGTGAAAAAGGCGTTGCCCTTCTCGTCACGCTGAATCTTGAGGTCCGGGAAGTTGGCTTGCAGGATCTGGATCTGCTCTTCGGGCGAGGCAGCCTGCGCCGCCATGCCACGCGCGCCCTGCACGATCTGGCCGATCGGCGTCGCGGCGAGCGCCGTCTTCACTCCGCCCGCCACCTGCTCGACGAGGCCACCGCCCTGCGGCTGCTGCGGCAACAGCGACGTCAACTGCTGCCACTCCGGTGACAGCGTGATGTCCGAGGCCGCTTCAGTCGTCGCCGTGCGGCGCTGGGCACCGGTCACGGCCTCGGAGACGGCGCCGGTGATGCCCTTGAGCGTGTCGATGACGGGCGCAGTCGTATCGGCAGTCGTATCAAGCACGCCCTTCGTTGTTCGGCGAAGCTGGAAGCCAGCGGGAACCGCCCACTCGCCACGCTCGACGGCCAACTCCATTTCGATGGCGTCGTCGGGATCCATCGTACCGTTCTGGTACGCCTGCAATGCTCCGTCAGGAATCTGCTGCGGTTCCATCAGAGCCCCCGCCCACGACCGGTTCGCCGAGACGACGTCGGTGTCGGCTCGATAACCACTGGAGCAGCCTCATACTTGGTTGCGAACCCAGGGGCCGGCTTGCCGCCAGCAGCGCCGGACTGCGTGCCGATCTTCTTCACGACGTCCTGAAGCGTTTCACCGCGACCGACGATGGTACCGCCGATGGAAAACGAATCACGCGCAGGCCCAAGACCGCCATTTTTGGCGATCCACTGGGCTTTTGCGTCGTCGATCTTGGCATCGCGGCGAAGATCCTTTTCGTACTGCTCAGCCCAGTTCGCAGCAAGTTCCGGATCGCCGGTGGGGTCTGGGTACAGCGCACGCTGCTGACGGTAGTCCTCGTCGGTCAGCTTGTTTCCAGACTCCTTTGCGCGGCGCGGGATGTCGGAGTCGACGAGCTGCGAGTAACGCAAACGCGCTTCCGTCATCACGCCCTGCCGACCTTGAGCGGTGTTCCACGTCTCGGCCGCCTTACCGAAAAGTCCGGTGTTGGAGAACGTCTCCCAACTGTTGCGGGACTGCGCGCGGAATGCCTTGGCGACGTCGCCGACGCGAGCAGCCTCCAACTCCTTAGCGGAAGCGTTGACTGCGGCGTCTGTCATCAGCGCCTGCTGCTTCTCGCTGATCTCAATCTCCTTGTCTCGCGCAGCCTGAAGGCGCGCCGCGACACGTTCCTGAAGTTCGGCCTGATCAAGCTTGAGCCGGCCAGCCTCGATGGCCGACTGGTCGACAAGGCGCTTTGCCTGCGCCTGCGCAAGACCAATCTCTGCCCCGAGACGGTCGTACTCAAGCATCGCCTGCGTCTCTTTGATCGAAGCCTCGGCGTCAGTCTTTCTGATATCCCCGCGCGACTTCTCGAACTCCGTCAGCCGCTTGCCGGCCTCGGGGTCGAGGGCCTCGATGCGCAGTTGAAGCTGTGCCCGCACGGCGTTCGGGTTCGCCTCGACCTGCTCGGCGAGGCGCTTGAGGGCGTCGGCGTCCTGCTGGCGCCCAGCGTTCTCATACGCCTGCGCCGAACGAAGGAAGGCATCCTTCGCACCTTTGACGTCGCCAGACGTGAGAAAGCCGGTCGCCTCCGTCATCTGCGAAAGCCGCGTCTTCTTCTCGTCCTCGTTCAGCGACGTCATGAAGCCGCTGACCTGCTCCTTGAGTCCGGGGTAGCGCAGCAGGATGGACCGTGCACGCTCCGACGACGGAGCCTGCTCTAACGCAGCAAGTTCAGCACGCATCGCCGCCTGCTGCGCCATGTCCATGCGCTGCTTCTGCGCCGCCGCTTCGCGCTGCTTCATGACGTCAGCGGCGTCGGTGATGGTGCCGCCGATCGCCATGCCGCGAGCGAACTGCCCGAGGTCGACGGGGGTCGGTGCGATGCCGTACTGGACCGGATTCACGACAGCCATCAGAACGCTCCACCGGTGGCGAGTTTGCCGGCGATGCCGGCGCCCTGCAACGTGAGGTCGGCCGCCTGCTGGCGCCCCTGCATGCGCGCCGCCTGCTGGCCAAGAATGCCGCCAGCGCGGTAGGCGCCTTGCGCCGACATGAGGTCCGCGAGGCTGCCGCCAATGGCCGCGCCCTGCGCCGCCTGACCAGCGGCCGACGCCTGCCCGAGGCCAGCCACGTTGCTTGCAGCGCTCTGGCCGGCCGCCGCAAGGCCACCGAGGCGTGCATACTGCTGCTCAATGAGCGACGAGAGCAGCGCCGGACGGAACTGCGCCAGCGCCGCCTGCGTGTTGCCACCGCGCAAGCCGCCGGTCGCCGATGCGTTCTGGAGGATGGCGTTTTCGCCCTGCTGGAGCATGGCCGCGAACTGCGGCGACGCCTCGAGCTGGGCGATCGCCGCCTGCTGGGCCTGTGGTCCATCGAGGCCCGCCAGCGCGCGCTGCATCCCGACAGCGTCCACACCAGCGCCCTGGAACGTCCCCAGACCGCCGAGGCCACCCTGACCCGCCTGCGCGTAGGGCTGGAGGTCCGCACGGCCCTGCGCTTCGCTCTGGCGAAGCTGGTCCATCGCCTTGGCCGTCTCGGCAATCTGCGCGCGCGACGCCTGATCGATGGCATTGGCGTTGTCCTCGCCAAAGCCGCCGGTGACCCAGTTGAGCGCGGCGCCACCGCCACCAAGGAGAGCCGCGTTCGCGCCGACCGTGACGAGGATTCCCACACCAGACACATCAACCTCCGACGTGGATGCCCTGCACCGACAGCGCCTGCCGGTAGTCGACGGTGACCTCTTCGCCAGCGTCGCCACCTACACAACCGGCGATGCGCCGCGTTGCCACAAGCACAATATCACCGTTTGGCGCAAGCACAAACTGCGCGTTCGGGTTGCGAGCGTGGTTCGTGTAGCGCCCCAGCGGGGTCCGCTTGTCACCGACGCGGGCCGGCCCCAGCACCTCGCCAGCCTCGGCAGGGGCCGACAGGAACACGCCGCGCCCCTCGATGGGCGACGACCGCACCGTGATCTTGGGCCAACCGGCGGGCATCGGCACCTGGTCGCGGTCATCCAGCGACATGGCGCGCACCTCGTCGGGCGTCCAGCCGGCTTGCTGGCAGAACAACAGGAAGTCCGCGCGGTCCACCTCGCGTGCGGCTTCGCTGGCATGACGGCGCTGCTCGGCGGACAGGCTGAACACCGCCGACTTGTCGAACATCCACGCCTCCAGCGCGTCGACGTCGGTGAGGTCGGTGGCGTAGACATTCTGCCAGACGCAGTCCTCGAGGGTGAAAGCGACCTTGCGCCCCGGTGGCGCCGTGAAGATGAACGGTGCTTTCAGCACACGCACACCACCGTCGTCGTCGAGGAGCGCCAGCGAGCCACGCAGGAAGATGTTGAGGTGCGGATGTCGGTGGTGGTGCCCGACGACGAGCGAGAACGCAGGCAACAGCACCTCGCGGATGTATATGCCAGGCCCGAAGTGATGCACGACGGGCGCCTCACCCTGCGGCGCGCCGATGAGCTCGGCTTCGATGCGGTCCGCGACGTGCGGAGACGCCAGCGCCGCCTCGATGGTGCGGGCGAGGTTGGTCACTCCCAGTACCCATCAAAGTCGACGGTGTAGGTCACTTCCTGCGATGCCGTGGCGGTGCCGACACGGAACCGCACAACGGCCGCGATGAACTCGCCGGGGCGCACCACCAACGGTGTCGAGAACTCAGCCGTGACCGGGCGGTCGTACAGCGCGCCGATGGCCGCACCGACGGGCGCCGTGCACATGCCGATGTATTTCTTGCGCGGGATGTGCGTCGTGCCGGTGGCAAACGATGCCGTCTCCGTCGTCGCCAGCGATGCCGCCGTGTGACCGTAGGCAATGCCCCAGATGAGTGAGGTCGGCGTCGTCGCCACCGCAGCACCGGTGTTCATGCAGCTGATCCGGACGCCGGTGATGATCAGGTTGCGGCCGGTGATGTTCGCCGTCGGCGCCGGATTCTGGTAGCTGCACGCGATCATGTCGCCGCCGCTCGCCACGTTGGTGGCCTGCGCCGTCGCCACGAAGTAGCCACCGAGGCCCACAAACGTGGCGCCCGCTGACGCATTGGCGATGGCTGCCGTCGTCGGAACCGCCGCGTTCAGCACGTTCAGCGCCGTGTTGCCCTGTGTGTGGCCATCCTGACCGACGTTCGCCGAGCGACCCTGCACAGCAGCCTGAATCGGCGCAGACCGCGACGTCTGCACGTCGAGGAGCGACACGCCGACGCGAGCCACGCGCATGGTGTTGGTGTTGCTCACCGCGCCTGTGTTGTATTTCATCAGAAACACGGGCTGGCTGGCGCCGAGGAACGGG
>SXGS01073801.1_pt1 | contig 11013 bp, 9 predicted proteins | sample 3174681 | NCBI WGS metagenome assembly SXGS01 (sample SAMN11356861, study PRJNA531348) | freshwater metagenome | isolation source: freshwater sample F1-80 | place: China: Fuxian Lake, Yuxi | collected 2017-12-25 | reverse complement strand
GGTTCTTCGGGTCCACCTCGTTGACTACGCGCCCGCCGATGACGATCTCGCCGGAGGTTAGCGAGGTCAGCCCCGCGACGAGGTTCAGCGTGGTCGTCTTGCCGCACCCCGAGGGACCGACAAGCGCCACGAACTCACCGTCGTTGATCGTCAGGGACACGCCGTTGACGGCCGTATAGGCGCCAAATGTCTTTATGAGATTCGTCAGGACTACATCGGCCATACGGCGAACCTTCTAGTGTTTGACGGCGCCTTCGGTGAGGGCACGGACGAAGTAGCGCTGGAGCATGAGGAACAGGACGACGACCGGCACGCTCATCATGAAGCTTGCCGCCATGAGCCCCGGGAAATCCGATGAGCTTTCGGAGAAGAAACGCTGGATTCCGATCGGCAGCGTCAACCGGTCGTTCCTGTTGATGAACGTGTAGGCGTAGATGTACTCGTTCCAGGCGCCGATGAAGGAGTAGATCGCCGTCGCAATGATTCCTGGGATCGAAAGCGGCATGACGATCAGCAGGAACGCCCGGAAGCGCGACGCGCCGTCGATGCGCGCCGCCTGCTCGAGCTGGTAGGGAATGTTGTCATAGAATCCCTTGAGCAGCCAGATCGCGAGCGGCAGGCCGAACGTCAGGTAGGTCAGGATCAGCGAACCGTGCGTGTTCACGAGGCCGAGCAGCCGCATCAAGATGAACAGCGGGACGAGGAAGATGACTGCCGGGAACATGTTGCGCAGCAGCACCGAGAAGAACAGGAGCTTGCGGCCCGGAAAATCGAATCGCGAGAAGGCGTAGGCGGCCGGGACGGCGACCATGACCGAGAGGATAGTCGACATGGTCGATACGAAAAGGCTGTTCCAGAAGAAGCGCAGAAAGTCTTCTCCCACGCTGCTCGTGGGATCGAGCAGCTTCCGATAGCTCGCCAGCGTCGGCTCTTTGGGCCACCATTGCGGCGGGAACTGCAGCGCCGCGAAGCCCGACTTGATCGACGTCAGCAGCATCCAGATCATCGGCAGCAGCGTGAACAGCAGCATCACGGCGAGGAAGATGCGCCCGGCCCACCGCCAGGGATCGATCGGGGCGTGGGGCCTGGACGTTGCGGCCTGGGTCATGAACCGCCCTCCTTCTCAGCGCCGCCGAGGCCGCGGACATAGAAATAGCCGAGCGACATCACGATGAGGAAAAGGATGACCGAATAGGCGGCAGCGATACCCCAGCGCTGGCGTCCGAAGGCGATCTCATAGATATGGGTAATCCAGATATGGGAGGCATTGGAAGGGCCGCCGCCGGTCATGATCCAGGTCACGACGAAGGAGTTGAAGTTCGCCACGGCGAGCAGAAGGATGGTGGCGATGGATACACCCCTGAGATGCGGGAACGTGACATGCCAGAAGCTGTGCCAGGCGCCGGCGCCGTCGACCTTGGCCGCCCGGAGCAGCTGGTCCGGCACGGTCTGAAGACCGGCCGCCAGCATGATCATGGCGAACGGGAACTCGCGCCACACGTTGACGACGATCAACGACGGCAGGACCGAATTGACGCTGTCGATGAAGTTGGGCGGGCGGCTCGCGAGGCCGAGTTCGACCAATACGGCGCCGATGGCGCCGAAATTCGAGTGGTAGAGCCACTTCCAGATATACGACGCGGCGACCGCGCTGATGACCCAGGGAACGATCAGAATGGCGCGCACAATCGCCCGGCCGGGGAACTCGCGGTGCAGGCAGAGAGCGCAGCCCAATCCCAGGACATAGGCGCAGCCAGTCGACACGATCGTCCAGATAAAGGTGTTCAGCGTCACCCGCCAGAACACGTCGCTGCCGAGAATGATCGAATAGTTGTCGAATCCGATGAAGATCTTGTCGCGCAACTGCAGGCTGGGCGGCGTGTTGTAGAAAGAAAGCTCGACGGTGTAGTAGACTGGATACGCGATAACGATCAGCATCACGACGATCGCGGGCAGGACATAGAGATAGTCCGCGCGATGATCCCAGGCCCGTCGCAGGACGCCTTCGTTCTTCGATATCGCGCGCACGGGAACGGCCGTCGGTCGTGTCGTCATGGTTGCCAGGTCGGTTTCTTCCGTCGGCCGGAAGACCGGCGGCTTTCACCGCCGGTCCCGTAGGCGAAGCCTGCTAGAGCTTGCCGCCGCTCATGACGTTCTTGACTTTCCGGGCCGCGTCTTCGGCGGCCTGATCGACCGTCATGGTGCCGGTCAGCGCGTTCTGCAGCATGTCGGGTACGATGATGTTCATGATCTCCGGTGCTTCCGGGATCGTCGGGAACGGGATGCCGTAAGGCAGCATCGAGGTCGTGACGTCGAGGAACCTGATGTTTTCCAGACGCTCCTTCATCCACTTCGTCTTGAAGCCGTTGAGGTTCCCGGGGTTCGAGCCGGCATAGGCCATTTTCAGCGACCATTCGGGGCTCGTCCAGAAACACACGAGCGCCTTCGCGGCCGGCTGGTCGACCCTGCGGCCGTCGACATATTCTGGCTTCAGGATGTGCATGTTGGAGCCGCCGAACACGACGGCGCGCTTGCCGTCCGGCCCGGTAGGGATCAGGCCGTAGCGCATGTTGTCGATGACGTTCTGCGCCGCCTGGGCGTCGCTGCCGGTCGCCTTCTTCCTGAGATCATGCATGACGTCGTAGTCGGACGGATGCGAGATCATCATGGCGAGCTGCCCGGCAAGGAACAGAGGCTGATTGTCGGCCTGCTGGTTGGTCAGCGCCGAAATCGGCACGGACTTGTCGCGCACGAACATGTCGTACGAGGCCTGCAAGGCGCGCTTGCTCGCCGCGGTGTTGAGCTGGATCTGCGAATAGTTCGGGTTCGCGGTCGCTTCGTCGAAAACGCCGCCGCCATATGCCCACAGCTGCGGCATGAACCGGTAGGGCGTATTGCCGGCGTTCTTCCGGGCGACCAGACCATAGCCCGCGACGCCAACCTTGTCCTTGATCTGCTTGGAATACCTGATGACATCGTCCCAGGTGGCCGGCGGCTTGTCCGGATCGAGGCCGGCGCGCTTGAAGATGTCGGCATTCCAGATCAGGGCCATCGTCTCGTTGTTCGTCGGAATGCCGTAGGTCTTGCCCTTCCACATGTTCGACTTCATGGCGCCGGGCCAAAAATCCTGGGGCGAGTAGCCGATATCTTCGGGCTTCAGTTCCTGGAGATACCCCTTCGCGGCGAACTCGACGCCGCCCAGGATCTGCAGCCGCACCACCATCGGTCCCGCGGTGCCGAGCAGTGCCGTGCGGAACTTGTCGAGCAGGTCGTTATAGGTGAGCGCCTGCTCCTCGAGCTGGATATTCGGGTAGGTCTTCCGGAACGTCGCAAAGAAATCGCGGTAGTACTGACGCAGCAGATCCGGATCGCCCTCGAATGCACCCTGATACCAGAACGTGACCCGTCCTCTGTAATCGAGCGGCGTAACCTTGCCGCAATCCGCCGCCGTGTCGAAATCCTTCGTGCCGGCGATGGAGCGCACATACTCAGGCGACCACTTGCTCAGGTCGACCGGCGCCTGCGCCGACGCAGGCCCCCAGACGGCAAATGCCGTCGCTAAGGCGACTATCGAAACGCCACGCCGAATGGCGCAGCCGAGGTGAACCTTCGACATTGATCCGTTTCCTCCTGTTCGGCCACCGCCGACCTGACGTTGGCGCTGTTCATTTCGTTCGTGGCTCCGAAGCTCGTGTCTTACGGCTCCGTTTGTGGCACGTTCGCAGATGCGATCTTGCGAGTCAATTTCGGGGTATCGTATATCAATGCAATTGATACGCTTTTGATCCGGCGTGGCGAGGCTCGATTGACAATGCTGCACAACAGCGAGGCCGTCTCGCTCGAGTATTCGAGTACAACCTGCGTTCCTGCCGGACCCACTCAGCGCGAAGTCACAGTCCGGCGCGCCAAGCATCGGAGCGGCCCGGCGCCGCTTCGGAAAGCGCGACGGTTTCGGCGTCGCGAATGGCGTGAAGACACGCGGGCGACGGCGGCCGTCCGGGACGGGTAGGCGGCCGATCAGCTTCAAAAAATGTCGACAGGGGGGATCGGGGGCAAATGAAAATCACCAAGATCGAGCCATGGCTCATCAGGTCGGCGGCTTCCTACTGGGGCGAGTTCCTGTTCGTCGAAGTCAGCACGGACGAAGGCGTCACCGGCTGGGGCGAGATCACAACGACGACCAAGATCGCGAACCGCGCACTCGCGGCGATGCTGCGGCGGATCAGCGACATGATGGTAGGGGAAGATCCGGCGCATATCGAACGCCTCTGGCACAAGCTGTTCCGCAGCTTCACCTATATGGGGAGCCGGGGGGCGGCGGTCGAGTGCATCAGCGCGATCGATATCGCGCTCTGGGACATTCATGGCAAGGTGCTCGGCAAGCCTATCTACGAGCTTCTGGGCGGCGCCGTGCGCGACGAGATCGCGCTATACACCCATCCAGACCAACGGAAGTTTACGAGCAAGGAAGGCGTCGTCGCCGAAATCCGGGACATCGTGAAGTCGGGCCACACCGCGCTCAAATTCGATCCGTTCCCGCACCAGGGGCCGCATGTAGAGGGCAGGGCGCGCGAGCAGCGCGACGGCTATCTCGACGGCGGCATGACGCGAAAGGACGAGCGGAAGGCCGCGGAGCTGACGGCACTCATCCGCGAGACCGCGGGGCCCGACATCGAAATACTGATCGACGCGCATGGGCGTTTCGACGTGCCGACGGCGATCCGGTTGTGCCTCTCCCTCGAGGAGGCCGGGAACATCGACTGGTTCGAGGAGCCGTGCCCGCCCGAGAGCGTCGATGCCCTCAGGCAGGTGCGCGAGAAGGTCAACGCGCCGATCTCGTGGGGCGAGCGCGGACATACGAAGTGGGATTTTGTGCCGATCCTCGAGAACAGGCTGGCGGACTATATAATGCCCGACGTCACGTGGACCGGCGGTATAAGCGAGTTGAAGAAGATCTCGGCGCTCTGCGAGGCTTTCTACATCCCGGTGTCGCCGCATGACGCGGCCGGGCCGATCAACCTCGTGGCGGGCGCGCAGGTGATGATGACAGTGCCGAACTTCTACAAGCTCGAGACGTCGGAGTGGAATCTTTTCAAGTACAATCCCCTCATCGACGTGCCGCTCGACAACTCCAACGGCAGTCTCAAGCTCAACAAGTCGCCGGGGCTCGGCATCGAAATGAACCGGGCGTATCTCGAAGCCAACGTCGCCGAATGAGGCGCCGCACGCGCACGCGTTGCCGCGACGGCTGGTCCGGCGTCGACGTCGAATTCGATCGTCCGTCACTGTTTTTGCAATCGACTGCCAAGGGAGCGCCATTCGGCCGGTAGCGGCGGATGGGAAGAAGGCGGGGCAAATGAAAATCGTCGACTTGAAGTGCGCCGTGATCGGCAAGAGCCCGATCGTCCGTATCGTCACCGACCAGGGCATCAGCGGCTACGGCCAGGTCGAGCAGTACAAGCCCTATCTCAAGCCCTACGTCCTCCAGTTCCGCGAGCCGCTGCTCGGCGCCGATCCGACCGACGTCGAGCGCACGATGCTGCGCATCCGCCAGCGCGGCGCCTTCAAGCCCTACGGCGCAGCCGTCAGCGCGATCGAGACGGCGTTGTGGGACGTCGCGGGCAAGGCGGCGGGCGTCCCGGTCTACAAGCTGATCGGCGGCAAAGTCCGCGACCGCGTGCGCGTCTATAACGGCGCGTTGCGCAAGCCGCTGGACCGCCACCGTCCCGAAGACTTCGCCGACGAGATGAAGCGGATGCTGGCGCTTCCCGAAGGCTTCACGATCGTCAAGCAGGGCATCTCGTTCCACAGCCCGATGAAGGGCGAGCCGGGATATTTCTACGGCGAAGTCGAGAAGAGCACGCTTCACGGCTGGCTCGACCGCGGACCGATGACGGAACGCGGCATGGCCTATACGCTGGATTGCGTCGCGGCGATGAAGGAAGCGCTCGCCGACAAGGTCGGGCTCGCGCTCGACTGCGGTCCCGGCTGGATGCTGTCAGACGCGATCCGATTCGCCCGCGCCGTCGAGAAGCACAACCTCATGTGGCTCGAGGACATGCTGACCGGCGACTACGTGCCGTTCGTGAACGCGGACGTCTATCGCGATCTGACGCAGTCGACGTCGACGCCGATCCATACCGGCGAGCAGATCTATCTGCGCCAGAACTTCAAAGACCTGATCGAGCGGCAGGCCGTTCGCGTCGTCGGTCCGGATCCTTGCGACGTCGGCGGCATCGCCGAACTCAAATGGATCGCGGAATTCGCCGACCTGCACGGGATTCTCATGGCGCCTCACGGCACGGGCAACGGCGTGCTCGGTCTCGCGGCGCTCGTGCAGGTCTGCGCGACGCTGCCGCACAACTTCATCGCCTTCGAGTATCCGGCCGGCGATCCCGCCTGGTGGTACGACATCGTCGATGGACTACCCGACCCGATCGTCCGCGGCGGGATGATCGATGTCTGGGATCGTCCGGGCATGGGCGTGGAAATCGTGCCCGAGCGGGCGCGGCGTTATCTGGCGGCGGAGGACACCGCGTTCTTCGACTGAGCGCGAGATCGGGAGGACGCGCCGTCGGAAGCGGAGCGTCGCATCGTCAATACGATCGGAGGACGCCGTGAAGATCATGGATATCAAGTGCGCGGTTATTGCGAACAGCCCGGTCATCCGCATCACGACGGATGAGGGCATCACGGGCTTTAGCCAGATCGAGACGCCAAAGCCCTATCTGCAGCCCGTCGTCCTGCAGCTGAAGTCATGGCTGGTCGGCCAGGACCCGGTGAATGTCGAGCGAATCATGAAGCGCATCCGGGTGCGCGGAGGCTTCAAGCCGTGGGGCTCCGCGATCAGCGCCATCGAGATTGCGCTTTGGGACATCGCCGGCAAGGCGGCCAATCTTCCGATCTATCGCTTGCTCGGCGGCAAGGTCCGCGACCAGGTACGGACCTATCGCACGCTGTATCAGCACGAGGCGGGCGTCGGCCACACCCCCGACGATTACCGCAAGTGGGCGGAGTATGGACTTGCGCTCGAGGGCGGCTTCACGATGTTCAAGCTGCCGACGTCGTTCCACTCCTCGATGGTCGCTGATTTTCCCGACTTCCACTACGGCGCCGTGCAGCGCGACGCGCCGTTCCCCTATCCGCACAAGGGGCTGCTGAGCGAAAAGGGGTTCGACCATCTGGTCGCCTGCGTGCGCGCGGCGAAGGAAACGCTGGGCAAGGGCTACGGCCTCGCGGTCGACGCCGGCCCCGGCTATCTCAAGCAGGACGCGCTCCGTTTCGCCAAGGCAGTCGAGGATCTGCACCTGCTGTGGATCGAAGACATGATCACCGGGGACTACGTGCCTTACGTGAACGCGGACGTCTATCGCGAGGTGACGCCGCATACGACGACGCCGATCCATACCGGCGAGCAGATCTATCTGCGCCAGAACTTCAAGGCGCTTATCGAAGGCCACGCGGTCGACGTCATCGGACCGGACCCTTGCGACGTCGGCGGCATCGCCGAGCTGAAATGGGTCGCCGAGTACGCCGACCTGTACGGGATTTCCATCGCGCCGCACGGTACGGCCAACGGGATCTTCGGGCTGGCTTCGCTGATCCAGGCTTGCGCGACGCTGCCGGACAATCTGATCGCGTTCGAGTATCCGGCACGCTTCGAGTCGCTCTGGTACGACATTACCGAGGGTTTCGACGGCATGCCGGTGAAAAGCGGCCTCGTCGACGTGCCGGATCGACCCGGTCTCGGCGTGAACCTGATTCCGGCAAAGGCGAAGAAATATCTATCCGAAGGGGATGCCGCCTTCTTCGATTGACAGAGCGGCGGACCGCTCCGGCCGCCATATGCATCGCCTTGCCGCGGCTGACCGCGCTGTGGACGATCTATCCGGCGGCGGCTCCCATCGTGAGTCGGAGAGATAGACAAAAAGTATGGCGGAGGAAGATGAGCTGAAATCCAAGGGTCTCTGGTAGATCGGCCTCTGCTCTGCACCGCTAATCCAGCAGCTTGACAAATCACGGATTTCCTTGGAGGTTATCTTTGCATCAAGATTGGGTCGACGCCCAAGCCAACCTGCCTTCCCGGGCAAGGTGGTCACCCGAAAGGGGATGCGGCTCTTAGAGAGCAATCAAGCGGGTGGCGTCGACCCTCCGTAAAATGGAGGGTTTTTTGTTGAGTGTCTCAACCATCGCACCCGCTAAGATCGCGGCCTACCGCGCCACTCACTACCGTGTCTGTGCGCCAGGCAGAGCGTTCACGCTCCTCATCGGCATCCCGTCGGGGGAACTTAGCCAACTCTATCTGGCGAGAGGGGCAAGCTGCGCCCTCTTTATCACGGCCTTCAACCCCTTTGGGAAGATGCAGAGTGACGGTGAGAACCTCGCCGCGCATTCAATACTAGGCGAAGAACTACGCGCCTGGACCAATCATATATACGACGGCCAAGGCGGGGATCCCACGGGTGTTTGGCCTGAGGAGCGCAGTTATCTTGCGCTTGGAATTGGCCGCCAGACTAGCGAGGACTTGGGAGAGCGCGCTCACCAGGATGCGGTTGTGTGGGCTGGGGACGATGGTATTCCGCATCTATTGTGCCTTCGATGAAAAAGGGCTGACCCACCTGAGGGTTGGGGGATTTGAACCTGCTTGCCGTCCCCGGCACTTCGCCAAATCGGCTAAAAAGGAGAATTGAAATGAGCAACGTGCCAGTCCCCCATCTTGAGGCCCTCGGTTCCATTGCGCCGGGGCTACTCTATCCGCATCAAGCGGATGGGGCCGTCTTCTTGATTTCAAAAAAGCGCGCGATCCTCGGCGACGACATGGGCCTTGGAAAGACACGACAAGCCATCGTTGCTCTCAACGTCGCAGTTCCGAGCGGCGTAATTCTGATCGTTTGCCCGGCGTCTCTGAAACTGAACTGGAAACGTGAGATCCTGATGGTGGATCCCGCAGCGCGTATTGAGATAGTTGGTTATGACAAGGAGGCGGTCGAAAACCCGCGCTGGGTAATTGTAAATTACGATCTCCTGAGCAAGCATGCCAGCCGCCTGCATGACATTCCTTGGACCGGCGTGATCCTGGATGAAGCGCACTTCATTAAGAATGCGAGTGCTCGGACGACACACTGCCTGAAACTCTTAGGGGTCAACGATCAGGCCAAGGCACCGCTCATCGGACCAAATTATGTGTTCCTTCTTACAGGAACGCCAATGACGAGCCGACCGCGAGATTTATTTAATCTTCTTCGCTGCGTGGGGCACCCCGCTGCAAGAAGTTTCTTGTCCTTCGCAAAGCGCTACTGCGAGGCATACCGCAACGACTTCGGCTGGGTAACGACGGGTGCATCAAACCTCGATGAGCTAAATCTTTTGATGAAGGAGATTATGCTCCGGCGAAAGAAAGACGAGGTCCTAGACCTTCCACCCAAGATACGATCATGGGTCCCGGTGGACATTTCAGCCGCGCCGGCTGCGCTCACGGCCGTTGAGAATTTTCTCCAGTGGTATCAAGCCACCGATCCAGCTGCTCCGAACGACACGCAATTTCTGGCCCGCCTGACAAAGGTTCGCGTGGCTTTGCACAAAGCGAAGCACAAGGCCGTCGCAGAGCGGATCAAAGATGTCATCGCAACGGGAGACAAGGTTGTTGTCTTCACCTCGTTCAATGACGGGGTTGCCAAGCATGCTGCAACGCTCGGGGATGCTGCCGTTACCATAACGGGTTCGCAATCTGCGGAGCAGCGGATGGAAGCGGTCGATAGATTCCAGACCGATCCGAGCGTGAGTGTTGCCGTGTGTAATATTATTGCTGGTGGCGTCGGCATCACGCTCACGGCGGGCACGCATGTTATTTTTCAAGATCTCGATTGGGTTCCAGCCAATCACGCGCAAGCTGAAGACCGTTGTTATCGAATGGGCCAAACTAGGAAAGTTACGGTCGAGTACTTTCACGCTGAGGGATCGCTGGATAGCTACATCGCTCGACTACTCGAAACTAAGATTAAGCTGATCAATGCGGTGGAGTCGGATGACGTTCCGGATGCTTCACTTCTGGCGGAACTGGCAAATAATCTTCGAACCCTGGCTCCGGCACTGATCGAAGAAGTCAGGATAGCGCGAGCGGGCGCTACAGTAGCGTCTGCCTCAGTCGAGCGCCTTCTTGCGGATACGCCCCGATCTGAATCTGCGATATCTCAGATTGAGAGCACTGGTGTTTGGGAATTTGGAAGTGACCGGGATAAATCGCAGACCTACCGGGTCACATACGGTCGTGCAGGCCATCTTGAGTGCACCTGCAAGGGATTTGAGTTCCGGGGTAACTGCAAGCACGTCCAACAAGTTCGCTCGAGTACGGGATGATCTCTGTCTTCGTTTCACTCTGCGGCAGTTTTGGAAAACGGGTTTAGAATTGGAGATTACTAAATGAGCACCAAACCTATCCGCCATCTACCCGGCCTCGGTGTGTATGGGTTCGATCGCTACGAACCGGTTATTCTGGCGGCACTCGTCACCGAAGACCCTATGTTACTTATCGGCCGATCTGGTACAGCAGTGGCAACAATTATTCGACACGCCGCCGCCGCGCTACAACCGGCGCTTCCTTGAAAGCCGGCTCGCTTACCGGATCCAGGAACTGGCCTATGGCGGGCTGAAGCCCGAAACAATCAAGCGTCTGGAGGCCATGGGCCAACAGCTCGATGGCGGCAACCCCGTGATGCGGCGGATTCGCACCGATGATAAGCCTATTGCTGGCACGCGGCTGATCCGCGAATATCAGGGCGTCGAGCAAACGGTGACGGTGCTGAATGACGGCTACGAATGGCAGGGGCGGCCTTATCAGTCGCTGTCGGCTATCGCGCGCGCCATCACGGGCACACGGTGGAATGGCTGGCGGTTCTTTGGCCTCAAGAGCACGAGGGGCCGCGCATGACCAAGGGGAACATCACAAAGCCTGTCACCCAGAAACTGCGCTGCGCCATCTACACCCGCAAATCCAGCGAGGAAGGGCTCGAGATG
>SXGS01175694.1_pt1 | contig 11015 bp, 9 predicted proteins | sample 3174681 | NCBI WGS metagenome assembly SXGS01 (sample SAMN11356861, study PRJNA531348) | freshwater metagenome | isolation source: freshwater sample F1-80 | place: China: Fuxian Lake, Yuxi | collected 2017-12-25 | reverse complement strand
TACACGGTGAAGAAGCGCAGTCCCGTGGCCGGCAGGCCGTACAGGTGGCTGTAGGCGTGCGCCATGAGCTCGTTGGATTTCTTCGTCGCGGCGTAGAGGCTCACAGGGTGGTCGACGTTGTCGGTTTCCGACCATGGCAGCTTGGTGTTCGAGCCGTACACGCTGGAGCTTGAAGCATAGACAAGATGCCGCGGCGGGTTGTGCCTGCAACCCTCAAGGATGTTGGCGAAGCCGACCAGGTTCGCCTGCACGTACGAGGCGGGGTTCTCCAGCGAATAGCGCACGCCGGGCTGCGCCGCGAGGTGCAGGACGGCTGCGGGTTTCTCCTTCGAGAAGAATGCTGCCAGCGACGCCGCGTCGGAGATGTCCAGCCGCTGGAAGCAGAACCCTTTCTTGCCTTCGAGTTGCGCGAGCCTGGCCTGCTTGAGCTCGACCGAGTAATAGGACGAGAGGTTGTCGATGCCGATCACCTCGTCGCCGCGCGCGAGCAGTCGGGCGGCGCAGTGCATGCCGATGAATCCCGCGCAGCCAGTGACGAGGATCCTCATGCCTGCCCCTTGCCACGCCGCAGCTCGATCAGCTTGGCGTACTTCATGAAACTGTTCATGCAGCCGATCGAGATGTGCACGAGTCCCGCGGCGCCGTCGAGGAAGCCGAGGTGGAAGAAGTAGAACTTGACGAAGCGCACCAGCGGCGAGAACAGGAGATTGGCGATGCCGGCGTCACGGCCTTGCTCGCAAAGCTGCTTTGCGGCAAGTGTGGTGTAGCGGTTCTGCTTGTCGAGGTACTGCTCGAGGCTTTCGGCGGATTCGTGCAGCAGATCGCCCTGCAGCATGCCCGGCGTCACGGCGTAGAGCACCTTCTCGTGCACCGGGTCGTCGCTCCAGCGCGCCTTGCGCCGGTCGAAGAGGCGCGTGCTCCAGTCCGGGTAGCCCTCGCCGTGGCGCAGCCAGCGGCCGAGGAAGCGGTTGCAGCGCGCCATGCGGTAGACGGGGGAGGCAGGCGCGGCGAGTGCGGCGGCGATGCTTGCCGCGAGTTCCGCGGAGACTTGCTCGTCGGCGTCGAGGCAGAGCACCCAATCATGCTTCGCCTCGTCCACTGCGTACTGCTTCTGGCGCCCGAAGCCGAGCCACTCCTTTTCGAGCACGCGGGCGCCGCGGCGTGCGGCGATTTCTCGCGTGCCGTCCGTGCTGGACGAGTCGACAATGAGGATTTCGTCGGCGAACGCGAGGCTCGCGAGGCAGGCGTCGAGCTGCGAGGCGGCATTGCGGGTGATGAGGACCGCCGACAGCGGCGCCCGGGACGGGCTGTTCAAGGGCATTCCCTTACAATCGGAAGTGTCCATTTTAGCTGACGCTGCGTGCGAATCCTCTTCGTCAAGACCTCCTCGCTCGGGGACGTGATCCATCACTGTCCCGCGGTGAGCGATGCCGCGCGCCGGGTGCCGGGTGCGCAGATCGACTGGGTGGTCGAGGATTCGTTCGCCGAGATCGCGGGCATGCATCACGCGGTGCACCGCGTCATCCCGGTGGCGGTGCGGCGCTGGCGGCGCGCGCCCTGGCGCACCGGGAACCGGCAGGAGTTCGCCGCCTTCCGCAAGCTGCTCGCGGGCGAGCGCTACGACCGCATCGTCGATACGCAGGGGCTGATGAAGAGCGCGTTGATCACGCGACTCGCGCGCGGCGCGCGGCACGGCTACGACCGCGGCAGCGCGCGGGAGCCGTTTGCGGCGGGTCTGTATGCGGCGCGGCATCCGGTTTCGCGTTCCCTGCATGCCGTGGAGCGCAACCGGCGCCTCACCGCAGCGGCGCTCGACTACACGTTTGGCGGCAGCGCCTGCGACTACGGCCTGCGCGCGCCTGCGGGCATGCCGGTTGCCGTTGCCGGGCCGTACTGCGTGCTGCTGACCATGACCAGCCGCGCGGACAAGCTCTGGCCGGATGAGCACTGGATCGCGCTCGGCAAGGCGCTTGCAGCACGCGGCATCGCTGCGGTACTCCCTTGGGGCAGCAAGACCGAGCAGGCGAGGGCCGCTCGCATTGCGGCAGCGGTGGATGGTGCACTGGTTGCGCCGGCGCTCGGCATCGGCCAGCTCGGTTCGCTCGTCTCGCAGGCGAAGGCGGTCGTCGGCGTGGATACGGGGCTCACGCACCTGGGCGTCGCGCTCGGCGTGCCGGCGGTTGGCATTTATTGCGCCTCGGATCCTTCGCTCACGGGCCTGTATGGATCGCCGCGAGCGAGGAACGTGGGCGGAATCGGCAGGATGCCGACGGTCGCACAGGCGCTGGCGGCGCTGAACGAAGCCACCGGATGACGCGGCCCCTCTACACGCTCCTCCTCGCCCTCGCGTTGCCGCTGATCCTCGCGCGCCTGTGGTGGCGGGGCCGTCGCGAACCCGGCTACCGCCGCTTCATCGCCGAGCGATTCGGCTACTTTGAGATCGGCCCGGACCGGCCGGTGATCTGGGTGCACGCCGTCTCGGTTGGCGAAGTGCGCGCGGCGGCGCCGCTGGTGCGCGCGCTGGTGGAGGAGTATCCCGAACACCAGATGCTCGTCACCTGCATGACCGCTGCGGGGCGCGATACCGTCAAGCAGGTCTATGGCGAATCGGTCCTCGCTGCTTTCCTGCCCTACGACTTTCCCGGCGCCATGCAGCGCCTGATCGAGCGCTTCCGCCCGCGCCTTGCCGTGCTGATGGAGACCGAGATCTGGCCGAACATGCTGCAGGCCTGCACCGACAACGATGTCGGCGTGATGCTCGCGAACGCGCGCATGTCGGAGAAATCCGCGCGGGGCTACGCCAGGCGGCCCCAGCTCTTCGCGCCGGCATTCGCGGCGCTGGGCGCCGTCTGCGCGCAGAGCGAAGCCGACGCCGCGCGCCTGCGCGGACTCGGCGCCGGGCGGGTTGCAGTCGCGGGGAACATCAAGTTCGATGTCGTGCCGGATGCTTCGCAGCTTGCCGCGGGCCAGGCCTACGCCAGGCAGATCGAACGGCCGGTGCTGCTCTTCGCCAGCACGCGCGAGGGCGAGGAAGCCATGCTGCTGGATGCGCTGGCGGGGCGCACCGAAGGCCTGATCGTGGCGGTGGTACCGCGCCACCCGCAACGCTTCGACGAAGTCGCCGCAGTGGCCACGGCCCGCGGCTTCCCCATCGCCCGGCGCAGCACGAGGGAAGGCCCGCGCAAGCTGCTGCTCGGCGACACCATGGGCGAGATGGCCTTCTACTACGGCCTCGCCGATGTCGCCGTGATCGGCGGCTCGTTCCAGCCGCTCGGTGGCCAGAACCTGATCGAGGCCTGCGCGGCCGGCGTGCCGGTGGTGATCGGGCCGAGCGTCTTCAATTTCAGCGAAGCGACCCGACTGGCACTGGAGGCGGGCGCGGCCCTGCAGGCCGGCGACCCGGCCGAGGCGATCAAGGCGGCGCTGGCGTTGCTGGAAGACCCGGCGCGACGCGCCGCGATGGGCGAGGCAGGGCGCAGGCTCTGCGACGTGCACCGTGGCGCCACCGCGCGCCACCTGGCGGTGGCCAGGGAACTGATTACTGCGCCAGCGCCCGGTTGACTTCCTGCAGGTCGTCTTCGCGAAGGCTGCCGGCGGCCGCTTTCAGCTTCAGGTGGTTGGTGATGGTGTTGTAGCGCGCCACGGCGAGGTCGCGGCGGGTGGAGAAGAGTTGCTGCTGCGCGTTGAGCACGTCGATATTGATGCGCACGCCGACCTCGTAGCCGAGCTTGTTCGAGTCCAGCGCCGATTGCGAGGACACCAGCGCCTGCTCCAGCGCACGCACCTGCGCGATGCCGTTGATCACCGCGAGGTACGACTGGCGCGCGCCGAGCACGCTGGAGCGGCGCGCGTTCTCCAGGTCCTGCCTGGATTTCTCGTGGTTGGCTGCCGCCTCGCGCTCGCGCGAGCTGATCGCGCCGCCCTGGTAGATGGGCACCGCGAATTGCAGGCCGACGACGCCGGTGTTGACGTTGGTGCCGATCCCGCTCAGCGCGGTGCCGGTCTGCGACACGTAGCCGTAGCTCGCCACCAGGTCGAGCGTCGGGTAATGGCCCGCATTGGCGCGCCTGGCCTCGAGCGCCGCGATCTCGGTGACCGCCTGCTGGATCTGCACCGCGTAGGCCTGCTTTTCGGCGAGGGCCGACCAGTCCTGCATGCCGGCCGGGTTGGGCGGCGTCAGCTTCACGTCCGGCCGCAACGCCTTCAGCCCGGTGTACTCCTTGCCGGTGATCTGCTGCAACGAGCGGCGCTTGGTTTCCAGGTCGTTCTGCGCGGCGATTTCCTGCGCGACGATCAGGTCGTAGCGCGCCTGCGCTTCGTGCGTGTCGGTGATGGTGGCCGTGCCAACCTCGAAGTTGCGCCTGGCCTGCGCCAGCTGCTCGGAAATGGCGGATTTCTGCGCACCGACCAGTGCCAGCGTATCCTGCGCGGCGAGGATGTCGAAGAACGCCTGCGATACGCGCAGGATCAGGTCCTGGCCGGCCTGCGCGAACACGGCTTCGGCCTGCCTGACCTGGAAGTCCGCCTGGTCCGACTGCAGGCTGTTCTGCGGCCGGTAGATGGGCTGCGAAAACGACAGCGTGTAGCCGTACGAACGGATGTCGCGCGTGAACGATAACGCGAGGGGGTTGCTGCCGTCCCGGGGCGTCGAGTCGATGCGGGTTTCGGTCAGGTTCGCCGCCAGGCCGACGGTCGGATAGAGCAGCGCGCGGCCCTGTGGCAGTTTCTCCATCCCCGCCTGCAAGGCGTACTTCGCCGCGGCGTACGGCGCGTCGTACTTCACCGCGTCGCGGTAGACCTGCAGCAGGTCCTGCGCGTGCACGAAACCCGCGATGGAAGCGAGCAGGGCGGATGCGGCGAGGCGTCGGAACATTGCGGGCATCCGATACGGTTTCAGAAGCGGAAGCGCGCCGGCTGTTCGGCGTTCTGCAGCGGGGCGATCACGGTCTCGAACAGGTCCGCCTGCCTGAAGGTGCCTTTGCCGGTGCAGGTGACCAGGCGCGCCGACATGACCGGTGCATCGCCGACCACGGCAAAGGCGCGTCCGCCGGGGGCGAGCTGCTCGAGGACCGACTGCGGCATCACCGGCGTCGAGCCGGTGAGCACGATGACGTCGTAGGGCGCCCAGCGGCCGTAGCCGTGGGCGCCGTCGCCCACCTCGAGGGTGACGTTCTCGACGCCGTGCCGCGTGACGTTGGCGCGGCCGAACTCGGCGAGCTTCGGCTTGATCTCGACCGAGTACACGTGCGCGGCGCGGTGCGCGAGCAGGGCGGTCAGGTAGCCGCGGCCGGTGCCGACTTCGAGCACGCGGTCGGACGTGCGCACGCCGAGCACCTGCAGCACGCGCGCCTCGATCTTCGGCGCCCACATGCGTTCGCCTGAGCCTGCAGTTGCATCACTTTCGAGTGGAATCTCGATATCCGAGAACGCGAGCTTCTTCGAGCCCGAAGGCACGAAACCCTCGCGCGGCACCACGTACAGCAGGTCCAGCACGTCCTGGTCGAGCACCTCCCAGGGACGGATCTGCTGCTCGACCATGTTGAAGCGGGCCTGATCGAAGTTCATGGGAGCGACGATTTTACCCCACACCCGGGTCTGGCCGAAGTGGGGGTAAACTGGTCGCCTCACGCAGGGGTCCTGCTTCCGACGAGGCGGGTGAGAGAGTCCCTTGGTGGAACCTGATGCGGGAAAACGGAACGAGGCTGGCCCGTTCCGTCCAGCCGTGCCGCCGAAGGAAGCGTGGTCGCCGACCGCCTTCCTCCCGGGGTTCCATGCCCAGAGGAGCGCTGCCATGAATGCCAACCCGAAGTTCCTCGCCGCCACGGCCCACGTCGATGACGCCGCGGTGCATCCGCTGCCCAACTCGAAGAAGGTCTACGTGCAGGGCTCGCGCGCCGACATCCGCGTGCCGATGCGCGAGATCACATTGGCCGACACGCCGGGCATGTTCGGTGGCGAACCCAACCCGCCGGTCTACGTCTACGACTGCTCCGGCCCCTACAGCGACCCGGCTGCCAGGATCGACATCCGCTCCGGCCTCGCGCCGCTGCGGCAGAAGTGGATCGAGGAGCGCGGCGACACCGAGCTGCTCGCCGGCCCGTCGTCGAAGTACGGCGTCGAGCGCCTGGGCGACCCGAAGCTCGCCGAGCTGCGTTTCAACCTCAAGCGCGCGCCACGGCGGGCACGGGCAACATCGTCGTCATCGTTTGTCCTTGGCCGCGGATTCCGCGAAGAACTTCTGCACGACCGCGCGATGGCGCGGTGCGAGCTGCAATTGCCACGACGCCCCGCCGCGCCCTGAAGGAGTGACGCCGCCCACCGCTTCCCCGCGCAGTGGTGCGGTGGTCGGCACCACCACGCCATCGGCGACCGGCTGCCATTGGTCGGGCACGGGTTGGCCCGCGGGCAATACGAACTCGCGCGCGGTGTCACCCGGCACCGGCGGCCCGAGCCACTTGGGCTTTGGCCTATTCCCCGTCGGGGAACGCCCGCCGCCCGCTTCGCCGCCACCGCCACCGCCACCGCCAAGAAGTGACTGCAACGTGCGCTGGATCGTCTTGGGATCGAGGCCGGCAACGGCGCCCTCGAGGCCGTCGAGGCCGAAGCGTTCGGCGCCGCGCCCCAACATCTCGGCCACACCGCCGAACCGTTCGGCCAACTGGCGCAACCGGTCCGGGTCGCGCAGCAACTGCTCGACGTCGTTGCCGACGGCCGCGAGCGCCTGCCCGACCAACGCGCGCGCGACGAACGGCAGCTTGTCGTCCTTGGCCAGCGCGCGCATCGCTTCGAGCGCCTTGCCGGCCAGTGCGGTGCGATCCGCCGCACTGACGCCGCCGCGTTCGCCGCGTTCGCCGCCCGCGACCATGGGACCGAGCTTCGCCAGCAACTCCTCGCGTGCCAGCTGGCCCATCACCGCATCGAGTTCGCGCCACTGCGCCGGATCGTCGGGCAAGGCGTTCTGCGCCAGACCCGCGAGCTTCGCCGCCATTTCGCCGATCGCCTCCTTCGGCAACAACCCGAGCGCCTCGGCGGCCCGCACCGCATCGGCAGCCGCCGCGAGTCGGCCGGCGAACGCACCCGGCAGCGGCGCCGCGGGTGGCATGGTCAGCGAGGACCACGATGCGAGCAACGCCGCGATGGCGAGCGCGAGCACCGGGCGCGGCAGCAAGGTCGCCCACGGCACCGTCGGCAACGCCCGGCGCCAGTCGCGCATGCGCGCTTCGAGCTGCGGGGCCCATTCGCCACCACTGCCGAGTTCGTGGCTGGCCAGCAACAGGCCGTCGAGTTGCAGCCGGCGGTCGAGATGGCACGCCGCCGCCGCCCGCGACAGCCGCGCCCGCCGCATCGCGGCCAGTCCAGCCACGACGACCGGCACGACGGCGAGGGTCCAGAGCCAATCCGGTTCGGGCGGCGATCCGGCGAGGCGCAGCGCCAGCAGCGCCGAGGCCGCCACCATGCCGACGACGAAGGTCGCCCGGCACGCCCCTGCGACGAACGCCCCGAAGGCGGCCTTGCGAGCGAACGCAACTGGGGCGACGACAGACGTGGCGGGCATGCGGCGCGCCTTCGACGGCGCGACAGTCGTTTTATTTGCGAACGCTTCGGGCCGCTACGGCCTTTCCGCTGCAAAGCACGATCGTCCGGTCAGCGCCCGTGCACATCCGGATCGGGGGCGACCGCCTCGTCGACCGTCAGCGGGTCGAGCCGCACGAACGGCTGCAGTCGCACCGAGCACCCATCGAGATCGCAGCGCGCGCAGTAGGCCCGCTCACACGGGTCGGTATGGAAGTCGATGTCGGCTTCGCCGTGGATGTCGCGCAGCACTTCGGCGGCGAGCGTTTCGGCGGCGTCGTGGGCGCGCTGGACACTCCAGAACTCGGGCACCACCAGATGGGCGCTGATGTGCTGGAAGCGGCCGGCGCGGATCGCGCGCAGGTGATGCACGCGGATGATGCCGCCACGCACGCGCGGCCCGAGCACCGTGACCAGGCGCTGCAGCAGGGCCGGGTCCTCTTCGTCGAGCAGCGCCCCGGCGGCGCGCCGCACGATGCGCCAGCCGGTCACCAGCAACAGCACGCCCATCAAGACCGCCGCGAGCGGGTCGAACCAGGCCACGCCCGTCGTCCGCACCAGCAACAACCCCACCACCACGCCGAGGCTGGTCCAGAAGTCCCCCAGCACGTGCTGGCCGTCGGCCTCGATCGCCGCCGATCGATGCGCCTTCCCGTGACGGATCAGGAACCAACCGAGGCCACCGTTCACCAAGCCTGCCCCGATCGTCAACCACAGGCCGAAGTCGATTTGCTGCGGCACGGCGCCGGAACGGAACGCCAGCGCCGCCTGCCACACGATCGCCAGCGCGGCGCAGAACACGAGTCCGCCTTCGAACGCGGCCGCGAAGAATTCGAGCTTGCCGTGGCCGAACGGATGGTCGCGGTCGGCGGGCCGCCCGGCCCACGCGACCGTGCCGAGCGCAAACGCCGAGGCGACGACGTTGACGATCGATTCGAGCGCATCGCTGAAGATCGCCTGGGAACCGGTGATCGCGAACGCCCAGAACTTCACGCCGAGCAGAACGACGGCGACCACGAGCGCCAGCGCCGCGACGGCGCGATGGTTGCCTGCTGGTTGCGTGCGCGGAGCCTCGGCCACGGACCGCGATCATGCCGACGTGGTGCCGCCAGCGCACGCGCGTCGTTTTCTTCGACACCTTCGCCGGCAGGCCTTCCCCCCGCTGCCATCGCCGACTGTGCACGGACCGTCCCGTTTCGAGCCGGACGCCTACAGGAAGGCCCCAGCCACTGCCGAGAGGAGTGGATCACCATGGACCATAATCGCACCCCGGCAGACTCCCGACCGGACGAACGCGGTCTCGCGCTGATCATGGCGCTCCTGTTCACGATCATCGTGAGCGGCCTGACGGTGACCGGCACCATCCTGCTGCAGTCGCACATCAAGAAGAACCGCACCACCTTCGCGACCAAGAACCAGGCACTGCAGGTGGCGAAGTCGGGCCTCACCGAAGCGCTCAACTGGATGCGTCGGCAGACGTCGCAGCCGGTCCTCGAGTTCGCGCCGCAGCTCGACACCGGGGCGTCGCCGCCGGTCCTCGACACCATCGAACCCGACATCGGGCTCGTTCGCGAGTTCAAGATCACCGGCAAGATCTGGGCTCGGTACGAAGTGTGGAAGCAATGGGATGCGGACCCGATCTCGACGCGCCTGGCTTGGCGTCAGCAGTACCAATGCAAAGACGTCTCGCTGGCGCGGGCCGACGCGACGCCGGGCACGGTGTGGCGGCTGCGCAGCGTCGGCTACATCTACGAGCTGGCCGACGACACCATCGCCTTCAACGTGGCCCCCAACCGGGTGGTCGCCTCGCAAATCGCGGTCAACGAAGTTCGCCGCATGGTGATCGGGCTGCCCGGCCAGGCCGCGGTGAACGTCGGCAACGGCAGCACGTGCTTCATCAACACCAACGGCCGCATCGTCGGCGGCACGACCGGGGCTGGCATCTACTACCCCGCGGGCACGGGCACTCCGACCACCGGCCCCCTCGCTGCCAACCGAGTGACCGGCACGCCGCGTTTGGCCACCGCCGTCGAGTACGACGGCAGCTACGAAGCGGTGTTCGGTGTCACCTTCGACGAACTGTCGGCGATGGCGACGCTGGTCGTCACCGATGTAGACGACTTGCCAAGCCCGGTGCCCGAGATGGGTATCACCGTAGTCGACGTCGGCGGCGCCGTGCAGTTCAACGCCTCCACGCCATTGCTCGGCACCGGCATCGTCGTCGTGCGCGGCAACTGCACGATCGCGCAGGGCAGCAACTCGAACTTCTCGGGCCTGCTCTACGTCGAAGGCAACCTGACGGTGCGCGACCCGTGCGAGATCAACGGCTCGGTGATCTGCACCGGCACGATGACGGTGCAAGGCGTGCCCGACTTCGCGACCATCAACTTCGACGGCGAGATCCTGAACACGTTGATGACCGAACTCGGCAACTACCGGATGAGCCACACCACGTGGCTGCCGCGCCTCAACCGCTGAACCGCGCCGGCACCGCCGGGTCGCTCAGCGCCCGGCGGTCAGCAACACCGCGTTCAGCAGCAGCAGGTTGAGCCCGTCGGCGAAGGCGCGCACGTTCGGATCCTCGGCGAACGCGACGACGTGGCCGCGCCCATGCGGCTGGTGCACCAGCCACGCCTTCTGCGGCAGTTGCCGTTTGCTCTCGTCCCAGACGAAGCCCGCGCGCACCAGGTTCTCGGCCTTCTCGTAGATCGCGACGTTGGTGCCGCGGTCGAGCTTGAGCGGCGTGAACACGTGCGAACTGTCGTGCACGACGCTGGCGGTGCCGCGGTAGCCGAACCCGAGCCAGTGATCGGGATCGATCGTCACCGACAGGATCGCACCGGGCACCGCCGGCGGCGATTCCTTGTCGGGGCGGATGGCGGTGGCGTAGTCGAACGGCTCCGCCGCGGGTTTGGCTTCGGGCTTCGCCGGGGCCGTCGCGGCGGCAGCGTCGCCTTCCTTGGCGTCGGGCTTCGCCGCATCCTTCGGCGCGTCCTTCTTGTCGTCCTTCGGCTTCTGCCGCGACTCCGCCTCGCTGGCCAGCAGCCCGACGTCCTTGTCCATCAGCCAGCGCGACGCCGAACCGAGCGTCACCAGCACGCCGCCGCGTTCGACGAATCCCTTCACCGCGTCGGCACCGGCCTTGCCGAGCACGCCGCCGTAACCACCGCTCTCCGGCAACACGAGGACCGTGAAGCGGTCGAGCTCGACGCGCGCGAGTTCGTGCGTGCGCAGCGGCGACACCGGCACGCCGTAGCGCTGCTCCAACAGGAAGCGCAGCCAGCCGGCGGAGTTGGCGTTCACCGGCCGGTCCCACGCCATCGCCACGCGCGGCACCTTCAAGGTGAGGCCTTCGTTGGTGCCGAAGTTGGGCCCGGCATCGACCCACGAGCTGTCGGCACAGTACGGCGTCACGCCGTGCGCCGCGGCGAGGTCGCGCAAGC
>SXGS01258001.1_pt1 | contig 11021 bp, 11 predicted proteins | sample 3174681 | NCBI WGS metagenome assembly SXGS01 (sample SAMN11356861, study PRJNA531348) | freshwater metagenome | isolation source: freshwater sample F1-80 | place: China: Fuxian Lake, Yuxi | collected 2017-12-25 | reverse complement strand
GCTACCCAGGTGGGCAACTACGACCTGCTGGTGCGCTGCTGGGGTGACTCCCGGCAGACCTCCACTACCACCATCGACCTGTCCAACGGCCTGAGCCTGTGGGGTGACGGCGGTGTCTGGGGGGATGGCGGCCTGTGGAACCAGGGCGAGTTCATCACTGAGCGCGGTGGCCTGGGGGTGAAGGGCCAGAAGTTCGATCTGGAAATCTACGACGACGGGGCGATCCTCGCTCCGGTGGAAATCAACTCCTGGTCACTGCACGGTTATCTGGAGGACCGCCGCTGATGCCCCTTGACTATGGTTCCTCCTTCCGTGAATCTGGCGTAGACAACGTTCTTCCGCACTCCTGGGACGATGTGCTCTTGCCGTTCCAGGCGATCCGCACCCTCTTGAACACTACCAAGCTGGACTACTCCTTCCTCCAGAGCTACGGGGTGCGGCATACCTCCCTGCGGACCCACGGCCCGTTTACCCTGAACTACGTCAAGGTGCGCAACGCTACCGGCGGCACGCTGGTGGCCGGCACCCTTGGCTACCCCGGCTCGATCTACTCCGACGGGACCAACGAATACCCCACCTTCGTCAAGGCGGTGTCATCCTCTGCATCTGGCTCCACCCGCTACGCGCAGTTTGTGCTGACCGAATCGGTAGCCGATGGCGCTGACGGCACCGCGGCGCTGGTCTACGAGCAGGGCGACCTGAACACCTCTGGCCAGACTATCCATGACCCGATCTACCTGTCGACTACGGCCGGCAACTCCACCAGCACCGCTCCGGTGGCCGAGAATCGTATCCAGGTAGTCGGGCGCGTCAGCTACGTCCACGCCAGCGCTGGCCGGGTGCTGTTCTGCCTACCCGGTCTGGTGATCCCGTTCCAGTTCCTCAACGATACCCTGTGAGGGTGTGATGCTCAGACTGCTGCTTGTCCTACTCCTGTCCACCCCGGTTTGGGCCACCAACTACGATCTGACCGCCAGGACCGACTCGGCCAAGAGCCAGGCCGGGAAGAAGGTGGACCTGTCCTATCTGGTTGTGGACACCGTCTTCGTGGATGTGCGCCTGGAGACTGTCGCGCTGGGCGTTACCAGTGCCGCCACCTTCAGGAACACCACCACCGGCGGCACCAGCACCAACGACACGGTGATCGCCACTGGCCCGACGACACTGGACACGGTTACCTCCACCAGCCTTGCTACGCTCGACACCGCCAGGGTAGACTCGGCGGGGATCAACAAGCTCTCGGTGTTCGGGGCAAACAACACCTCGGTGGCCTCAAACTGGCAACTGGCTGGCACCGCCTTCACCGGCACCATGTCCCAACTCAATTCTGCTGCGGCTGGCGGCGGGACGGTATCTGCCCTCGATGCCAGCGACGGAAGCCCGGCCGATGTGTTCTACTTCGACGACACTGGCGGCCTGCTGACCTACAAGCCCGGTGGATCGGTTGGCGCGGTTCTCAAGCAGCAAGGGGCCAGCACCGTTGAGAACTACTGGGAGCGATACAGCGCCGACGCTTCTTCGGCTGCACTGCAGTTCAGCAAAAGCCGCCACGCCACTGCGGGTAGTCATACTATCGTCCAGAGCGGCGATGCACTGGGAGAAATTTACTGGGCAGGATCGAACGGCACCTCGTTCACCAGTGCTGCCGCACTCAAGGGCTTTGTCGATGGCACCCCTGGCGCGTCCAACGACATGCCCGGCAATCTGGTGTTCTATACCACGCCGGACGGCAGCGGGACGCTCTCTGAAGCCATGAGGATTGGTTATCAAGGAGCAGTTACGAGGGTTCGCCAACCCTCGTTTTTGGCTCAGGCAGACGCTGGAGCAGTTCTTAATGTAACTGGCGACGGCACGGCGTACACGATGGTTTTCAATACTGAAAAATGGGACCAGGGGAGTAATTTTGATGGCACTTCTACTTTTACCGCACCGGTAACGGGGCGCTATTTTGTTTCCTGCCATGTAATGAGTGCCAACCCCGAGGCTGGGCATACCTCTGGTTCTCTAGTAATCACGACATCCAATAGGAATTATGAGTTCTATTTTAATCCCTATGCTTCGAGACATACGGGAGTCGCCAGTTATACCGTACTCGCTTATAGTTCCGTAGACATGGACGCAGCAGACACTATGACAATGGTATTAACGGTTTCTGGTGGAGGGAAAACACTTGACATTGGGTCTTCTGCTCAGATCAGGTCGGGGGTATCCGTAAGCCTACACGACTAACCACGGGAGATTAACATGAAACGCACCGCTTTTATCTGTTGCTTGTTTTTCTTCATTACAAGCGCCCACGCCGACCGCATCCTCTACGTCAGCGAAGCTACCGGAGATACCACCCTGGTAGCCGTGTTGACGCAACCCAAAGTAACGGTGCTGGAGTGGCAACTGCTTTCGATTCCGAAGTGGATTGCCGGGGCACTCTATGGCAAGGAGAGCAACAGTAGGGATCGATTCCTTGATCACTGGAGGACCGTCCTGGCCAATGATCCCGATGTGGAGAGTATCCCGGCGAACGCGGACGTGCTGATTGAGTTTGTTTCAGAGCGGCCTGACTACCAGAGTCGTGCCGAAGCGGAAGCGGATACCACAAACCACTAGTCCGATGGAGCAATGACCGTGGTTGACCCGTCAATGGCCCATGCGGCCACAGGAGAAATGGCAACGTGGATAGGCGGCGGACTCGGTGTGTCCGGCGTTGGGTCTGCGGTTGGCATCTACATGGCCATCAAGAGCGTGGGCGACAAGGTCGACCGCCTCATCGAAGTCATGGCTGACACCAACACCAAGCTCACCTTGCTGCTTGACCGCGGCGAGAGAGGGAGAGGGCACTGATATGGAAGCTACCTGGGCCTGGCTGTCTGAACCGCTGCACTGGCCGATCATCACCGCAGTCTGCTACACGGTGGACAAGGTGGTCGCCGCTACCCCCAACAAGCACGATGACTTCGTGGTCAGCGTGGTGATCGGTGGCCTGAAGCGCCTGTTCGGCAAGAGCCCGGTTGATGATTCTCAGGCTTGAACGCATCCGGCAGACGCCGGAGCGCACCTTCGGCCGGCTCTACGTCAATGGGGTGTTTGAGTGCTACACTCTGGAGGACACCGTCAGGACTGGCGCCAAGGTCGCCGGCAAGACCGCCATTCCGGTTGGAACCTACCAGGTATCCCTCACGGAGTCGTTCCGCTTCAAGCGGGTGCTGCCCCTGCTGGTTGACGTCCCGAACTTCACCGGGGTGCGGATGCACCCGGGCAACACCGAGCACGATACCGAGGGGTGCATCCTGACTGGCGATGTCATCCTGGTCGACCGGATAGGAGGGTCGCGCCGGGCCTTCGACCGCCTGTTCGCCAAGATGGAGAAGGCAGCAAAGACGGAGAAGATCAGCATCGAGATTCTGAACTTGTGAGAGTGACATGGCGACTGTAGGCTTGTACCAGCCCACTGTCCATCTGGCCCAGGCCACGCCGGCGCAGAAGGTGCCGGTGACCCTGGTGGACGAGACTGACGGCAAGACCCTCGAAACCGGCGTGCTGACGCCGACGATCAAGATCAGCAAGAACGGTGCAGCCTATGTCACCCCCTCTGACGGCACCTGGGCCGAGGTGGGCAACGGCGACTACACTGTGAGGCTCAACGGCACGGACACCATAGACGCCGGGTGGCTGCTGCTCAGGGTGGTGAAGTCGGGAACGACGGCAGAAACCAGGGTATTGTGTCAGGTGGGAATCTCTCCCACCGAGATGCGATCCCAGTATGTAGCCACGAGGAACCGATGACCGAGGAGCAGATCCGACTTCATGAGATCGACCTGAACCAGGTAGAGAAGATCCGCAAGCTCGCTTTCCGGCTCGCCGCTGACCTGCAGAACTTCGACAAGATCACCCACCTCATCGCCATGCAGGAGGCTGAGCAGGACTACGACCGCCTCAAGCTCAACAGTCGGCGCGAGGACCAGACGCCGCCCGAGCAGGTGGCCGAGCGCCTGTCCTCCGAGCAGGAGAAGGTGCTCCTGGCCCTCAAGAGCGCGGTGTGGAACGCCAGCAGCAACCTCAAGCAGGACCATGACCGCCGCGGCGTGCTCAAGGCGCAGATGAAGGAACAGTCCGAGATGCGCAAACAGGCGGTAGGCAAGGAGGAGTGATGCCCAGCTATACCGAACTGCTCAACTCCATTGCCCTTCCTGACGAGCTCAAGGGCCGGGTACTGGGATCGTGGGGTGGATACGACCCTGAGTCCAGGGACATCCTTCTACGGCAGTTGGGCTATTCGGCGCCAGGGGCAAGCAACAGCAGACAGACTACCCCGCAGCAGGTCATCCAGCGCCTGACCGAAGGCCTGGATGTGGGTAATGGGTGGAGAACTCCAAGCCCAGAGCCCAGCCCAGGGCCAAGCCCAGAGCCCAGACCAGGGCCACGCCCAGACATGCCCCGGCAGGAGATGCCAGACCAGCCGGCGCAGGGCAGTGAAAGCGCGGTGACACCAAGTGGTATTCAAGGAGGTGGAGAGATGGACGCAAAGGATGGACTTCAGGGAGCAGCGACCGGGTTTGCTGCAGGCGGCTGGCCGGGCGCTATACTGGGCGGCCTGGGTGGCCTGTTCTTTGGCGGCGGCGGCAGCGACAGGGCCAGCAGGGAGGCGATGTCTGCCCAGGTGGCTCTGGCCAGGCAGCAGATGGACATCCAGCAGCGCCAGGCCAACATGGACCTGCCAATGCGGAAGTACCTGTTTGATGCCCTGCAGTCACGCCTCAACCGCAAGGCGCCGGTCACCAGACCTGGCACCATGACCTACTCCAATCCCTTCGCCAAGCTGGGGGCGGGAAGCATAGGGCTTCCGTCCAGCCTTGCTCCAGCACTGGCGGCTCGCTTCGCGGCCCAGGAGCGGGTAGCGCCGAGCCAGCAGACGCTGGGTGGGCGTATCCCGGTTGAGGCCCTTCGCGTGATCCAGGAGTCCGTCACAGGTCCTCCAAGTGGGCCAGACCCGGCCGCAAGCCAGCGTCCGGCGTGGATGGAGGATCCCAGGCTGGCTGGCGTCATCGCGCGCAATCCTGCACTCGCCGCCCGAGTCATCGGGCATGGGATCGGAGGCTGATCATGGTTGGCGTTGTCGGTGGCGGCGGTCCGCCCGTCGTCCAACTGAACGATCCCAGGGTGTCGGCTCTGACTGAGTGGCGCACCCCTACGGTGCAGGGTCAGTCTCCGGTTGGCCTGGCTGCTTGGGCCTCCAGCGCTGCTCCAACGGTCACTGGCCTCAGCTCCTGGAGGGACCAGCAGGACCCTATCATTGGCGGGTTGACTTCCTGGAAGAATCGGCAGGACCCTATCATTGGCGGGTTAACCTCGTGGAAGAATCAGCAGGACCCGATCATTGGCGGGTTAACCTCGTGGAGGGACCAGCAGAACCCGATCATCAGCGGGTTGACTTCGTGGAAGGATCAGACGTCGCCGCTCCTTGCCACCTATGGCCGGGACATCGGCGGGCTGAACACCTTCAGGCAGGGAGCACAGACCAAGCTCGGCGCCCACGACACCGACATTGCTGGTCTGCTGCGCTTCAGAACCGGCCAGGGCGGTATTGACCAGGCGCAGGACTACGGTATCGGTGGCCTTCGCACCAGGATGTCTGGGCTGGATGACAGCCTCGCCGGTATTCTGGGCAGGCAAAACGCCGATGACGTCCACTTCGGAAAGCTGTTCAACAGTGGCGGTGATTTCGATATCGGCGGCCTTGGCCTGGCCACCGCTGACCAGATCGGCAGCCTGAACAGACGATTGTACGACACCGATGTGCGGATTGGCGCGCTAGACGGCCTCATCGCCCAGCTCGGAGGCGCGGGTGGTGTCGGGCGGTCCTATCTGGACCAGGGCTTTGGCCAGGATATCCTCGGGCTGAAGAACTGGCGCACTGATATAGACAGGCTCGGCCTGGCTGGGCATGGCGCCTCAATAATTGATCTGGACAAGCGCCTTTCGGGGTACGGGTCGGATATCGGCAACATCATGGAGCGACTCCGCGTGATGGATGTCGACCGCATGAACCCCTGGGACGACCTCGGCGGTGGTATGGGCGGAGCGAATGGTGCCGACGGTGCAGCCGGCGCTCAGGGGCTGCAGGGGATTCAGGGGATTCAGGGCCTTCGCGGGGAAACCGGGCTGACCGGGGAGATTGGGCTTCGCGGGGAGCAGGGGCTCCGTGGGGAAACAGGGCTCGGTTTCTCGCAGGAGAACCTCGACTCATTTCTACGATACGGCACCGATATCTCAGGGCTGCTCGGTGATAATTACAGACAGGACCAACTGCTTGGCGAGTTTAACACGAAGCTCGGCAGGCTGTTCGATCCCATCACCGGGAACCCGACTGCGCCGCTGGAGCCTGGCGCCTGGGATCAGCAGAGTTTCGAGGCTGCCTTCAATCCGTTCAGGGAAGACATGACCACCAAGTTCGACACCCTGAGCAAGAAGTACGACGACCTGTTCAGTATGTTCAGTCAGGGCGGCGGGGGTATTACCAACCAGCCGGTGGTAGATCCAGCACTCGAGCCGGGTGGCGACGTCTACAACTTCAACTACCCTGGCATGAACAACGTGGACGGGCTCGACCTGCCTGACTGGGTGAAGAACTACACCCAGGGCACCGACGGGACCGTTGGAGCGTACGCCAATGGACCTGGTCAGGGTCAGGCCGGTGAATACTCTGGCGCCGAGATGCCCAACCTCAACCTGCCGACGATCAACGACAACTCTGAGATCATGAAGCAGCCCTACCAGCAGTCCCTGCTCGACGCGCTGTGGGCGGCCAATCCCTTCGATACCAGGATGAAGGAGATCATCGACGGCCCCAACGCCGAGCTGGACTACAACTACGACGAGGCGCGCAAGAACATCCAGAACCGCTACGCCGTCGAGGGCAACATGGGCTCGCCGGCCTACCGCGCGGAGATGCGCAAGCTGGAGGAGGCCCATGCCCGCAACAAGACCGGGGTGCGGTCTGACTTCGCCATGCAGGCGGCTGGCTCCGACGAAACCATCAGGCGCAACCGCCTGGCTGACCTGGGCTCGGCCCTTGGCCGGGAGCAGGACCAGGCTCACCGGATCATGTCTCTCTACGACACCCTCAACCGCAACGCGGCCGGGGACTACTACTCGTGGATCAACGCGCAGGCGGAAGCCGACAACGCCCAGAACAGATCCCAGGACCAGGGGCTGGCCATGCTGCTGTCGGCCCTGGCCAACGCCGGGCAACCGGATATGGGTGCCGCCGGTGGCGCGCTGGGCCAGGCAGCCAAGGGCTACGCTGACCGCTCGACCAGCAGGGACAACGATGTAAACGAGACTTTAAGGGCTCTATTCCCGAGGACATAACCATGAGCATTATCGGTTCCTTCGCCCGCATGAGCAATGACCAGCGCGACAAGAACCAGGAACTCATGCTGCAGTTGGCGCAACTGGGTCTGATACCAGGCGCAGCGCCAGCGTCCGGCGCAGCTCCGGCTGGGCAGCAGGGCGGTCTGATGGGCTTGCTCAAGACACTGGGTGGGAATCTCGCCGGGCCGGCCCCCACCGATATGAGCAACCTGCAGGAGGCTCCGTGGGTGACTGCACAGGCAGGTCGCGCTAGAGCCGAGGCTGAAGCCGGCCGGCAGAACGAGCGGGACATTGCACTGGGCCACAACGCCGCCGCGCGCTACAGCGCCGACCGTGACTTCGACGCCAGTATCGCCGGCAACAAGAGCCGTGAGGACATCGCCGGGGGGCAAAATTCCAGCGCTTTTAGCATCGCCGGGCTTAATGCTCAGACCCAGAAGGACATCCATGCCGGCCAGGTAACCAACGAGAACTACTGGCGCGAGGCCGAGTTCCGTATGCGCGAGGCCGAGAAGAAGGGGAACGACACCCAGGTCGTCGTCGACGGAGATGGTGTTGTCCATAGCTACAACAAGGCCACCGGCGAGTGGAAGAACCTGCAGGGGCATAGCATCTCCACAAAGAGGCTGCTGGAAAACGCCAGTCGCGCTCTGGCTACCTTCCAGGGGGTGCTCAACGAGGACGACAACGACCCCACCGATGAGGACAGGGCGCAGGTGATGGCTCTGGCAAGGTCGGTGGCCACCCTGGCTGAAATGGCCACGAGGGCTGCGATCAGCCAGATCGACCCGTCGGCCAGCGGAGAGGTGGGGGAAGATCCAGGCGAGTAGTACGTGGCACCAACCGATGATACTACCTTAAATAAGCATTATCGGTACTTTACGTTCACGTAAAGGATACTCATGAAACCTATCCCCGAGGACAAGCTCCAGCAGTTCAAGGACTACCTGGCGGCGAATCCCAACAGGTCGACCGCGATCATCGCCCGCTGGAAAGCCAAGGGCTTCGACGTCACGCCGCTGTCCGACAAGCCCCTGCTCTCCGATGTAGCTGACGAGGTCGAGGGCTTTGGCCGTGGTGTGCCTGAAGGTCTGTCGTGGGACCTGGTCAGCGCGACCGGCAACGATCCCTCCTATAAACTCCCCGAGGACATTCCGCTGGTAGGTGGCCTGTCTCCATCCCGCGAGTTGGGCAGGGTGGTGGGGGGTATCCCCCACGGCGGGTGGTTGGGCAGGCTGGCCAAGAGGGCAACCGGCTACACGCTGAGCAAGTTCGGCGCGGCGGTAGCCCCAGGGGTAGCCACCTTCACCCAGAAGCTGATCGGCAAGGCTGTTGCTCCAGCGGTTGGCACCCTTGCTGCAGCCCTGCCCGAGGGCGTCGTCGGAGCGGTCACTACCGGGCTGCGCGAGGGCAACGTCGAGGACGGGCTGCGGGCCCTGCCCGAGTGGATGGCTATTGGGGTAGGCTTTCGTGGCGCCCATGCCGCAGCCACCAAGACCTACAAGTATCTCAAGAGTGTCAATGGCAGGCCGGTCACCCCCGAGATCCAGGGAAGGCTGGACCAGCTGGCCGGCGAGATGGAGCAGGAGGCCAACGCTCCGCGCACCGCCGAGGAGTTGTCTGCGGCCAGGGATGCGATGGAGGCCCGACTAAAGAGGGAGGGGTCCATCCGTGCTCTGGGCCAGGAGGTGGGCGAGCTGACCGACAAGGTCAAGCAGGGATACACCGTTCCCGGTGATGGCGCTCACCCGGCCAACAAGGATGTCTACTACACCAACGGCGGGGAGATCGACGTCAACCCGCTGCCACCAAAGGACTATGCCGGGCCGATCTACCGCAACCGCCGGGTGATATACACCGACGAGGTCGGCGCCACCACCTTTGACGGCAAGGAGTTCAAGGTCAACCGGAAGGCGCTGGAGGCCAGATACCGCAACAGGTCGTGGGCCACTCCGGTAGAGGGCCGCATCAAGATCGAAGAGCACTCCTTCAAGAACTACCAGGAGTGGGAGGACTTCTCGATGGAGCGGGCCTACCAGGCCAAGAGAAATCCCAGGCTATCCATTGAGCCGAGCAACAACTACTACAACCGGGTGACCAAGGCCGCCATGCGGACGCGCGCTCGGCAGGTGGTCAACAAGATGCGTCCTCCCGAGGGGCCGGCCGGCGTCGAGCAGGCCAGGGTTGACGCAGAGCAAGAGGGCGTTCGGGCAGATGCGAGGACCAGTGAAGCCAGGGCCATACTGGCAGTCAAGGAGCGCGATGAGGTGATATCTCTGAGGGCCTTGGCACCCAGAAAGGCTGAGGCCAAACCGCTGGCCGACCTAACTGGAAATCCAGAAGTGAAAGAGCCCAAGATGGTTCACGAGCGCCTAAATGATTTGCGCAAGGAAACGGGTGGATGGTCTGAGCAAGCCGACGAGGCCCTGGCTACCCTGAGCGTGGAACAGAAAGAGTTTTTCCTTGATTCTGGAATGAACATCGAGGACCTACCAGACCACCGCAACAAGATCATTGAAGGACAGAGAAAAAAGGAACTGGGTCTTTCAAAGGCAGCGTTCTTCGACAAAGAGTTAGACCGCGCTCTTGGCGCTGATGACGCGCCAGGCAAGGAGGTGCCGCTGGGCTCCCTGATCTCACTGAGCCGGAGCGGTCAGACCTTCCGTGGTATCGTCAGGGGGACCAAGGGCGGCTCCTACCAGGTAGAGCCCGAAAAAGGCGGCAAGGTGAGGGGCTACCAAAAGTCCAAGTGGGAAGTCACGGTGATCCAGGCGGCTGTGTCCGGCGGGTCCGAGTTGCCCGGTGGCCTTGGGCCGGCTACTCCCGAACAGCGCATGCAGCTGGCAACGATGATCGAGGATCTTCGGAAGATGGGTCCGGACTTCGCCATTGATCCGATGCGCCTGGTGGGCGAGAACCTCACCTCGGCGCGGGCGGTGGAGCTGATCGGCAACCTGCAGGAGGATCTCACCCATCAGGCTACCCGGGACTACGACAGGTTGCTGGAAGATATGGGCGCCTCAACGAGGGAGCGCGGCGGGGTATCGGCCAGCGATGCAGACCTTGACCTCCTGGAGATCAATCCCCGCTGGGGCCTGCCGCCGTCCTCCCAGTTCGGTCTGTCGGCAAACCCGGTGGGCAAGCAACTGGTCAACTTCAGTCAGGACGTCACCGAGGAGGGCCAGGCCCGGCTCTTGAGATGGAGGGAGAAGTACAACGAAGTCCGTGACCTGGTCGGCATCCCGCGGTGGTCCATCGGGGCCAATTCCAAGAACCCACGGACCATAGCGCAGCACGAGGCCGGGCGGCAGCGCCTGTTTGACCTCGCCAGGGCAGTGGAGGCCAAGACGGGCAACCGACTGCCCGACGAGATCGCTAGAGATCCGCAGATGGTGAAAGCCTATCGCGCCTGGCACTCCCTGATGAACCAGATCGCCGCGGACATCGGCCTACCTCCCGGCCGGCGGGTGGCTTCCTACATGACGCACATTTTCCTGGGCAAGACCGGCAAGTGGCGGGCTGGCGCTATCGCCAACACCATGACGCCCGACCAGGCGGCGATGTTGACCAAGCTGGTCAGCAACCTGGGCGATGTCCCAGACCTGCATCGGTTGGTAGAGAACGTCCAGACACGGGCAACCCTGGCCGAGGGC
>SXGS01498576.1_pt1 | contig 11022 bp, 4 predicted proteins | sample 3174681 | NCBI WGS metagenome assembly SXGS01 (sample SAMN11356861, study PRJNA531348) | freshwater metagenome | isolation source: freshwater sample F1-80 | place: China: Fuxian Lake, Yuxi | collected 2017-12-25 | reverse complement strand
TGACTTCCTCTTCATAGATTTCCTGGCCGCATTTCGGACAGACGCGCGTGTTTTCATCTTCGGCACCGTCCAGGTCGAGATTCTTCAGCGCGTGCTCGTGGTCGTCGTGGTGCTCATCCTTCTTTTTGGCTTTGGCAGGCGCTGGCTTTTTGCCTGCGGGCTTGGCCGATGAGCCCGCCTTCGCGCCATCACCCGCCGGCACTTTGACTTTTTCTTCACAGCCGGGACACTTCACCTGCTTGCCTCGGGCCGCATCGGGAGCGGCAAATACCTTTTCGCAGCTTTGACAACGCACCTTGACCGGCATCGCAGTAGCTCCGCACGCACGAGGACGAACACCCCTTCACGAGCGGCACAATCTAGCGGCGGCTCACGGCGAATTCACGGCTGTTGCGGCGAAGAAACAAACCTACCCGACCGGGCGTCAGGCGATCAACTCGTTGATCCCCGAATACGCGGGATCGGCGATGGGCATCGGCCGGCCGCCGATGTCGAATGTACCCGACGAATCCACGCCCAAAGCTCGCAAATAAGTGTGGAATAGATGCCCGGCGGTCACTTCGCGGTCGATGACCTTTGTGCCGTTCTCATTCGTTTTGCCGATCACTGCGCCGGGGATGATCTTCGCTCCGCCAACGCAAACGGACCACGCATTTCCCCAGTGGTCACGGCCAAACAAATGGTTGATGTTCGGAGTCCGACCGAACTCGCAGAGCACGACGACCAGCGTCGATTCCAGCATCCCACGATCGGCCAGGTCGCCGACTAGTGTCGCAAACGGCTGGTCCCACTCGCCGAGTTGCTCCAGATGGAAGTTGAAATTCTCGTTGTGCGTGTCGTAGTTCGAGTGCGTGACTTGCACGAAGGTCACACCTCGTTCGAGCAACCGTCGAGCGAGAAGGCAGTGACGGCCGAAATCATGCTTGCCGTAGCGAGCTTGATCGGCGTCGGTTTCCTTGGTCACATCGAACGCCTCGCGTTGAACCATCATCTGTTGAGCTTGGTCGTAGCTCTGAACGAAGGCGTCGGTCATCGCGGTACGACGCTTGAGGTTGAACCGTTCATTGGCCGCTTTGCGGAAGTCGTTCCGCGACACATCGACCGCTTCGGCGATTGCTTCCGGCCGAGCCGAGTTCGCGGGCGGATTTCCGTTGCCAAGTGAAATGCTGGAATACTTCGGGCCGAGATAAGCTGAGTCATTGCCACGTCCACCGCCGCCACCAGGAGTAATGACGATGTGACCGGGTAAGCCGATTCCATCCGGCGACAAGCACTTCGCTGCGACCGCCCCGATCTGCGGAAAGGCCATGCCCGGAGTTTCCTTGCGGCCGGTCAGCATCATGTGCATCCCCTTGCCGTGGTCTCCTTCATTCGTGTTGATGCTGCGGATTATCGCAAGCCGGTGCATCTGCTTGGCGGTGTGCGGCAGCAGTTCGCTGATATGGACTCCGGTTTGAGAAGTCGCGATCGCTCGGAAAGGTCCGCCGGTGTCGGTCCCCGGTTTTGGATCCCAGCTCTCCAATTGACTAAGTCCTCCGTGCATATTGAAGACAATCACGCGCTTCTGCTGCTTCGCGAGCTGCTCTGCCATGACCGGCCGCGTGAGCGTCCCGATCCCTCCACCCACGACCGTGCCAACTCCGGCGGCGACGCCACCCAAGAACTGACGGCGACCGATCACGTGCTCCGGCGATTGGCAGGCATACGAGCATTTCATGGCACAGGTCTCCATAGGTAGGCGTCACGGTCCGTGTGACGAAATGTCGCTCGCTGTGCGAGCGGCAGTTAGTGATTAAACCGAAACTCCGCTGACGAGAGCAATCCCCAAACCATCTCTTGGATGGCGGGGACGCGGGCGGCGGCGCGAGCTTGTAGGTAGTTCGTGACCAGCGCGATCTCGTCGTCGGTGGGGCGGCGATTGAGGACGTGCAGGTACATCTCTTCGGCAAGAAGCTTTGGGTCTTGTTGAGCGTTGAGCGGAGCCGCAAGCACTCCAGCCCAGCTATGGATCGTGCCGCCGTTGCCGTAGAAGAGGGCTTGGTCGGCGGTGGCGTAGAAGACGTCCTGAGGTTGTCCGGCTCCGCCGCCAAACATTGAGATGAACGGGCCGGCGTTGGCGCGGATCAGTTTCTCGAAGACGTTCTCTTCGATTTGCCGTTCGCGGCCGCCGAGCGGAACGGGGATTTGCATCGGCGGGTTCGCGGCGGCGGCGGTTTGCGCGGCTTTATCAATCTCGGCAATCGCGTTCTTCGTTTGGATGTCGATGTAGGTCGTCGCGCAAAGCGTGCTGGCGGTGAGTTGCTCCGGCGTCAGCGGCTTCAGGCTGGTGACGTAGAAGTGCTCGGTGCAGAATTGCGTGATCTGCTCGCGAGTCACGGCGAGTTGGTCGGCGTCGGACTTCGCTTGCTGTTGAGTGGTCGTCAGCAACGCGGTCACGTCGGTCACGACTTTCTGAGCGGCGGTCTTCGCAGCCTCATCGGCGGCTTGAGTCAGCATCTGCTGAGCGGTCGCGAGTTCGGTTTGCTTCGCGACGAATAATGCTTGCGAAGCAGTAGCCTTCGCGACTTGTTCGTTATAGCCAGCGAGCGTTTTCAGGCCGGTGATGCGGCGAGCGATGACGTTGCGGTTGGCGTTGATGGCTCGGATGCCAACGGCGGCGGCTTCGGCTTTCTCGCGAACGGCGTCGAGTTTCGCTTTTTCGGCGGTCCATTTTTCACGAACGGGATTGATCGCCGTCGCAGCAACGGTGAAGGCGTCTTGCTTCGGCTGCACGGCAGCGACCTGCGTCTCGCGAGCCTTCGTGAGCGCGGCGATCTCGTTGTTGAGCGCCGTTGTGCGTGCAGTGAAGAAGTCGGTCGCCTTCTTGAGGTCCGCGTCGTTCGGGATCTTCGCGAGAGCCTCGTTGGCTTTCGCGGCGATCTCGGCCAGAGGCTTGACCGCTTCCGATTTCGGTACGATCTGAGCGTCGGTTTTCGCGACGACGTCGGTCGCGGCATCGAACTGTTTACGAGCTTCGACGGCGGCGGCGGTGATCTTGGTCAGCTCGTCGCGCACGGGAGCGACCGCTTTCTTGACCGCGTCGAATTCCGATTCGGTGGGCTTTGCGGCTTCCTTCGATTGGTCAATCGCGGCGGAGATTTCTTTCTGCTTCGCGTCGAGCGTCGCCAGTAGCGCTGCAGCTTGTTGAGAGGCGGCGTTCCAATCGGCCGGCAGTTCGCCGGCTCGCTGATAGGTTTGTGTCAGCGCGATTTGGCGGAGGATGGTCTTCAGGTCGTACTTCGCAGCGATGACCTCGGCGGTCAACAGGTCGAGCAGTTCCGGATGCGTGGGCGGGTTGTCCGAATGATTGAGGTCGAGCGGATGCACGATGCCTCGGCCGAGCATCATGGCCCACAGTCGGTTCGCGATGTTCCGATTGAACTGCGCGTTGTTGGTGGTCGTGATCGCTTCGGCAAGTTTCGCTCGGCGGCTGTACTTCGGGACGGGCCGAGTCTTGTCGGTCGGCTTGACGTTGTATTCCTCACCGATCGGCAGCAGCGGGTCTTCGACGAATGTCCCGGCCGGCACTCGCGGAGCACTGACGCCCGACTCCTTCGTGAAGACCGACGTGAAGGCAACGTCTCCGTCCGCCTTCTCACCCAGGAGCTGCTTCTTCGCCTCGGCATCATTGAACATCACCGTGCGAACGACGAACGCCTGGATTCCGTAATAGTCGGCTTGCAGGAAGTCGTTGACGAGCGGGCTGTCGTGGCACTGAGCACATTGCAGGTCGCGGCCGAAGAACATCCGGCCGATGTCGCGAGTCACCAAGTTGGGCTCGGCGGTACGGTCGAGAAAAAACTTCGCGGCCGGTCGAGTCGCCGGATCGACGCCATCCGCCGCGATGATCTCGCGGACCAGTTGGTCGTAGGGCTTGTTGGCCAGAAACGACTCGTACAAATACTTCTGCCATTCGGGAGGCAGAACGTTTGCGTCGGCTCGGCGTTCCATCAGCATCACGTCGAAAGTGTTCGACAAGTGCCGTGCGAATCGCGGGCTGGCGAGCAGTTTTTCGATGAGCTTCTGCCGCTTGTCGAGAGCCGGATCGTCGAGAAACGCCTTCGCCTCAGAGCCCGTCGGCGTCATCCCGTTGAGGTCGAGGCTGACTCGGCGCAGAAACTCGGCATCGGAACAAATCGGCGCGATCGGCCCCAGCGGAGCGGCGTTGACCAACTGATCGATCCGCTGATGGAGCGGCTCTTGAGCATGCGCGTCCGCCGAGATCGACAAGGCGAACAGCATCGCGGCGAACGCGACAATCGGTCGGGAGAGGGTCAGCGACCAAAAACATCTTGCCGGCATTCGGTGGGCCTCCGGCGTTTGGGTGGGAGCCGACTCAGGCAGGCAGAGACCGCCAACGGCCTCTAATTGGTATCGGCTGATGGGTACCCTAGGTCGGTCGACCGACCTCGTCAACCAGCACACCTTGCCACGACAGCCCGATCGGTATGCGAGATGTCCGGTCGTGACGGTCGGTCTGGGTGTGAAGTCAGGAATCGATTGTCGGGGATTGGCGTTTGGTTGTTGATGAGGTGAATCAGCAAACGGTAATCGCGAATCGCTTGAGACCGACCTGTATCCACGGATCGATCAATGGCAAAACTTAACCAAGCAAGTCCCACTGTTTGTCCCAGCGCTGCGGCGAAATGGTAATCGCGGTTCGTAACTCTTGAGCGAATAGCGAGACACGCAACTCTTCGAGCATCCAATGACACGTCGCGAGATCCAGTTCGTGACGTCCCGCTTGCTTCGCGGCATCGAGCCGCGCGATCAGTTTTCTCCAGCGAGGTTCGATGTCAGTCATCGCGCGTTGATCGCGAGCCTGTCCCGCGGCAGCGAGTTTTTTGAGCCGGATCGCGATGCCTCGGAAGTAGCGCGGGAATTGTTGCAGCCAATCCCACACGGTTGTCGTGAGGAATCCCGCCTCCGTCAGACGGGCGAGCTGTTCTCGACAATCGGCGACGGCCGTTTGAGCGAACGGCAGCCGGCAACCGGCGATCGACTGTCGAGCTTCCGTGTACGCGGCCAGCAACAGGCCGATGAGTTCGAGAACCTCTTGCACCGCCGCCGGAATCTGCACCTTCGCCGCGCGGACCCGCTCTTGGAATTGCGTCTTCGTTCGTGGTGATTGGGAGGGCGCGGCTCCCGGCAGATGAGACAAATCGCCGAAGAGCGCCCGCTCGGCAATGAGTTCGATCAGTTGCTGCGACAACTTACCTTTGTCTGGTAGAGTGGCGATCAGCATTTGCCATCGGCCCAGCTCAGGCAGGTGCTGAACCTGACGCTTCAACTCTTTTGAGGCCGCGATGACAAACAGCCGCCGCAGGCCAAGTCTCGTATCGAACGCCGCGCGTTCCGCAGAGTCGGCCAAGCGCAGCGAGACGTTCTCGCCACGATCGACCAGCGACGGATATCCCTTCAACTTCAGGCCACCATGTTCGAGATCGACGCTCGGTGGTAGCACGTCGAAATCCCAATCGGTCAGCCCGTCACGGTTCCACTGCGAGTGGTCGATCGCCGAAAAACTTGCCGACGCTTTCGCTCCCAGTTGCGTTCGGAGTTGAGTGAGATCGCGGCTGACTCCCAACGTCTTGCCGTCCGCACCCGTCAGCTTAACGCTGATCCGCAGATGCGGCGGCAAGTCATCCTCGCGAATCTCGCTGGGATCAATCCGCTGGCCGCTCAGCTTGGTGAGCACGGCCGCGACCGCCGCGTTGACGTCTCCCTCGCCAAACTTGATCTGCTTGAGCACCGCCTTCGCCGTCTCCGGCACGGGGACGAACAACCGCCGCCGCTCCTTCGGTAGCGACTTGATCAACGCGATAACTTTCTCTTCGAGCAACCCCGGCACGAGCCAGCCGAGTCGCGCCGGATCGAGCTGATTGAGTCCCTCCTGCGGCACGGTGATCGTGATCCCGTCATCCGCCTCACCCGGTTCGAGCTTGTAGGCCAGCGGGACTTGAATGTGCTTGAGCTTCAACGTCTCCGGGAAGTCCTCTGCCGACGCGGCGGCACGTTCCGGATTGAGTAAGTCTTCTCGCGTCAGGAACAGCGAGCGTTCGTTGAGCGGCGATTCTTGGGCCTTTGTGCTTTGGCCTGAAGGGCCTGGACTCGGTAGCCCAGGGCAGAGCGGATCGGCCTGTGCCGATCCGCGTCGCCCTGGGTTTTCGAGAGGAGAGGAGGTCAGCCCTGAAAGGGCGAAACTCGGTGGTGTCGCCCCTTCAGGGCTAACATCTCGGTCGTGGTTTCCCACCCAGGGCGTCGCTCCCGTTGGTCGCTTGCCCTGGGCTTTCGAGTCTCGTCCCTTCGGGCCTGAAGAACATTCATCAGACTTTGTCCCAGCCAACGAACTTGTCCGACACCACTTCAACAGGCTCGGCCCATCGACGACGTCCGGGGGAATGCGTTGCTCATAAAACTCCAGCAGCGCTTCCTCTCCCTTCAAAAAATCCGCGCGCCGCGACCTCACACGCAACGCTTCGAGTTCGTCGATCAGTTTCGAGTTGTGAACAAAGAACGGAGCGGTGCAGTCGAAGTCCCGTTCGACCAGTCCGTGCTGAATCAGCAACCGTCGCGCGGCGACGGGGTCGATCCGTCCCAGCCGCACTTTGCGGCGTGGCACGATCGTCAGGCCGAATAACGACACCCGCTCGAACGCCATCGCCGATCCAGCCGCACGCTCCCAATGCGGCTCGCTGTGAGTTCTCGTGACGAGATGCTCGGCCAGCGATTCGATCCACGCCGGATCGATACGCGCCACCGTTCGCAGATAGCGCTTGCTGGTTTCGATCAACTCTGCCGCGACGATCCATTTCGGCTTCGAGCCAAACGTCCCCGACCCCGGCCAGACGACTCCCTTCATCCCGCCCGCCGCCGTGTACTCGGTCGATTCACCATCGCGGTTCGCGATGCTCGCAAGGAACCCAGTCAACAACGCGCGATGGATGCCGTCCGCAGACACTTTGAAATCTGAGATTTGAGATTTGAGATTTGAAATCTCGCGCTCGGCGCGGGGCTCCTGACCCCGCCGCTTCTCTGGACCGAAGGTCTCCTTTCGCGGTTGATCCGTGCGGCGTGGCTGCTCCGGGAGACCTGCGGCCGCACCAGCGGCGGGGTCAGGAGACCCGCGCCGAGCGCTGTCGTCTTCACGCCACGTTCGCTGTCCTGCTTTCAACCCGCACTCCGTCGCGATCTCGACCAACTGCCGATGCACGTCGGCCCACTCGCGCAGGCGGTTGAAGTTCAGAAAATTCTGTAAGCACGCCTTCCGCACCTGACTCTTCGAGAGTGTGTCCTTCAAGTGATGGAAGAAGTCCCACAGCTTCAAGAGGCTGAGGAAATCCGAGTCGGGATGTTGAAACGGCTTGTGCTTCTCATCCGCCGCCTGCTGCTTGTCGAGCGGCCGTTCGCGCGGATCTTGAGCCTCCAGCGCGGCGGCGATGATCAGGATGTCGTTCAGGCAGGCTTCGTCATGTCCCGCGACGATCAGCCGCGCAATCCGAGGATCGACCGGCAATCGCGCCAGCTTGCGACCCAATTCGGTCAGTTCGTTTCGTTCGTTGACCGCTCCGAGTTCAAACAGCGTCTTGTATCCGTCGCGAATCGCCGTCGGCTTTGGCGGTTCGAGAAACGGAAAGTCTTCGATCGCGCCCAGGTTGAGCGACTGTGTTTGCAGAATCACCGATGCGAGATTCGTGCGCAGAATTTCCGGTGGAGTGAATCGCTCGCGAGTCTCGTAGTCCGCCTCGCCGAACAGCCGGATGCAGACTCCCGGCCCAATGCGCCCGCAGCGTCCTTTGCGCTGATCGGCCGACGCCTGCGAGATCGGTTCGATGGGCAGCCGCTGCATCTTGCTCCGTGCCGAGTACCGGCTGATGCGCGCCGTGCCGGTGTCGATGACCGCTCGAATTCCGGGGACGGTCAGCGAGGACTCGGCGACGTTCGTGGCGATGACAATTCGTCGCTGGCCAGGTCGCGGCTCAAAGCCCCGCTGCTGTTCGGAGAGCGTCAATCTCGCATAAAGCGGCAGAATCTCGACATCGGCTTTCGCTCCCTTGTGTCCGCCGTTGATGTGGAATCGTGCTCTCAGCAACTTCGCCGTCTCGTGGATATCCCACTCGGTCGGCTGAAAGATCAGGATGTCCCACAAGCCCTCGGCGACGAGCTCATCGACCGCTGCGAGGATCGCTTGCTGCGGGTCGATCTCATCCAGGTCTTGGCGAGCGGTGGGCGTTAGCTCCCGAGTTGCAGTGTTGAGCGGAATGGCGCTAGCCTCCGGTAAGGCGGTCGCTGGCGAGGAACCGGCGGCTAGCGCCTTGCCGCTCACTTGCCTGTTTTCCGTCAGCGATCTCCAGCGGGTTTCGACCGGGTACATGCGGCCGGAGACTTCCAGGATCGGAGCCGGACCGGAGTTCGATCCAAAGTGCTCCGCGAATCTCGCCGCGTCGATCGTCGCCGAGGTAATGATGAGCTTCAGATCCAGCCGTCTCGGCAGCAGGCGCTTCAAATAGCCCAGCAGAAAGTCAATGTTCAAACTTCGCTCGTGAGCCTCATCGACGATGATCGTGTCGTACTGATCGAGGAACCGATCGCTGCGTGTCTCTGCCAGCAGCACGCCGTCGGTCATCAGCTTGACGAGCGTGTTCGGCTGCGTCGCGTCGGTGAAGCGGATTTTGAAACCGACCGTGCTGCCGAGCGTCGTCTTCAATTCCTCCGCCACACGAGCGGCGATTGTCCGCGCGGCCACACGACGCGGTTGCGTGTGGCCGATCAGCCCAAAGACGCCGCGGCCTAGCGACAGACAGAGCTTCGGCAACTGCGTCGACTTCCCCGATCCGGTTTCGCCGCACACGATGACGACTTGATGATCTCGGATCGTCGCTTCGATCTCGGCACGTTTGGACAAGATCGGCAGTTCGGTGTCGAACTCGATCTTTGGCACGCTGGCGAGCCGACGTTCACGACGCTCGGCCGAACGGCGGAACTCTTCATCCAACTTTCCGAGCAACTTGTCGGATGGACGCTGTGCCTGCTTGGCCGCGCTCAACTCACGTAGCATCCGTCGCAGTCGATGCCGATCGCTCTGCATGGTCTCGGCGAGACGGCGTTCCCATTCGGAAAATGACATCGACGTTTCGGGCTTGTGGGTGCGAGTCGAGCGAGGGGCTGAGTTTCCTACGTCATCGATCCTGGCCGCCGTCATGGGCTTCGGAGTCGGTCAGCAAACGGACATCACTTTGGGAAGGTTTCCCGGAGGCGGGGATGACATCGCCGCTGCTGCTATCCGAAAGCCGCTTGTCTGGGCGGACATCGTCATCACTATCGTCGTCGAGCCGCTCCTCTTGATGCTGGGCTCGAGGCATGGCGATCATGACTTCCGTGCCGGCATCGTGCTCAACCATGTCGGGATCATCGGGACCGAGGTGGACTTTGTACTTGGCATTCGCAAAGGCCAGTTCATCGCCGGGAAGCAACGCACCGCGAGTGACCCGCTGGCCATTCACCTTCGTGCCGTTCGTGCTGCCCAAATCGCGAATGAAGAGCAGCCCGTCGGTCTTCACGATGATGCAGTGCAGCTTCGAGATGCTGCTGCGATCAATGTAAATGTCGCACACACCGCGCTTACGTCCGACGATCGTCACGTCTTTTTTCAAGCGGATCGACCGCTCGCCGTCGGTAGAAATGAGTTTGGCTTCCATGGGCGTGCCTCAAAACATCGAAGTTGGGCCGTAGTCGGAATCGTCACCAGGATACCCTTCCAAGTCGATCCAATGGGGAATTGATTTCTGAAAAGTCGCAATGTGTGGCTGGAGTTCAGCGGTCAGTCCGAAATTGCCGATCTGCGAGAGCCTGACGTCCGGCGAATCAATGAATCCAGATGCCGTGCGAAGGCCATATTCCTGATGCCCCAGCACTGTTTGACGGCCCCATTACACTGTCAAGCAGCGGAAGAGGGTTGCTTGAGAAGGCCGCTGACGATCGCTAATTTCCCTCGTTTGCTGCGCCACGGCTGGCCTCGGTTGGGCAACGTTCGCCCCCACTCCTGAGTGGTTGATTGACTTGGGCTGATGCTGTTTCTTGCGATCGGCGCGGCAGTTTTTAAGGAAACAAGGGAAAGATCTAATGTCAGACAAGCACGTTTATTTCTTCGGCGGCAAAAGTGCGGATGGTGACGGCAAGATGAAAACTCTGCTCGGCGGCAAAGGGGCGAACCTCGCCGAGATGTGCTTGATCGGTATCCCGGTTCCGCCCGGTTTCACGATCACCACGGAAGTTTGTGCCGCCTACTACGAGCAAGGGAAGAAAATCCCAGAAGCAGCTATCCCGGAAATCGACGCGGCTCTCGCCAAAACCGAAGCCATCGCTGGCAAGAAGTTCGGCGATCCAGCAGACCCGTTGCTCGTTTCCGTCCGATCCGGTGCGGCGCTCTCGATGCCCGGCATGATGAACACGATCCTGAACCTCGGCTTGACCGACGCCAGCGTCGAAGGACTGACGAAGAAGACCGGCAACGAGCGATTCGCCTACGACAGCTACCGCCGCGTCATCGACATGTTCGGCTCCACCGCGATGGGCGTTGAGCACGAAGAGTTCGAGCACGAAATCTCGAAGCTCAAAGCCGAGAAGAACGTGAAGCTCGACACCGAGTTGACCGTTGACGACCTCAAGGAACTCGTGAAACGCTACAAGGCGGTCTACAAGAAGCACGTTGGCGATGACTTCCCGCAGGAGCCGAAGAAGCAACTGATGCTGGCCATCAACGCAGTGTTCAACTCGTGGATGGGGAACAAGGCTCAGGAATACCGCCGCATCGAACGCATCACTGGCCTGCGCGGCACGGCGGTCAACGTGCAGACGATGGCATTCGGCAATATGGGATCTGATTCAGGAACCGGCGTCGCGTTCACGCGCGATCCGAACACCGGAGAGCGGGTTCTGTTCGGCGAATACCTGATCGATGCCCAGGGAGAGGATGTCGTCGCT
>SXGS01759726.1_pt1 | contig 11024 bp, 8 predicted proteins | sample 3174681 | NCBI WGS metagenome assembly SXGS01 (sample SAMN11356861, study PRJNA531348) | freshwater metagenome | isolation source: freshwater sample F1-80 | place: China: Fuxian Lake, Yuxi | collected 2017-12-25 | reverse complement strand
GCGCAGCAGATTGGTGACCGGCACCTCCGCCGTGGGCGCGAGCCAGTAGTCGGTCTTTTCGATCTTGAACAGGTCCTCGGCGAACTTCGGCAACTGGCCCGTTCCATACAGGCTCGCCGAGTTGATCATGAAGGGCGGCAGCACTTCCGTGTAGCCGTGCTCGCGCGTATGCGTGTCGAGCATGAAGTTGATCAGCGCCCGCTCCAGCCGCGCGCCCTGCCCGAAGTAGACGCTGAACCGCGCGCCGGTGATCTTCGCCGCGCGGTCCATGTCCAGGATTCCGAGCGCCCGGCCCAGGTCCCAATGCGCCTGCGGTTCGAAATCGAACGCCGGGTGAGCGCCCCACTCGTGGACCACGCCGTTGTCTTCGGAACTCTTACCGTCTGGAACAGTCTCGCTCGGGAAGTTTGGGATCCTGGCAAGCAGATCGCGGAACTCGTTCTCGAGCGCCTCCGCCTTCTCGCCGAATTCCTTGATCCGCTCGTCCATCTCGCGGATCCGCTGGCGCTGCTCCGAGGCGTCCTGGCCCTGCTTCAGCAGCTTTCCGATCTCCGCGCTTTCCGCCTTCTTGCGCGCTACCGTCTGTTCGGACTCGGTGATGGCCGCGCGCCGCTGCCTGTCCAACTCGCGGAAGCTCTCGACGTCGAAGCTGACGCCGCGCCGGGCGAGCCGCGCCGCGGCGGCGTCGAGGTTGTTGCGGAAATATCCGAGATCGTGCATGGAAGAAAGGGTAGAATTTCATTGTAGTATTCGCATTCCACTTCCTGGAGGTTTCCTTGATCGACGCTACTCGACGAACGATCGTGAAGGGCGCGGCCGCCGCGGCCGTCGTCAACAGCAGACTCTCGCGCGTATTGGGCGCGAACGGGCGGGTCAACATGGCCGTGGTCGGCGTCGGAGGCCGCGGGACCAATCACCTGCAGGAGTACGTCAAGATCGAAGGCGCGCACGTGGCCGCGGTGGTGGACGTGAATCAGGCGGCGCAGGAGAAGGCGGTGGCGCTGGTCGAAAAGGCCCGCGGCCACAAGCCGAAAACCTATTACGACATGCGCGACGCCTTCCAGGACAAGAACATCGACGCGGTGTCGATCGCCACGCCGAACCACTGGCACGTGCTGGCCGCGCTGTGGGCCGTTCAGGCCGGCAAGGACGTCTACGTCGAAAAGCCGGTGAGCCATAACATTTGGGAGGCCTACCAGTTGGTCAAGGCCGCCCGGCAGTACGGGAAGATCGTGCAGGTGGGACAGCAGAGCCGCTCGATCCCGCACAAGATGCAGGCGATGAAGCTGCTGCACGACGGCGCGATCGGCAAGGTCTACATGGCGAAGGGGCTCTGCTACAAACGCCGCAAGTCGATCGGTCACACGCCGGACGAACCCGCGCCCGCCGGCATCCAGTGGGAGACGTTCCTCGGACCCGCGCCCGTAAAGCCGTTCTCCTGGAACAAATTCCGCTACAACTGGCACTGGTTCTGGGACACCGGCAACGGCGACATCGGCAACCAGGGCGTGCACGAGATGGACATTGCGCTGTGGGGCATGGGCAAGACGAACTTCCCCAAGAATGTCGTCTGCAGCGGCGGCAAGTTCCTCTACCAGGACGATCAGGAGACGCCCAATACCCAACACGCGGCGTTCGATTTCGGCGACGGCACGCGGCTGGAATTCGAAGTGCGCGGCCTGCTCACCATGGGCGAGGCCGACCTGAAGTCCGGCAGCAACGTGGTGGGCAACATCTTCTTCGGCAGCGACGGCGTGCTGGCCGTGGACGGAGCCGGATTCAAGCTGTACAAGGGCGAGGACCGCAAGCTCGAAATGGAGGGCAAGAACGAGCGCGGGCCCAGCGACACCGGCATGCACATGGAGAACTTCCTCGCCGCCGTGAAGAGCCGCAACCACAAGGACCTGCGTTGCGACGTGGAAACGGGCGCGCTCTCGGCGTCGCTCTGCCACTTGGCCAATATCAGCTACCGCCTCGGCCGCCGCATCGCCATCGATCAGGATGCCCGCCGTTTCATCAACGACTCCGAAGCCAACACGATGCTGACGCGAAACTACCGCGCGCCGTTCGTGGTGCCGGAGAAGGTGTAGCCAGACATGCTGCGTGTCGTCGCGCTGTTTCGCGCCAAACCGGACAAGATCGAGGAACTGCGGCAGGCGCTGACGGCCTTCGTCGCGCCGACCGTGAAGGAGAAGGGCTGCGTGTTCTATCAGCTCCATCAGAACCTCGCCGACCCCGCCGACTTCTCATTCCTCGAGGAGTGGGAGTCGGAAGAGGATCTGGCCGCGCACTCGCGGTCCGAACACATCCAGGCCGGCCGCAAACTGATTCCCGATCTGGTGAGCGCGCCCGGGGATGTCCGGCGCTACCGGCTTCTGGCGTAGGAGCGGCGCACCCATGGCGCGGATCTATCTCCTTCTCGCCGCGGCCTCCGTCGCGCTTGCCGCCCCGGGGTGGAAAGCCGGATTCGCGCGCGTTTCCATCGCTCCGTCCGGCCCGTTGTGGATGGCCGGGTACTCGGCCCGAACGGCCGCCTCGGAGGGCGTCGATCTCGATGTGCAAGCGAAGGCGCTCGTCCTCGAGGATTCGTCGGGACGCCGGTCGCTGCTCATCACCACCGACATGCTCGGCTTCACCCGCGGACTCGCGCAACGCGTGGCCGCGCGCATCGCGAAAGACCACGGGATTCCTCGTGAGAGGCTGATGCTCAACTCGTCGCACACCCATTCCGGTCCGGTGATCGAACGGATGCTGGGTGCGGCGTACGACGCCACCGATGCGCAATGGGCCGATGTCGACCGCTACACCGAGGATCTCGAGAACCGCATCGTGAATGTCGCCGCCCGGGCGATGAAGTCGTTGCAGCCCGTGGACCTGTCGTTCGGACGTGGTACAGCCGGATTCGCGCGTAATCGCCGCGTCGCCTATCATCCGAACGGCCCCGTGGATCACGGCGTGCCCGTGCTGGCGATCCGCGACGCGCGCGGCAAACTACTGGCCGCCGTGTTCGGCTATGCCTGCCACAATACGACGCTGGGCGGCGAATTCCGCAAGTTCCACGGCGACTACGCGGGCGTCGCGCAGGCGCGGCTCGAACAGACGCACCGGGGCGCGACCGCTTTCTTCATCACCGGATGCGGCGCCGACTCGAATCCGAATCCGCGCGGCACGCTCGATCACGTGAACCGGTACGGCGCCGAACTCGCCGCCGCGGTGGACAAGGTCCTCGCCGGCGCCACGCGGCCCGTTCGCGGACCTCTGCGCGCGGCGTTCGAGGAGGTGGCGCTCGTGTTCGATACTCCGCCCACCAAGGCCGAGTTCGAAGCCAGACTCCAGGACAAGAACAAGTATGTCGCCCGGCACGCGCGCAACCAACTCGACCGCATCGCGCGGGAAGGCCGGCTGCCGACCGAGTATCCCTATCCCGTTCAAGTATGGCGATTCGGTGGCGATTTGACCATCGTGGCGCTCGGCGGCGAGGTCGTGGTGGATTACGCCCTACGGCTCGGCGCCGAACTCGGCGCGGACAATCTGTGGGTCGCCGGGTATAGCAACGACGTTCCCGGGTACATTCCGTCCGAACGGATACTTCAGGAGGGCGGCTACGAAGGAGCGGGCGCCATGATCTACTACGGGCCGCCAGGTCCGTTCGCGCCGGGAGTGGAAATGTCGATCGTCAAGAAGGTCCACGAACTGGTGAGGTTGACGGGGAGATAGATCGGCTCGCGGCCGTTCGACGCAGCCGCTATCCGAGCTTGTACGGCGGGCGATAGTCGTACTTCAGATACTGGTTCGCCGCCGCGTTGTTGGTGAACTGCTCCGCTCGTGCGTCCCATTCGAGGTACGACTTCGTCTTCAGCGCGATGTTGCCGAGGATGGTCGCCGAGGTGGAGATGTGCCCGGTCAGCACGTCGCAGTTGCACTTCTCGCGCGACTTCACGCAGTCCAGAAAGTTGCGCGTGTGGAACTCGGTTCCCGCGTTGCCCTTGACCACCTTGGGTTGAATCTGGGCGCTCCGCCCCGATCGCTCGAGTTCGCGTTGCGCATCGCGCCCGATCGGCGTCCGCACCGGGCGCGCGTGATCGGAGATCTTCTCCGGAACCACCTCCCAACGATTGCCGTGCAGGTACATCGTGCCTTTGGTTCCGCGCAACTCCATCTCGGAATTCTGCACGTTGCCGGCCGCTGCGTTCGCGTTGACCTGCGTGAAGCGGAACATCGTTCCGCCCTCGAACCGCCACAGCACTTCCAGCGTGTCGGGGATCTCGCGATCGTCTTCCATGGCCCACTTTCCTCCCATCGCCGTCACGGCTTCGGGAGCCCCCTTGTCCAACGCCCAGCGCATCATGTCCATGTAGTGGACGCCCATGTTGGTCAACTGCCCGCCCGAGTAGTGGAAGAACCAGCGGAAGTTGTAGTACATGCGATTGGAGTTGTAGGGGACCTTCGGGGCAGGGCCGAGCCAGCGGTCCCACTCCTCCTCGTTCGGCGCCGGCCCAGGCGCGGGCTTGCCGATGCCGAGCGGCCACTCGTTGACGATGTGGTAGGCGCACGCCATGGTCACGTGGCCGAGTTCCCCCGACTTCACGTAGTCCACCGCTTCCTTCAGGAACTTCGCCGAGCGGCGGTGGATCCCGGTCTGCGACACGCGGCGGTAGCGCTCGGCCGCCTCCACCATTTTCCGGCCTTCCCAGACCGTCAGCGATAACGGCTTCTCGCAATAGACGTCTTTGCCCGCCTTGCACGCGTCGACGAACATCAGCGCGTGCCAATGATCGGGAGTCGCGATGGCGACCGCGTCGATGTCCTTGGAATCGAGGATCCGGCGGTAGTCCTTGAAGCGGGGCGGATTGCCGCGCGAGTTCTTGTGCGCCAGATCCAGGTACTCGTCCTTCAGATCGCAGATGGCGGCGGTTTGCGCGTCGCCGTGTTCGAGGAAGGCGTCGTGGACCTGGTCGCCGCGATTGCCGAGCCCGATGTAGCCCATGCGGACGCGGTCGTTGGCTCCGAGAATCCGGGAGTAGCTGGTGGCGGTGGTTGCCGCGGCGGCGTACGAAAAATTGCGGCGAGTCATCATAGAGAAACGCTCCGGAGCGTAGAATGGCTATTCGCCATGAGCACGCGGCCCTTGGCTCTTTTCATTATGACGCTCGCGGCGGCGGAAGCCGCGCCCCGGATCCTGGTGCACGGTCATCGGGGCGCGCGCGCCGTCCGGCCGGAGAACACGATGGCCGCGTTCGAATACGCGATCGAGTCGGGCGTGGACGTGCTGGAACTGGATCTGGCGGTGACGGCGGACAACGTGCTGGTCGCCTCGCACGATCCGGTGCTGCCCGAGGAGATCTGCGTGGGACCCGCCGGAACGCGTACCATCCGCGAGATGACGCTCGAAAGGCTGCGCCAGTTCGATTGTGGCTCCAAGCCGAACCCGAAGTTTCCGCGCCAGAAAGCGGTTCCCGGAGCGCGGGTCCCCACGCTGGATGAGGTGCTGGCGCTGGCGCCCCGCGGCGTGTTCGAGTTCAATATCGAAACCAAGATCTTCCGGGACCGCCCGGCGCTGACACCGCCGCCCGCGGAGTTCGCGCGCCTGCTGGTGGAGGCGATTCGCCGCCATGGTCTCGAGAAGCGGGTGATGATCCAGTCGTTCGACTTTCGGACGTTGCAGGAAGCGGCCCGGATCGCGCCGGAGATCCGGCGGTCGGCCCTCTACGCCGGGGCGCCGCGCGACCTGACGGCGCTGGCGCGCGAGGCGGGCGCCACCATCCTGTCGCCTCATCATTCGCTAGTCAACAAGCGCGTGGCCGAACGGGCGCGAGCCGCCGGGCTCCACCTGGTTCCCTGGACGGCGAACACTCCCGCCGAGTGGGACCGGCTGATCGAGGCGCGCGTGGACGCGATCATCACCGACGATCCGGCGGCGTTGATCGGCTATCTGAAGGCTCGTGGCCGGCGCTGACGGGGCTCGCCGCCCGAGGGCGTGAAAATTTCCTCGAAGTCCGTGCGCGTTTTCGACGAGCTTTCTCGCTCTTCATATAGAGAGCGTCAAGGGGACGCGATGGGCGTTGTCCGGTCTAGGAGGCCGGACATCGCCCCGCCGGCGCTTTACTGGGCGGGAATCGTGAAGTTGGTGACGCCGCCGCCGCCCGCGTTGGACCACGGTCCCCAGCCGGCGTCCGATCCGGCCGCGCACTGCGCCCCCGCCGGACACGCACGCACGATGCCGCTGTAGACGGTGGCCGCGCCGGCCGTGCCCGGCAGCGGGACCTGCACCAATAGCCCCGGTGTCACGCCCGTCACCGTTGGCGTCGATACGCCGCTCACCGCGACGAAGTACTGGTAGGAAGTCGCGCCGGAAACCGGCGACCAGCCCAGTTGCACGTTGCCCGCCGCGACCGTGCTGTTGTGCGTTGGCGAGACCATCGTCGGCGCGGATGCGGACGCTCCCCGCACGTTGAATCCCGTGGACGGGCCCTGCGCGGCGCTGCCGAAAGGATTCGCGATCACCACCGCGTCGTATCGAACGCCGTCGCCGCGCAACAGCGCTCCATAAAAATTCTGCGTCGTCAGCACGTCGAGCGCGGCCGCCTGACGCGAGAGATCCTGAACGTAGAGGCGGTACACGGTGGAGCCGGTGTCGCCCGGAACGCGATTCCAGGTGAACAGCATCGACGGTCCAGTCACGGTTTGGCCGTTCACCGGCGAACCGAGAACGGGCACGGACGGATTGGGCCCGGGGACATTCACGTTCGCCGCCGTGCTCGCGCCGCCACAGCCGTTGCCCGTGCAGCCGAATACGAACACCGATGCCGCACCCGCGGGAACCGGGAGCGTCACCGGCTGGGCCGTGGTGGTCACGGCGGCTACGGTAAGAGCGCCGCCACCCGGTCCGGCGGGCGCGGGCTGCACCACCTGGACTCGATAGAAGTCGGCGTCCGGAACTTCGGTGAAGGACACGGTGAGATTGTTGCCGCCGCTGATCGTGGGCGCGGGCGTGATGCGGGGAAGCGTGGCGTTCTGCCCTGTCACGATGGTCGCGATCGCGGCGGAGAAGGTCACCGCGGAGGAGTACGGTCCGCACGCCGCCGAACATCCCCGTGCGCGCAGCCGGTAGTTGGTGGACGTGCGCAGCGAATAGGTGGTGCTGAGCGCCGTCGTCGAGATCTGTAGTTCGGTCAACCCGGCTGCGACATCCTCGAGCAGGACTTCGTAGCGCTCGGCGCCGGGTACCGCGGTCCACGAGAAGCTCTGCGTCGAGGTGGTGAACCGCACGCCCGCCGCCGGCTGCTCGATGGTGGGGCCGCGCGCGGGCGCCGTCGCGTTGACTGTGAAACGGCTGGTGGCGAACGCGCCGCACGATGCGTCGGTCAGCGCCGCGCCACAGCCGCGCACGGCCGCGACATATTCGCCGTCGGCGAGCGTGACCAGCGTTGTGGTGGAGGCCGCGCCCGCCAGCGTTCCGCTGAACACCGGAGCGAGCGCGGACGAGCCGAAGATCCGAAGGTCGTACGCCGCGGCGCCCGCTGGCTGGGTCCACGAGATGGTGACGCCGGGAACCGGCACGATCTGATTCGGGGCCGGCGCGACGATCGACGGAGCGTCGATGCCGCCGGTCCCTACCGGAAGGCCGGATGCTTGGTTCACGGTGACGCCGATCCCGCCGATGGTCACCGCGCCTCTACGTTCCGGTCCTGAGTTGGCCGCCGCGTTCATCGAAATATTCGCCGGGCCCGTCCCCGAAACGGCGCTGGTGAACGAGATCCACGAGGAGTTGGTGGTGGCGGTCCACGGACAAGCCGAGTCGCCGGCGAACGCCGTTGTCAACGCGCCACCCGCCGCGGCCACGCCGAGCTGCCGGGGCGATACGGCGGCCGACGTGCATGGACTGACCCTCGTCAGGAACGCATCGCTGGGACCTGAGCGCGAAAACAGGGATTCCACCTGCGGAAAATTGCCCGAATCGGTCTGGCCCGCCACGAACGCGACGCCGGAGCCGTCCAGCGCCAAACCGTAGACGGAGTCGGATGCTTCTCCACCCACGTAGAGCGAGTAGGCGAGCGACGATCCCGATTCGTTCAGCCTTGCCAGGAAACCGTCGGACGCGCCGCCGCCATAGAGGTTCGCCGACTGGGGGGCGAAGGCGGAGGACTGAGTCGTGCCGGCGACGAAGAGTTCGCGGTTGGCGGCGTACAGGACCTTCGCCGGAAAGTCGCCGCTGGCGCCGCCGAGGTAGGTAGACGTGATCAGACTCACCGTGCTGAGCTTCGCCGCGAAGCCGTCCGCGTTGCCCGCCAAAGCCGCCTGATATGGCTGCTTAGTGGGGAAATCGGTGGACGACGTGGAGCCGGTGATCGCCATCTCGCCGCCATCGCCGAACTGCGCGACATCGGTGGCGTAGTCGTCTCCGCTTCCGCCGATATAGGTTCCATAGGCTTGGGTCAGATTCCCGGTGGAGTGAGGATTGAACTTCACCAGAAACGCGTCGGTCCCGCCTTTGACCGTCGTCTGGTAGCCGCCGGTGGTGGTGATGCCGGATGTCGCCCGGCCCACGAGATAGGCGGCGCCGTTGCGGTCCACCGTGAAGCCGATCCCTGAAAAGGCGGCTTCTGGAAACACCAGGCGCGTCGCGTATCCGATCTGTGTGCCGCCCGCCAGGAACTTCGCCACGAACCCGGCCGGCGCGCCGTTACGTTGGAACGGGTTCACGGCGGGCATGTCGACCGAATGCGTGATTCCGGCGATGTAAGCGTTCGACGCGGCGTCCAGACTAACCCCCGATGGGAAGTCTTCGCTCTGCCCGCCGAGCATCGTCGCAAAGACGATGGCGCCTCCCGACGGAGCGATCTTAGCGAGGAACCCGTCGTTCGCGCCGGCGATCGATGGCTGCGACGCGTTCACCGTGGGGAACGAGCCGCTGGCGTAGCCCGTCACGTAGGCCGCCCCGGCGGAGTCCACCGCGATGCCCGTGGCGACCGATTCCGAACCGAGAAACGTCGACCACTCGATCGCCCCGGCCGGATCGAACTTCATCGCGAAGGCCGTCACCGAACCGGCGAGCGCGCTCTGGACCTGGGCCCGCACCGGGAAGTTGGTGGATCGCGTGAAGCCGGCCAGGTAGGCGGCGCCGGCCGAATCGACCGCCACACTCGACGCGGCGTCGGCTCCGCTGCCGCCGATTACGCTCGACCAGACGACCACCGGATCGATGACGATCTCCGCCGTCCGGTCGTACCGCGCGAGTTGGAACGCCGCCGATCCGTCCTCGATCCGGTAGCTGGAAGCGATCTCGCGGCGTCCACCCTCCGATTCCTGATAGGCGCGCGGCTTCAACTGGCGCAGCGGACCGAGTGCGGTATCGGCGGCTAACTCGCCACCGGCTCCCAGCCGCAACGGGCGATCCCACGCAACGCGGATACGGTCCGGATCGGCGCCCGGAGCGACGACAAAATCGTACTCGAGACTGCCGTTCTCTCCGTGGAACACCAAGTCGATGCCGGGATAGACGCCCTTCATTCTGATCCGCGAGAAGCGGGGCACGTGGCGCCAGGTCTTTGGGTCGGGGCCGGGGTAATAGTGGCTGACCCCCGGCAGCGGATCCAGTCCCACAACTTCCGCGCGCGACGATCCTGGCAGCGTCATCCGTGTGGATGTCTCCTCGTAGCGCGGTTTACGAGGCCCGTCGCCCGCCCGTCGCGGTGGATCGATGGAGCGGGACATCACGAACGATACGCCTGTTTCCGAGGCGAACATGGTCACTCCGCCCGAGCGGCTGACGAATCGCACTCCGGCATCCGTCTGGCCCAGGTTGGGCTCGAACCAGACCGGGAAGGGTCGATTGACCGTGGGCGCGGCGGAACAACAAGCCGCCGCCAACAATAGGCAGGCCGGGCGCATCTTCGCGATTCTAGCAGGTGGCAACTTCTGTCTAACCCGCCCCGGCAAGCGATGTTCCGTCCCCGCCATGCTCGATGGATTGGAACAGCCCCGCCGCGTTCCACTGCCGGAACCACTCGAAGGCGGCCGCGGGATCTCGTACCGCGCCGAGTGACCCGGCTAGCGAGCGCCCCGTCGCGATGGAGGATAGAACACGCCAGGCGCGTTGCTCCAGCACGATCCACGTCACCGCGTAGTCCCTCCGGTACACCGCGAGCCACGTATTTCGACGGCGCCGGGGCGGACGCGCGGAGCCGCCCTGCCGGATCGCCGCGACGTACTCGTGCGCGGGCCACTGAAGTTCGAGCAATCGGAACGCGGCAATGGGACGGATCACCGCGCCGGACCACGCTTCGGCCGGAACGGCGGCAATCCGTTCCGGCGCGACAGACGGCGTCTCACGTTCGTCGAACACCCGCGCGATCGCCCATTCCAGCCGTGCGAGGTCGCGCGTATAGCCGGGCGTGGGCAGGCCGTCGAGCAGTTCGAGAAAATGCGGCAGTTCCTCTCCGAGTTCGTTCAGCGTGTAGTCGCGCGAGGGGTGCTCGCGAACGTAGATCGATGCCAACTCGCCGAACAGACTGTCGCCGAGCAGATCCGCCAGCGCGGGAAAGTCGGCGCGCAGGGCCTCGGTCAGCCGGGCGTCGTACATGCCGCTGTAGACGTCGACTCGCTCGGCCGGTGTCATGCTTGGCGACGGGCGAATCAAGCGCTCGACTGTCTCCGGATCCCGCTCCTCCGGGGTGACGATCGCGGCCTGCATCCACCGCTGGATCGCCGCGAGGTCAGGCCGCCGCATGGACGGGCGTCTCGCGGTACTGGCGCGCTTTCAGCGCCTCGGCGTGAACGGTGTCGAACGAGGGGATGTCTTCGTCCCACTCGAGTAGCGTCGAGACGCCGCCGGCGCGCTGGATGAAGCGGCGGTAGAGTTCCCACACGGCGTCGATCACGTGATCGCTGTGCGTGTCGAGGATGTGCGTCCCTTTGTTCGTATGTCCCGCCAGATGGATCTGCACCACGCGATCGGCGGGAATGCGGTCGACATAGGCGGCCGGATCGAAGCCGTGGTTGTAGGAACTGACGTAGACGTTGTT
>SXGS01640689.1_pt1 | contig 11025 bp, 11 predicted proteins | sample 3174681 | NCBI WGS metagenome assembly SXGS01 (sample SAMN11356861, study PRJNA531348) | freshwater metagenome | isolation source: freshwater sample F1-80 | place: China: Fuxian Lake, Yuxi | collected 2017-12-25 | reverse complement strand
GGCGTGGCCACCGCGACCGCCTCGGCCCTCGTGGGGCTTGGCTGCCGCGTGTACATGGGGCGCACCGACATGCAGCGCCAGCGCCTCAACGTGATCCGCATGCGCATGCTGGGCGCCGAGGTGCACCCGGTCGATTCCGGCAGTGGCACGCTGAAGGACGCCACCAGCGAGGCGATCCGCGACTGGGTGACCAACGTGGACACCACGCACTACATCATCGGTTCCGCGGCGGGGGCGCACCCCTATCCGATGCTGGTGCGTGATTTTCAGTCGGTCATCGGGCGTGAAGCCCGAGAGCAGGCACTGGCGCAGGTGGGGCGGCTGCCCGACCTGGTGGTGGCCTGTGTTGGGGGGGGGAGCAACGCGATCGGGATCTTCCATCCGTTTGTGGAAGATCCGGGGGTAGCGCTTCTGGGAGTGGAGGCGGGTGGCCACGGACTGGCGCCGGGCCGGCACGCTGCGACGCTCGTAGCCGGCTCGCTCGGAGTGTTGCACGGCGCGCGCAGTTACCTGCTGCAGGACGAGCGCGGCCAGATCCTGGATACGCACTCGGTCAGTGCAGGGTTGGATTACCCCGGAGTCGGACCGGAGCACTCGTACCTCAAGGATTCCGGCCGGGCGCAGTATGTCGCGTGCACCGATGTGGAGGCGCTCGAAGGCTTCCAATTGCTCTGCCGGACGGAGGGCATCATTCCGGCGCTGGAGTCGGCCCATGCGATCCATGCAGCGGTGCGGGAGGCGCGGGAACGGCCGGCGGAGCAGATGATCGTGGTCAATCTCTCGGGACGGGGGGACAAGGACGTGCAGCAGGTGCAGAAAATCCTGGGGGGCGCCCGATGAGCCGGATCACAGCACGGCTTACCGAACTGAAGGCGCGGGGCGAGACCGGGCTGGTCGTCTACATCATGGCGGGAGACCCCGATCTGGAGACGACGCGCGCGCTGATCCTCGCGCTCGATCGGGCGGGAGCGGCGGTAATTGAATTGGGGGTGCCGTTTACCGATCCTCTTGCCGACGGCCCAACCATCCAGGCGGCGAATGAGCGCGCGCTCGCCGCGGGCGCCACCCTTACGGGTATCCTCGAACTGGTGCGCGACGTCCGCCGTGAGACGCAAATCCCGATCTTGCTGATGACCTACTACAATCCGATCTTTCGGGCGGGTCAGGAGGCGGTGGCGCGGGCGGCGCGCACCGCCGGGATAGACGGCATGCTCATCACCGACCTTCCGCCCGAGGAGGCCGCCGAGTGGAAGGTCGTCGCTGCAGCGGCAGAACTGGATACAATCTTTTTGCTGGCGCCGACGAGCACAGCGGAGCGGATTGACCTGGCGGCGGGGCTGGCGAGCGGCTTCATCTACTGCGTCTCTCGAACCGGGGTGACGGGCGCCCGCGCCGAACTTCCCGACGACCTGAAAGCACTGGTGGAACGGATCCGGGCGCGGACGTCCCAACCCATCGCCGTCGGCTTCGGCGTCAGCCGGCCGGAGCATGTGCGCCAGATCGGTGAGTGGTGCGAGGCGGCGGTGGTGGGCAGCGCCGTGGTTGAGAGGATAGCCCGCAGGGGCAAAGAGTCGGTTGCAGAGGTCGCCTCCCTGGTGCTTTCCCTGCGCGGCGCGGCGTAATGGATCCTGCTGGAGGAGTCACACAGGCAGAGGACGTAGTACTCTACGTATCCCCTGGAAGGAGAGCCACGATGCGTTTGTTCGCCTGCGCCCTGCTGGGGCTTGTGCTGGCGGCCACGGTGGCGCCGCCGGCCGCCCTCTCTGCGCCGCCGTCTCGCAAGACCCGGCCGCGCCGTCCCCAACCGGCGCGGCCGGGGGCCAACAAGCCGCCGCGTGCCGTTCCGAACCCGAACAGGTTTGCACGCCCGGAGTTGCTGGTCGAGCCGGAGTGGCTCCAGTCACGCCTGAGCGATCCCACGATTCGCGTGGTGGACCTGCGAGATGCCGAGCAGTACATTGAGGGGCACCTGCCGCACGCAATCCATTTTGCCCCCGATTTCCTGCGCTATGGTGAGGATCGCGAGACCTACCTGCCGCCGATTGACCTGTTGCAGCGGCGCCTGCGGGCGATGGGTGTCTCCGACAACACGCATCTGATCGTCTATGACGATGCGGAGGGCCGCATGCCGAGCCGGTTCTGGCTCGTGCTGCTGAATCACGGCCACACGCGCGTGAGCCTGCTGAACGGGGGGTTGAAGCGCTGGCGGGCGGAGGGCCGGGACACCAATACCGAAGTGGTGCGTCTGGAACCCGGCACCGTGACGCTGCGGGGCCGCGGTCCCATCGTCTGCGCGCTCAAAGATGTGAAACCCGCCAAAGACGTGGTTCTCCTGGATGCCCGCGCGCCGGAAGAGTTCAAGCAGGGACACATCCCCGGAGCGGTGCAGGTGAATTGGAAGGACAACGTCCGGGAAGACGGCACCTTCAAGAGCCCGAAAGAGCTCCGCGACATGTATCAGAAAAAGGGTGTCACGAAGGATCGCGAGATCACCACGTACTGCAATAACGGGGCTCGTGCCGCACACGCCGCTTTCACGCTCACCCTGCTCGGCTATCCGCGCATCCGCGTCTACTACGGGTCCATGCTCGACTACGGCCAGAAGCGCGCGCCGGTCGAACAGTAGCCGCGAATTGTGCCAAGATACTACGGAAAGCCCCCGACCCGAGAACCCTGCATGAGTGCCCTGTTGACCCTGGAACCCCGCGTTGCGCCGGATGACACTGCCCTGGAGAAGAAACGGCTGTACCTGCTCGAGGTTCTGCGTCGGATGGAGAGCGTGGTAGTCGGCTTCTCCGGCGGCATTGACAGCACGCTGGTCGCCGCGGCGGCCCACGAGGCGCTCGGAGCGCGCGCGCTGATGGTCATTGCGCAGAGCGAGTCCTATCCGCGTGCCGAACTGGATCTGGCGCTCGACCTCGCCCGTGAGCGCGGCTGGTGCACGCGGGTCATCGAGACGTCTGAGTTGGAGAACCCCGAGTACCAGAAGAACGACGGCCGGCGGTGCTACTTCTGCAAGTCGGAACTATTCACACATCTGCATGCGCTTGCGGAGCGGGAGGGATATGCCGCCATCGCCTATGGTGCAAACGTGGATGACATGACGGACTGGCGCCCCGGACATCAGGCCGCGCGGGAGCGACAGGTGCGCAGCCCGCTCTACGAGGCTGGCTTCACCAAGGCCGAGATCCGCGAAGTGGCGCGCCGAATGCAGTTGCCCAATTGGAACAAGCCGGCGATGGCCTGCCTGTCCTCGCGCATCCCATACGGCACACCCGTCACGGCCGACACCCTGGCCCGGATTGAGGCGGCCGAAAACGTGCTGCGGGGGCTGGGCTTTCCCCAATTCCGGGTGCGTCATCACGACACAGTGGCGCGGATCGAGATCCCGCGTGATGTCTTCGAACGCCTGCTGGCGCCGGAAGTGCTGGACCAGGTGGTGCAGGGGGTGCGCAGTGCGGGCTACACGTTTGTCACTCTGGACCTGGAGGGCTTCCGGAGCGGAAGCATGAACCAGTTGATCCGGACGACGCACACCGGCTGATCCGGGCCCGGGAGCGAGGAGCGAGGGTGATCTACCTGGACCACGCCGCAACGACGCCCTGCCGCCCCGAAGCGGTCGAGGCGATGCGGCCGTACTTCGGCGACATCTTCGGGAACGCCTCCAGCGTGCATGGGTTCGGCCAGGCGGCGCGCAAGGCGCTGGACGCTGCCCGGGATCGGATGGCGGCTCTCCTCGGAGTCCGGGCAGAGGAAATTGTGTTCACCAGCGGCGGTACCGAGGCTGACAATCTCGTGCTGCTGGGCGTCTTTTTCCGGCAGAAGGGCCGCAAACAGCACCTGATCGTGGCGGCCACCGAACATCACGCCGTGCTGCATACGGCGCAGTGGCTGCAGGGGCACGGCGCTGCGGTGACCGTGCTGCCCGTGGATGGCGAGGGGCGGGTGGACCCGGATGACCTCCGGCGCGCCATCCGGGCGGAGACGTTTCTCGTGTCGCTGATGGCGGCGAACAACGAGATCGGCACTCTGGCGCCCATCGGGGAGTTCGGCGCGATCTGCCGGGAGGCGGGAGTACCGTTCCATACCGATGCCGTGCAGTGGGCCGGAGCGCTGCCGCTCCATCTGGCGGAACTACCGGTAGACTTCCTCGTGCTCACCGCCCACAAGTTCTTCGGACCCAAGGGTGTCGGAATGCTCGTCGCCCGGCGGGGGCGCCGCTTCCAGTCGCTGCTCCACGGCGGGGGCCAGGAACGGGGCCACCGGCCCGGCACTGAGAACGTGGCGGGGATCGTTGGGCTGGTGCGGGCGTTTGATCTGGCGGTTGCCGAAATGCCCGAGACCCGGCCGCGCGTGGAGCGGCTTCGCGATCGGTTGATAGACACGGTTCTGGAGCGCGTCCCAAACAGCTTTCTGAACGGCCCCCGGCGCGAGCGCCTGCCGAACAACGCGCATTTTTCCTTTCCGGGCGTCGAGAGCGATATGCTCGTGCTGAATATGGACCTGGAGGGGATCGCCTGCTCGTCCGGCTCGGCGTGCATGGCCGGCGCCATCGAGCCGTCACACGTGGTGCAGGCGCTGGGAGTGCCGGCCGAACGCGCCGCGAGTGCAGTCCGGATTTCTCTCGGGCATCGCACCACCGAGGCGGAAGTGGACGCCGCGGCGGCCGCGCTGGAGCGAGTGGTGCGCCGGCTCCGGGGCGGTTGAGTGGAGCCGAATCCTATGCTCTGGCTCGCCTGGGCGCTGTTCGGCGCCTTCCTCGTCTGGCTGCTCGGCAAGCGCTACTTACCTGAGGTGCGCAATATCCTGCCGTTGCCGAAGCCGGTCGAGGGACCACGTACAGCCTGGCTGCTCTGTGAAGAAGGACCTCCGCTGGACGCCAAGGTGCGCTGGTTTGCCTTGCGCACCGGAGGGCGGACGGTCATCGGGCGGAAACCCCGCACCGCCACTTCGGAATGCCTCTATGTCTATTTGACCGCCGAAGATATTCTGGAAGATCACGTACAGGTGACGTTCAACCCCACCTCCGGACGTTATGAGCTCGAAGCCCTCCCGAGGGCGGTCGTGCGGCACAACAACGGTCCTCTGGATCCCGGCGCCCGCAGTCAGCTATCGGATGGGGACTTACTCGAGTTTGGGAAGCTGTCACTCTTCAAGTTCACTCACGCCGGTCCGGAGAATCCCTGATGGTGCGCGCAGAAGTTGCCCTTGCAGCCAAGTCCCGGGTGGGAAGCCGCCACCTCACCGAGGGACTGGAAAACGAAGATTCGGTCTACTGCAGTAGCGACCATCCCGTCTTCGATGCCGTGCTCATGGTAGCCGACGGCATGGGAGGGCATGCGCGGCCCAAGGAGGCGTCCGAAACCGCGGTGCGCTCGGCCCGCCTCTACCTCTGGGATCCCGTACGGTTGGAAGAGGGCCGCGATGTGGACAGCGTGCTGCGCGGTGCGATGCAGACGGCGCACGCCGCTGTGCGCCGGCTGCGGGACGGCTCCGCCCGTGCCCCGGGCACCACGTTCAGCGTTGCCGTAGTGGCGGACGGCAGCGTGTTCATTGCGCATGTGGGGGACGGCTCCGTCTACCTGCATCGGGACGAGCAGGTACAGCCGATCGCCGGGGGAGAGCAACACCGGGCCGGCAACCGGCCCAGCCAGTTTCTCGGCCAGGACGGGGCGCTGGAACCGGAACTGCGGCAACTGATTCTGGAAAACGGGGACCGCATTCTCCTCTGCACCGACGGCCTCACCCGGTATTTTCGCGAGGCGGGCGACAACGCCCTGGCGGAGATCCTGGGCCGGCGCGGGATCGAAACCAAGGCAATCGCCGAGCAGTTGACCTCTCACAATCGCGCCGCCGAGTATGACGACGACACGAGTGTCGTGCTCGTGGAAATCGTCCGTTTGGAGGAAGTGGCGCGGAGCAATCCCGCCCGCGTGCGTGCGGCTCCCAACCGTACCCCTCTCCGCATCGGGGCCGGCGCGGCTCGTCCCGTTGCCCCCGCGACCTTCTCACGACCAGGAGCTCAAGCTCCCGTGCCGGCCACCGGTGCGCAGAAGGCGGCGGCGGCCACCCCGCGCTCCGTCTCACCGGCCGCCCGCGCCGCTCAGGAACGGACCGCTTCGTCCGGCCCGACACTGCCGGAAGGCGTCGCCGCTCATCCTGTGACCCCACTCGATCAGATCCTGCGGTGGGCCGCTCCCGTAGCGGGGGGCATCGCCCTGGTACTGGTCGGTTTCTGGCTGGGATGGGTGATGGCGCCGCGCTCCGCTGCCGCTCCGGCCGCGTCGCAGGGTGCTGCGCCGGCGCCTGTCGCGGACCCTGCTCCTGCCTCACCGGCAGCTCTGCAGCAACTCCCGAACGGCAGTCTCATCCTGGTGGATCCGCTCAATCGGCAAGCATACAGCCTGCTCGCTCGCGGAAAGCCGCCGATCGCGAAGGCTCTGGAACTCCAGTTGCTGCAGGTGGGGAAGGATGGCCGGATGGAGGACACAGGGAAGCGCTTCCGCCTGAATGCGGAGACGGGTGTGCTTTCGGGCCCCACCGCACAGAAATACCCTGTGGATCTCGTCACTGTGCCGGGCGCCATCCGCATTGTCGCCGGAGGGACGCTGGTGGTGCCGGGGCCGCAGGGAGCGCGCGTCTGGGTGGACGGGCGCGAGGTCGGCACGGCCCCTTGCAAACCGTTGGTGGCCGCCGGACGCAGAAGAGTACGCATTGACGGCCCCGGCGGTAGCGTGGAAGCAGAGGCGAACGTGCCCGCCGGCGGGAAGACCACCCTCGGATGGGAGATGCCATGACCCAGGCCCCGCCGCGGATCCCGCTGCGGACGCCACTGCCCACCGCCTCGACTTGCCTGGCGACGGCGCGAAATTGGGTGGGAGAGGGGTCCTATGCACGCGTCTACCGGGGCGTCTGGGGGCCAGGGGGAACAGAGTGCGCCCTCAAGGCGGCCAAGGGGGAGGTTTCCGGCGCAGGACAGCGGCTGGCCGCGGAGCGAGAACTCCTCACTGCCGTCGTCCATGCACGCCTGGTGCGACTGTATGACTACGGGGAGCACGCCGGAGCGCCGTTCCTGGTGCTGGAGTGGTTGGAAGGCGAAACCCTGGCGGACATCCTCGCGCGCGACCGGCGACTGCCGCTGCGGCGGGCGTTGGAGGTCCTGGAAGGGTGGCTCGAAGTCCTGGCAGCATTCGAGTCCGCCGGAAAACACCACGGCGACGTGCGGGCCGAGAACGGGATGGTGCTCCCCGCTCGGGGGCTGGTAGTGGTGGATCCCGGCGCCGCTTCCCCGGAAGGGGACGGCGCCCACAGTTGCGCCCGCGACATCCAGGCTCTCGGCGCGATCTTCCACCGAATGCTGACAGGTGAGAAGCCGGAGAGGGAGGGGCTCCTGCGACAGGGCGCCGGCTTCAGTGCGCCCGTGCTCGCCCTGTGGGAAGCGACCCGTGGTTTTGCCCCGCCGCCGGCGCGGCAACTCGCAGAGCAGGTCCGACGGGTGCGTGCCGCCCTCTGATGGATACGCCGGTGCGCCTCGGGCGGTTCGGAGAGGAGGAAGCGCGCCGTGAGCTGGAGGGCCGGGGCTACCGGATCGTGACCGGCAACTACGCGTGCCGGGGCGGCGAAGTGGACCTGGTTGCGTGGGACGCGGATACCCTGGTCTTCGTTGAGGTCAAGACCCGCTCCAGCCTGTCGCGAGGGCTCCCGCGGGAGGCGGTCACTCCCCGCAAGCAGCGCCGCCTGCTGGCGGCCGCACAGCACTATTGCCACCATCACACCTCCGGACAGGGCGACCCTGCGTTGTCCCCTCCGGTCCGTTTTGACGTAGTCGAGGTCGTGATGCGGCGGGGACGGCTGGCCGGTGTGGAAGTCATCCCGGACGCCTTCCGCGTGCAGGTCTGACAGCCGGGCATGGCATCGGCGGAATTGCGCGTGCGGGTGCAGCCGCGGGCATCACGCAATGAGGTGCTCGGCCGGCGAGACGGAGTGCTGCACCTCCGGCTCACGGCGCCACCCGTTGAGGGGGCCGCCAACGAAGCCTGCCGGGAGTTCCTCGCCGAGTGTCTGGGAGTGCGGCGGTCCCAAGTGGAACTGGTTTCCGGCCGGAAGTCCCGCGACAAGTGCTTTCGAGTGGACGGCCTCTCTGCGGGAGAGCTGGAAGAGCGCCTGCGAGACCTGGTTTAGGACGCAGGACGGCACACTGCGGACAGCGCACGCCGGACATCCCCTGCTGGGTGTTCCGCCTCCCCCCGGTCCTATCCGCGCGACTACCCCTTGTGGATGGCCCGGTGCCAGGCATCCAGTGTCGCCTCGTAGAAGGCTTCGGGGAGCGTGGGATGCGCGTGGACGGCGTGGAAAATCTCCTGCACCGTGGCTTCCATACTCATGCCGAGCGCGGCTTCGGAAATGAGGTTCGTGACATGTGCCCCTACCATATGTACACCGAGCAGCGCGCCGTATTGCGGCTCGGCGATCACCTTCACCATTCCATCCCGCTGGCCCGTCACAATCGCGCGTCCCAGGTTTCGGAACGGAAACTTGCCGATGCGAACTTCCCCGTAGCGTTCGCCGGCTTCCTCCTCGGTCAGGCCCACCCAGGCGACTTCCGGCGAGGTATAGACACAACTCGGGATGGTGCGGGGATCGAGACGGGCAGTTTGCCCCGCAATCGTCTCGGCCGCGACCTCACCCCCCCGGCTCGCCACATGTGCCAGTGCCGGTCCCGGAGTGACGTCTCCGACTGCGTAAACTCCCGGCACCCGCGTCTGCATGTGATCGTTGACGGTGATATAGCCACGCTCGGGCTGGATGCCGATGCTCTCCAGCCCCAGGTCTTCGGTGTTCGGGCGGCGGCCGGTGGCTACGAGCACCACATCGGCAGGCACGCTCTGCGGCGGGGTGCCGGCGCGAGAGTAGCGCACCGAAAGCACTCCCTCGTGCCGCTCGATCCCCTCCACCCGCACGCCTACCAGCAGGTCGTACCCCTTCTTCTGCAGCGACTTGCTCAGTTCCGACGACATCTCGCGGTCGGCAGCCGGCAGGATCCGTTCCACCATTTCCAGTACCGTGATCCTGGTACCCAGTTCGCCGAAGATATCACCCCACTCGAGACCCACCGGACCCGAACCGATGATCACCAGGCGCTGCGGGACGGCCGGCAGCGACAACAACTGGTCGCTGTTTACCACGCCCTCCAGGTCGCTGCCGGGAATGGGAGGGGCGCCGCAGCGCGATCCGGTTGCGATCACCACGTTCGACGCCACCAGCCGGCGGCCCCCATCCGCCCCTTCGATGTGTAGCTCGCTCGCCGTGCGGAACCGAGCTGTCCCCGCAATCACTTCGATCCCGTTTCGCTTGAGTAGCTGGGTGACGCCCCCACGGAGCTGGTCCACAATCCGATCCCGCCGGCGCACCATTGCGGGGTAATCGGGCTGCACCTCGCCCGCGGTGAACCCAAACTCGCGCCCGCGACGCGCCGTAGCCAGAGCCTCGGCGCTGGAGAGCATCGCTTTAGTGGGAATACAGCCGACATTCAGGCAAGTGCCTCCCAGACGGCCACGCTCGATCACCACGACCTTCAGACCAAGTTGGGCAGCGCGGATCGCGGCTACATAGCCCCCCGGCCCCCCGCCGATGACCGCAACATCGCAGTCGGCCCCATCGAGGCGACGTAGCTCCGGGCCGGGTTGTGCCTGCTCGCCCTCGTCAGTCCAATCCCGGATCTCGAGGCTGCCGAGCCCAAGGGGAGCCGGGCGGTCCAGCAGGATGGTGGCGCTGGTGGGTTCGAGTGGTTGAGTCACGAGGGGCTGCTCCAGGAAATCCCCGGCGTCCGCCGGCATTGTCCTACTAGGATACCGCTTCCCCCGTTGCGACGTCAGGGACTCCAGACAGGTTGATCACACAGGCGTACACCGTGTGGCCCGCCCATCGTTCGGACCTGACTGCCCGTGCATTCCGGTCGCCCGCACCGGCCCGCACAGTTCAGCGGTACGGATGCCCTGACGGCCGGGCGGGCAGGACTCTCCGGGTCACGGAGAGGGTCAGCCTGGTTCGCCAGGTGGTTCCCCGGACATCGCCGGAAACCGGGTTGCCTGCGCCAGGAGTTTTCACCAAATGACCAGACGGCCGGGCCATGCCGACCAGGTGGTTGCTTGAGAGTGACCATCTGGTCATGCCATGCTGGCCACCTGGTCAGCCCGTCATGACCATTGAGCGTCCATGCCTCGGCCAGGTGGTCAGAATCCTTCCGATTCCACAGTCCGTCGCGTGCCACATTAGCAGCGGCAACCCTGGAACTGACTGTGGTCATCTCTGCCTGGCCATATGGTCAAAAAAAGATGACCACATGGTCGGATGAGGTTGACCTCGATGGGTGCTCTCGGCCATAATCCGATTAGGTCGCACTGGCCATTCGGTCAACTCCTGGTAACCATCTGGCTATCGCTCGATGACCACCTCGACATGCTCTGATGACCAGGTGGTTTCCGCCGGCTGACCCTTCGGTCATTTTATTTTGTCCGGGGACGAAAAAAAATCAGTCTCGACGAAGGATGGTGGCAACGTGAACGCGAATCATGTGCTGCCAAGCCAAAGGAACAGTCCGGCGCACTGCCGGACGGCATCACGAGGGGTTCTCGTGCCGAGACATCTCGGCCGCGGACTGCTCCGAAAAAACCAAGACAGTAGGAGTACGCCATGGAATCGAAAGCCCGTCGAGGCCTCTTCGCCACCGGCCTGACCGTCGCGGTGAGTGTGGCCACACCCACGTTCGCCGCGGGGACAGCTCCTGACCTCCTCCGTCAGGCCAGGACCTCCGGATCCGGTCTCATCCGGGTCATCATCCAACCCAAGGGGCAGCCCAGCAAAGGACTCCTCAGTACCATTTCTTCTAAGGGAACCGCGCAGAATTAATCCTCCCGTCAGGCGGGGACCACTCCCGGGATGGTCACGAACCACTTCCCCAGTGCCGGGAGACGCTCGATCTGCGTTTCCAGGGCGGCCATCTCGGGTGCGAGGAGCCGCACGCCG
>SXGS01499422.1_pt1 | contig 11025 bp, 8 predicted proteins | sample 3174681 | NCBI WGS metagenome assembly SXGS01 (sample SAMN11356861, study PRJNA531348) | freshwater metagenome | isolation source: freshwater sample F1-80 | place: China: Fuxian Lake, Yuxi | collected 2017-12-25 | reverse complement strand
CTCGTGCTGCTCGACATGCAGATGCCCGAGATGGACGGCTACACCACGATCGCCGAACTGCGGCAACGCGGCATCACGACGCCGGTGCTCGCGATCACCGCCGACACCGGCCAGGCCGACATCGAGCGCGCGCTGGCGGGCGGCTGCAACGGCCACCTCGCCAAACCCATCGACCACGAACTGCTGCAGCGGTCGCTGGCGATGCACCTTCCCATCGCCGCTGAGTGATCGGCGCGCGCGCCGGCCGCAGTTGGGCCGCCGACGCGCGCCAGATCAATGCAGCCGGGCAGTCGCCGTGCCGGTAGAACCAAGGCCCGATGCCGGAGCCGACTGCGTCCCACCGACCGCGCTGCTATCGCTGCCTGCGCCCGGCCGCCATGTGCCACTGCGCCAGCATGCCGACCGTGCCGACGCGAACGCGCATCGTCGTGCTGCAGCACCCGCACGAACGCACGCACCCGTTCGGCACCGCGCGGCTCGTGCGCATGTGCTTGCCCAACGCCAGCGTGCACGTGCCGTACGCCGGCTACACCGGCACGCTCGAACAGCGCATCGAACTACCGCCGGACGCGATGGTGCTCTACCCGCATCCCGATGCGCCGCTGCTCGAAGAACTGCCGGCGAACGCGCGGCCGTCGACGCTGGTGGCGATCGACGGCACCTGGGCGCACGCGCGCCGGCTCTACCGCGAGAACGCCTGGCTGCATTCGTTGCCGCACGTTCGTCTCGCGCCGAAGACGCCGAGCCGCTACCGCATTCGCCAGGAGCCGCGTCCCGACTACGTGTCGACGCTGGAAGCGATCGTCGAGGCCTTGCGCGCGCTCGAACCCGAGACGCCGGGACTCGACGGCCTGCTGACCGCGTTCGACGGCATGATCGATCGCCAGATCGCGCACGCCGCCGTCGTGCAGCGCTTCGGCCGGCACAAGGCGACGCGGCAACGGCCGTCGCGCGCGCTGTCGCACCTGCTGTTCGATCCGCGGCTCGTGGTCACCTATTCGGAGTCGGCGCTGCCCGGCGGCGATCCGATGGCGGTGCGGCAGTTGGTGCAGTGGGTCGCGGCGCGCGTCGACGACGGCGCCTGCTTCGAAGCGATCGTGCGCCCCGAGGGTGCGCCGCCGACCGCGCACCACCTGCGCCACATGCACCTGCAACCCGAGGCCGTGGCCGCCGGCGAACCCCTCGCCGCGGCGGCGGCGCGCTTTCGCAGCTGGCTCGCACCCGGCGCTCCGGTGACGGCATGGACGCCGACCACGCTGGAATGGGGCGATGGCATGTTGCCCGCGGGCACCGAGCGCACTTCGTTGAAGACGAACTGGTGCAACCTGCGCAACCGCCGCGCCGGCTTCCTCGAAGACGTGCTGGCCGCGGAATCGCTGGCGTCGGTGCCCATGCCGTTGCTCGGTCGCGCCCGCGAACGACTCGGCAACGCGCTCGCCGTCGCGCGCTGGCTGCGCACGCAGGAAGCCCGCCCCGCTCGCGCGCCATCCTGACTCGCACCGATCAGCGCTTCGGCCGCAGCGCGTACATGTCCTGGAACAAGTTGAGCCCGCACGGCACGCAGCCGAGGAACTCGGTGCTCGCGGCCCATTGCTCGCGCGCAAACCGTTCGGTGAAGAACGCCTGCCCGTAGTCGTCGGCGACGCCTTCCGCCGATTCGCGGATCGCCGCCGGCAGCACGCGATGCACGAACGGTTCGTGCGCCAGCGCCCGCTGGATCACCCGCGCTTCCGCCGCGTCGATCTGCAGCGTTTGCTGGTGCTCGGGACTGCGCGCACACAACGCCGCGGCGAAGGCACCGTGCGACGACACCAGGATCAGCCCGTCCGGCCGGGTGACGCGCGCCAGCTCGCGCATCCACGCGAGGCATTGGTCGAGCCCCAGGTGGCTGAACACCGACAGGGCGTAGACGAGATCGATCGAGCCGTCGGCGAACGGCAGCGGCGGCAGCGTGCCGTTCGCGACGAACGTGCCGCGCAGGTTCTGCTGGCACCATGCGATCGTCGCCGCGCGCACGTCGGCGCCGTGCAGATGGGCCCCGGGCAACGCCGTCTGGAACCAGCGCAGTACCCGGCCGCAACCGCAACCGAAGTCGAGCACGCTGCGCACGCCGGCGAACGGCCGTTCGGTGTAGGTGCTGAACAACTCGGCCAGCATCGCCAGGTCCTCGGCGCCCGAACGCAGATGCGACCCCATCGCCAGCCCGCCGCAGACCGTGGCCCGCAGCGACTCCGGCGGCAGCGGCGGGTAGCAGCGCGCGACGTCGGGATACTCGAGCACGCCGTAGGTGCCGAGCCATTGGCAGAACGTCAACGAGTCGCGCGGAAACGCCTGCTGCAGATCCGGACGCGCGGCGTAGATCTCGCCCGCGAGGCGTTGCAGATCGGGATCGCGCGGGGCGAGCAGGCGAGCGATGTCCATCGTTCGGCAGCGTAGACCGCGCCGGAACGATGTCACGTCCCGGCGCGCTCCACTCGACGATCAGACGATCACTTCGTCTTGGCCGACTGGCCCGCGGCCTTCAGGCCGGCGAGCAGCTGCTCGGCATTCGTCTTGCTCGGGTCGTACGAGACCTTGATGTCGGCCTTACCAGCCTGGACATCGCAGCCCGACACGCCCGGCATCTTCTCGACAGCGCCACGCACGGTGGCGGCACAACCGTTTCAAGACGGTGCGGCGTCGAGAACGAACGCAACCTCGGTCACGTTCGCAGCAGCGACCGATCCGCCCGCGCAGGCGGCGAGGCCGAGGATCGAAGACAGAGCGACGACGAGGAGGGCCTTCACGGCTTCACCTTGGCGCCCTTCTCGCCAGCGGCCACCAGCGCCGCGACGATTGCGTCCGTCTTCACCTTCTTGCTGTCGAAGTTGACGGTGAAGTCCTTGTCGCCCGCCTTGATGGCGATCTCGCCGACTCCATCCATCTTCCCGAGGGCACCGCGCACGGCGGTGACACAGCTCCCTCAAACATCCTTGCCGAGTTCGAACACGGCCTTGGTATCGGTTGCCACCGCGGGCGCAGACGGCTGAGTGCCACCTGGGGTCGGCGTCTCCGTCTTCGCGGTGCAACCGACCAGGAACAGGGCGCAGGCGCCCGTCACAAGCAGTCGGATCATGGTTTGTCTCTCTTGGAATTGCGCGGAAACACTCCACGCGCGCCTGATCCTACGAACCAACGTGCGTTCGTTGCCACGCCGAGCCTGGGATTCATGGGCGCAACCGCAAAGTCAGGTCGGTTTCCCCCACTGTCACGATGCGTTCGCGGGTCACGCCAGCGCGTTCGATCGCAACGCGGTACTCGCCCGGCGGCAGCCATCCGGCCCAACGCTGCGCCGCCGGATCGTCGCGGCCGCGCACGCGCACGGTGCCCGCAAACACCAGGATGCAGGCCGCGAAGTCCTCGCGCCCGCTGGCTTCACACGCACGCAGATCGACGAACGCGCGGCGTTGCACGGTGAGCGGCACGACGGCACCTTCGGTCCCGACGACGACATCCAGCGCAGCTTGCGGCGCAAACGGCAGGAACGTGCGCACCCCGTCCGCTTCGCGGTCTTCGAAGCCGAGTGTGGCGGCGCCGAGCGGCACCGAGGTGTAGACGATCGGCTGTCCGCGCTTGCCGTTCGCGCCGAGCATGCACGGCCGTTCCATACCCGCGGCCCGCAACACCGGCATCAACTCGGGGGCCGGCGTGAAGCGGCGACCATGCACATCGCAAAGTTCCAGGCGCACGTTGGCTCCCGGAACCGCCATGTGCTCGATGCGGATCGGCGGGGTGCCGACGTCGATGCCGACGCGATGTTCCGGCAGCGCCGCGATGCCAGGCCCCGACGCGGCGATGCGCCAGTTGCCGGGCGGCAGTACGAAGCGGGTCGTCTCGCCGACCTTGCTTGCGTGCGCGGTGTACACGTCTGCCGCGTTGTCCAATCCGGCACCGTTCACGTCGATGCCCACTTCGTCGCGGCCAACAACCGCAGTGCCGCGCACCACCACCTCGATGTCGGTGCCGCCGACTTCGTAGTCGAAGTGCACGCGCGGAACGCCGGGCGGCACGACCAGGGTGTGGCGTGAATACCACGCGCTCGGGCCGAGCGCTGGCATCCACGTGCGCAATTCGTAGGTGCCAGCGGCGAGCATCGTGGTGAGGCCGGCTTTGCTGCACGCATTGGTGGAGAGCTGGGATTTGCCGCGCAACACCTCGATGTGGAAGTCATCCCGCGTGACACCACCCCTACGCAGCACGCCGGTGACGATGGCATGGTCGCTGGGCATGCGCAGCTCGACCTCGCGCACCTCGCCGACCGCGAGCGTGCAGACTTCGGCGCACGACGGAAGCTCGTGGCAACGAAGAGTCCAGGTGCCCGCCGCCAGACCCGCGAACACGAAGGCGCCGGCGGCATCTGCTTCGACGCGCTCGGTCTTTGGGGGGCGGGCTCGACGCGGCAGCAACGGAACTTCGATAGGTGGCTGTTCTCCAAGCAACACGGCCATGCCCGCGACCGGCAGGCCCGCGGCATCGAGCACGCGACCGCGCAGCGTTGCTCCCGCGGAACGGCGCGCGTCGGTGTCGACGTCGACGCTGAGGCCGGCGGCTCGGGAGTGTGCATCGCTCGCGCCAACCACGTCCGTCCGCGGACCAGCATTCCGCGCATCGACGGCCGGACTCGGCAGCGATGCGTCGCAAGGCCGCAGCGCCACGTCGCTGCCGATCCCGACGATGTAGCCGACCACCACCAGCGCCGCGAACAACGCCGCCGCCAAGACCAGGAACGGCAGCAGGCGTGGCGACGAGGGCGGAGGCATGGGGTCAGCTACGGGGTTGGGCGCGGAACGCTCCGCGAATGCGCACATGGGGACGTGCTGCTCATTTGCCCCCGCCGCCGGCCCCGCCGGCCAGCACTTCGACGATGCCCGATGGCTCCACCGTGAACGTCGTCACGCCCGGCTCCGGCGATTGCGTAGTGACCACTTCGCTACCACGCCGAACGACCACTGGCCCCGCGGTGCGCAGCCGCAGCGTTCGCGCCGCGCTCCCGCGGTTTTGCAACTGCGCTTGCACGAACTTGCCGTCGCGCCACACCATCGACCCCACCTCGATGTTGCCGCGCGCGCGCAGGCCGTCGACGCTGCCTTGCGCCCACGCCTTCGGCAACGCCGGCAGCAGATGCAGCGTGTAGTCTTCGCCCGGTCGCTCGCGATGGCTCTGCAGCAGCATCTCGGCGATCGCCGCTGCGCCGCCGAGGTTGCCATCGATCTGGAACGGCGGATGCGCGCAAAACAGGTTCGCGTAGCTGCCGCCGTGCCCGCCGTCGAAGCCCGGCACGCCCACCGGCTTCAGCAGCTTCGTCAGCACCGCGAGCGCACGATCGCCATCGCCGAGGCGCGCCCACAGGTTTGCCTTGAACGCGAGCGACCAACCGGTGCCGTCGTCGCCGCGCCGCTCCAACGTCACGCGCGCCGCGCGGGCGAGCTCCGGCGTGCCGAACGGGGTGATCTGGTCGCTCGGATAGAGCCCATAGAGATGCGACACGTGGCGATGGTGCGGCTCCGGTTCGTCGTAATCGATGAGCCACTCCTGCACCTGCCCGTGCTTGCCGATGCGATGCGGCGCCAGCTTCGCCGCCGTCGCGGTGAGGTCCTTGGCGAGTTCGTCGTCGACACCGAGCACACCGGCCGCCTCGGCGACGTTGGTGAACAGCTCGCGCAGGATCTGCTGGTCGATGGTCGGCCCCATGCACACGCTGGCGACATCGCCGTTCGCCATCCGGAACGCGTTCTCCGGCGAATTCGACACCGGCGTGACGAGCGTGCCGTCGCCGGCGTCGATCAGGATGTGGCGGTAGAAGCGCGCCGACTCGCGCAGCGTCGGGTAGACGCGCTGCAGGAGCGCGCGATCCTGCGTGAACGCCCAATGCTCGAACAGATGCCGGCACAGCCATGCACTGCTCGTGTGCGCCGAGCCCCAGCTCGCGTGTTCGCCCGGCGCCGTGAAGCCCCACACGTTGGTGATCGTGTGGGCGACCCAACCCGGCGCGTCGTAGTACGCCTTCGCCGTCTTGCTGCCGGGCGCGACCAGCGATTCGACGAGACCAACCAGCGCGAGGTTGTTGTCGAACTGGCCGAACGGCAGCGCCGGCCAGTAGTTCATCTGCACGTTGACGTTGAGGTGGTAGTCGCCGTTCCACGGCGTCTGGTACTCCGGCGCCCACAGGCCCTGCAGGTTGAGAGGCAGCCCGTGACCACCACCGCCATGTTGCAGCAGCCACGCGCCGTAGTGGAAGTACAAGGCGAAGAGGTCATGGTCGGCAGTGCCTTTGGCGAGCGCGACGATGCGATCGAGGGTCGGCAGCGCGCGCCGATCGTGACCGCCGAGCTCGAGGCGCGGCGCGGACAGCTGCAGGGTGCTTACGCCAGGATGATTCGGCAGCGGTTCGACGATCCTGACGGCGGCCGACTTTCGCTCAGGCTTCTGGCCGAGCCCGGCGAAGTCCGTGCCCATGCCAACCCGCAAGGTGAGCCCGCGCTGGCCATCGACGCGGAGGCCAGAGCCTTCGGCGCGCGCGGCTTCACCAAAGCCTCGCACTCGCGTCGCAAACCGAACGCCATCGCCGAGCTGTCCCTGCATCCGCAGTTCCTTGCCGGTGCTGGATTGGCCTGGCGTGCTGGGAACCTCGGCGTCGACGACGCCCGCCTGCGCGTTCTCGCGGCGCCGCAGATGCACGAGCCAATCACGCGGCTGATCACAGGCGAACTCCAGCACGAGCTCGCCGCGGTCGAGATGCAGCGTGCGCCGATGGTTGCCGCCCGCAGCATCGACGAACGCGACGATTTGCCGCGTCGGGGCGAGACGCAAGGAACGCCGATACTCGCGGACCTCGCCATGCAGCGGCTTGCCGTCCGGCCCGAGGATCGTGATCTCGAGATCACCCATCGTCTGGTAGCACCCGAACGGCACGTCCTTGCCGTTGCCGCCACCGCTGCCCGCACCCTGGCAGGTGAACGTCGCGTTGACGAGCTGCTCCGCGGCGACGTTCTTGCCCTGCCGCAACAGCTCGACGATTTCCGGCAGCTTGCGGTGCGCGAGGGCGCGATCGGCGTCCGCAGGCTTGCCCGACCACATCGAGATCTCGTTGAGCACGATGCGGTCCTTGCCGACGCCACCAAACCACGTGGCGCCGACGCGGCCGTCGCCGAGCGGATACGCCTCGGTGAACACGCGCGCCGGCCGCCGACTCCACAACACGTGGTCGCCTTCTGGAGCCGCAGCTTCGCCGGCGAACGTCGTCGCCGCCGGCAGGTCGCGCGCTGGCGCATCCTGGCTCGCATGGAAGCACGGCAGCAGCAGGTTCGCGTGGTCGCTGCCGTTGCCGTCGCCCCCGTCGCCGATCGCGAGTCGCACCTCACGCGCACCATCGACGGGCACCGCGACCCATAGCGGCTCGCCGCCGCCGTGTTGCATGGGACTGGTGAAGCGTTCTACCCCATCGACAAACGCCGTCAGCGTGATCGAACCGTTGCGTTGCCGTTCGTGCGCAACACCGACCCAAGCCGTGAACCAGCGCCTGCCGGCCGGCACATTCCACACCAACTCGGCCGGCGCGTGCGTGCCGATGCCGGAGTCGGCCTCGAGGTCGCCGATGCGCAAGCGGTCGCCGAGCACGCTGCGATCCTGCTGCGATTGCCGCCAACCGCACGATTGGCGCATGCAATCGCGCAGTTGCAGGGGCTCTTGGGCGGGAGCACCAGCAGCCGCTACCCCGCAAACGAAAGCACCCCACGCGAGAAGTCGTCGCAGCATCGCCCGCGATTGAAGCGTTCGCGCGTCGCAAAGACGAGATGGCGGCGACACGCCGCCTGGAGGCCATTGCCGATCCACGCTCGCGAGGTACGGTCCTCTCCTTCCGGAGGTCCTATGCACTCTGCCTCGTTCCACGCCGTCATTGCCGGTTTTGGTCTCGCTGCGTCGCTGCCCGCCCAATGGGCTACCTTCACCGACCAGACGCCGACGCGCCTCAATTGCGCTGCCGCACTCGGCGCCGCCGACACGCAGGAAAGGGACTACGCCTGGGCCGACTTCGACCAGGACGGCGACACTGACCTCGTCGTCGTACGCAAGTCACCGCATGCAACGACCGGGCACTTCCCGAATGTTCTCTTGATGAACGAGAACGGCGTGCTGACCGACCGCACGGCCACACTCGCGAGTGCGGCGTTGGTGATCGGCAGCCTTGGCATGCTCGACGCGACGAACGACCATGACGTCGTCGCGGTCGACGTCAACGCCGATGGCTGGATTGATCTCGTCACTGCGACGACGCTGACTTCAACGCAGCCGCAGTACATCCGCGTGCCGCGGGTCTACGTCAATCGCGGCAACCTTCTCGGCGTGTGGCAGGGCTTCCTCTACGACAACCCCCTGCGCATCGACGACACGCAGCCGGGCGCGTCGTGGAACGGCGAACACCGGTTCGCCACGGTGGCGGCCGGCGACGTCGATGGCGATGGCGACGTGGATCTCTACTTCGGCGACTACGAGCTCGGCGGTGTTCGGACTGTCGACGTCAACGATCGACTGCTGCTCAACAACGGAGCCGGCTTCTTTACCGATTCGACCGCCGCGCGGATGACCGCGCCGATGGTCGAGTCGAAGTGGACGATGCAAGCCGCGATGGCCGACATGAACCTCGACGGCCGCATCGACATCGTGAAGGCCGACGGACCAATCCCCACCGAACTATCGATCGCCTACAACACGCCCGCGAATCCCGGCTTTTTCGCCGGCTACCAGATCGCCAGCACATCGCCCATCTACGGCTTCTCCGTCGGCGACCTCAACAACGACAACCTGCCGGACCTGGTCTGCTCCGACGACGGGCAGGATCGCTACCTGCTGCACACCGGCGTTGTCGGAGGCCAGGCGACGTTCACCTCGAATGCGTTCACCTACTCGAGCGGTGCCTTCGACGACGGTTTTGCGGGCAACAACCGAATCGCCGATCTGAACAACGACGGCTGGAACGACGTCGTGATCGCCGACGTCGATCCCGACGTCTCCGGCTGCTCGCGGCGCACGCACATCTACCGCAATCTCGGCAACGCCCCGAACGTGACGCTGCAGGAAGAGCTGATCGGCAGCTCCGTGTGTGGCATCCCGACCACCATGCTCGCGGGCACCTTCGACGTCGCGGTGTTCGACATCAATGGCGACGGCTGGAAGGACATGGTGATCGGTCGCTGCACCGGCACGTGGGTGTGGATCAATCAACCGCCACTCGGCATCCAATTCGCCGTCGTCGGCGGCATGCCTGCTACGCATCCACCCGGTGCGCCCCTCACGCTCGACGTGGTCGCCACCGGAACCGGCGGTGTGGTGCCCCAGGCTGGCACGGGGCGGATCTGGCATTCGACCAATGGGACCCCATTCCAGCCGATCGTGATGACCGATCTGGGCCCTGGGCTGTACCGCGGCACGGTTCCGGCCATGAATTGCGGCGAACTGATGCAACTCTGGTTCGCAGCGGATGGCCAGAGCGCGGTGACATACACGCATCCGGCGACCGCTCCCGCAATCACCCTGGAAGTTGCCGCCACGTTCGGGACGACGCCGGTCCTTGCCGACAACTGCGAGGGCGTTGTCAGTGGCTGGACGGTCGTCAACGACCCGACGTTGGCAGCCGGAGCGTGGCAAGTCGCTGTGCCCAACGGCACCTTTGTCAGCGGGGTTGCTGCCGCTCCCAATGAAGACGGCGAACCGGGCCCGACCACGACCAAGTGCCAGGTGACGCAGAACGGCCTCCCCGGCGGCACCGCCAGCAGCGCCGATGTGGACGGAGGGCCGACGGACCTGGTCAGTCCGCTGCTGAACTTCGCCGGCGGCGATGGCTACGTGAGCTACCGACGCTGGTTCTTCAGCACCAGCACGGGCGACGTGCTGCTCGTGCAGATTGCGAACGACGGCATCAACTGGGTCACGGTCGAATCAGTGCCAGCGAGCGGCAACAACCAGTGGATCTCGCATCGCTTCCGCGTTGGCCAGTTCGTGACGCCCACCGCAACCGTGCAAGTGCGCTTCCGCGCCAACGACGTGGCTCCCGCATCGACCGTCGAAGCCGGCGTCGATGCATTCCTGGCCGAAGCGTTCACGTGCGCGCCGTGCCACCTGATGGTGCCGCTGCCCACGAACGGCAACGCGTTCCTGTCGGTGTGCGGCGCCGACATGACGACTCCCGGAGCGCTGTCGACGCTGCGCATCGTCAGCATGCCGCCGAACGCGTCGGGCCTGCTGCTGTTCGATCTGCCGTTGCTGCCAACGCCGTGGCTCGGCGGCACCCTGCTGTCGTCGGCGCCGGTGGTCGTGGGCCCGTTGTTCGCGGATGCGACCGGCGCGTTCAGTACACCGGTGCCGCTCGGTGGGCTGTTGCCGCCCGGATGGGCCCTGCACACGCAGGCGGTCTACCTGTCGCCACCGCTGCCGTCGGGGGTCGGCCAGACGAACGCCGTGCACGTGCAGTGGTGAACGGCGGCGCGGTCACTTGCGCGTTGGGTTGAGTCGCTCGCGCACGAGATGCAGCAGTTTCTCGTGTTCGGGATCGTTGCCGAGTTCGCGCTGCATGGTCTCGAGTTCGCTGCGCTCGCGCAGCGTGTCGCCGGCATTGCCGGCGACGACGGCGATGGACCAACGCGTCGATCGTGGCGAGTCGCTGCTCGATCGCGGCGTGGCACGCAACCAGCGCCGCTTCCTCGCTACGCCAACCCGCTGCGGCCTCGGGCGACGACGCCACCACTGCCGGAACGTCGCGATCTAGAACCGCATCCGCCGCCGGCATCGGCACCACGTCCGAACGCTCGGCGAACTGCCAGGCCGCAACCACGGCGACAAATCCGCCGCCGAGCACTGCTGCCAGGAACGACGTGAGGGCACTGCGCATGCCGGAACCGTAGCCAGAAGGCGCAGCGCTCGCCCAACGCGACGATCAGTTGCCCATCGTCATCTTCAGTCCGGCCGAAGCGGCCCAGTGGTCGCCCGCCG
>SXGS01234786.1_pt1 | contig 11027 bp, 4 predicted proteins | sample 3174681 | NCBI WGS metagenome assembly SXGS01 (sample SAMN11356861, study PRJNA531348) | freshwater metagenome | isolation source: freshwater sample F1-80 | place: China: Fuxian Lake, Yuxi | collected 2017-12-25 | reverse complement strand
TTTGGCGGAGAAAACTCCGATCTCTGCGCACTTGGGAGGCGAAATCGAGAAGATTCGAAGCGCCTTCGGCGACCCGCTTTCGCTCGATCCTCCCCCGCCGGCCGAGGACGATCCGCTCGACATTCCCTGACCGGCGAGGGCGGACGCTCGTCCGCGGCCGGCCTTTGCCGTCGTCGCAAGTAAGAAGTCGAGCGAGGCGGGATTCTCTTAGTTGAAGACCTTGCCGAGATCCGACGATGCGACGGCGTCTTCGTCGTCCTTTGTGAGCCTCCGCACGACCGGCGCGAGGGCGAACAAGGCGATGCCGCAGATGAGCGCATACCCGGCGAGTTGGCGGTAACCGGTCGTATAGGACGTCAGCTTCTCGAGCGCCGTCGCGCCGTCTTTCGGCTCCGCCATGCCGGCGCCCAACAAGCCGGCCGCATATTGGCCGTAGGCGCTCGCAAGGAACCACAAACCCATGATGATGCCGAACAGCCGCTTCGGCGAGAGTTTGGTCATCGCGGACAACCCGATCGGCGACAAGCAAAGTTCGCCGATCGTGATCACCAAGTAGGCGAAGGTGAAGATCGCCAGCGACGACTGCCCTGCCGCGTTCGCTGCGCCGCCGAGCAGGTGGAAGATGTAGAAGGCGCCTGCGAGGAAGATGAATCCGAGTCCGAACTTGACCGTGGTATCCGGTTCGAACTTCTTCATCGCGACCCACAAGAGGCCGAGAAGCGGAGCGAACGCGATGACGAACAGCGAATTCGAGGTGTTATTGACGGCGTTCGGATCGATGGTGATTCCCGCGAAATCGCCCGGGATGACGTGATTGCGCGCAACCAACGCCAGCGAGCCGCCGCTTTGCTCGAAGAACGCCCAGAAGAACACCGAAAAGACGATGTAGATCAGCGCCGCCGCGAGCTTCTTGATTTGCGCCGGCGTGCAGCGCGACATCTCCCACAGGAAGTAGAAGAACGCGACCGGCCCGACCGTGTACATGAACAGGTCGGTGTATTGATCCTTCGATACGAGGATCTGGATCAACGGGATCGCCGCCAACGAGCCGGCGTAGACGAAGAGGATCGAGCGCTTCGCAGAAGACTTCGCCTCGGCCGTCTCGGCCCGCAGTTCGAGCGGCGAATGCCCGAGCGAAGCCAAAGAGCTCGCCGTCTTCGCGAACACCGCGACTCCGAGAATCATCGCCGCGCCGGCGCTTGCGAACGCCCAAGACCAGCCGTATTTGTCGCCGAGGTAGAAGCAGAGGAACCCGCCGAGCAGAGCTCCGATGTTGATGCCCGAGTAGAACAACGAGAAGCCGGCGTCGCGCCGCGGATCGCCGTCGTGGTAAAGCAGCCCGACGACGCCCGAGATATTCGGTTTGAAGAAGCCCGTACCGATGATCGAGATCGCCGTCCCGATGTAGAAGAACTTCTCCGGCGATGCGGCGATGGTGAAGCTGCCGACCGTCATGAGCAGGCCGCCCCAGACGATCGACCGGCGGAAGCCCAAGATTTTGTCGGCGAAGAAGCCGCCGACGAACGTCATCGTGTAGACGAACGCCTGAATCGCGCCGTAGCGCAGATTGGCGGCCCCCTCCTGCATCAGAAGCTTCTCGGTCATGAAGACCGTGAGCACCCCGCGCATCCCGTAGAAGCAGAAGCGCTCCCACATCTCGGCGAGGAAGAGGAACCAGATCTGCTTCGGGTACTTGCCTTCGAAGTTCCGGATCGCCAAAAGTTGCGGATCTACGACTTCGGCGACGTCATTCGTTGCGCTCATAGGGGCCGAGCGTCGCCCCGCGCGGCCGTCCCGTCAAGGGCTGCGACCGTCGAGTGCGTCGAGCCCCGCGATTTTGTCACCGGGACGCCGCTCATAGGGCGAGAAAACCGGTCTGACGCCATGGGCGAACGCCGGCAGTCCGCCGAAATCGGCGTACGCTGCACGCCGTCGACGATGCCGCAGACGACGGCGTAACCGGAGAAATCACCGATGTCCTGTGTCCGATCGAACGCCCGGGGGGGCGCTTTGCTCGCCCTCGCGGCCGCCGGGGCCTTCATCGCCGGTTCCGCCGACGCCCAGTACTTCAACTGCGCCCCGGGAACCTGCCATGTCGTTTCCGGCAACGTCGGCGACGCTCTGGCTTCCGGGCCGTTCTTGGCCGGACATGTCTATCTGGCGACGGGAACGTTGACGATTCCTTTCGGCCAGACCCTGACCATCGGCGCGGGCGTGACCGTGAAGTTCCCGAGCATCGCCAAGCTCAGCGTCGACGGGACCCTATCAGCGAACGGGACGGCCGGCGCGCCGATCGTCTTCACTTCGATCAAAGACGACGTGATCGCCGATCACAACGGCGACGGCGCGGCGACCGTCGGGGAGCCGGGACAGTGGTCGCGGCTCGACTTCAACAGTTCGGGAGCTTCCGTGCTGCAGCACGCGCACGTTCGCTTCGCCGGGTCCGGGTCGCTGGCGGCGTTCGACCTGCACAACTCAAACTTGACGATGTCGCACTGTCGGACGGATTCCGTTTTCGGGCCGTGCCTCACTTTGTCGACGACGTCCTTCCCTACCGTGGTCGACTGCGTATTCAACGGCGGCACGAAGGCGGCGACAGGCGTCATGCTCGGCGCGATCGCCGGATTCTCCGGTTGCACGTCGTCCGGCCAATCGATCTTCACGGCGCCGGAGATCACGGCCCATTACGGAAATCCCCAAGGACTCTCGACCATCGACGTCGACGATTCGTTCAACAGCGACGGAGTCATCGTCGTCGGCACGGATTTGATCGTCCCCGCTTTCACGAACATGACCATCGGCGCCGGGGTCGTCCTAAGAATGGACGGAGACCGCGCGTTCGTTTGCAATGGCACCCTGACCGTCGCCGGCGTCTTGTCCGCGCCCGTGGTCTTCACGTCGATCCACGACGACTTCTACGGAGGTGACGTCAATAGGAACGGGTCGGCGACGTCGGCCGCCGCCGGACAATGGCAGGGCATCTCCTTCGGTCCCGTCAGCCTTTTCTCCTCGGCGAGTTTCGTGTCGGTGCGTTGCACTGGTTCCTCCGGCATGGCGGCGATCTCGCTCAACCAATCGAATCTCTCGCTGACGAACGTGGCGACGGACTTGACGGCCGGTCCCGGCTTGGACCTTGGTTCGACGTCATCCCCGACGCTGGTGAACTGTTCGTTCGACAACGGGACCTACGCGATCACGAATGCGCCGATCGGCGCGCTATCCGGTTTCTCGGGATGCACCGCGACGGGGAACACCGTTTCGAACACGATCTTGGTGAGCAACGATCAAATCCCCGTCAGCCGCACGATTTCGGCCGCCGGAACGCTGAACGGCGACGGCGTGATCGCGACGGCGGGCGATCTCTTCATCTCGGGCCAAGGATCGCTCACTCTGCTCGCCGGTATGACGATCAAGTTCTCGCCGGGAAAACTTTTTTCGATTTCGTGCGGGGCTCAATTTCTGGGGACCGCCGCCCAACCGATCGTCCTGACTTCCATATTCGACGATGAACACGGCGGGGATTCGAATTTGGACGGCCCGGCGACGCAAGCGGCGGCCGGCCAATGGAGAGGAGTGTCGATCTACGGCCCTTCGTCCATGCCGTTGTTGACGTTCGTCCGCGTACGTTGCACCGGCTACGGCGCGTTTCCGGCCATTGACTTGGCCGGCTCCACGGTACAGCTCATCTCTTGCACGACGGCGCTCGGGGCCGGCGCTTGCCTATTTGCCGGAGGGGCGCAGTTCGGCTCGTATTCCGCGTGTTCTTTCGACGGCGGTACCAAGGCGGCGACGGGGCTTCGCTTCGATTCGCTTCCGAATTTCCAGAATTGCACGGCGGCCGGAAACTCCGTCTACGACGCGCCCGAGTTGACGATCGCGACGGCGACGAACCAAATACCGATCGGTCCGTCGTTCGGCTTCGGGGGCGTGGTCGTGATCGGCGCCGCGCCTCCGACGCCGACGTGGACTCCGGTTCTGCTCGGAGGCGTGATCGTCAAGGTCGCGCCCGGCATCATGCTGACGCTCCAAGGGGGTGCCGTTGCGGCGACATCGCCCGCGAATCCGGTCGTGATCACGTCGATCTTCGACGATGCTTACGGCGGCGACACGAACCTGGACGGCGCATTGACTCAAGCCGCGCCGGGACAGTGGGGTCCGCTGAAGCTGAACGGCACGAACCCCACGGCGTTGACGGGCGGGATCTTCCGTGCGGGCGGGGCCGGAGGGGTCGCGACGATCCTCATCAGCACGCCGGCGGCGACATCGTTGGCGGACTGCCGCGTCGAACTCGGTTCCGGGGCTGCGGTTTCGATCACTGGATCCGTTCCCCGACCGACTCTCAGCCGATGTGCGTTCGATCTGTGCGCTTCGCCGCTGACGGGAATACCGGTCGGCGCGGTCAAGGGCATTCGAGATTGCACCGCTGCGGGCAACACGGCGACGAACTCGGTGCGGATCGCGCCGGGCGCCCCCGCCGCAAACGAGGCCGCGACCGTCGACCGCATGAACAGCTTGAACGGCGACGGCGTGTTTGAAGCTTCGGGGTTCCTCGGCGTCGCCGGAGGTGCGTCGCTTACGATCGGGCGCGGCGTCGTACTCAAGTCGGCGGCGAGTCCGCTCCAACTGACCGCTTGGATCAACGGCACCTTGAATCTTCTCGGCACAGGCGCGGAGCCGATCGTCATCACCTCCCTTGCGGACGACGACTTCGGCGGCGACACGAACGGCGACGGACCGTCCACGGGGAGCCCCGGAGCGCTCGCCGGAATCGCGTATCTCGCGGGCTCGTTCGGTACGGCGGAGCATGTGTTGGTGCGATTCGGCGGGTCGGTGACGCTCGGCACGGCCTGTTTCAGCTGCGTACAGCCCGGTGTCTCGCTGCGGTCCGTCCGCACTGAGTTCGGATCGGCGGCGGGCTTTCAGTTGTCTGCGCCGAGCGGGATCTACGACAATCTCGTCGCCTTCGGCAACGCGACGCACGGGGTGACTTGCGGCGGCGGCGTGTCGCTTCGCCACTTGACCTCCGCCTACAACGGGGGCGCGGGTGTGAACGTGACGGCCGCGGGAACCGGCACCGTCGTCAATTCGATCGTGAAATTCAACGGCACGGGCGCATTCACGGGCGCGGCGTTCGCGCAGATCGCGTCGACGGACGCCGAAGGGCCTCCCCTCGGCCCCGGCAACTTCGATCTTGATCCGCTCTTCGAGAACGGTCCGCTCGGCCTGCTCGGGCTTCTGGCGGGCTCGTCGTGCGCTGGCGCCGCCGATGCGGTCGCCGACGCAGGTCTTTTCAATGATCACGTCGAGGGCTCGCGCATCGCCGACGGCGACCTAACGGGAAGCGGCGCGGCCGACCTCGGTGCCTACGAGCGCGCCCCCTATCGGCTGACGGTGACAGGTCGACCTTGGTCGGGCGACGCGCTCACCATCGAGGTCGAGGGAGCGACGCCGGGGATCGCGTTGGTCGGTTTCGGAAGCGTCGTCGGCGCGGCGTTGTTCGTGCCCTACGGCTATGCGTTCCTCGACGCTTCGGCGTTCGACTCGCCGCTCTTCGTACTCCCGACCGGTTCCTCGCTGACGTTACCGTTGCCCGATATCTCCGCTTTCGCGGGAACTCCGTTCGCCCTGCAAGCGCTCGTGTTCGTCGCGACCGACCCGACACGCGGCGGATTCAGCAACGTCTACCGCGCCGTGATCGACGGCTGAGGCGAAGCGGGGAGGCCGCGCTCGACCCAATCGGCCATGCGGGCTTGATGGGCGGCGATCGCGGCGGGGGTCGCGCCGGAGTCGTGGCGGGTGAGCTGGAAGTACTCGAAGAGCATCCCCCAAGCGAAACGGATGTCCTCCATCGACAGGTGGTCGGTGACCATCACGGTTTGATTGCCACCGTAATTGGCCCATTCCTTCGAGCGGATCCAGTCGTTCTTCTCGGCGTCGTACCAGAGATCGGTGCCGGGCATCGGCGTCACGGTGGTCACGCCGATCGTGCGGGCGGGAAGCTCGGCCAAGAGCCGATAGGTCTCGAAAATCGTCTTGCGGGTCTCTTGCGGAAGCCCGACGATCACCAAGAGATGCGAAGCGATGCCCGCTGCATGCGTGGCCTTCAGGATCGAGCGGATCTTCTTGACGTCGACCCCCTGCTTGGCGCCCGCTTGCAGGACCTCGTCGTCGCCGCTCTCAAGGCCGAAGTTGATGCCGCGGCAGCCGGCCTTCGCCATCAGGAACAACAGCTCTTCGTCCAAGCAGTTGAAGCGCGTCTCGCACCAGAAGTCGATCTTGATGCCCTTCGCGACGATCAGATCGCAGATGTCGGCCGTGCGTTTGCGGTTGAGCGTGAAGGTCGCGTCGCGGAATAGGAACCGGCGATATCCGAGCGAGACGCAATCCTCGATCTCGGCGACGACGTGCGCGGCCGAACGCGCGCGCCACGCCTTCCCCTGCGTCAGCGGATAAGGGCAGTAGTACCCGCACGAATACGGGCAGCCGCGGGACGACTGGATGGTGGTGAAGTCGCCGCCGCCCAAGAGTTCGTACCGATAGTCTTCCTTGGCGATCAGACGTCGGGCCGGGAGCGGCAGGAGATCGAGGTTCTCGAGTTTCACTTCCGGGACGGTCGTGACCTCGCCCTTCACGAAACGCACGGTGCCTCGCGCGTCTTCGCCCGTCAGCACGCGATCGATCGTGAGGTCGCATTCGCCGGTGATGACGAACGCGACGCCGGCTTCCTCAAGCAGCCGGCGATGGAACTGCGGGTGGACGAGGGCCGTCTTCGCGACGACGCGGGCGCGCGAGTTGTACCGGAGGCGCCGCAGGAACTCGACGTCGTGTTCGAACGTCGGAAGGTTCACTTCGCAGACGACGAGATCGACGTTGTTCTCCGCCATGAAGTGCAAGAAATCAGAGGCGGCGAACGGCGTGATCGCCCCGTCGACGCAACGCACCGGCCAGCCGACCTTCTGGAGGTGCGCGGCGAGCCACAGGAGATCGAGCTGCGGAAAACGATCCTCCCCCGCGTGAACGAAGCCGTAGCCGCCGCCCATGTCGCGGTTGATGCCCATGTCCGGGCTCGGCGTATTGCAAAGGATGACGTTGAGCGGACCGGGCATGATCGGCACGTCGTCGCGGCTCCGGACGAAGCCGGCGCGGTCGTACTCGTCGATCAGCATCGACGGGAAATTGCGCTGAGGGCGCCACCGCAGTTCGGAGACCGTACGCTCGATTCCGTAGGCGTAGTGGACGCGATCGGTGCGGGCGGGAGGCGCCTTCGATTCGTCGACCCAAGGAATCCGAAAGCCGTAGCCGATGGCGAGGTAGACCGCGTGGCGCAAGAGATCGCGGACGATCGGCTTGGTGCCGTCGGTCAGGTTGTAGACGCCGTCGCCGCCGTGCTCCAAAGCAGCGACAACCGCGGTCACGACGTCGTCGACGTGCACCGGTTGGAACCGGCGGTTCTGGAACTCGGCCAGGAACGGCGCCGGGCCGACCGTACGCAGCGCGGCGAAGAACGGCTCCAAGAACCCGAGGGTTCCGTCCCCGAGGATGTTGCCCGGACGGAGGATCACCGGCTTTAGGCCCGCGGCGCGGACGACCGCTGCAAAGGCGTGTTCGCCGGCAAGTTTGCTCTTGCCGTAGGTCGTGTCGGGGCGCTCGGCCAAATCGACAAGGCCCGGAATCTCGTCCGGGGCGCACGGTCCGGCGGCGGCGAGGCTGCTCATCAGGATCGCCGTTTTCACGCCGAGGTCCGTCGCGATCTCGGCCGCCCGACGGGCTCCGTCGCGGTTGATCGCGAAAAGCTTCGCCTCCGGGGCGTCATAGTCGAGCAACGCGGCGAGATGGACGCAGGCATCCAGCGCGGGCAGACCGGCGGCGCGCACGGCGTCGACGACCTGACGGCGGGCCGCATCAGAGGCCAGATCGCCCGGAACGACGGTGAGGCGTCCCGGAGTTCCGGCCGGAACGGCGGGAATCTTCGCCGGATCGCGCACCAAGGCCACGACATGATCGCCCCGCCCGAGCAGGCGGGCGACGAGCCTTCGACCGACGTAACCCGCGGCTCCGGTGACCAAGATTTTCATGTCGTTGTGTCCCCGACCGCAAAGCCGGGGTCGGAATAGTATCCGGTCGGGCCGGGGCCCGGCAGTCCGCACAGCGACCGGGAGCGCGGCCCGGCGTCCAAAGCGCGACACGTGGAAGAAGGACGGAACCTTCGGGGTAGACTCCGCCACATGGCGAGCGAAGACACCGTCGACCCTTCGGCCGAGTTGCTGAAGCGTTGGCAGGACGACGACGATCCGGAGGCCCTGAACCGGCTCCTCCAGATCGAAGTCGGCGTCTTGAAGCACATGATCCGCGGCCGCAGCCGGAGCGAAGGCGCGACCACCGCATCCGACATCGCACAGCAGGCGGTCATGGGCTTTCTGAATGCGAAGACAGCGCCCAACTTCTCCGACCCCCGCGCGCTCCGCGGCTATCTATGGCGCTCGGCGTGGCGCCTTTTGGTCAAGCGGTTCGAGAAGACCTCGCGCGCGCCCGAGCGGGTCGACGCCGCCGATATGGAGCGATCTGACGCTGCCTTCGCGCTGATCGCAGGCCTCAAGGACGTCGAGCGCGACGAGCGTGCGGCCGCGGTCGATCTGGCGCTCAATCTCCTCTCGCGCACGGACCGCGACCTCATCCGTGCGGTCTATTTCGAAGGACAGGACATCACGTCGGCGGGGGTCGCCGTCGGCCTCGCGCGCGAGGCCGCCAACTCGCGCCTCGTCCGCGCGCGGCGGCTGCTGGCGTCCCGGCTGGCGGATTGGTCCGAACTCATCGGCTGACGGGAGTCTCGGACCTCGCCGAAGCCGCGGGAAGCGCATCCGCGCGTCGCCAAAGCTCCGACCATTCGGCTTGCTCCGCTGCGGAGAGCTCGCTCATGCGTTCGGACAAGCGAAGCCCTTGGAATTGCGCATCGTTCCTCCAAGGCGCGAGCAACGCCGCAACGTCCCGCGGATCGCCGTTCTGATCGACGAGCTCTTCGGCATCGGCGAGAACCGCCGCGAACAATTCGCGCCCCGCACGACGAAGCGCGGCCCGCGCCGCCGGATCGGCCGGCGGGTCGATCCCCTTCCCGGCGCCGGCTTCGAGCGCGGAATAGGCGGCCAGCAGCGCATGGCAAGGCGAGATGATCTCCGCGAGTTCCGGGACGTCGTCGAACGCGGCCTTGAGCATCGCGTACGCCTCAGCGAATCGCCGCTGCGGCCGGCACACCCGCCAAACAAGTCGCAAGCGTTCTTCATGCGCTGCGGGCGGCCCAATTCCCGCCCGCACGGCTTGCAGGCGTTCCTCGTCCTGAACGAAACTCCGGGCGAGCGCGATCTGCTTCTCGATCTCCGAGCTGTTTCTGCCGCCGACCGGTTCCGCCTCCCGCGCAGCGAGGACGCGCTCCAAGGACTCGGCGAAACGCCCTTCGAACAAGAGCGCCCGCGCGTAATTGCACAGCGCGAACGATCGGTACTCGTCGCGCTCGATCGCGATTTCGAACGCTTGCATCGCCTCTTCGCGACGACCGAGATGCATCAGGCAGACGGCCCGGGCGGTGAAACAACCCTCCCCCGGCTTGTATCGCGCGATCAACGCCTCGCAGGTCTTCAAACACTCTTCATGCTCGCCCTTCCTGAGGAGAACGCGCCACAAGAGGTTCAACGGCTCGGGATGGTCGGGGGCGGCCTTCATCACCAAGCGCGCCTCGGCGAGCGCGAGTTCGTCTTCGTTGCGGGCGAGATGCGCGTTGCCGAGGATCACGCGCGGAAAATCGGAGTCCGGATTCTCACGGAGGAGCTCGTGAGCCAGTCGTTCCGCCAATGCGATGTCGTCCGCGCGACCGCTGCGGACGAATTGCATGGCGATGTAGTGTCGTGCGCCGGTCGAACGCAGCCCGCCTTGCGCCGCCTGCCGCAGCGACGATTCGGCCACGACGGTGTCGGCCGCGAGCAGCGTGCGCCCGACGGCGAAACGACGCTCGGGCGAGTCCGGATAGAGCGTCTTGATCGCCGCAGCGATCTCTCGCGCCGCGGCGTCTTTTCGGGCGCGCCAAGCGGCGTAGCCGAGTTCGTAGTGCAGATAGGCGCGCGGCCGCGTCGCGGCGAGTACGGCCTGACGGAGATGATCGAGAACGGCGTCCGCGGTGGTCGTTCCGCCGAACGATGCGTCCGGTCGGGCGCTCGCCTCGGGTTTCAGCAGCATGGCGAACACGAAATGATCGAGCGCCGTGACGGGAGGAGCCGACTCCGTCACTGCACGCGAAGTCGGAAGGCTGATGTAGGTCTGGGCCGGAACGAGCTCCGGAGTCGGGCAAGTCCGGATGGCCGATCGCAACTGCGCGACCCACGAAGCGTCGTTCATCCCCTTCGCGTGCGTCTCCAGCAGCGCAAGGGCCGCAGCCGGATCGAGCCCTGCGATGCGGACGAGCACCGCGCCCGCTGCAGCCTCGGTCGAATCCGGATCCAGCTTTAGTGCGTCGTCGAAGAGGCGGCGGCTCCGCGCGAGGCGCAACTCGCCGAATTCCATAAACGCCTGATCGAGGACGTCGGCGAACTGCGCGGCGCGCAGGGCGTCTTCGCCCGCGCGGAGTTTCGGGCGATCGTTCCACTGCCGCACGGCGAGGGTCGCGGCGACGCCGAAGCCGATCGCCGCAAGCAATAGAAGCGCGGTCGCCATCCGACGACGGCGGGCGAATCGCAGCGCGCGACCGAGCGGCGAAATGCGGCGTACGGAGATCGGGTCGCCGACTCTGGCCGCCTCCAAGTCCGCGGCCAGCGCTGCCGCCGTCGGATGCCGCCGCTCGGGTGGTTTATCGAGAGCGGCGTGAACGACGGTCTCGACGTCGCGCGAGACGCCGGGCGCAAGATTGCGGAGCGGCACGGGCTCTTGATCGAGAATGGCGCGAAAGAGCTGCTCGCGCGTCTCGCCGCGGAAGGGAGCGACGCCGGACAGCGCTTCATAGAGCGTGGCGCCGAGGGAGTAGACGTCCGTCCGTGCGTCGATCG
>SXGS01119840.1_pt1 | contig 11027 bp, 9 predicted proteins | sample 3174681 | NCBI WGS metagenome assembly SXGS01 (sample SAMN11356861, study PRJNA531348) | freshwater metagenome | isolation source: freshwater sample F1-80 | place: China: Fuxian Lake, Yuxi | collected 2017-12-25 | reverse complement strand
GTTCAGGTCGCCGTGCGGCGCGAGGTCGCGCGACTGTTGGGCGAGCACGACTGGAACGTGAAGGCGTAAGTGTTCGGACGCGCGCGGCTTCGTGAAAGGAATCCGACATGTCGTGGGACCGCATTCGCGGGCAGGACGCGGCCCGAAACACGCTCCTCGGGGCCGCCGCGCGCGGGCGACTCGGGCAATCGTATCTGTTAGTCGGCCCCGAAGGTGTCGGCAAGCGGTTGTTCGCGCGCGAACTGGCGAAGGCGCTGCTGTGCGAGAACCCGCCAAACACTATGACCGCGTGCGACCGGTGCCCGGCGTGTACGCAGGTCGAGGTCGAATCGCACCCGGACCTGCTGTTCCTCCGCACGCCCAAAGACAAGCAAGAGCTGCCCATCGAGGACATGCGCGCGTTCTGCGGGCACCTGTCGCGTAAGGCGGCGCGCGGCCGGCACAAGATCGGCATTGTCGAAGACGCCGACGACTTCAACGCGGCCTCGGCAAACGCCTTCCTCAAGACGCTCGAAGAGCCGCCGCCCGACGCGCTGCTGTTGCTGATCGGAACGAGCACCGACCGGCAGTTGCCCACGATCCTGTCGCGCTGCCAGCTCGTGCGGTTCGCGCCGCTGGCGCAAGCGGACGTGTCCGCGATCCTCGCCGCGCACGGCATCGACGACGCGACCAAGCGCGACCGGCTCGCGCGCCTCGGCGCGGGCAGCGCCGGCCGCGCGCTTGCGCTCGACGACGACAGCATCTGGCAGGTGCGGCAGAAGTTGGTGGAAGGGCTGACCGGCGCGCGGGCAAGCTTCCAGCCGCTCGCGGAGACGTGGGCCAAGTTCCACGAGGACGCCGGCAAGGACAAGGGCGCGGCCCAGCGGATGCGCGCCTCGGTGGTGCTTCAGTTCCTCATCGAAGCGGTCGGGCACGCGCTGAAGCTGTCGCTGGGCGCGGCGGTGCCGGGCCTCGGCGCGGCCGAAGCCGCGCGGCTCCGGGCGTTCGCGGAGCGCGTCGGCACCGACGGGCTGATGGAGCTGTTGGATCAGTGCGTCGAGGCCGACTTCCACGTCGAGCGCCGCGTACAACTGATTCTGATCGTCGAATCGGTGGTCGAGAAGTTCACGCGGCTGTCGAAGTGAATTGGGCTTGGCCCGGTCGATGGGCTTCGCTATGTGCGACCCATGCGCCGCATCCTTCCACTCTTGTGCCTCGTCTTCGCCGGGTGCAGCAACGCCCCGGTCGCGGGTTTCCTCGATAACTGCTTTCCGAGTCGTGCGCGGGTGGAGCCAGAGAAGAAGCCCGGCGTCGATGTGCGGCCTGGTCCCGTGGATCCGCTGCGCCCCGGCCCCGCGCCGGGGCCGAACCCGACGCCCGGCCCGATCCCGCCGCCAGACTTCCCGAACCCCTAGTGCTCGCGAAGCCGCGAGCGGCTACAGTGCGACAGCCACTACCTCGAGCTTCAGCCCCTTCATCAGTTCGAGCCAGTCGGTGCGCCAGGCGGCGAACGCCTTCTTGCCGGCGGGCACCTTCGCGCGAAGCGACGCGCTCAGCCCGTCGATTCCCTTTCGCACGCGCGTCAGTTGCTTCGGCATGATGGCCTGCACCGTGGTGCGGATGCACTTGAGTCGCTCCGCGCCGACGCTCGCGTCCTGAATGTCGCCCAACACTTCCTGAACGCGCTCCACCGCGGGGTACACGGTTTGCCGCATCGACGGGGGGAAGCAGTCCGCGAACAGCTCGATGGCGTAGCGCAGGCGCTTGCCGACGATGCGGAGCGCGTGCAGCGCGTCGGCCTCCGCCGGGTTCGCTTCCACGGTCGCTGTGAACGTGCGGAACAGGTCGCCCAACTGTTGGGCCGCGAGCGCGCCGAAGTTCGCCGGCGCATCATCCCCTTCGGGCGCGCGGGCCCGGTCGGGCAATTCGGCGCTGATCTCCGCGAACCGCGGCCCGGCCTCGGTCGCGGCGCTCATCAGCCGCTCTTGCGAGGCGGCGCGCTGCCCGAACGCGTATCCGCTGAGGAAGTCGAGTGCGGGCTTGGCGGTCGCCGCGGTCAGCGGCTTCGCGCCGGGCAGCGCCGCGAGGAACACGTCCCAGTCGCGCGCGTCGCCGGCCGCGCGGCGCAGCACCCGCAGCACGTCCTTCACTTCCTTCAGGTGCTTACGCGGCAGCGCGCTGGCGAACACACGCAACGCGGCACCGGCGCGGCGCGTGCCGACGCGAAACTGGTGAACGTATTCGACGTCTTCGTGCGGCTTCTCGACCGCGAGCGGGAGGAAGTGCCGGACCACCGCGAACCGGGCCGCGAGTACGGTCTTCGCCGCGTCCGCGACCGGCATACCGGGTGTGAGGCCCGCGATCCACTTTCCGTCGGCCATGATTAGTTCTCAACTACTTCCCGTACAACTCCGCCACACGCGCCGCCTGTTGGCGCTCCGCGAGCCAGTCATTCACCTGCTTCGTTTCGGCGACGAGCGCGTCCACCTGTTTGCGCTCGTCGCGGATCGCGCCGGCCGTTTCCCCTGGAATTGCTAGATACGCGCGGCCCAGTTCTTCGGCCATGCGCGCGCCGAGCGCCGCGCGGAACTTGCTGCGGATCGCGGACCACCGCACGGGCAGCAGCATCAGGATGAGCAGGTGCAGCACGATCACCACCAGCAGCGGGATCAGCACGACGAGCGAGATCTGGAACATGCCCGGTACTTCGGCGCGAACGAAGAAGTTCCAGAGCAGGTAGCCCACGGTCGCGACGAGCGACAGCTCCGGCAGCGTGTTCGCGAACACGCTCAGCGTGCCGCGCAGCAGCTTCCGCCAGCCGGTGGGGTGCGTGGCCCGGCGCTCGACTTCGGCCAGCGCGTCGATCACGGCGCGCGTCGCCTTGTCGCGCCAGTTGAGCCGGCCGGCGCTCGTGGTCGGGTCGCTGAGGAGCGCGAGCGGGAATCCCTTCGAGTCGCCCTCGACGAGCAACCGGTTGATGAGCGCGGTACCGCGCTGGTCGAGCACGCGCTCGCCCGCGGTTTCGGCACACTTTTGCACAAACTCACCGAGGTTCCATTCGGTCGGCGTTTCGACGCGCCCGCCCATCAGCTTGCTCTTCAGCCCCATGAGGGGAATCTTGTCGCGCAGCCCGCTGCCGGTGTAGCGCAACCGCGTCGTCAGCCGCATGTACGCGGCCATCAGCCCGCGGTAGCGGGCCTGATCTTCGACGCTGAAGTGGTGCTCGACTTCGGTTTGGTACGGCTCCAGCGTGCCGACCAAGACATCGGCCTGAACGTCGGCCTCGTCGCTCAGCGTTTTCTCCCATGTGGCCTTCACCTTCTCGGCCTCGTTGGTCAGGTCCGGCGGGCGCACGCCATCGGCCGTGCGTGTGACCTGCGCGAGCAACTGCCCGACGCCGCGCGCCTTCACCGCTTCGATCTCCAACCGCGTCAGCCCCAGTTCGAGCCAGCTCCGCAGCAGGCCGAACTGCTCGCCTTCGGGCAGGTCCGCGGGCTTCGGCGGTGGGCCGCTCCCGCTGTGTTTCTGCGCCGCGTCGAGCCAGACTTGCGCCGTCGTGCGGAACAGCAGCGGGTTCTCGAAGCCTTCCGCCTTGAGGTCGCCGAGCAAGTCTTCGTCGGGCCGCAGGCCGCTCTCGCCGGTGTTGCACCGGTCCCACTTGTTCAGCACGAACGCGAACGCGCGGCGCTGGCGCTGTTCCTTGAACAGGTCCCAGCCGAGCCGGTCGTGGTACTTCTCCTGCGAGCCGACGTACAGCACGATGTCCGCGACCGGCAGCAGCGCTTTCAGCTTGTCGCGGTTGGCGAGGTCGTTGGAGTCGAGGTCGGGCGTGTCGACGATGATCTTCTGTTCGAGCCCGGCGCGGTCGTGCGACGCGAGCCGGCACATGCGGAGCGCCGGGTCGAGGCGCTCGGTCTTCACGGAGGCGTGGTAGTACACGACGGGGTCGCGCGTGGTGGGCCGCGTGAACGACGCCTGCGCGACCGGCCCGCCGGCGAGCGCGTTCAGCAGCGTCGATTTGCCGACTCCGGTGCCGCCCATCAGCATGATGACGAGCAGCGGCTTCTCGACGTCGAGCGCTTCGCCCTGCCGCCGCAGATCGTCGGCCAACCCTTCGAGTTCCGCGCGCTGGAGCATCGACAACGGGAACCGGCGGCGCGTGTCGAGCCACGCGCGCAACTGGCGCTCGACGCCGCGCAACAACGGCGCGAGCGTCCGCAGCAGCGGCTGCGGCGTGTCGTTCACCTCGGCGAGCGGGGGGCGTAAGCCCCCCGAGTTGTCGTCGCTCATGCGGTCGGTTGCTCCGGCGATGTGGTCGGCGCGGTCGGCACCGGCGGCGGCTTCGGCTTGCCCAGCATCGCGACCTTCGCGGTCACGCGCTCGCCCATCTGGCGGATCAGGTCGGGCACGCGGCGAAGCACGTGTTGCAGCTTCTCGAACGACGTGCCACCGGTCGTCGGCCAGTCCGCGAGCCACTGCGCCAGCGGCGCGCACAACGAGGTCGTTACGAGCGATTCGCGGTGCGAGCGGACGCGGTGGCGCGCGCCTTCGGCCACGCCGCGGGTCGCGATCTCGGCGAACTGGTGCGTCGCGGAAACGCCGATCGGCGCGAGCAGCAGCAACCAGCCCGGCGGCCAGGTGAAGTAGATCACGCTGCCGAGGATCACCAGATCGAGTCCGAACTTGCCGGCGCGCAGCGTGTGCAACAGCGCGGGGTTGTGCTCCAGGCCGGCGACGAGCGCCTTGCCCGCTTGCTCAAGGTCTTCGCTCTCCTTCAGCTCGAAGGTGCGGTACTCGGTACCGAACCGGTCGCGCGCTTGCGGGGCCAGCTCGGACTCGAACCGCACCGCGAGTTGCTTCCAGAGTGGGTGTGCCGGCGCTTTGCGCAGCGCTTCCGCTTGGAGGCCGTCGAGCCAGCTTTTCAGCGACTCGTGCAGTACGGTTTGTTCGGACAGGTTCAGCACGTCGGGCCGCGCCATGAGGCCGAAGACGTAGTCGCGGGTCCAGCGGTACGGCGTGCGCAATGCCCACAGCGCGCCGCCGATCACGCGCCCGGCACCAGGCAGTTCGAGCAGGTCGATGAGCCGTTCGCGGTAGCGGTCGAACCGCTGGAACCGCTCGCCGGACAGGTACTCGCGGCGGTAGCGGTCCTCGAACGACATGCGCCCTGCGAGCACCGCGACCTTCCACGCTTCGAGTTCGGCGAGGTCGCGCTGCCCGACTTCGAGCAGCCCGTCGCCGGCGGTACTGAGGTACTTCGCGGCGTTCGTGACGGTGCGCGCGCGGGCCGTGTCGTTCGACTCGCACTGAACGAGAATCTGATTCAAGAGCGGCACGCGGTACTTCGCGCCCGCGCCGGCCGGGTCGGTGCGCTCGGCCATCGTCATCTGCGGCAGCGCGACCACCGGTACTGCGGGCGAGTCGCCGTTCGGCAGCTTCGGCAGTCGGCCCAGAATCTCCGTACGGAAGTGCTCGACGAACGCGGGGGCGTCGGTCGGCCGCATCTTCGTGAGCGCGACCACGACTGCCTTGCCCGCCTTCACCAAGAGGTGAAGGAACTGCGTCGGCACCTCGTCGTTGTAGCGCTCGTCGGACGCGACATACACGATCACGTCCGCGAGCGCCGCGACCTCCATGAGCCGCGCGACGTAGCCCTCGCTGGCCCACGTCGTCATGTCCGGGCAGTCCCAGATGACGAACTCGCCGAGCGGGTGCGCGCCGTCGCCCTTCGCGTCGATGCGGCGCACCTGATAGACGTCCTCGTCCACGTTCGCGGGCTTGTCGGTGGTGAGCCGGTGCATCTGGCCGAGGAAGCCGATGTAAGTGGGCCACGTAAAGCCGGGGCCGGGCGGCAGGAACGCGGTGGGGTGTCGCGTGAACCCGGCCTGCGGGTTGGCCTCCGCGACCGCTGCGCCCGCGAGGAAGTTGACGACGGTGCTCTTGCCCGCGCCGGCCCCGCCCACGACCGCGACGTGCAGCGGGCGCGTCGGCTGGTTTTCGAGGAACGGCCCGATCACGTTGCGCGACAGCGCCGACGCCAGCCGCAGCGTGCCCGCGTGCGCGGACAGCTCGGGTTGCTTGCGGCAGTGGTCTTCGAGCCAGCGCAGATCATCAGCGAGCTGGCCCACGGCCGAGCGGTGTTCGGTCGGTTGCATGAGGGTATTATCGGCCTGTCGCGCAAGAAAGGAAGGCGAGCGAGCGGCGCGGCGCAAGCCCGCCGGTAGCTGCACAACTCAAATACGGAAAGCGAATCGAGTAAGTGTCGCACCGGCAAGCTCATGCCGCGCCGCTCGCTTACGAACGAAACGCACTCTTCACATTCGCTTCCGGCTTGCGGTCGAGCGCGAACGCCTCCAGCGCTACGCTCGTGGGTTTCCCCGTGAGTAACTCGCACACGACCTGCGCGGTGCCAATAGAAAGCTGCACGCCGGCGCGGAAGTGCCCGGCCGCGACGAACACGTTGTCCCACCCCGGCACCGGACCGATGAACGGCGAGCCGTCCGGCGAGCCGGGCCGCAGCCCGGCCCATGACGCTTCAAGCGCCGCACTCGCGAGCGCCGGCACCGTGCGCCTAGCGAACGCGAGCAGCTCCGCGACACCTTCGGGTGTGGTCCGCTTCTCGAACCCGGCTTCCGGTTCCTCGGTGGAGCCGACGAGCGTGAGGCCGTCGCCGCGCGGCACGAGGTAGCGCTTCCCCAGCATCAACACCCGCGAACACGACGCGCCGCGCAAGAGCGCGATCTGGCCACGCACGGGGAACACACCCGGCGCGCGAAGCAAGTTGGCACTCCACGCGCCAGCCGCGAGCAGGTAGCGCCCTGCGGTCACGCGCTCCTCGTTCGCGAGCACAAGCGCGCCATCGGCGAAGCGTTCCGCGCCGGTGTTCGGGTACAACCGCACGCCGAGCTTCGCGCACGCGGCGACGAGCGCCCGCATGTGCCACGGGTTTCGCACCTGCGCGAATCCGGGGATCAAGTACGATTCACCCTCGGCTTCGCCCAGCGGTTCGAGCTTTCGCGCTTCGCTCGCGCTCAAGTGCTCGAAGGAGATTCCTTCCGCGGCCCACACGCCGGGCACGTCGGCGTCTTCGGCCGTGAGGAACTCGATCCCGCCGCAGCGCCGGTAGCCGTTGTCGATGCCGGTGAGGTCGCGCAGCTCCGCGCTGAAGGCGGCGAAGCGCTGCGACCCGATGCCGCGCAATTTGTCGATACTCATCGCAGCGCGATCCGGGTTGCCCGGCGGGAGAATGCCGGCCCCGGCCCACGACGCTTCCTTGCCGAAATCGCCGCGGTCGTACACCGCGACCGACGCGCCCCCGCGGGCGAGATGGTACGCAGAGGTGAGGCCGATGATCCCGCCACCGATGATCGCAACGTCTGGCATGAGGAAATTGTACGCCTCACGCTGCCCGCTTGGTCTTCCGCACTTCGCCGAACACGTCGAGCAAGCCCTGGTAGTGGTGCTCGAAGGTCCAGCGCGTGCCAGTCACGCGGGCGGCGCTTGAAGCTTCGGCGCGGTACGTGCGGTCGGTGAACCGGTGCATCGCGGCGGCCAGCCCCTGCGCGTCGTGCGGGTCGTTGATGACGAAGCCGTCCGACGGTGGCGAGAGCAGTTCACTCGCGCCGTTGTACCGCGACGTGATGACCGGCAGCCCGCACGCGAGCGATTCGAGCGCGACCAGCGAGCACGGGTCGTAGAAGGTCGGGTGAACGAGGAAGTCCGCGGCGAAGTAGCAGTCGCGCGGGTCGTCGCGGTGGCCGAGGAACCGCACGCGGTCCGCGACACCCAGCTTTTCGGCCTGTTTCTGGTAGCGCTCGTACTTCGGATGGCCTACGATCACGAGCTTGAACGGCCGGTCGCGCGGCACGAGCGCGAGCGCGTTCAGCAGCGGCGAAAGGCCCTTCAGTCGGTAGTTCATCGCGACGAACAGCCCGACCGTCTCCTCCGGGAACACCATCCACCGGCTGCGCTCCTCGTGCCGCCGCCTCAGGCGGTCGTCGGCGGCGAACCGCATCGGGTCGATGGCGCTGCGCACCACGCGCACGGCTTCCGGCGGGATGCCGTAGAACCGCTCGAAGTGCTCGCGCACCATCAGGCTGTTCACGATGACGGTGGGCTGGTTCGGGCCGAGGTACTGCTTGCGTTCGAGGCGCGCGAACGACCACGCGGCCGGGTCGAGCCACTTGCCCGCGTCCGCCAGCGCGCGGGTGAACCGGTTCGCGAACTTGAGCCGGTTGTGCGCGGCGCTGGCCGCGTGCAACCCGCCCTGCGGGTATAGCACGTCCTGTCCCCACGTCTTGTCGAACCCCATCGTCACGTCGTGGCGCGCGTGCTTCAGCATCTCTTCGCACGCCGCACCGAACCGCCACGGGCGCAGGAACCGCGGGCCGCTCTTGGCCTCGACGCGGTGAAAGTGTGTTGCCGCTGGGAGCGAGTTTGCGTCCCAGCGTGAGGCGTACAGGTGAACAGCGTGCCCGTCGCGCGCCAGCCGCCGCGCCAGGTCGCCGATGTACGTCTCTGCCCCGCCGCGGGCCGGCAGAACGCTCTCATAACACAATGCGATGTCCATTACGCCGCACTCCGTTGCTTGTCGTACGGAACCGCGCTCGGCTTCCGCTCGTTGTGCCGCCGGTACAGCCGCCACTTCCAGCGCACCAGTGGTGCGAGCCACGCGCCCGGCGCGCGGTCGTTGGGCCAGCCCCGGCGGTACAGCTTCCAGAACCGCATGCGGTCGCGCGCGGTCACGCCTTCGACCTCGGACGAGAACAGGAGCTGCGCGAGGTCTTTCACCTGCCACCACGCCCCGGTGATGCTGTGGCGCGCGAGCCGGTGCAAGTCGATCATGAACGCTCGGTTCGTCCAGTCGCCCGGCACCGCGCGCGTGAGCGCTTCGGGGATGTAGAAGTGGCAGAAGTACAGGTCTTTGTGGAACACCTTACGGCGGTGTAACTCGCGCGCGAGCCGCGCCAGTTCCGCGACCAGTCCGCGCTTCCACCGCGCGAACGAACGCGGGTCGAGCGTGCGGCTCGCGCGCGGGATCGCTTCGTGCAGCGGCAACATGCCGTGCAGTTCTTCGACCGCGAGGAACCCTTGCAGCCGGCCCCACGGCCCGACGAACTGCCCGGCCGCGACCGGCCGCGCGACGGGGAACCCTTGCTCCTGCGCCCAGCAGATGCGCTGCCACTCCTGTAGCCCCGGCGACCACGCGCGCCCGGGGAACAGCGTCGCGAGCAGGCCCGTGACGCGCGACAGCATGTAGTGCCGCTTCAGGTACACGCTGAGCGTGTCGCGGTCGTCGGTGAACACCTTGCGTCCGATGGATCGGCCCTGCTTTTTGTGCTCGCGGTCAGTGAGTGGTTCGGCCATGATCCGCTCGGCCCAGCCGTCGCCCGCGAACCGGTCCCAGTCCGCTTGGCGGCGCAACAGGCGCACGCCGCGGCGCAGACGCGCCCAGATCGACGACACCGGATCGGTGCCGTGCTGGGTGAGTCGCGTGAGGCTGGTCGGCGTTCGCGGGGTCGCGTTCATTCGGTTCCCAGAAGTCGGGCTACGTTTCGCAGGTCGCGCCGCCGCGCCGCGGCGCTGACCCGCTTCACGATGCGCACGGCGCACGGGTCGGCGATCGCCGCGCGGTTGCCATCGAGTGCGAACGCGGCCTTTGCGTCTGTTAGCACGCAGCCGGCGTCGTGCAATTTGCTCAGGCACACAGCGATTGCATCGAACGCCCGGCGGCGCTCCACGGCGGGCGCGGTGCGCCGCCACACACGCACTACCACACCGGGCGGCGGCTCGTACAGAGCGAACCATTCGGCGCGGGTCGCGCTCGTGAGCCGCTGGCCGAAGGCGAGCAACCGCGGGCCGGGCACGCCGTAGCGCTGAAGGTGGAACAGCACGCGGCCGGCCGTAACGCCCGGCGAGCGCCAGGGCGTCGCGCGGAGCCACGCGCGAACGCGGCCGAGCGGCGCGGAGGTGGTGCCGCGCACGAGGATCGCGTCGCGCCCTGCGAATCGCACGCGCGATGCGCCATCGGCACCGAAGCCGTAGAAGGGCACCGCAACCGCGGGCCGCGGCCACACAGCCGCGACTTCCGGCACCGCACACACCGCTTCGCCCGCGAGCCACACCAACCGCTGCGCCGGTGCATCGGAAAGTTGGTCGCGCACGGACCGCCGCTTCGCGTGCCGCGCCGCGGCACGGAGGATCGGCTGGCGAGCGGCGCGGCCTGAGCTTGCCGGTTGTTCGCCCTGATACGCGCGAAGCACCCTTGCACGGTCCGCGTTCGTCGCGCCCGCGAGCGAGGCGTGCAGCGCGCCGAGCGCGTTGGCGCGCTGCGCGTCGGTCACTCGCCCGCGTGTCGACGATTGCCAGTCGAGGAACGTGACCGCGAGCGTCTCGCGGTTCACCAGAACGTGCTTCGCGGTCAGGTCCGGTGTGGCGAACCCGGCCGTGTGGGCTGCGGCGAGCGCGCCCCCCAGGTTCGTCGCGAGCTGTCGGCGGTCGGTGAGTGACAGCGCGTTGTCACTGAGAATCCGGCGCAGGTCGGTCGCGCCGGGCACTTCCTCTACCAGCAGGAACGCACGCCCGCGGTGCGTGCCAAATGCCGCCCACCGCGGTGCGGGCAGCCCGGCCGCGTCGAGTTGCTGCAAGATCGCAACTTCGCGCTCGCACCGCGACACCCAGCCGAACCCGGCGCGCCGGTTGCGCAGCTTCTCGCGCCAGCCGACGACGTGCTGGCGCTTCAAGTAGCACGCGCCGACGCCGGGCAGTTCGACCCGCACGACGTGCCGATCCGGGTGGCCGCTTACGACCTCGCCCGGCAGGTCGAGGAACGCGCTCGCGGTGTTCAGGCCGACGCGCGCGAGCCGTGCGGCGAACGCCGGGCGCACGGTCAGCGTGCCGCCCGGTTCGCCCGGCGCGAACACGATCTGCGCGGTCTTCAAGCCGCTCGCGGCTTCGCGAGTCACGGTCTCAACCTGCACGCTGCACCTCCGCGCCGAGGAGGTACTGCGCCGCGGCGAAGGCGTCGGCGGGGGCCAGTTCGCGCATGC
>SXGS01245124.1_pt1 | contig 11028 bp, 9 predicted proteins | sample 3174681 | NCBI WGS metagenome assembly SXGS01 (sample SAMN11356861, study PRJNA531348) | freshwater metagenome | isolation source: freshwater sample F1-80 | place: China: Fuxian Lake, Yuxi | collected 2017-12-25 | reverse complement strand
AGCCCTCAATCTCGACGACTCGAACAACGTCGCCGTACTTCTCGCCAAACAGCATCATCGCGCCGAGCTCGCGCGCCTCGTCCTGGCTCATCTCGAACGTAAAAACACGATGCCCTTCGACGACAACGCGATTGACGATGTCCTCGACCCGCGCCAACTGCTCGGCGGTGACAGCACTGTCATGGGAGAAATCGAAGCGGAGCTTGTCGGGACGAACGGAGGAGCCCTTCTGGCGCACGTGGTCACCGAGCACCTCCTGCAACGCCCGATGCAGCACGTGCGTGCCCGTGTGGTTCGCGGTCGTTGGGCGGCGGCGGGTCGGATCAACGAGCGCGCGCACCTCCAGCCCATCCGTCAACGTGCCGCGTTCAACCACCACGATCAACGTCTGATCACCGTCGAAGCGAATCACCTCGACGAGTGCTGCGCGGCCCGTGTCGGATTCGATCGAGCCGGCATCCGAGACCTGCCCGCCGCCCTCGGGGTAGAACGGCGACTCGCGCAGCTTGACTGCCAAGCGCCCCTCGCCGAGGTCGTCGAGCGCACCGATGCGCGTACGGATATCAATTTCGTCGTAGCCCAAAAAGGTGGTCACGAAGCCGGCTGCGCGTGCGAATGCCGCCACGCGATCAAGGTCGACGCCGCCAACCTTGCCGGCAGCGCTACGGGCGCGCTGCCGCTGGCTCTCCATCAATTCGGCAAAGCCCGCCTCATCGACAGAAAGATCCTGCTCAGCCGCGAGTTCCTGCGTCAGTTCGAAGGGAAAGCCAAAGGTGTCGTGGAGCTGGAAGGCCTCGGCAGCGGGGATCGCGACGCCGCCCTCGCTGCGGACGCGCGCGATGCAATCGTCGAGCAATGCCGTGCCGGTTTCGAGGGTGCGTAGGAAGCGCTCTTCCTCGCCGTTGAGGATGCGAAAAATGTCGTCGCGATGTTGCACGAGCTCGGGATAGACGTCGCCCAGCTGCGCGATCACGAGGTCGGCCAGACGCGTCAGAAACGCACCCTGGATGCCGAGTCGATGGCCATGCGAGACGGCGCGACGGATGACGCGCCGCAGGATGTAGCCGCGCGACTCATTGGCGGGCAGCACACCGTCGGCGGCGAGAAACGTCATCGCGCGGCCGTGGTCGGCGAGCACGCGCAGCGCCTTCGTCTGGATGCCACCGGTCTCGTACGACGTGCCCGTCCACTCCTCGATTGCCGTGATCATCGACTGGAAGCCGTCGGTCTCGTAGACGGAGTGCACGTCCTGCAGCAAGGCCGCAACTCGCTCGACGCCCGCGCCCGTGTCGACACACTGGTTGGGGAGCGGTGTCAGCGAGCCGTCTTCAGCCTGGTCGTACTGCATAAAGACGAGGTTCCAAAACTCGAGGAAGCGATCGCAGTGGCAGCCCGGCGCACAGCCGTCGGCACCAACGGGGCGTCCACAGCCGTGCTCGGCACCACGGTCGTAGTAGAGCTCGCTACACGGTCCGCACGGCCCAGTCGGGCCAGCCTGCCAAAAGTTGTCTTTGCGACCAAGACCGACGATGCGATCCGGCTCGACCCCCTGCGCGAGCCAGAGACCGCGCGCCTCGTCATCGGCAGGCACCTGCTCGTCGCCGGCAAAAACCGTGATCCAGACCTTTGCGGGGTCGATCCCCCAGGCGCCCGTCACGAGGACCCAGGCAAACTCGATCGAGCCGGCCTTAAAGTAGTCGCCAATCGAGAAGTTGCCCATCATCTCGAAAAAGGTCAGGTGTCGAGCGGTCTTGCCGACCTCGTCAATGTCCGTCGTGCGAAAGCACTTCTGCACACTCGTCAGGCGCTTCTGCGGCGGCTGCTCAACGCCGAGGAAGTACGGCTTGAACGGCTGCATGCCTGCGGTCGTCAGCAGGACAGACGGATCGAGCGAGTCAGGCACGAGACTTGCGGACGGCACAACAAGATGACCGTTCTGCTCGAAGTGGGTTCGAAAAGCGGTGCGGATCTCGTGAGCCAACATTGCCCCCGCAGGGTACGCGATGCCGGCACGGCCGGGATCAACGTTGCTTTGGCGTCAGACCCCAAAGCAAAGTTAGACCGACAAGTTCGCAGAGCAGAGCCCGCGGACGTCGCTTAGGGGTCTGACCCCAAGGCAAAGTTGACCGCGGCCCGTCAGCCTACGACGATACCTGCCGCAACGATGCATTCGCCGTCGTAGAGGGCGGCAACCTGGCCCGGGGCGATCTGGTGTGCATCGGTCTCGAGATAGACAGTGGCGGTGGCATTTGGACCATGTTCGAGTCGACCAGCGACAGGAGTTGAGCGCATGCGAAAACAGGCATCGATGCGTGGCGTGTCGGCCCGCACCTGCACGTCACGAAGCGAAACTTCGCGGCGGCGGAGTCTTCCAACAGTGCCCACAATGACGGTGTTTGCTGGTGCGTCGATACGCAGCACGTGGAGCGCCTCGGTGCCGCGCGAGACGCCCAGGCCGCGCCGCTGGCCGGGCGTGAAGGCAAGGGCGCCAGCATGCGTTCCGAGCTCGACCCCGTCCTCATCGACAATCGGCCCGGGCGTCATCGTGACGCCCTGACGCTCGAGAAACGGTGCAAGTGCGCCGCCACCAAGAAAGCAAACCTCTTGACTCTCGAGCGCCTTCGCCGCTGCCAAACCGTGCTCGGCCGCCTCGTGCTGCACATCGACTTTCTTGCGCGCACCGAGCGGAAACTGCACCCGCGTGAGAATCTCTGGATCGACAAGAGCGAGCATGTACGACTGATCCTTGGTCGCGTCGACGCCACGCGCCACGAGTGGCGTACCCGCGTGGTCGACGAGCTGCACGTAGTGCCCTGTGCGCCACGTCGATGCGCCAAGTCGCTGGACGGCGCGGTCGATCGCGTCGAACCGAAAGGCGCCGTTACAGGTCGTGCACGGATTGGGCGTCTCGCCGGCTGCGTAGCCCGCCACGAATGGATCGACGACGACGGCTCGAAAGTCGTCGCGCAAATCGAGCGCGATGTGTGGCATGTCGTTCTGGTGGCAGAGGTCGCGAGCAGCGCGCACGGCCGACGGTGCGCAGCACGCTCGCTCGGGCGACGGCGCCTCGGGATCGATCCAGAGACGCAGCGTCACACCGACGGCCTCGTAGCCTTCGGCAACCGTCTGCGTCAGCACCATCGCGGAGTCCACACCACCGCTCATGGCAACGACAACACGGTTCGGGTCGGCCGACACGACGGCGCCGCGGGCCACGGCATCGCCAATCGAGGCGTGAAAGGCATCGACGGCGGTCAGTGCACAGTCGACGCCAGCCGGTTCGATCGCCGCACCTACGAGCACCTCAGCTAGCCCGAGCCGAGCGGCATCGAGCAGCAACCCGCCCTCAGCACGCGCCGCGAGCCACGCCGCTGCCGCAGTCGTGGCAGCGCAGGCATCGGCGCCAAAGCGCACCTGCTCCAGACGGTCGCCGACGAGCCCGAGCGTAAAGCGCACGCGATCGTTACAGCGACCGCCGCCCGCCCGGCCTTCGCCATCGGGCCGGGCAACTGCACCGGCGCGGGACAGGTCGATCATGCCGAGGCCTCAGTGGCCAGTTGCAACGCGGGTGCGAGCTCTGTCCAGGCGGCGACGACGGCGTCGACGTCGGCGGCGGTCGACGTCGGTCCAAGTGTGATACGGATCGCGCTACGGGCAGCGTCGCCGTGGATGTCCATCGCGGTCAACGTGGCGTCCGGCAGCGTCTCACCGCTGGCACAGGCCGAGCCCGCCGAGATCGCGATGCCACGCTCGTCGAAGAGGCGCACGACGGTGTCGCCGCGATAGCCCGTCAACAGCAACGCATGGCCGGGCAGTCGCTCGACCTCCACGCCGACCACCGGCAAGGCAAGGCGCGCCTCGAGGTCGTCGCGCAGTGCAGCACGCCGGACGCGCTCGGCCGGTGCCTGCGCACCCTGTCGAATTCGCAATGCAGCAGCCAAGGCCACAGCGCCAGCGACATCCTCTGTACCCGAGCGCAGGCCACCCTCCTGTCCACCACCAAAGACGATCGGATCGAGGCTCTGTACGCCCGTGCCAATCACCGCTCCAACCCCCCGCGGCCCACCCAACTTGTGGGCAGCCAGCGCAATCGTCACGCGCCCAGGCAGGTCGGACAGGTCAAGCTCGGCACCGGCGGCCGTCTGGACGTCGTCGACATGAAGGGGCACTGCGTGCTCGGCGCAGATCGCAGCGATGTCGGCGATTGGCTGCACAACACCTGTCACGTTGCTCGCGCCCATCACACAGACCAGCGCGTCGCCGGTCTGCACGAGGTCCCAGAGTTCGATCAGGTCGAGGCGCCCATTCGGCAACACCGGCGCAACTGCGATCTCCCACCCTCGTCGCGCCAACACCTCTGCCGTGCGTCGCACTGCTGGGTGCTCGATGGCACTGACGACCATGCGCCCTGGCTGCCCCTGCGCACGGCCGAGCACGGCCAGATTGTCGGCCTCGGTACCACCACCCGTCAGCACGACGTCGGACGGATCTGCACCCACAAGCGAGGCGATCTCTTCCCGCGCTGCATCGAGGTCTGCTCGCGCCTGTCGTCCAAGCGCGTGCGGTTCCGACGGATTGCCAAAGCGCTCCGTCAGGTGCGGCAGCATCGCTTCGACCACGCGTGGGTCGGGTGGCGCCGTGGCTGCGTGGTCGAGGTAGATCACGCGTGCATTGTCGCACCGCACGAACAACTGTGGCGTGACAGCCGCTGGGAACGCCGGGCTGAGTTGTCCCACCCTGCCGCGACCCATCTCCCGTCGAACCTGCTTATGCAGGTGGGTCCCCCGCCCAACACGACCGGTTTAGGGTGGTGCCAGGACAGACGAGGTCCCATTCGTTGGAACATTGGCTCGAGCGCAGATCATGAGCCGCGAGCAAGGTGGAACAGACGCAGCCTACAAGGAATCCGCGACGACTACGTGTTCTACGTCACCAATCGGCAGCTGCAAAAAGCGTGTGCCCTCCTCGCGGAAGGCGTCGGCGTCGCCCGTCGCGAGAAAGCGGTACTCGCCGCGATGGTCGTCGCTGTGCTGCCAGCCCTTGCGAGCGAGCGTCGCTGCGATCTCTTCGGCGAGCTCCTCCGCGGCGGCGATCGTGTGCACCTCGGTGCCAAGCTCGCGCTGCAGCATGTGTCGCACCAACGGGTAGTGCGTACAACCGAGCACGACGACGTCGACGCCGGCTTCGCGTAGCGGCGCACACGCGGTCTGGACCAACTCCAGCGTGCGCTCCGAATAGGGCTCGCCGCCTTGAATCGACTCGGCGAGACCTGGGCAGGCAACCTGCACAACCTCCACGCCGGCATCGAGATCGTGGATCGCCTCAACGTAGCGGTGGCTGTTGACTGTGGCCTCGGTGGCGAGCACGCCGACCTTGCGCAGGCGCGTCGCCTGCACGGCTGCGCGTGCCTCGGGCGTGATCACACCGAGGACGGGCACCGGTGACTCTTGCTGCAGCACGGGCAGCGCCGCCGCCGTCGCCGAGTTACAGGCCACGACGATCAACTTGGCACCCTGCTCGACGAGGATTCCGGTCAGCTCGCGCCCGTAGACGATCAGTTCGTCTTTCGAACGCGGGCCGTACGGAAAGCGCCCGGTGTCGCCGAGATAGACGACATCCTCGTGCGGCAGACGCACGAGCGTCGCGTGGAGAACGGTTAGTCCACCCACGCCCGAGTCGAACATGCCAATCGGGGCGTCCGGTTCCATGCGTATAGGGTAGGCGACGCGGATCGCGTCAGCCGTGGTTCGAGACCTGCCTCGAGGTTTTCCGCGATCATGCTTTGGCACCGAGTTTCGCCTAACGTTCCAGACATGACGATGCAGCCACGCGACCTGATTGGCTACGGCCGCACGCCCCCGAAAGCCAATTGGCCGGGTGGTGCACGCGTGGCCGTCAGCCTTGTTCTCAACTATGAGGAGGGTGGCGAGCGCACGCCTTTGCTCGGCGACTCGGAGAGCGAGACCTATCTGACGGAGATCCAAGGCCCCGGAGGTCCAGGTCGCGACCTCCTGACCGAGTCAATCTACGAATTCGGTGGCCGCGTCGGCGTCTGGCGCATTCTCGATGCCTTCGAGGAGTACCAACAGCCGTTGACGGTGTTTGCCGTCGGCAAGGCAATCGAACTCAACCCCGCCCCCGTCACCGCCGCAGCCGCCGCGGGCCACGAGGTCTGCAGCCACGGCTACCGCTGGATCGATTATCTCCAGATGGACGAGGCGACCGAGCTCGACCATCTTCATCGCTGCATCAAGCTGATCACCGACGCAGCCGGCGAGCGCCCCTACGGGTGGTACACCGGACGCTTTAGCTACAACACCCGCCGTCTCGCGGCCGAGGAGGGTGGCTTTCTCTACGACTCGGACGACTACTCGGACGAGCTGCCCTACTGGACGCGCGTGGGTGAGAAGAACCATCTCGTGGTCCCGTACACGCTCGACGCCAACGACGCGCGGTTTGCGACGCCCAACGGGTTCCGCACCGCCGACGAATTCTCGACCTATCTGATCGACACCTTTGAGACGCTCTATCGCGAAGGCGCGACGACACCGAAGATCATGAATGTCGGGCTGCACTGCCGTATCGTCGGACGCCCCGGACGCATCGATGGCCTGCGCCGTTTTCTCGACCACATCGCTGGCCGCGAAGACGTCTGGGTGACGCGCCGCGTCGATATTGCCCGCCACTGGATCACCGATCACCCACCGCAGTGACCGCAACGGTCCGCCTCGGTACGTGTGCGTGGGTGGAGAAGGGCCTGATCGCGGACTGGTATCCGCCTCACACGACCACGGCTGAGGCGCGCCTGCGGTACTACGCCGAGCACTACGACACGGTCGAGGTGGACTCGTCGTACTACGCCATCCCGGCCGAGCGCACGACGCACAACTGGGCCGAGCGAACCCCGCCCGGCTTCGTCTTCCACATCAAGGCCTTTGGTCTGATGACGGGGCACGCCGTCCGCCCCGAACAATTGCCTGTCGATCTGCGCCCCCTCGTCGACACGGTGACGGCGCGTGGCCACGTCGTCCCGTCCGACGCTCTTCGAGACCGCGTCTTTGCCCGCTTCGCGCGCTCGCTTGAGCCGTTGCGTCAGGCCGGCAAGCTCGGTGGCGTGCTCTTTCAACTGCCACCCTCGGCACTGCCGGGCCGCGAGTCGTGGCAACGCATCGAGCATGCCAAGGCGGCGCTCCCCCACACCGAACTATTGGTCGAATTTCGCCAGCGCGATTGGCTCTCGACCGCCCTGCGCGATGAGACGCTCGACAGCCTGCGCGAGCGCGATCTCACCTACGTTGCAGTCGACGCGCCGCACGTCTCGTCGAACAACGTGGTCGAGACCGTAGTTGCGGCCACCACGCAAACCGGATACGTGCGCTTCCATGGCCGCAACGCCGCCACCTGGAACCACCACGGCGATGGCGCCTCATCGCGCTTTGATCACCTCTACTCGGACGCAGAACTCGCCGAGTGGGTTGAGCCGCTGCGCACGCTCGCTCAGACCACGAGCCGCCTCTACGCGGTCTTCAACACCAACGCGGCAACGCAGGGGCCCGATAACGCCGACCGTCTGCGTCAGGTACTGCATGATGCGCAGGTACCCGTCTCGACCGCACCCGGTCCCGCCCAGGGTGAGTTGTTTCCGATCTAATGCGCCGTCTCTTTCCACTCCTCGCCTTGTTTCTCCTCGCCGGCTGTGACGGCGCCTCGTCGTCGAATACAAGCAGTCCTCCGGCCATCACTGAGCCTGCAGCGACGAGTTCCAATCCTGCTGCGACCGCCGATGTCTTTCCCGCCAAGAACGCCGAGCGCGCGACGGTCGTCCTGTACCACGGCTGGACCGACCTCGAGCCCGATGACTATCTCCCATGGATCGAGCACCTCAACAACGAGGGCGTGGCGGTGATCTTTCCGCGCTACCAGCGCAGCGTCGTCTCGTCGCCCGCAGAGATGCTTGCCGATGCGGAGACCACCACACGTGACGGCCTCGACAAGGCACCACCAGTCGGTCCCGTGATCGCCGTCGGATATTCGCTTGGTGGTGGCTATTCCGTCGTCTACGGCGCCAATGCTGCGGCCTGGAACCTACCCGCGCCCGCGGCGATCTACGCCATTTTCCCGGCCAAGCCGCCGGTCGTACCCGAACCGTTCGGCACGGTACCCCCAGAGACGTCCGTGACGATGCTCGTTGGCGATCGCGACGCCGTGATTGGCGACTCCGGCGCGACCGCATTGTCCGCTGCGATCGAGCCGCACGCCACGACGATTCGCACCCTCTCATCGAACTCCACGATCGCTTTCGAACATCTGTCGCCAAAACAAACCGATAGCGCCGCCCAGCGCGCGTTCTGGCTCCCACTCGATCGGCTCATCGACAAACTCACGGGGCCGTAGCTCCAGCACAAAAATTTCGCGAAACAGGCCGCTCGGTCTGTGCGCAGCGAAGAAGAGAGCAGATCGTGCAGACGCTGCTCCCCACCCTAGCCCTCAATTCGCTTCGCGCTGCGTGCGTTGGACTCGAGACACAGCGGGCGGCCGATCTGTTTCTCCCTACCGGTACGCCGCGCGCAACCGTCGCGTTTTTGCACGGTTGGAGTGACCGCTCGCCGCGCAACTACCTCGCCTGGATCCAGCACCTGACGGACTCCGGCGTGGCCGTGGTGTTTCCGCGATACCAGAGCAGCCTCCGTGCCAGCCGCAAGCAGATGCTCGCGAACGCGGAGTCCAGCCTGCGTGAAGGCCTTGCAGAACTAGGCGACGATTGTGGCCCGCTGATCCTCGCGGGCTATAGCTTCGGAGCCGGAATCTGCGTGATCGCCGCCGCCGAATCGGAGGCATGGAAGATCCCGGCTCCAGCAGCCGTCTACGGCGTGTTTCCCTACTTCGTACGGGGACGCAATTCCGACCCGCTCGTGATCTCACCGTCGATCACGATCGACCTTGTCGTCGGTGACCGCGATCAGGTTGTCGGCAGTCGTGGCGCCAAGGAGATCGCACGAAGCATCGCACCACACCCGTCCACGCTCGAGATTCTGCGCTCGACACGGTCGATGTCTTACGGCCACTTCTCCGTCCTACAGACGTCAAGGGCGACCCGGCGAGTTTTCTGGCGGCCGCTTGACGACATCGTGGACCGACTTACTCCTGTCTGATCCAAAAACAGCCAAGCACTCCTACCATTCGCACGTGTGCGCAACGTGACCCACCCATCTATTCGAGGATCCTATGACGCTCTCCGCTGATACTGACGCCAAGCTCCAGTCCTACGCCCACCCTGGTCGTCTCGTGACGACCCAGTGGCTCGAGGACAACCTGAGCACGCCTGGTCTCGTGGTCTTGGAATCGAACGAGGACGTGCTGCTGTTCCACACCGGCCACATCCCTGGCGCCCAGAAGATCGACTGGCATCTCGACCTCAATGATCCGACGACGCGCGATTACATCAGCCCTGACGGCTTTGCTGCGATGTGCGCGGCGCGCGGCATCTCGCGTGACACGACGGTCGTAATCTACGGCGACAACTTCAACTGGTGGGCCTCGTATGCCCTCTGGGTCTTCAGCCTGTTCGGCCACGAGGATGTCCGCCTCGTCGATGGCGGTCGTGCAAAGTGGGTTGCCGAAGGCCGTGCGATGACGACCGATGTTGAGCCTGTTACGCCGAGCGAGTATCCGATCGTGCCGCGCGATGATGCGACGATCCGTGCCTTCAAAGAAGACGTCCTCGCCCACATTGGCACTGGTCCGCTGGTCGACGTGCGCTCGCCTGGCGAGTATTCCGGCGAGCTGCTGCACATGCCGGACTATCCGCAGGAGGGCGCACAGCGCGGCGGCCACGTGCCGACCGCGAAGAGCGTGCCGTGGAAGCGGGCCGCCAACGATGATGGCTCGTTCAAGAGCGCCGACGAGTTGCGCGCGATCTACGGTGACGAGCAGGGCCTGCGGGATGAAGATGAGGTGATTACGTACTGCCGCATTGGCGAGCGGTCGAGCCACACCTGGTTCGTCCTCACCCACCTGCTCGGGTTCGAGCACGTCCGCAACTACGACGGCTCGTGGGTCGAATGGGGCAACGCCGTGCGCGTGCCGATCGAGAAGCCCAGCGCCTAGGTCTGGTGAACACCACTCTCCCTCCCCGTCTGCAGGCGATCGTCGACGAGTTCGCCGAGGTTGATCGCACCGAGCGACTCGACTTGCTGCTCGAGTACTCGCGCGACCTGCCGGATCTCCCCGAGCGTCTGCAGGGTGCAGAGCTCGAGCGTGTCCACGAATGTCAGACGCCGCTGTTCGTGCAGACCGAACTCGAGGGCGATGCCGTACACCTCTTTTTCGCCGCACCAGACGAGGCGCCGACGTCGAGGGGCTTCGCCGGCATCATCCACGCTGGCCTCGATGGCTGCACCGTTGACGAGATCCTCGCGACCCCGTCCGACTTTGCCTCCGGGATGGGTCTCACCGATGTTGTGTCGCCCCTGCGGATGCGCAGCGTCGGTGCGATCCTCGCACGGGTCAAGCGTCAGCTGATGGAGCGCACCACCAGTTAGCAGTCGCTTGTAGCATCCGGAGACCAACGTCCGTGAGGTGTACCGACTTATGAGCGCTACCGCAACGAAGATCCTGCCGAACTACATCAACGGTGGCTGGGTGCCGTCGACCAGCTCCGAGCTGCTCGACATCACCAACCCCGCCACGGGCGAGGTTTTGGCACAGGTTCCACTGTCGGGCGCCAACGATGTCGACGCCGCAGTTCAGGCTGCCCGCGCCGCCTTCCCAGCGTGGAAGGCCACGAGCACGATTGAGCGCGCCCGCTGGCTGTTCGGCTTCCGCGAGCAGCTCGTGCAGCGTGCCGACGAGATCGCGGCAACCGCGACGAGCGAGATGGGCAAGACGTACCCCGACGCGCAGGCCGAGGTTGGCCGCATGATCGAGATGGTCGAGGCCGCCTGTGCAATCCCAACGACGATGCAGGGACGCATCCTCGAAGGCGTTGCGACGAAGGTCGACACCGAGACGATCCGTCAGCCCGTTGGT
>SXGS01065765.1_pt1 | contig 11030 bp, 14 predicted proteins | sample 3174681 | NCBI WGS metagenome assembly SXGS01 (sample SAMN11356861, study PRJNA531348) | freshwater metagenome | isolation source: freshwater sample F1-80 | place: China: Fuxian Lake, Yuxi | collected 2017-12-25 | reverse complement strand
GTGTAGACTGGGGCTCGGGAGCGTCAGGCATAAGTCGCTGGCGAGCTGAGAAACTGCCTCGATCTTTGGGTTGCCCGACGGAGGGTCTGCCTCGGACGAGAAGAGCAGGATGCCGGTAACATTGCGGTCATTCACACCCACGGTCAGTTCCCAGTCCCTGCCGAGATGAGTGACCGTATAGGTGGCGACCTTTGCGCCGAGCGCTGACTTCATCCCGGTGGCATCCACCCAAGCCACATCCGACGGCAAAATAGCTTTTGCTTGCTCCTGAGTGTCTCCTAGTCGAAAACCAAGTATCGAGAACGACTCCTCCGGCTCCGGCACTGGTGTGCGCTCGGGAGCGTCGTCCGGAGTGCGGGAGGGGCCACCTAGGCAGCCAAGGCTCATCAGTACCACAAGCAGACCGCTCAAGTGCAACCGCAGCGTCATCCACTCTCCACTCTTCGAGATCAGCATCCGCCGCTGGGCAGTTAAGGTCAAGTCATATCATTGACCTTGCTGTTCATGGCGATGAAAAGACCGGTCAGCCATCGTCGTGGCCACCATGCCAAGACAACGAGATCAACAACTGCTGCGTACGATTGGAGCGCGAGTCGGACAGATCCGGCGCGAGCGAGGGTGGACGCAAGAGGCACTTGCGGAGGCGCTCCGTATCGAACCCGTGACGCTTTCTCGCCTTGAAACCGGTGATCGAGCGATGTCCCTGAGTGTATTGAATGCAGCTGCCGACGTCTTGGGCGTTTCCCTTGGGGATCTGCTTGACGCAGTAAGACCGAAGCCAGTGCCTCAGGCTGATCTTGGGGAGGAGGAACTGATTCGCCTTTGGCGGACCTCAGACGCGCCGGCCCGAAAAACGATCCTTCGAGTGGTGCGAGCTCTGTGTGCGAAAGACGGTGTCACCGAGTCCTAGTTCAAGAATCCTCGTCATCGTCGTCGTAATTCGGATTGTTCGGGTCTCCCCAGGCCAAAGCAGCAAGCTGCTCGGGAGACAGGTGAGCGAGGTCGGCGGCTCGGACTCGGACTGTGGATTCGTAAACCAACTGGTCAGCCGTCAGCCCTGCCCTGTTTAAAAGGTCGTTTGCTGCCTGTCGGCGTACCTGTGCCGTTGGGATGTCTCCCTTAGCATCAGGCTCGCCTTCCATGATTTGGCGAAGGACGTGGATTGCGGCGGTGCTCGCCGCATGAAGATCCTGCACCGCCATACGTCGGGCGTCGGCTTGAGCTTGGTCTATCGCCTCTCGGGCGACTGTCTGTTGCAACGACCTGCTTACAACGCCCGTAGAAACTTGCAAGCGAGCCGCTATTTCGGTAACAGTGCAGCCCGCCGCCCGAAGCGTGATGGCTTGCTCTAATCGAGCCTTTCCGAGCGTACCACTGCCAGTAGTGCTGGTTTTTGTGACACCAGTGCTTCCCAGGACTGCCCGATGGGATGGCTTTGGCTTCGATGACATCGCTCCTCCTGGATGGACTTGGGGGACCTAGGGGACCCTCGGGGGCTTTTTCACGCGGGTGACTCGACTCGATGAATGCGATTGGGGGGGCGTTGGTGACCCGATGGAATAGTCCCCCCGGGTCCCCCAGCCCCCGGCGTTGGAAAGGACGTTCGTCTAAAGTGTGTCCTCCAAGAAGGGCTCCTCTTTTGCCGAAAGGTCAGTTTGGGCGAAAGCTTCATAGGCTTTGGCATTGTGGACCTCCATCTTCCACCGAGCGACGTCGCGTCCGCTTCGGACAGGATTGGTGAGAATGAGGCCTGCATGTACCTGTTCCGCGGCCTTGCGTAGGAGAATTCCTATCGCCTGATTGGTCAATATCCGGCCTTCGGGTGCCAGTTCCTCCAACGCTTCCTTGACCACGGTGTGGTTCTGTATGTCGCGGGCGGTAAACTGACGGGCCTTGAAGGCTTCGAACAGGACGTAGAACAGTCGTTGCCAGGCGTGGTTTTCATTGTCCCGTTTCTCCAACATGGCATCACGCGCCTCGATGGGATCTGGCAATCCCAGCCAAACGATGAGGTGCCGAATCAATCGGGTCCAAGCTTCAAATCCACCAAAGTGCTTTAGCGGCGAGGACGGCGCAGGGCAGCCCGCGGCGAAAAAACCGCGAAAGATGGTGAGAATATCCGTTACGAGTGCAGGCCGATTTGCGAGCGTCCAACCGAGGAGATCGGAGTGTTCGAAGCCGGTTCGTTCCTCCGGTCGTTCAACGCCTGCATCCAAACCAATAATGACCATTCGTCCTACAATGTCGTGTTTGTAGTTGGGATTGTTGGCCGTCCCGTACCACGGGAAGTGGGTACTGACGCCGATGACTTCATTCGTGCCGAGAAGCCGGCGATCGGTGCGCTCGGCGGTGATGGCCATGTCCAAGGACGGCCAACCGACGTCGCCTGCACAGTTGTCGATCAACACGGCGTTGACCCCCCGGAGAGCAAACGCCAGAATTGACTTTGCACATTCAGCATCACTCTCGAATGGAGGCGTCTTGGCTATGGATTTGGCCCCCCCTACAATTGTTCCAATTACACCTGCGAGTAGACTCTTGCCGGTTCGTGAGGTTGGTGCCTCGATCATTGTCAGTGGAATTGGTCCATTGATCGCGGCCAAGGCAAAGGGCGTCATCACCGCTCCCAAGTACGTCGAGCGGTCGGCTGCAGACTTGAACGGAAAATCCTTGACGACGTCCAGAATCCGTTGTGCCGCGAGCATGCAGTCTTCGCGGGTCGGGCTTGTTGGAATTGGAGGCCAAGCTTCTAGTTGTTCGTAGTAGATACCAGTTGCGTCGTCGTATCCTGGGGTTTCAAGGATGCTGCCATCCGGTCGTATTGTTGGGGTTTGGACGACCTGGGTGAGGGGCCGAATCCCTTCCCAACTGGACTGTTGAAGCAGGCAATCGGCGACGTCTTTGGGAGGCGGAACTTCGTACGGCACCCACGTGCAATCTGATCCCCTTCCTTCTTGTTTGAGTCTTAAGAAGGCACATGTTCGAGAGAGTTCCTTCCTCAAGGTCTGCGTCCGCAGGGGTGTAATGGCGAGGGGGATCCCTGGATCTGCAACCCTTTCAACCAGTACCAAACGATTGTTCCACTGGTAGACATTCGGGTGTTTTGTGAGGTGCCCTAGGGCCTCGTCCACGACACGACCGAAGTCGGCTCCGATTCGAACCTCGGGTTGCGATGGGCGTATTTCTGGGGGCGTTTCGGCCCATGGTTCGAGGTCTTCGAAGGGGTCTGGGAGTTGGCCTCCGCAGTACAATTCGTTGTCGTCGCGGGTGTTCATGTTCTTCTCCTAGAGCGAAGGATTGCGCAGCGTTGTGAAAGAGAATGATGGATGATGTTCGCGTATCGGTCCCCTTGGAGGTCGTGGTGGACGCGAATGCACACCATCGTGTTGTCAGGGATGCGCCTAGCGATTTCAGAGGACCAGGCTCCCGACCAAATGCCGAAGACAGCTACGCCTGACTCAGCCAGTTGTACGATGGTTGCAAAGTCGGGTTCGCCCTCGCTGATCACCACTTTCCGCTGCCATGACGCAGGCGTAATTCCTTGGAGCAAGAGTCGGCCTGTTTGATTGGCGAGGACGGCTGATCCAACAGAATATGGCTGACCAAGCACATTTCTGCTGGAATCGGTAAGAATAGCCCCCGCTGGTCGATGAGCGCGCAAGTCGGTCTTGCCGTTCGGTGGCACCGATTTTGGGCCTTGAACTTTGCAAATTGCTCGAAACCGGAGGGAGCACAATTCCCCGTTCTCACTCCAGACTGGGAAAACGGCGCGACGTGTCGCCCACATCCAGCTTCTGATCCAGGGAAAGTCCAGCTCGCGAGACCAAACAGGCAAGGTCCGAAAGATGTCGAGCTTCGTCGCCAAGTGTGGGTCGAAACCCCTTGAACGAGCCCACTCAGCGACGTTTTTGTCACCGGAGACGGGGCCGCAGGCATCCCAAATCAGCTGGACCTCCGTCTGCGGTGGGCGCTCTTGGGCTTCCAACAGCTCTGTAGGATTCCAATTTGGGGGCTGTGGGTTAGGCGGCTTCCCGGCGAACTCCCCACGTGCGGCCATGATTCCAGCCCGCTCGGCGGCGCGGCAGAACTCGCTGAACCCTGCCCGGTCACCCGCTGCTACGACCCGGTCGAGAAGGACCTGCTGAGCGAACCTGACGAGATCCGCAGAGAATCCGCAGCGATGGCACTTTCCGCCACGTCCGTCTCGGCGAAGACCGAATGCATAACGTCGGTCCGACTTCCCTCGACGTTCGGCTTTACAGGCGGGGCAGGCGCAGCTTCGGGCGTCGTGTGGGGTCCCCAGGATGGGGAATAGGTCGCTGATCTGTCGAGCTCTAAGTCCGCGGAGGCTCATGCTAACTCCAGGAAACAGCGCTAAGATCGGCAGATGTCGATTCATGAGCGTGTGGGTCACGTTCGCTTGGGTTATCTCTAGGATGTGGCGAAAATATCCTTGGATGCTTGGTTATTTTGAACCTCATTGTTCTGTGAGCCTTGGGTCTATGCAAACGGGGGCTACAGGGGATCAATCTTGATTCGAGGTAAACTACGGGCCACCTTGCTTGGGGGGGCCATGGGTGTAGAACGAAGAGCTTGAGCAACGTCCGCCCAGCAGACGACGTGCCTACCGGCCAGAAGTCGGACCAATCGTTGCTCATGCAACCAATGGCGAGCTGCGGCATCGTTGAGCGGAAGCAGCTCGCACGCCTCTTGAAGCGACACAATCGCTCCGGGCGACACGATGAGGCGCTCAAAATGGCGCTCGGAGTTAGCCACGATGCACCTCTGCGTCGTCTGGTGACTCGGCCATAACTACGGTTCGACGCAGCCCATCGCGGATGAACATTGCTATCAGTGACGATCTTGAGCGAAGTTGTTCTTTCGCCAGCCGGTCGAGCGGCATGATCAGATCATTCGGTAGGTGTACGGTCAATATTGCGGTGTGTGTCATCGGTGGACCTCCGATGAATCCAGGCTATCCGCTTCGGTTTGAATTGATTCGAACTTGTTTAAGTGTTAAGTATATGACTTAAGTCTTAGGTTAGGAATAATGCCCTTTCATAGTATGTTACGGTCGCTTAGGATATCCGACGACTTGACTCAGGAGGATCTAGCGCGGTTACTAAAATGTACAGCAGCGCGAATATCCCAGATGGAGGCACCAAACGCAAAGGTTCCGGACCGTCAACGATGTTTCCAGATTGCCGAAGCGCTCGGCGAAGATCCTGAAAAATTTTGGAAGGCAGTGGAGCCCGAATTTATTCAGGGCCAAAAATCTGACTTTTTAGATTGGCATCGGAAGCAACTGGCTACGGCGTCGAAAGCTGGCCTGAATGATAGCGAAGTTACGATTCTCCTGTTGTTGCGGGATATGGGCGAAGAGTTTCAAGGGGCCCTGTACCAATTGTTGTCTGCTTTGCAGGCGGACCGCTGTCATAAGGAACACCAGGTTGACAACGCATACTTGAACTTGGCGCAGAGCTGTGTTGGCGACAAACGAGCAAACGGCACCTCGCGCTCGACGCCCGAGGAGGGGGTCACCCATCTCCTGACCCTTGTGGCGAGCCTGTCGTGTGAGCGTCGTGCATTTGTTGTCGGTACAATGCTCCGGGTGGTTCTCGATGCGGATCGGCCGAGAATCACCGGAAGGATCAAGTCCGATTTGACGCATGCGCGAAGAGCGCAAGGCAAGGGATGACCCATACAGTATGACCCATACAACTTTTTCGATCCAACAAAAAGCCCCGTAGAACCTAAGCTCTACGGGGCAATATGGTACTCCCAAGGGGAATCGAACCCCTGCCTTCGCCGTGAGAGGGCGATGTCCTAGCCGCTAGACCATGGGAGCAAGTTTTCAAAAAGACGGATGGTTGGGGCACCAGGACTCGAACCTAGACTAACGGAGTCAGAATCCGTTGTGCTGCCAATTACACCATGCCCCAGCGCCCGAGCGTCGGTGAGACACCGACAGGTGTGGGCCCTATTAACGCGGTGGCGGGGGGTGTCAACGGTCGGGGCCGGTGTAGAGGTCGCCTAATGCGATAACTAGATACTTACAACCAAACGATTTCCCGTCAGGGGTACTGGTCGATCTTCACGTCGGATTTTCCCAACCGTTCGTTCGTGTTGTTGAACCACGTTTCCTCTTCGAGCTTGGCGTCATTCGCCTGTTTACGAGCGGCGGTCCAGCGTTTTGCATCGCCGAGCAGCGTCGCCTCGGAAAGGTCCCGGTAGGCCTCGGCGCGTTTTTTCCAGATGGCGATCAACAGCTGATGTTCGGCGTTCCAGGCGTCGGGAACGGATAGCATGCGGCTTTGATCGTACAAATGCTCGCTCAAGGGGACGATCTCGTCCGACCAACGCGCGGGGAGGTTTTCGGGGGCGCGCCCGTCATAGATTGCGGCGGCGGTCCCCAGCACCGTATCGGCGATCAAGCCGTTTTCTTGCAGCAATGGCTCGAGCGACTGCGCGTAGACTTCCGCCGCCTGCCGTTCAGGATCGGCCGGCGTACAAGCGAGCAGAAAGCAGCACCACAGGATTCGCATCGCCGCGAGTATAGCGCCTGCGGGCGCGCACAGGAAGTTCGACGACGAGGAATGCCTCGGTTACCGAGGGTGAAAGGACCGAGCATGAACCTCATCATCGATCAAATTCCAGAGCGCGGCCGTCAGATCGTCCTCGACACCACCACCGAGTGGGCGATGGCCGCAGTGTCCGATACCCTCGGCGTTTTGGCGGAGTCGCTCTCCGGAAAATTGCAGATTTCCAGCAAAGCGGGCCGGGTTTCCGTTTCCGGTGAGCTGAATACCTCCGCCACCTGCGAGTGTGAGCGTTGCGGAGAGAGTTTTCGTCTGGCCCTTCCGGTCGAAGTGGAGTTGCTGTTCGATCCTGCCCCCTCTGGCGCGCCCGTCGAGGAGGAGGAGGAGGTCGACGAAGAGGAGCTCGACATCGGCTGGTATCAGGGAAATTCGCTGAACCTTGCGGATGTGGTCACTGAGGCCGTGGCGCTGGCGCTACCGATTCGTTTGGAGTGCCCCGATACCGAAGAATGCGACAAGCGCACTGCGAAATTGCTCGCCGAAAAGGGGCGCTCTGGAGATTCTTCACATCCTGGGTTCGCCGCCCTAAGCAAACTGCGATAGATAGCAGGGTCATCATCAGTCCCAAAAGCTGTGGGACGTCGGCGTTCAGGTTTATACGCCGATTTTGGAGGAAGTTATGGCAGTACCTAAGAAACGCACGTCCCGTCGCCGGAAGGGCATGCGCCGCGCACACGATTTCCTCAAGGTCACCGCCGCTGTGGAGTCCTGCCCCAGCTGTGGTGAACTGAAGCAGCGGCACAACATGTGCTTGAAATGCGGCACCTACCGCGGTCGCGTCGTCGTCGCGCCTGCAGTTCAAGCCGAATAGCATCGGCCTGAAAGCCATCATGCCGCTGTCGCGCGCTCCGGTCCTCAACCATCGGCTGCGCTCGCCATGGCGAGCTGCGCGCTTGGCTTGCGGACGTTCCTGGCCAGCCTCTTTCCGGTCCCCAGGATCAGGGCTTTCGACCCGCGCTTTTATTCCATCTTAGCCCGGAGCGTCCGATGGCAGTGCGCAACGAACCGGTGCGCCCGATGCTTCCAGTGGCCCTCGACGCCATGGGCGGCGACGATGCGCCGCGCGTCACGGTTGCGGGGGCGATCGCGGCCGCGAAGGACGGGATACCGGTCGTGTTGGTGGGCGACGAGAAGTTGCTTCGTCCGCTCCTTCCTCGAGGTGTGTCGATCCCGATCGCCCATGCGCCAGATGCGGTCGGTATGGGCGACGCGGCGGCAGCGGCGGTTCGAAAAAAACCGAATTCTTCCTTGGCGCGGGTGATCGAGTTGGTCGCGAAAGGGGAGGCTTCTTCGGCGGTTTCCTGTGGAAACACGGGCGCGGTGTTGGTGGCGACCGTGCTCGGGCTTGGCGTGTTCGAAGGGGTCGACCGGCCCGCCATTGCAACCGTTCTTCCTCGCTCGGACGGCGGTAAGTTGGTGCTCTTGGACGCGGGCGCCAATGTGGACTGCCGTCCCGAGCAGCTCGCGTGTTTTGCCTTGTTGGGGGCGGCTTATGCACAGGCGTTGGGGATGCCGACGCCGCGGATCGGCCTCCTCGCCAATGGTGAAGAGTCGACCAAGGGAAACATGCAGGTCAGAGCGGCGCTTCCGTTGATTCAGACGCTCCCGCTCACGGTGGTCGGCAATATCGAGCCGCACGCGGCGCTGGCCGGCGGCTGCGACGTTCTCGTGTGCGATGGATTTGTGGGGAACGTCCTCATTAAAGGCGTGGAGGCGGCGGCGGAAACGGTGGTTCACCTGCTCAAGGAAGAGATCGGCCGCAACCCATCGGCAATGCTTGGAGCTTGGCTTACTTCGAGGACGTTTGGGCGGTTCCGTTCTCGCGTGGCTTGGGAGGCGCAAGGCGGCGGTTTGTTGCTCGGCGCCAAAGGCTTGGTGGTGGTGGGGCACGGCCGCGCCAGCGCTGAGGCAGTGCATGCGGCGCTGCGAATGGCGCATCAAACGTCTTCGCAGGGACTTCTGGCGGCGGTTCAACAGCGTTTGGCGGTTGGTTGAACGACCCATTGCCCTAACTGGGGGGTGGGATACATTGGCGGAGTTCTAACGGGAGAAGGGATGACCCACGAAGAGGTCGCACAAAAAGTTCGCTCGATCATCGCCGAGAAGTTGCGCGTGAATCGGGCCGAGGTCGTTTCCACGGCTTCCTTCATCAATGACCTGAATGCCGATTCGCTCGACATTGTGGAGTTGGTCATTGCCATGGAAAAGGAGTTCAACATTAGCATTCCCGACGATGACGCCGGCAATATCCGCACCGTGCAGGATGCCGTGGACTATATCGTCGCCCATGTCACCTGATCGACGCTGACTTTCGCAACCTGCGAAGGGTCGTTATCACCGGACTTGGGGCGGTTACGCCGTGCGGACAAGATGTCCCCTCCACTTGGAATTCCATGGTGGAAGGGCGGTCTGGCATTGGCCGGATCACCCACTTTGACGCTACCGGATGGCCGGTTCAGATCGCGGGTGAGGTGCGCGGCTTTGATGGCGATGCCTTGCTCGGCGAGCGGGAAACGCGCCGTCTCGGCCGGTTTATGCAATTTGCGTTGGTTGCCGGCGATCAGGCGTTGGCGGATGCCGGCTTTGTTCGCGGCCAGAGTTGGCCCGACGCCGAGCGTTTCGGGGTATACGTCGGCTCGGGCATCGGCGGTTTCCCAGAAATCGTGGAAAATGCTGAATTGGTTGCCAGGGAAGGAATTAAGGCGGTATCTGCCTTCTTTATCCCTAGGTCGTTGATCAACCTTGCAACTGGACAAATGTCGATTCGTTACGAGGCCAAGGGTCCCAGTCTGGTGGTCGCCACCGCTTGTGCCGTTGGAAATCATTCGATCGGCGAGGCTTGGCGGGTGATCCGCTCGGGCGACGCCGATGTGATGCTTGCGGGGGGCACCGAAGCCGCGATCTGTCCGCTCGGCCTCGGCGGATTCATGACGATGAAAGCCCTTTCCCGGCGCAATGATGATCCGTCGACCGCCTCTCGTCCCTTCGATCGCGATCGCGATGGATTTGTCATGGGGGAGGGCTCGGGATTGGTAGTGCTCGAATCCCTCGATCACGCCCTGGCACGTGGCGCGCGAATCTATGCGGAGTTGGCCGGTTATGCGTTAACGACGGACGCACACCACATCACCGCACCCTCGCCGGGAGGCGACGGCGCTGCCCGCAGCATGAAACTGGCGTTAAAGTCCGCCAATTTAGCTCCGGAAGACGTCGACTACATCAATGCCCACGGCACCTCCACCCCGGCCAACGATCCCGCGGAATCTCAGGCGATTCGCACGGCTTTTGGGGCCGCAGCGGATCGGCTGATGGTCAGCTCGACCAAGGGGGTGACCGGTCATTTGTTGGGGGCCGCCGGGGGAGTGGAAGCGGTGGCGACTTCGTTAGCGCTCTTCCATCAGATCGTGCCTCCGACCGCCAATTTGGAAAATCCTGATCCTCGCTGCGATCTCGATTTTGTTCCGAAAGCCGCACGGCAGACGCCGATCCGGGCGGCACTGTCGAACGCCTTTGGTTTTGGCGGTACGAACGCTACTTTGGCATTTCGCCGTTGGGAGGGATGATGAGGATCGCATTGGCATCGGATCACGGTGGGTTGCGGTTGAAACACGCGGTGATCGCGCATTTGCGCGCGCAAGGTCACGAAGCGGAGGATCTGGGTCCGTTCGACGACGCCTCGGTGGACTACCCTGACTATGCCAAAATCGTGGCTCACAAGGTAGTCTCTGGCGAATTCCCGAAGGGAATTCTGGTGTGCGGCACCGGCCAAGGCATGGCGATCACGGCGAACCACATTTCCGGCATTCGTGCAGCGATTGTGTCCGATACCTTTTCCGCGCGGATGGCGGCGGAGCACAACGACGCGAACATCCTCTGTTTAGGGCAGCGGGTGGTCGGCGAGGGTTTGGCGATGGAATGCGTGGATGCATGGTTGAACACGCCTTTTGCTGGGGGGCGGCATGCTCGCAGGGTCGAAAAAATCGAGACTCCGCACGGCTTGTGAGGCTCGATCCCTGCGTCGGTCGTTCCGTTCCTCGGTCGCGGCCTACAGGCCAGCTTCCCTGCGGTACTCTCTTCCCTCCTTGGCCTCGAACCTCACAAGCCGTGCGGCATGTTGTGAGGCTCGATCCCTGCCTCGGTCGTTCCGTTCCTCCTTCGCGGGCGCCTCGGGCTCCGCCCGACCGGGCTGTGCGGGGGTTCCGTCGCTCCGAGCTGCGCTCTCCACGACCGCTCCGCGCCCCTTCCATCCCTGGCGCGCTTAGTAAAGTACTTGACGATTTCGGTTTGGGGCCGGCGGCCGACGGTGATCGCGCTCGGACTCCACCGGACATTTCAACACGAATCGGATAGGTAGCCGGCCAAATTGGGGGCTCGATGAATCCGCTCGCTCACCAGGACCCAGAGGTCTTCGCGGCGATCGCCGCCGAGTTT
>SXGS01275514.1_pt1 | contig 11031 bp, 8 predicted proteins | sample 3174681 | NCBI WGS metagenome assembly SXGS01 (sample SAMN11356861, study PRJNA531348) | freshwater metagenome | isolation source: freshwater sample F1-80 | place: China: Fuxian Lake, Yuxi | collected 2017-12-25 | reverse complement strand
TTTCCAACTCCTCTCCACTCACTTCTTTATCCCCCGGTCTCCACCCGGTCCATCCAGAGCCCCAGGATCTGCGCCGCAAGCTCGGGGTTCTCTTGCACGATGCTCTCTTCGAGGAAGCAGCGCAGGGCGAACGCTTCGCCGTTGGGTGCGACCCCCGTCACCTGAAAACCCCACTGGCGGAGCGACGGCACGCCGCCCGCGCCTCCGCTCCGGCGCTCTCCGTAGCGTAATTCCCAGGTCAATCCGCGCAGTTGCTTCTCTTCCGCAGCCCGGCACACTTCCCCCTCGAGCCGGACGCCGGCCTCGCGCAGCTCCGCGTCATACTCCTCCTGGTGTTCGGTAAACTCGCTCATCCTTTGTTGGAGAAGAGCCCGGGAATCGGGGGATCCGCATCCACCAGGCCCGCTTCGCGAAGGGTCTTGGCGGTATCCAGGCCCATATGCTGGTAGACACTCATCAACATGCTGCGGGTATGGAATGCCTGCGTGGCCGGGTAGCCGCCCTGGGCATCGCTGTCACCGATCACCCGCCCACCTTCGATCCCGGCGCCGGCAAACATGACCGTGTAGCAGTTCGACCAGTGGTCGCGGCCCCCCCACTGGTTGATCTTGGGGCTGCGACCGAACTCGGTGCCGATGATGACCAGCGTGTTGTCGAGCAGGCCCCGCGCCGCCAGATCGTCCAGCAGGGCCGAAGCGGACTGATCGAAGTTCGGGAACTGTTTCTTGGGGTAGTCCGTGAGGAAGCCGCCGAAGTTCCCGTGCACGTCCCACCCCTCCAGGCCGTCGGCTCCGGGATGGCGGCTCCAGTTGACCTGCACATAGCGCACGCCGGCCTCGACCAGCCGCCGGGCGGCGAGGCAGCTCTGGCCGAAGAAGGTGCTGCCGTAGCGCTGCCGCACAACCGGGGGCTCGAGGCTCAGGTCGAACGCACGCTTGGCGTCCGGCGAGGTCAGCAGGCCCAGCGCCTGCTTGATGCTGGTGTCGTAGGAGCGGGTGTCGGTCGTCTCCACATGGCGTTGAAAGCCGTCCAACGCCCGGCGCATCGTTTCCCGGCGCCCGAAGCGTTCGGGGGTCAATCCATCCGGCAGACGGATGGAAGGGAGCTTTTCGACTCCCTGGCGCGGATCCTCAATCCGGAACGGGCCGTAGGCGCCCCCGAGAAACCCGCCGTATTGGCCCGGAACACGCTTACCGTTGTCCCACAACTCCCGCCCCATCACCACATACTGCGGGAGCGGAGACGCAGGCCGGGCATACCGCGCCAGCACCGAGCCGAGGTGAGGGCCCTCTTTGTCCGGCTTGCCGGGGACGAACCGAAAGCCCGAAAGCGCGATTGCCGCCCCCTCCGGGTGGTCGGGCGCATCGTTGAACATGGTCCGCACCTGGGTAATGCGATGCATGTGTTTCGCAAAACGGGGGAGATGCTCGCAAACTTCGATGCCGGGGGCGCTGGTGCGGATCGGCTTCCAGAGTCCCCGGATCTCGTCGGGCTGATTCGGCTTCATGTCCCACGTGTCAATGTGCGACGGAGCCCCCCAGAGCCAGAGCATGATGCAGTTCAGGTCGCGCGGCGCGCTTCCTGATCCCGCCGCGGCTGCACGAGCCCCAAAGAACTGCGGCAGTGACAGGCCCAGCGTGGAAATCGTTCCCGCACGCAGCAGTGTGCGCCGGGTGACTCCGTCACACAATCGCACGCCCGCACCCGTTACCCGCAGCATCTTCGGATTCTCCCTCGTCCCCGCCTGGAACCCGCCCTCGGCCCTGCACTCGCTCGCAACAGCGACCCCGCCCTCACGTGCGCGGAGGCCGGCGAGACGCCGGCGTTCCCGGGACACCGCCTGCGCGTGCGCCGCGCGCGCTGGCCGGCGAGACGCCGGCGTTCCCGGGATTCCACCTTTGAGTGCTGGGGGAAGCCTGGGGCGGGCCAGACGCCGGCACTCCCGCACGGCACACCAACCGCGCGAGTGCTCCGCAGTCGTTGTCGCGCGTGACCACTCCATTTTGGTGCACGGAGGGGCAAGATGTCGCACCGGGGTAGGGTGGGTGCAACACACACCCACCTTCACGGGTAGCGGGAGGGAGGACAACATCCTGCTCCCCGGCCTCGCCCTCACCTGCCCGCCCACCCCGGGACCGCCGGCCTCCCGCCGGCCTCCCCATCCGCACTCCCAACAAGGCAGATCGAACCTGGCACAACAGCGCACGCGTGGACGGCCGGTCGCGTTCTTCGTTCCATTCGGGCTCCGAGGCCGCACAGCCGGTCGAAGCAGAAGGCACGGCCCACACAGTGCACGCCCGTTCATCCTACTCCCGCACGGTCCACTCTCGATCGGTCCCTAGATTGGAGAGCACCGAAGTACTGCCCCCCGGCCATTCAACCCGAAGTTCGTCCACACGCACCGCAGCATCGAGTCCGAAGTGGACGCGTGGGTCGTGTGCGGACAGAAAGCTCCCCCCGGTGGTACAGCGGCGCACCTGGCGGCGGCGTCCCACCCGAACCGTCACCCGCGCGCCTTCGGCGGAGCGCCGGGAGTGCAGGCGCACGCGAAGCCAGTGACGCCCAGCACCGCTGGCATTGCGCAGAAGCAGGGGTGATCCGTCCAGATCCGGCAGCACGAGGTCCAGGCGCCCATCATTGTCGAGATCACCCAAGCACAAGGCTCGACCGCACAGGGCACGCGGGAGATTCGGGCCAACGCGCCGCTCTTCCGCAAAGGTGCCGTCGCCACGATTGGCAAAGAGCTGGAAGCGCTGCGCCGGCTGGGATGCCGGATCCATGTTCCGGATGCGATGCAGCGGATGTCCGTTCGCGAGCGCCAGATCGAGATCCCCGTCGTTATCGAGATCAGCCCACTTCGCCCCCCAGCCAACCCCATCTGTGGTGGCGCCTCCGATATGGGTTGCGAACGCCGTGTTGGTGAACAGGGCCGGCGCTTCGCAGCGGTAGACGCTGGTGGGTTCCCGCTGGTAGTTCGTCACCACCAGGTCTTCTCGTCCATCACCGTCATAGTCACCGAGGTCCACGCCCATTCCCGCCTGAGGGGCGCCGTCCGCGCCAAACGCCGCTCCCGAGGCGAGACCGCGTTCTTCAAACCGGCGGCCGTCACGGTTCACGTAGAGGTCGCAGGGCAACTGATCGTTGGCGAGATAGAGCTCCGGCCGCCGGTCTCCGGTCAGATCGGCAAGCAGCACCCCCAGGCCGTTGCCATGCGCCTGTCCCAGCCCGAACGCGGCGGTGACCTCTTGAAACCGGCCGCCGCCGAGGTTGCGAAACAGCTCCCCGCGCTGGGGCGGGAACTCAAGCGGACTGCATGCCGTCGTGACTCCGCTCGGATAGGCGCACAACCCGAGGTGGTCCCCCAGCGACACGTACCGAGTCACGTAGAGGTCCAATGCACCGTCTCCATCCACGTCCGCACACGCCGCGCCGGTCTGCCAGGAGTTCGGATCGCGATTCTCCAGGCCGCTCCTCGTGGTGATGTCGCGAAACCTCCCCCCGCCCAGATTCTCGTAGAGCGCGGCACACCCATAGCCGGAGAGGAAGACATCCGGCCTCCCGTCGTTGTTGAAATCCCCGATCGCCGCGCCCTGCCACCAACCGGCCTGCCGAAAACCGGCATTCTCCACGGGTGTGAACTTCCAACCACCGCGATTGCGGAACAGGGTCACCCGGTCCCGCTTGCCCAGCAGAACGTCCAGCAGGCCGTCACCATCCGCATCCAGCAGCGCCGCCGGATGTCCGATCGTCTCCCGGATCCCGGGTTCGGTCCCTGCGGCGTAGTGGATCGGAAAGTCCAGCCCGGATGCGGGCTGGACGTCATCGAAGCGAAACGCGGCAGAAACGGCGGGTGCGCCCGGCACGGGCGGCACCCCGGAAACGGGATCGCCCGGCCTCGCGCACCCCGCCTGCACCAGCCCACTAACAGGTAGGCCCAGGGCAAGCAAGACTGGTAAGTGCTGGAGGCGTGCCGGGCGCCTGCTCCCGGCGCCCGGCGCCGTTCGTGTACTCATCGTTTGCCCTGCGTCTGCTCAATCTCCCGCTGCAGGCGGAGCGCATCGCCGTGGGTCGGCGCGTCGCTCAGCACGCGGGCAACCTGGACCCGGGCAGCGTCGCAGTCGTCTCGTTCGAGCAGCAGGCGGGCGAGCCGGAGCCGCCGGCTTACATCGTGCGGCGTTGCTTCCAGCGCCTCCGTCTCGCGGTGCACGGTCTCAAATGTGCCGACGAGCTTCAGAAACCGGGCCTCGGCCGCGTGTGCGCGGGTGGGGAGGCTTAGCGCCCGATAGACGCGCGGGAGCGGAAACCAGAACGGGTGGGCATAGGGACGGAGCCGCACAGCCTCTTCCAGGGCCTCCCGCGCTGCCCTCCAGTCCCCCCGATCCACGGCAAGAAGCCCGAGTTCGGCACGGGCATCGGGCTGATTCGGGTTGAGCAACAGCGATTGGGTGAGATCCCGGTCGGCCTGCGCGCACCGCGCCGGATCTGGCGCATAGCGCCGCAGAAGAGTACCGCGCGCCGCCAGGGCACGAGCGTACCACTCGCGCGCCCGCGGGCTGCCCTGCGTCGGCGGTGACAGACCCTGCAGGAGCAGTTCCGCATCCGCAAAACGACCCAGGCCCACGCAGGTTTCGGCCAGACCCCAGCGCAGCAGTACGCTGCCGGGATTCCTGCGTCTCCCTTCCTCCCACACGCGTGCGGTTTCCGGCCGGAATCCATCTCGCTCAATGCGAGCCTCCGCGAGCGAGACCCAGGCCTCCGTGTCGTGCGGGGAGAGCCGCACGGCGGTTTCCAGTGACCCCAGCGCCGCACCGGGGTCACCCCGACCGAGCCAGCACTGCCCCAGAATACGATGCAGGCGGCTGGAGTTCGGTTCCAACAGCAACAGTTGCCTGGCCTGCGCCTCGCTTTGATCCCACCTCCCGGCGGCGCGGAGTGCATCCGCCAGGTCCACGCCCAACCGCAGCGATTGAGTGCCCTCCGGCACACGCGCAAACGCCTCCACCGCTGCCCGCGTCTCCCCCGCCGCGAGGCGCCGCTCCCCGAGCAAGATGAGGGGCCAGGGGTCCTGCGGGAACACGCGGCTGCTCCACGTCAGGAGCGAATCCGGTAGCTGCTCCAGCAAGGCGACCCGCGCCGGAGACAGGCTGAACACTCCCACCCCAACCCCCAGGATAAAGGCGATTTGGACCCACCGCCGCCGACCGGGACGCCCCGCTGCATCTGCAGCCGTTGTGTTGGACGGCATCTCGGCTTTCCGCTTCCCTGCGGCAGAGCCGCGGCGTCTCGTACGCGAATGCATGTTCGGCGGCGCGCCGGGTGCGCGAAGGACGGGCGGGGACGGCACAAGGAAGGGAAAACACCCAACCGTTCTCCCTTCCTCCTCCATTGTAGGATCGGCGCTACGGAAAGTCCGGCACGTCGCCGGTCACTCCAGAGCAACCGTAGTTTTCCGGACAACAGCCATTATAGGTCGGAGGCGGTCCGGAATTGCACGCCTGCCACCGCTGGCAGATCGCGTTCTGGGACCAGATCACCGGGTTGGCACAGCCCCTGCCCAGGTTCTGCAACTTCACGTGCCCGTCCACGAAGGCAACGAGCACGTTCATGTGGAGGCGACCACGCTGCGGGCAGCAGTAGCGGCCCAGGGCATACTGGCCGTCATGCAGGTTGAACGTCTCAATGAACATGGACTTGTTGGCCGGCACGGTCTGCTGCGCCATTCGTCCCAGCCACTGGAAGTTCAGATTGAAGCCGTACTCTTGCGTTCCGCTGAGCGCGGTGGCCTTGTCCTGGTTTGGACAAAAAACGGCGCCATCGGTCTTGAAATACGGGCGAACGAGAGCCGTGCCCCCGCCATCCCAGGTATTGGTGTACCCCTTCCGGCGGCCCTTGTTGACCAGAGCGCCGTACCGGCAGTTGGGGGTCCCATCCGCGGCGGGATTGGCGACCGGCGTACAGGTCGCTGCCCATCCGTTGCTGGAGGGGAGTTGGGACGACGTGTCGGTACTGCCGGGAAACATCTCGTCGTAATCCTGCACGTATTGCAGCGTCGCAAGAGCGAGTTGCTTCTGGTTGCTCATACAGTTCGCCTTTCGCGCGGCTTCACGGGCCTGCGCAAACACGGGGAACAGGATCGCAGCCAAAATCGCAATGATTGCAATCACGACGAGCAGTTCGATGAGTGTGAAGGCGCGGCGCACCTGCATTGAACTCCTCCTGTCTTGTTCTCTTGTTGCTGGTTGCTGGATCAGAATCCAGGCTCCGGAATTATAGCGCAGTGCCTGCGACGAGAGCAGTTATTCATCGCGCCAATTCGCCACATTTCGACCCCAGAGGTCCTGAGTGGAGAGTACGGAGCGCTCCTGGCGATGTGCCGCCGGTCCCTGTGGGGACCGGTATTCAGGTGGCCGCACTTCGCACTGTGTCTCGGGGGCGGCAGCATCGGTCCAGGCGCGCGTCTTTCGGGAGCCGCCGCGCCTATCGGCGTTGCGCCGGGAAGAAACGCGTGGGGGAGAAGTACTCCTCGGGGTAGTCATCCGGCCGCTCGAGTTCGAGGATTCGGGAAACGACATGCAGTGCGGCATTGAACGCCACGCCGGACCCGGAGCCGGCCATTCCCCCGATCATGTAGAGGCGCTTCCCATCCATCCGGCCGACCAGCGGCATGCCGTCGGGGGTGTAGCTCACGGTCCCGGACCATTCGTTCGTCACGCGGAGGCGCTGCACCCCGAAGTAGGTCCGCAGGCGCGTCAGCACATAGCGGGTGATGAACCGCGAGGGCCGGTTGCTCCCGGCATCTGCATCCGGCACGCGGGTGGCGTCGGAACCGAAGAGCACTCCCTCGGCGTGCCGGCCGTAGAACCCCTCCCGCTCGCTGATGCCGATCCCGCCCGTCATCGTCCCGCCGTCACTCGGGCCGTAGGCCGCCTGGGTCTGGGTCGGCAGGACCACGTTGTGAAAGTCGCCGAAGAGCTGTGGGGTGTGGGACTCGACTGCGTTCACCACAAATCGCGCGTGAATGATGCCGCGTTCCGTCTCTACAACATAGCTGTCGCCGAGATCGCGAACGGCCAGGACGCGGGTGTTCGTGAACAACCGGACCGTGCCGCCCTCCAGGGCCCGCGCGAGGAGCCCCCACACCCAGCGTGCCGGATGCCACGTCGCAGCGCCGATCGAAAACCCGGCGTCGCAGGAGACGCGCATCCCGCTTCGTGCCGCGACCTCCGCGGGGGAGATCCGCATCCAGTCCCGGAATCCGCGCTCCTCGGCCATCCGGGTGGAGGCGGCGAGGGCCTCCTGCTGCGCCGGATCCGATGCCTGGACCCACCCGCGCCGCTGATAGTCGCACTCGATGCCCTCTTCACGCACGGTGCGTTCAATCATCTCCGCGTTCGTGTACGCAGCCTGTGCATACGCCGCGGCGGCGCCGTGGGACCGCCTCGTGCGCTCGGCTTCGTCCAGATCCGGCCGCTCCCGGTCCAGGTACTCACGCACGGTGCCGTACACCATCGCATAGTAGCGACCCATGACCACCAGGCCCTCGTTCCGCCCCGCCGAGCCGCTCGCCGGGGCGTTCCGGTCCAGGATCACCAGCGGCCCCCGGCCGTTCCGGGACCAGTGGTAGGCCACCGAGGAGCCCGCGAAGCCGGCGCCGATCACCACCACCTCGGCCTCAGCCGGAAGCTCCGCGTCCGGATCGTCCGAGAACGGGTGGTTTTCGAACGGGTTCCCGTCCGCCAGCCAGACCGGCGTGCGCGACACCGGTTCCGAGAATGAGGCCCATTTCCCGGCGTCAGGAATGCTCCTCCACATCACCGGCAGAACCCAGCGCAGGAATAGAAGCAGGCGAGAGGGCCACGATGCCGTCGGATGCATCGTGGCGACCCAGGTGCGCGCGGCCCGCAGATCGTGCCGGCGTAGTTCGGCGACCAGGGAGACAAAGCAGGCGACTCGTTCTAATAGATGCATGGTGGTTTCGGCTCTTCCGCGAACGGTCTCCGCTCCGACTCTTCCCGCGCTACGGTTTGCCGCGTTCGATCACGGCGCCTTCCGTCTCCAGCCGCCCCATCATCCGCGCGAACTCGGGCGATCCGTCGGGATCCCAGTATTCCGTCGCGAGGGGAGCCGCATAGCTCAGCGTGATCTGGCGGCGCCAGTCCGGCCGCACCATGAACAGGGGGTCGGCGGGATCCGCCAGGTTGTACATCACGGCGCCGTCGGCATACCGCGTCTTCAGGATCCACTTCGGCGGCACGGGGAGCGCCAGATTCTCCAACCGCGCCAGCTCGTCCCGGTCCAGCGTGAGGCCGAGGCCCGGCCTCTCTGAAACCCGGATGAGACCCCGGACCGGCTCCAGCCGTTCTTTGACCACATCCGCCGCAAAGGTCTCCGCCAGACTGTTGAAGTGCCAGTGCGCCGTCGTAAATGCCGCCTGCATGTGGGTGGTCATGGCCCGGGTGATGGTTCCTCCCGTGTTCTGGAGGGAGAACGGCAACTCGTGCAGCGCGAACAGACCGGCATGGCGGATCGCATCGCCGAGGCGTGAGTGACCCAGAATGTAGGCATCTGCGGCACGGCGCTGCGTCTCGAAGCCGGCGCCCAGGGGAGTGTGGTGGTACACGATCGGCAGCCTGGCCCTCCGGCGCAATTCGGCATACCCCTCCACATTCTTTTCCGGCAGCGGATCCTCGAAACAGCCGGCAATCTCGAAGCGTGAGATGCGCTCCAGCAGATCGAACACATGGTCGTCCGTACCGCCCATCGTGAAATCGAGGTGGATGCGAAACCCCTTCGGGGCCACAGCCTGCATCGCATCGAGCTGATCCAGCACGTTCTCGAATGGCGAAAGATGGTACTTCATCCAGGTATACCCCTGGGCGGCATAGCGCCGGACCGAATTCGCCATACGCTGGGGAGCCGTGGAGACGGTCCACGCCGCCGCCGGCACCCAGGAGCGGTATTTCTGCCCCAGCAATTTGTAGACGGGTACCCCAGCCGACTGCCCCATCAAGTCGTACATGGCCGTGCCCAGCCCGAGGCTGGTCTCATCCGCCACCCAGTCGAACGGCGAGGTACCGAGATACCGATCCACCACGCACTGCGGCTCCCGGGAATGGCTCTCGCCGAGTCCCACCAGCCCGTTGTTGGTGTGTGCCACGTAGACCGTCCGCCGGTTGGGACCGTAGTAGTGGTTCAATTCGTAGGCGACCGCGGCATCGTACGGAACAGTGATCTCGTGGACGTCGATTTTTGTGATCTGCAGGGACACGGGCGGACCTCAGCGGCCTCAAGCGGCAGCAAGCGGGCAAAGCAGGAAACCGACAGGGAAGTGCAGACGGCGGCCCCATCACCCGGTGCGCCAACCGCGCCGGCTCCGCGCGACCCATCGGTCACGACGACAGTTCGTGCGACGCGCCGTTTCTCCTTCGGAAACGACGCGGGGGTCCGCCGGGTCGAGAAGCCCGATGACTCAGCAGCGGTTTCCGGTTCTTGAACACTCCTCCCGTCCAGTGCGGGCGAAACCGCATCTGATGCCCGAACTTGAGCCGTCGTACCCATGTTTTTCGTGACCTCTATGGCTATTTATTGTGCTACAAATTCGCTATGCCAGAAGAAACGCGGCCGCGGGGTCGTCCGAAAGGGCAGGGTTACCCGGTATCGAAGCACCTGCGTCTGAGGGCCGAAGACGGCGCCGAACTGCAGCGCCTGGCGGCGCATTGGCGCTGCAGCGATTCCGAGGCGATCCGCCGCGCCATCCGTGAAACTGCCCGGCGAGAGGGAGTAGGCGTGGGAACAGTCACAACCGAGAGCCCCACGGACTCGTAGATAGCCGGCCCTGAACTTCGCCGGGGCTGCGGAACGACCGCATCCAGGATTCTACATGACCGACATGTCGCTGAACAAGATCTTCGAGGATGCCCGTTCCCATCCTCCGCTGAACGAGTCCACTACGTGTGATTGGGTGATTGTCCCCGTCCTGCACGGAATCGGGTATGCGAGCCGGGAAATCGTCTCGCGCCTTGCCGACAACAACGGCCAGTTTCCCGACTACACGCTGCTCCCAGAGACCTCCCACACCTGGTACCTGGAAGCCAAAGATTGGCGCAACGCCCTCCAGGACAGCCACGCCCAACAGGCACTGAACTACGCGAACCAGAATGGGCGGCGGTGGGTAGTGCTGACCAACGGGAATGAGTGGCGTCTCTACGACAATAGTGTCATGGGCCCTGCCCAGGAGAAACTGGTCACAAGACGACAGTGCGATGATCTCCCGGTGCTGGAGGAATTGCTGCGCGCCCTCGGCAGGGACTCTCTCGTCTCCGGCGGGTTGGACCGGTTTGCCCTGCGGTCGCGGTTCAGCAGGTTTATGGAGCAACAACTCCGGGACGAGCAAAGCGAGCTGATCAAGGCAATTCGACAGATCGTGCGACGGCAGGTGGGCCTCGGCGAAGTCACCGCGAGAGAGATTCGCGACTACCTCGGGGAAACCCGTTCACCCGTCCCGGATAGCAAGCCCCCACCCCCACCGGAACCGGAACCGGAGCCTATTCGTGTTCCTATTCCCGTTCCTGACCCGGCGCTCCGGAGCGAGCACGGGCTTGACATTCTGAGCGAGCAGCCGCAGGGATCGAAGCTTGTCGCCGGTCGGAAGCCTGTTGGGGTCGTGTTTCCGGATGGCGCCATGGTGCCGGTACAACGCTGGAGGGAACTTGCCTGGGAGGTGGTGCGGTGGGTCGGGAATCGCCATTCCATCCCGATCCCATTCAGGGGCAGCGCCGGCGGGAAGATTTATTTTCTGAACTCCCAACCGGTTCACCAGGATGGAAGTTCCATGCACGGCCTTCCTAAGGGCCTGCTCAAAAATAAAGGAGTCGATTTGCAGAAAAGGTGATTCACTTGGGGAACCGAGCAGAATTAATCCTCCCACCCGTGAGGAGACACGGCGGCATCTGAGAGGACACAACTGGACGGAATCATGTACGTCATGGTGTTATGGAACTCACTGCCGCCGCCACTGCCCTCCTCCAAGTT
>SXGS01496608.1_pt1 | contig 11032 bp, 7 predicted proteins | sample 3174681 | NCBI WGS metagenome assembly SXGS01 (sample SAMN11356861, study PRJNA531348) | freshwater metagenome | isolation source: freshwater sample F1-80 | place: China: Fuxian Lake, Yuxi | collected 2017-12-25 | reverse complement strand
TGTGAGCGTGAGCAACGTGCCCGACATGGCGGATCCGGGCCCCGGTGCGATGACGTTCTTCTACACGAACCAGCAGAGCGCTCGTCTGATGTTCTACCACGACCATGCGTGGGGCATCACCCGCCTCAACGTGTACGCCGGTGAAGCTGCGCCGTACCTGATCACCGATGCGACCGAACAGGCGCTGTTCGGTCCCGGCGCACCCTTCGCCGACCTCGGCGTGGGTACCCCGCTCGTCATCCAGGACAAGACCTTCGTGCCGTCCGACGACGCGATGGCTCGGCAGGACCCCACCTGGAACAAGGCCCGCTGGGGCGGCGAGGGCAGCCTCTGGACCCCGCACGTGTACATGCCGGCGCAGAACCCCGGCGACCCGACGGGCATGAGCTCGTTCGGCCGCTGGATGTACGGCCCGTGGTTCTGGCCGCCCGCGACCAAGACCGAGTACGCGCCCATCGACAACCCCTACTACGACCCGGCGTGTGATCCCGATGTCGAGGAGTTCTGCGAGCCGGCGCTCATTCCCGGTACGCCCAACATCTCGGTCGGCATGGAGGCGTTCAACGACACGCCCGTCGTGAACGGCACGGCCTACCCGACCACGTCCGTCGACCCGAAGTCCTACCGCTTCCGTGTGCTCAACGCAGCGAACGACCGGTTCTTCAACCTGTCGTGGTACGTGGCCGATCCGACCACCGGCACGCTCACCGAAGTGGCGCTGAACCCGGCCGAAGTGGCCGCGGCGCAGAACGATCCGGTGGTGTTCCCGACCCCGGACACCGGCAAGAGTCCTGCCGGTCCGAACTGGATCCAGATCGGCACCGAGGGCGGCTTCCTGCCCTCGCCCGTGGTGGTGCCGGCGCAGCCGACCACCTGGGTCACCGACCCGACCCGCTTCGACGTGGGCAACGTGGATCAGCACTCGCTGCTCCTCGCCCCGGCCGAGCGCGCCGACGTGATCGTCGACTTCTCGCAGTACCGCGGCAAGACCCTCATCCTGTACAACGACGCTCCGGCGGCGTTCCCGGCACGCGTGCCCGGCTACGACTACTACACCGGTGGTCCCGACCTGAGCCCGTCGGGTGCTCCCACCACGCTGCCCGGTTACGGCCCGAACACGCGCACCGTCATGCAGGTGAAGGTGTCGGCGAAGGCGCCGGCGGAGCAGTTCGACAAGCCCGGCACGACCGCGGATCGCCTCGGCACGCTGATGAACCTGTTCGCCCATCATGGGGATGGCTCCGGCGTGTTCGAGTCGGGCCAGCATGCGCCCATCGTGGGTCAGGCCGCCTACAACACCGCGCTGGGTACCAACTTCGCTGCGGCCGGTTGGTGCAACAGCCCCAGCCGCCCGGCCGCCAAGTGCGACGGCTTCGCCCGAATCTCCGAGCAGGGCGGCGAGCAGTTCCGTTTCGACACGGTCGACCCGACGGCGCAGGCGGTCACCACCGTCGCGGCGGCGTCCGACGGCGTCGATGTCGCCACCTTCGACGGTGGCGTCGGTCATCCGACCACGCTGTCGGTCGCCGCGTCGGCCACCGGTTTCGGCAACAACGGCACCATCACCGTCGCCACGGCGACGGGACCGGTCTCGCTCTCGTACACCGGGCTGACCGTCAGCACGACCGACAGCGGTCTGCTGAAGGAACGCAGCGACGTCACCGCGGTCACCTTCACCGGTGTGCGGCGGGTGTCGGGGAGCGGGGTGCTGGCCACCGGCGACGCCGTGCGGGGCCCGCAGGGGCAGCTCGCCGTGCCGCTCGAGCCGAAGGGCATCCACGACGAGATGAACTCGGCGACGTTCGACGAGTTCGGCCGCATGACCGCCAACCTCGGCCTCGAGGCGCCGGGTGCGACGCCGCTCACGCAGAACATCATCCTCTACCCCTACACGAGCCCGGCCACCGAGATTCTCACGTCGGCCGACTTCCCGACCACGATGGACGTCGAAGCCCTCTCGTCGGCGGCCGATGGCACGCAGATCTGGAAGATCACCCACAACGGCGTCGACACGCACCCGTTGCACTTCCACCTCTACGACGTGCAGGTCATCAACCGGGTGGCCTGGGACAACATCGTGCAACCGCCCGAGCCGAACGAACTCGGATGGAAGGACACGGTGCGCATCAACCCGCTGCAGGACACCATCGTCGCCGTGCGGCCCATCATCCCGGTGCTGCCCTTCGCCATCCCCGACAGCCGTCGTCCGATGAACCCGATGATGCCGCTCGGCGCCCGCGGCGAGCAGAACGGCACGCTCGGCAGCCAGGCCGGGTTCAACAACACCGATGTCAACGGTCAGCCGTTGACGCCGATCATCAACGCCATCGTCAACTTCGGTTGGGAGTACGTGGTGCACTGCCACATCCTCAGCCACGAGGAGATGGACATGATGCGTCCGGTGAACGTCGAGGTCACCTGGCTCACGCCCGATGCGCCCGTGCTCGCTCCCGCCGACTTGAGTGGCGACGGGGTGCGGCTCTCGTGGACCGACCCGACACCGATCTCGGTGACAGGGGGCCAACTCGACCTGGTCGACGCGAACGCGAAGATGAAGAAGGCCGAGATCGGGTTCCGCGTGGAACGCTCGTCGGTGGGCACCGACCGCTGGGACCTGGTGGGGACGGCACTCGCCAACGCGACGTCGTTCACCGACACCACGGGCGTGCCAGGGGAGAGCTACCTCTATCGGGTCGCCCCGTGGAACGAGGCCGGCGCGACGCCGTCGAACGAGGTCGCGGTGCTCGCGCCCGCCAAGGCGCCGACAGCACTGGCCGCCACGGTGCTGCCCAGCGGCCCGAGCGTGCAACTGAACTGGACCCCGCCGAACGACGCCACCGTGACCGACATGGTGGTGGAGCGTGCGGCTGACGGTGGTGCGTTCACCATCGTGGCCACGTTGCCTCGCGACGTGTCGCCGGCAGTGCTGCCGGCGACGTGGATCGACACCAACGTGATCTCGGGCGTCGACTATGCGTACCGGGTGCACGCGACCAGTGCGTTCGGCGACTCCGGCCACGCCGGACCCGTCGCCGTACGCATCGATGCCACCACCACGAGGGTGACGGCCTCCCCGTCGCCGTCGGCGTACGGCAACGACGTGGTGTTCACCGCCACCGTCGAGGCGGCGACGCCCGGCGTGGTGCCCGACGGCACGGTGGTGTTCAGCGGCGCCGGCGCCGACGTGTCGGTCGCCCTGGATGCGAACGGTGTCGCCACGCTCGCCGCGTCGGCGTTGCCTGCGGGCACGGCCACGGTGACCGCCGCGTACGGTGGCTCGCCGGTCGGGTCGGCCATCGCCCTGCTGCCGAGCAGTGGCAGCGTGGTGCACACGGTGCAGCGAGCATCGACGGCGACGACGATCGCCACCGACGCAGCGACGTCGTTCTATGGCGACACCGTGACGATCACCGCCACGGTGTCCCCGGCAGGTGCCACCGGTTCGGTGCGGTTCGTCGTCGACGGAGGGACAACTGCGGCGGCGACGCGTACCGTGCCGTTGTCCGGTGGTGTCGCCACCTACTCCACGACGACGCTGAACGTCGGTACGCACACGGTGCAGGCCACCTATCTCGGCGACGCGAACCACGCAGGCAGCACGAGCAGCAGCATCACCCAGTCCATCGTGGCCACCGCCACGGCGACGACGCTCACCTCGAGCCGCAATCCTGCAACGCTCACCCAGTCGGTCACGTTCACCGCGACCGTCCGGGAGTCGGTGTCGGGCGCTGCGGTGACCGCCGGTGTGGTGCGGTTCCGCATCACGAACCCCGGCGCCGCCGACACGGTGGTGGCCACCGCCGTCGACGGCGCGGGTCGAGCCGCCCTCACCACCACCATGTTGTCGGACGGCAGTCACACGGTGACGGCATCGTTCGACGCCACCATGCCGTGGACGGCGAGCACCAGTGCCCCGCTGACGCAGATCGTGACGAAGCGGGCGTCGTCGGTGGCGTTGCGCACGTCGCGCACGCCGTCGGTGTACGGGCAGGCGGTCACGTTCACGGCGACGATGAACGACCGCAGCGCAGCCGGCACGATCACCTTCGTCATCGACGGCACCCGCAGCCTTCCTGCGGTGGTGGATGCGAACGGCGAGGCCCGAGTGGTGCTGAGCAACCTCGCAGTCGGCTCGCACACCGTGCGGGCGTCGTATGGAGGGTCGACGCTGTTCGCGCCGAGTGCCTCGTCCTCCCTCACCCAGGTGGTGAGCAGGGCGGCCACCACGACGCGGCTGGTGTCGAGTGCCAATCCGGCCCTGCGCGGCACGACGGTCACCTTCACGGCGATCGTGACGACGAACACCCCTGGCGTGGGCGTGCCCCGTGGCACGGTGCGCATCGTCATCGACGGTTGGCTGGTCCGCAACGTCACGCTCGACGCGGCGGGGAGGGCACGGCTCTCGACCGCCGGCCTGTCGGTGGGAACGCACACCGTCACCGCTCAGTACCTGGGCAGCACGTCCCACGTCGGCTCGTCGACCGCGCTGGATCCTCGACAACGGATCCGCTGAGCGACGAGCCTTCGCCCCGCAACGTCGCAGTTCGGTCCGGAAGGCCGGGCTGCGACGTTGGCGCGGCGTGCCTGGTGGGGTAGCGTTGCGACGCAATCGAGGGCGTGTAGCTCAGTTGGTTAGAGCGCCACCATGACACGGTGGAGGTCTCGGGTTCGAGTCCCGCCACGCCCACCGCAGGCCTGCGAGGCCGCTCCGCCGTCAGTCGGAGTGCCGCAGCGCCAGCACGGCCAGTGCCCCGACCCTCGAGTCGGTGGTGAGGTCGTGGACGCGCACGTCCACCGGCCACGTGTCGGTGCCGTTGGTGAGCACCACGGCGCCGGTCGCGGCGGCGCGGCGTCCCCGTGCGTGCGTCAGCAGATCGGTGAAGGCGACGTGGTGGTCGGGGTGCACGACCACGGACCAGTGGTTGGGCAGCGGACCGTCGGGCGCAATGCCGAGCAGCCGTCGCATCGCGGTGCCGGCGTGCAGTACTCGTTCGTCGTCGGCGGCGATCGTGAACGAGATCTCCTGCCCGTGTTCCAGCAGTGCGTGGGTGAGCGACATCTCGGCGCGCATTGACTCGATGGCGCTGCGGTGCCGCTGCGCATCGCGCAGATGCAACACGGTGTGATCGGTCGCGAGGTGCCACCATTCGGCCTCGAACCAGTGGTGTGTGCCGTCGCCGTGGCGACCTCGGATGAGGATGGGGCCGCTGTGGCCGGCGGCGGCGGCGAGACGTCGCTGTGCGATGGCGTTCGCGACGTCATCGGGATGCACCCAGTCGGCAGCCAGCAAGCCGAGGAACTCGTGGGGCGGTACACCGATCACGTGCGCGACCGCCGGGCTGGCGTACACGACGCCATCGGTGGGGTGCAGCAGGATCGCGGCGTCGGCGCTGTGACGCAGCACCACCTGTTCGAAGGCCGGAATGCCCTCGCGCTCACCCATCTGCTCGCCAGCCATCACTGCGAGGACAGTACCGCACAGTGGCGGGGTGTGCACGGGGGAGCGGTCAGTTCAGGTGTGCGTCGGCCAGACTGGCGGACCATGCCCGTGGTGCTCGCGCTCTGTTCTGCCGTCGTGTACGGCGTCGGCGACTGGTTCGGCGGTCGCGCCAGTCGACGGCAGCCGAGCATCGTGGTGGCCGCGACGGGTCAGATGGTGAGCTTCGTGCTGGTCGCCGCCGCGGTGCTGCTGATGGGAACCCCCGTGCCCGATGCGGCGACCTGGGGTTGGAGTGCGTTCGGTGGCGTGGTCGGCGCCCTCGGCATCGCAGGGCTCTACCACGGCTTCGCGCACGGCGAGGTCACGGTGGTGGCCCCGGTGAGCGCGGTGGTCGGCGCCTCCGTGCCGGTGCTCGTCGGGCTGTCGACCGGCGAGCGTCCGGGTGCGATGGCCATCCTTGGCATCGTCGTGGCGGTCATCGCCGTGGCGTTGGTGAGCGGTGCACTGGGCACCCACCACCACACCACGCCCCGGCGCATCGTGGTGCTGGCCGTGCTGGTGGGCGCGTGTTTCGGTCTGCTGTTCGTGGCGCTCGACCGCGCCGACGGCGACTCGGGCATGTGGCCGCTGCTCATCGCTCGCATCGCCTCCGTGCCGATGTTGGTGGGCCTGGCCGCGGTCCGCGGACTGCGCCCGGTGCGGCATCGGCCGTCGCTCACCATCGCCGTCGTGGCGGGTGTGTTCGACATGGGCGCCAACGTGCTGTACCTCGAGGCGGTGCGTGGCGGCATGCTGTCGGTGGTGGCCGTGGTGGCGTCGCTCTATCCCGCCAGCACCGTCGCGTTGGCGTTCGCGGTGGACAAGGAGCGGGTCGGCAGGTGGCAGGCCGTGGGCATGGCGTTGGCCGTGCCGGCACTGGTGCTGGTGACCCTCAGCCGTCAGTAGCGGTGGCGCGGTCCACCACCAGTTGGCTCTCGCGTGCCGCTGCGGCGAAGATGCCCTTGCTCATCAGGCTCGGCTCGGCCTTGCGGCGAGCGAGGTAGACCGCAGCGCGGCCACCGTGGATACCCGGGTCGTCCGGAGCGGCCCAACCGGCGAGGTCGGCGAGGTGGCACGCGAGGCGGAGGTCGCCGTCGCTCACCGCCGCCTCGGCGCGGCGCAGCAGCACATCGGCGCCGCCGGCCAGCGTGGCGATGGCGGTCGCCAGTTCGGCGTCGGGTGACGGCTTGAGGCGTGACGCCGCGCCGTCCCACCAGCCACCGAACTGCCGCCAGATGCCGCGGATCACGAACTCGGGCTCGTCGTACAGCGGACGCAGGTACGGCTTGGCCAACGTCTCGGCCGGCACCGTCACGGTGTGGACGATGGTGTCGAGCGTCGCCCCGGCGTTCATCAGCGCGACCACGTCGCGCACCAGGTCCTCCAGCGCCGTGGCCACGTCGTCGAGCACGCGGGCGATGCGCTCCTTGCCCTCGATGGGCAGCCCATGGGCCGGCAGCAGCAGTTCGGGCCCTGCGGCGATCATCGCACGGAGTGCCGCAGCCCATTCGATGGGATAGCGCTGCACCTTCTGCGGGTTGCCGGCGTTGGGGAAGTTCCAGATCAGGAAGTCGCCGGTCATCACGGCCTTGCGCTCGGGCAGCCAGGCCCACAGATGGTCGTCGGTCTCGCCGCGGGCGTGGTGGAACTCGATGTTCGTGTCACCCACGGTGATGGACGACGAGGTGCTGAACGTGTGGTCGGGGCGCAGCGTCGAGGACGGCAGGAACTTGCGGGCGTTGGGGTTCGTGGCCACGGTGATGCCACTGCCGGCATCGCCGACGGTGAGGTTCAGTTCGCCCGACACGCCGCCGAACTGACGGTGGTTGATGATCAGGTTCCAGTTGTTGGTGAAGTCGTAGCGGTCGAGCCGTTTGGCAACGTTCTCGTGCCCCACCACTGTCGGCGCGTCGTCGGCGAAGAAGGTGCTGCCGCCCACGTGATCGGCGTGGCCGTGGGTGTAGACGAGGTGGCTCACGCGTTGGGCGTCCCACCCGCGCAACGACTCGCGCACTGCCTTGCCCGTCGCCACGCCGGACGAGTCGAAGCACACCAGCCCGTCGGCCGTGCGCAGGGCCACGCAGTGGCTGAAGCTCTCGACCATCGCGATGTCGGCGGCGACCTCGCTGAGTTCGTTGGTGACGCGGTTCACCGGCTGGTCGACGAGACCGGAGTCGATGATGCGGGACGAGAGGTCGAGCAGATCTGCCATGCGGCGAACGTAGTCGCCGTGCCGTGTCAGCGGGGGAGACCGAGCACCCGTTCACCGAGGATGTTGCGCATCACGTTCGAGGTGCCGCCCATGATGGTGTAGCCCGGTGCGTAGCAGAGGCCCTTCGTGACGTCGTCCCACAGCGTGGCCTCGGGACCGAGCACGCGCGACACGAAATCGGCCACCTTCACCTCGTGCTCGGTGCAGAAGCACTTCGTCGCCGCGCTGAACCCGGCGGGTGCCTGCTTCAGCACTTCGCGCACCACCAGGATGCGGCCGATGCGGTACGCGATCTCGATGTCGGCGATCTGGTCGCGTGTCACCGGATCGTTGCGGTCGGCCCGCTCGAGCGCCATCAGGTAGAGGGCATGGTTGCTGACCAGACGGTCGATGCCGCCGCGCTCGTGCTCGAGTTGGCGCATCGTCTGCTTGAAGGCCGCGCCCTCCTGACCCACCAGGTTCTCGGCCGGCACCCGCACGTCGGTGAAGAACACCTCGCAGAAGTGGCGATTGGTGGTCATGTCCTTGATGGGGCGCACCTCGATGCCGGGGGAGTCCATCGGCACGATGATCTCGCTGATGCCCGCGTGCGGCGGCCCGTCGGCGCGGGTACGACAGATGAGGTAGCAGTAGTCGCTGACGGCGCCGAAGCTCGTCCAGATCTTCTGACCGTTGATGACGTAGGTGTCACCCTGCAGTTCGGCCGTGGTCTTCAGGCTGGCGAGGTCGCTCCCTGCGTTCGGCTCGCTCATACCGATGCACCACGTCGTCTCGCCGGCCACGATGCCCGGCAGGAACGCAGCCTGCTGGTCGGGCGTGCCGTAGGTGAGGAGCGCCGGGCCCATCTGACGGTCGCCGAACCACGAGGCGGCGATCGGGGCACCGGCCTTGATCATCTCCTCGCCCACGATGAGGCGGTCGATGGCGGGGCGAGCGACGCCGCTGTAGGGGTTGTCGGGCCAGGTCATGCCGATCCAGCCGTGCGCGGCGAGCTCCTTGGAGAACTCCTTGGAGTAGCCGTTGATCCATGAATCGTTGAAGCGACCGAAGCGTGCCACGGCGTCGGCGGCCACGCGGGCGGCCTCGGCGCGCAGGGCTGCCTGCTCGCTGGTCCAGGAGAAGTCCATCGCGCGGCATGCTACGACCGCCGACGGAGGGAGGCTCAATCCACCGTGCCGTTGATCCCGAAGGGTCGATCGCCGGCCACCGTGACGCGGTGCATGACGCGTCGCTCCGTGTAGTCGGCGGCGGCGTAGTGCGCCGTGGAGCGGTTGTCCCACACGGCGAGGTCGCCTTCGCGCCAGTGCCAGCGCACCGTGCGTTCAGGGGCGATGCAGTGGGAGTACAGCAGCGACAGGATGGCGTCGCTCTCCGCAGGCTCGAGGCCTTCGATGGCCGCAGTGAACGTGTCGTTCACGAACAGGCCGCGTTCGCCGGTGTCGGGGTGCACGCGTACGACCGGGTGGCGAACCGGTGCGAGCTTCGAGAGCTTCTCTCGCTGTTCCCCGGTGGGGTCCTCGGCGCGGAACCGGTTGAACGTGGCATTCGCATCGTGCACGGCGACGAGTGGGTCGATGAGCGCCTTGATGGGGTCGCTGAGGGTGGCGTAGGCGTCGACCAGGTCGGCCCACAGTGTGTCGCCACCGCGGGCCGGGATCACCTTGCCGGCCAACAGCGCGAAGGCCGGGGGAGTGGCCGAGAACGTGACGTCGGTGTGCCAGCGGTTGTTGTAGCTGGTGCCCTTGCCGCGGCTGCCGACGCCGAGCGGGTAGTCGGCGCTGTCGAGTTGCAGCACTTCGGGGTGGTCGGCGTCGAGGCCGCCGACGAGCGGATGGGCGGGCGTGAGTGCACCGAAGTGACGCGCGAACGCCACCTGCTGACCGGGGGTGATGTGCTGGTCGCGGAGGAAGATCACCCGGTGGCGCACGGCAGCGGTGCATACCGCTGCGGCCGTGTCGGCGTCGAGCGGTTGGGTGAGATCGATCCCGTGGACGACGGCGCCGAGCGTGCCGGTGAGCGGTTCGATCTCCAGGTGCGGCGTGCTCATTCCGGATCCTTGGCGTGGACGTGGACGGTGGTGGTGGCGGCAGTGCTGGTCATGCGGTGCGGCGTGGCGGCGGGCACCAGTGCGGTGTCGCCGGCGGCGAGCGTACGACGGCGCACGTCGCGCAGCGTGTGTTGTTCGTCGACGAGTTCACCGCTCACCACGTGGAAGGCCACATGGTGCTGGTGCACGTGCAGGTCGGCGGCTTCACCGGCGGGCCAGTGCATCACCCACACGTCGTAGATGGGGGTGGTGAGCACCAGTTCGCGGGTGAGTGCCTGCGGCGGCGCGGCGGTGAAGTCGAACGGCACGGTGACGCGGCCGAGCCCGGCCGCGATCTCGAGCAGCAGCTCGCCCGGCCCGAGCAACTCGGGAACGGCGGAGGGATGGGCGGCGCGAGACGCGACGCGCTGCCACGAAGTGGTGTCGTCGACGTCGGTGGGGGTCATGGTCCGGCAGGCTACCCGAAATCCGACCGAATTGGTCGACTATTTCGGTCTGCGAGACTGCGGGCATGGATGCACCGCAGGTCACCGCCGAACAGATCGCTGCACTGCCCGGGCTCGACGACTGGCGATTCGTGCTCGGCACGCTGCGGGCCGACTTCCAGGCGGGCTCGTATCCGGCGGCCGCGGCACTGGTGGTGGCCATCACCGAGGCGGCCGAGGCGGCCGACCACCATCCCGACATCGACATCCGCTACCCGGGCCGGGTGCGGGTGGTGCTCACCACGCACGCCACCGGGTGCGTCACCGAACTCGACGTGGCGCTGGCCCGCGACATCTCGGCGCTCGCCGCATCGAGTGGCGCTGCCGCCGAACCGGAACGCGGCCAGGCGCTGGAGGTCGCGATCGACACCATGGACGCCGACCGAATTCGCCCGTTCTGGGCCGCCGTGCTGGGTTACCGGGAGGCCGGCGGCGCGTTGGTCGACCCGTTGCGTGCCGGTCCGGCGTTCTGGTTCCAGCAGATGGACACCCCGCGCACCGACCGCGACCGGTTCCACATCGACGTCTCGGTGCCCCACGACCAGGCCGAGGCGCGTGTTGCCGCAGCGATCGCCGCAGGCGGCCGACTGGTCACCGACGCCTTCGCCCGCTCGTGGTGGGTGCTCGCCGACGCCGACGGCAACGAGGCCTGTGTGTGCACGTGGCAGGACCGCGGCGGCGACTGACCGCCGTTTGCGAGGCAGTGGTCCGCCTCGGCTAGGGTGTACAAGTCCGATACAAGTGGGCCCGACGCAAGGAGACCGGTGATGGCGAAGATCAAGGTGAACACGCCGATCGTGGAGATGGAC
>SXGS01336056.1_pt1 | contig 11033 bp, 9 predicted proteins | sample 3174681 | NCBI WGS metagenome assembly SXGS01 (sample SAMN11356861, study PRJNA531348) | freshwater metagenome | isolation source: freshwater sample F1-80 | place: China: Fuxian Lake, Yuxi | collected 2017-12-25 | reverse complement strand
GAATACGTGGAAGTCTTCTACAACCGGCAGCGCCTCCACAGCGCGCTGGATTACAAATCACCTGTGGACTTCGAAAACCAAAACAACTAAACACTAAATGCTCTCTGCCCCGTCACTGTCCACGAAACTGGAGCAACCTCAGCCATGCGCAAAAGACTATACCCGCTCTGCGTTAGCCACGCTCTTTGAGTATCAATACTATGTCACACACACTCCAATGCCCGTGTGGTTCCTGCGGCACGAACATCGAGTTCCCAGCCGAATACTCGGGACAGAGGGTGGCTTGTCCGAGTTGTTCCAACGAGACCCTGCTGGCTGCGCCGGCCTCCAATCCACGGCAAGCCCCGGAGAGGCGGACGCAAAACACGATGCTCGTCTGCCCAAGCTGTGGATCCACAAACAGGCTACGCCAACAGGAGTGCGAATACTGTGGCACTACACTCTTGCTTGAAACGGAGCCGGAGCTGACCGCGACGGCGGAGAATTTGGGGGATGGCATACTTGTGAGGCTATCGACAGATGAATATGTGGATCTCAAGACTTCCTCGATGGAGGAAATCCGCGCGGCCGTGACGGCTGTGGCTGAACGGCCAGCAGAAGGCTACATCATAATCGAAGACGAAGCGCACAAAGGCAGATCGATCACGATAGAGCCGTTAGCCGGCGAAGGTAAGCACATGAACACCTACTATGAAGAAGGGGAGCACCAGAAGAATCGTGGGTTTTTCAACCAAGAGCCACTGTCACTGACACAAGCGCTTGAGATTGTTTCAAGTTTTTTCCACGGAGGCAAAGAATGGAAGAGCGCAACGAAGTGGGGGCCAAATGATAAAGCCAAGCGGGGATGGCTTTGGTGAATTATAGCGTTTTTTGGCGCGACAACTGGGATCGAGAAGCAGTTGTTCACGGTATTTAATTGAAGATTATTTCGCGATACATCCGCTTATTTAAGTAAACAGACCGCAAGTGAAAGGTAACAAGCTATGGCACTAATAGACATCGTTCAATACGACGGTAACGACCAGGAGTTTGTCTGGAAGTTTCCATCATCGAATCTGCGGCTCGGCACTCAACTGGTGGTCCGGCCGGGGCAATTGGCATTCTTTGTCTCTCGCGGCCAGATCTGCGACGAGGTCAAGTCCGGCACCATCACGCTCAAAACCGGCAATATCCCGCTGCTCACCAAGCTCATCAGCCTGCCTTTCGGTGGGGACACGCCGTTCCAAGCGGAGGTCTGGTTCGTCAACCTCATCAGTAAGCTGGACAACAAGTGGGGCACGGCACGGCCGATCCAACTGGAAGATCCCAAATACGGTCTGGTGGTGCCGGTGCGGGCCTTCGGGCAGTTCGGCTTCCGCATCGGGAACGCGCGGCAGTTCCTGGAGGGAATCACCGGGACGGCACGGGTCTTCACGGCGGACCAGATTGACGACTATTTCAAGGGTGTCCTGCTTCAGTCGGTGAATGTGAGCCTCGGGCGGGCCTTTGTGCAGCAGCGCATCTCGGTGTTGGAGGCCTCGATGCACATGGAGGCGATCTCGCAGCATTGCGCGCAGGCCATCCAGACGGAGTTCGCGCGCTTTGGCTTGGAGCTAGTGAACTTCTTCCTGCACTCGATCAACATCCCGGAAGAGGACGCAAGCTACCAGCGGCTGAAAGTGCTCAAAGAAAAAGCAGCGGAGCTGAACCTGCTGGGCCGGGACATCTACCAATATGACCGGAGCATGGTGGTGCTCCAGACCGCCGCCGCGAACGAGGGCGGTGGGGGCAGGCATCGGCCAGCAAATGGCCCAGCAGGCTGGGCAGATGGTCACGCAGTTGCCGGCTAGTAATGTGCCGCCGCCTTTGGCATCCGGGCCAGCCGTCGTCTTCCATGTGGCCGTCGGCGGCCAGCAACTGGGGCCGTTCCCCATGCCCGTCCTCCAGCAGATGATACCCGCCGGCACACTTACCGCCGCCACTCTCGTTTGGCGGCAAGGGCTGGCCGCATGGCAGGCCGCCGGCACGGTGCCCGAGCTGGCGGGCTTATTCACCCCGCCCGCCCCTGCGGCACCATACGCGCCACCGCCGCTCCCCATCACAAGATAAACAATAGCCATCCCGCCCTCAGCGAGAAGGCGTGGACACATGCGTCAGTCGAGATAGAGAAACTCATTCGCTCCCAGCAACACGCAGCGCGGCATTGCTTTTGTCGCTATTTTCGTGCAGGTTTGGCCCATGACTTTCAAGCGCATCACTTGCGATCCCAAACGGATGAACGGCCAGCCATGCGTCCGCCAACTTCGTTTGACGGTGCGTCGGGTGGTGGAGGCCGTGGCGCTATATCCTGACCGCAGGGAGTTGCAGCGCGAGTTTCCCGAATTGGAGGCGGAAGACATCCACGAGGCCCTCGCCTATGCCGCGGCGAATCTGGACGACAAGGTGATTGAACTCGCCCCGGCGAGATGAAACTGCTGCTCGATCAGGGCACTCCGCGTTCGGCGGAAACGCTGCTTCGTCAGGCGGGTTTTGATGTGGTCCACACCGGCACCATCGGTCTGGCCGAGGCGGAAGATGCCGAAATTATCCGGTGCGCCGCGGAGGAAGGGCGAGTGATTGTGACGCTGGATACAGATTTCCACACGCTGCTTGCCTTGGCGCAGGCACACCAGCCGTCAGCCATCCGAATCCGCATCGAAGGATTGCGCGCGGAGGAGTTCAGCAGACTGCTCCAACGGGTGTTGCACGAATGCGCGGACGATTTGAAGGCTGGCGCGATGATTACCGTGAATGATTTTCAGATCCGCGTCCGTCGTCTGCCGGTTTCATAGGAGGAGCAGCGCCACTCTGCGTCGGTCTCGTTCACAACCATCACGTTCTCGCGGGCGTGAATACACTCGTCAATCGAGATAGAGAAACTCATTCGTTCCTAGCAGCGCGCGGGTGAGGCTGGGCCGCACTGGTCAACGGAGCGGCGCGCTGAGACAGCGCGCCCTACCGACCACCGTGGTAGGGCGGGGTGTCCCCACCCCGCCGCCCTTGCGACATGCGCCCACCCATTCCCCAGCCGGCCGCGCTGTCGCGCCGGCCACAAAATGCTCCGCCTGCTTTCTATGCTTGGTTCGACTTACCCGACTCTTCCTCACGCCCCCTTTGATTAACACATTCTTTGCGTTATCTAGGACAGCCTCTAAAACAAAACGGGACAGGCCGAAAGCCTGTCCCGTCTGATTCATCTGCGATGAAACTTACTTTTGGGGGTTACTCTTTGGGGCGCCTTTACCGCGATTGCCACGGCCGCTGTCGCCGCCTGTGTTACCGCCGGGAGCGCCGGAACCGCCTTGCCCGCCACCAAAACCGCCACCACCGAAGATACCGCGGAGGCCGCCCTCACGCGGCGGGGCGTTGGGATCGAGTTGACGTTCGAGCTCTTGATTCACGCGATCCATCATGCCGGTGAGTCGCTCGTCCTTGATCTCGGTTTTCACCGAGGCGAGCAGTTGCTGGCGGGCCTTGATGGTCTCGGGTTTGATGTCTTCGCCACCACGCGCCAAATTGCCGATGACCATCCAACGGGCCTGATTTTTTTCGTCCAACACCATCTCCTTGAACATCGCGTCGGCCTGCGGATGCTGGCCCACGTAGTTCAACGCTGCGGTGACGACCGGAAGTTTGGACAAGCCGTTCGTGATGCTCGGATCTTTGTAAACCTTGTACAGGAGGGGCAACGACTGTTCCTTGAGCGTCTCGGTGAGGTAGTTCAATGCGGAATTGTTCACGCGCCCATCAGTGCTCACGAGCATCTCCTGCGCTTTGTCGGCAAAGCTCTTGTCCTGATACTTCGAGAGGAGCGAGAAAAGATAATTACGGCCCATCTCGTCGAGACGCGACGGATTCTCGACCGCCGGCGGATTGGCCAGAAGTTCCTTGGCCGCCGCGAGGATCTGATCGCGATACTTGCCCGGCGCCACCTCGTCAAGGACGCGCGCGAGGTGGGCCACTTCGACGCCGCGAGCCGTCTGGTCCAGCACCCCGGCGAGAATGGCCTCGGCTTCCGCGCCACCAATCTGGCGCGTGACCTCAAAGATACCGAGACGCAGCGACACGGGATAAAGGGAATCGGCCTCCGGCAACCGGCCGCCACCAAAGGCGCTGAGCATCGTGGCCCACTGCGACGGGCCTCCGCGATCACCGCGACCGCGATCCCCCTCGTTGCCGAGGCCGCCTTCGCGTTCACGGAGGAATTCGACATCCTGATTCTTGGCAAGAAAGTCTTTGATGGCCGGCAGCGCGGCGGGCCCCATGTCGTTCAGGCTCTCAAAACGGTGAATCAACCGACGCACCCCAGCGTTGCGGCTCTTCTCGGCAGCGGGCTTGAACTCGATCAGCTCCGCGATGATCTCCTCGGCGGAAAGACCGCCAACGGCCGGCGCCGCGGACTTCGACTCGGAAGTTTCAACGCGCGGCGACTTGGATTTGCTGGTGAGCAGCGACCTCTCCGGCTTGGCTTTGACCTTCGGCGTCTCCGCAGAACTGGCTGCGGACGGCTTGGCCGCTTCAGGTTTACTGACCGCGAAATAGGTGGCGGCAGAACCGGCACCGGCGGCAACGAGCATGGCGAGTATGATTTTCATAACAGATCTTCGTTACAACTAGAGGTGAGACGGCGGCCACTCTAACTTGGTTACACCCGCCCCACCAGCTGAATCACGCCGGCACTGGCGCGCCGCGGTGGGCGGCGATCTTCGCCTCGCGTTCAGCGGGCGACATGGCCCGCAGTTTGGCGATGATGGAGGGCAATTCCTTCAGCAAATAATCCACCTCCTCGGCGGTCGTGTAAATGCCGAGGCTGAAGCGCACCGAGCCGCGGGCGCGCGCGGAGCTGAGGCTCATCGCGGTGAGCACGTGCGACGGCTCGAGCGAACCGGTGGTGCAGGCGCTGCCGCTGGAGGCACAGATGCCGGCCTGATCGAGCAACAACAGCACGGCCTCGGCCTCGACGCCGTCGAAGGAAAGATTCGCGGTGTTCGGCAGACGCGGCTCCTTGCCGCCGTTGCGCGCGGTGCCAGCGATGGTTTTGATCAACGTGTCTTCCAAACGGTCGCGCAGCGCGCGCACGCGGGTGTTCTCGTCGTTCAACGTGGCTACCGCCAAGTCGGCCGCGCGGCCGAAGGCGACGATGTTCGCCACGTTCTCCGTGCCGCCGCGGCGTCCGCGTTCCTGACCGCCGCCAACGAGGTAGGGCTGATAAGGCGTGTTCTTGCGGACGTACAGCAAACCGACGCCTTTCGGCGCATGGAGTTTGTGGGCGGAAAGGGAGAGGGAATCCACGCCGAGCGCTTTCACATCGAGCTTCAATTTGCCGGGCGTCTGCACGGCGTCGGTGTGGAAAAGCACGCCCTTGGCGCGGCAGAGCGCAGCGATCTCCTCGATCGGGAAAAGCACACCGGTCTCGTTGTTCGCATACATCACCGAGACGATGGCGGTGTCGGGGCGGATGGATTCGGCGAGCAGATGGACATCGAGTTCGCCGAGCGAATCCACCGGCAGAAAGGTGACCTCGTGGCCGCGCTTGGCGAGAGCCTGGCAGAACTTGATGTTCGCCGAATGCTCGACGGCGGTGGTGACGATGTGGCGCTTGCCAGGTTGAGTGACAAGCGCGCTGTGAATCGCGGTGTTATTACTCTCGGTGCCGCAGCTGGTGAAGATGATCTCGCGCGGATCGGCGTTGATGAGCGCAGCGCATTGCGCACGCGCGGCTTCGAGGTTCCGCGTCACGTCGCTCCCGAAACGATACGCGCTGGAAGGATTGCCCCAGTGCTCGATCAGGAACGGCAACATCGCCTCGACCACTTCGGGGGCGACCCGCGTGGTAGCGTTGTTGTCGAAATAATAGATCTTCCGCTGGCTCATTACTGGGTTGGCCGACACACGCCGCGGCCAGAGCGCAAGGGCCGATTTAAGCCGCAATACGCGCTCGAACGCAAACGTTTTCTCGGTGGATGGGAAGGGGCGAAGGGCGCCCGACGCTCACGGTGCGCCGGGCGGGTTCTGGAAGCGGATGATGGTCTCCCCCGGCTTGGCGTAGCCGAGTTTTTCGCGGGCGAGGCGCTCGACCGTGCGGGGATCGTTGCGCAACGCGTCGGTAGCCGACTTCATTTGACGGGCGAAATCCTCCTCGCGTTTGACCTCGGTGGCGAGCTTGTGCAGTTCCTGGCGCATCCGCTCGTTTTGATTGATCAACGGCAAGTACCAAACCGCCACCCCGACGGCCACGGCCACAAGGATCAATCCAATGACGAGCTTGGTCAGTTTTGACCAAACGCCCAAATCCACTTTCTCGGAATCGCTCATCTCCCTCCTGCGCGGAGTTGTTAACAGATTGCCCGCCGCGGAGCAATCCGCAAATGCCTACGCGCGCGGATGGGCCGCGTCGTAGGCGCGCTTGAGCCGGTCGGTGCTCAGGTGGGTATAAATCTGCGTGGTGGCGAGGTTCGCGTGGCCGAGCAACTCCTGCACACTGCGCAGATCCGCGCCGGCATCGAGCAGATGCGTGGCGTAACTGTGGCGCAGCTTGTGCGGCGTGAGTTTCGGATCGAGACCCGCGGCAGCCAGATATTTTTTGAAACGCAGTTGAACCATCCTCGGCGCGACCGGTTCGAGACAGTTCGAGGAACCATAGAAAATCGGCGACGCCGCGCCGGGCCGTTCCCGCAGCAGCTTCCAGTAAGCGCGGATGGCGTCGAGCGCGGGCGCGCCGATGGGCACCTGCCGCTCCTTCTTCCCCTTGCCGCGCACGCGCACGAGCTGCTGCTGCCAATCGATATCCTGCACACGCAGGCCGCACAGCTCGCTGATGCGCAGACCCGACGAGTAGATGACCTCGAGAACCGCAGCGTCACGCACATAGGCCGACGCGTCGAATCCGCTCTCGGCCGCTTTCCGACGCGTCTCGAGCTCCTTGAACGGCGCGGCCAACAGATCGTTCATCTGCTGCACCGTGAGGAACTGCGGCAGCCGTTTGCCGAGCTTGGGCAAAGTGAGATCCTTGATGGGAACGGACTCCAGCCGGCCGCGCCGGACGTGAAACTTGTAGAACGTGCGCAACGCGGAGAACCGCAGGCGCGTCGCCGCGCGGCTTAGATTACGGCGGCCAAGGAAACGGAGATACGCGCGGAAATCATCGCGTTGCAATCGCGCCCACGACGGCGGGCTGTGGCGTTCCGCCCCATGCCACGCGGCGAACTCCGCCAGTGCCTGCCGATAATTGCGCTGCGTGTGGGCCGAGGCGTCGCGGTCGGTCGCCAGATGCTGCAGAAATTCCTTCGTCCACGCATCCGGCGTCCCGACGGTGGCAGCGGAGTCGGCCATCGCAGGCGAAGTCTAGTCGCTATCGGCGAACTTGAAGATGACGCGGCCCTTTTCCTTGCCTTCGGTGCCGAGGGCGAGATGCGCGCTGAACGGCTTGCCGCGCTTGGAAATGAAATTCTCGAGCAGATCGGTGCGGCCGTCGGCGATGAGCTTGCGCACCTGCTCGGGCTCGACCGCCCGCTGGCAGACGACTTTGCCCGTCTTGAATTTGCACGCGCGCTTGTCGGCCTGCGTCTTCTCGCAGAGATAATCCTTCTCGGTCTCGTACACGCTGCCGCCACACAGCGGACATTTGGCGAAGGGCTGGAGCCCCGTAAAATCAATCTTCGGCTGCGGTTCACGGGCCTTTCGCGCACCGCCCGCCTTCGGCTCGCGCTTCTCGAACTCGAACGAAACTTTGTTCTCCTTGTCGAGCGCGAGGTAGGCCTTGAACGTGCGGCCGGTGCGCTTGGAGACGAACTTGTCGAGCAGATCGGTCTTGCGCGTCTCGAGCAGCTTGGCGATCTGCTCGCGGCCGATCGGCTGCTGCAGGATGATCGCGCCGGTCCGGAAATCGCAGCTCTTCGCCGCGCCCACGGCCTTCTCGCAGACGTAGTTCATCGCATTGTCGAAGACGCCGGCGCTGCACTTCGGGCATTTGCCAATCGGCTCTTTGCCGGTGAAATCGACTGCTATCGCACCGCCGGCGTCGTCCTTCTTCTCCTCGCCGAAATCGAAGACGAGTTTGTTCTCGGCATCGAGCTTGAGCACAGAGGCGAAGGGGAACCCTTTCTTGCTGCGGAAACCTTGCAACGGCCCGATCTGCTTCTCGCGGACGAGCCGCTCGGTCTCCGTCGCCTCCATCAGGCGGCCGGCTAAAAACTTCGGCAGACTGAAGTCGCACTTCTGGCACTGGAACCGACGGTAATTCTCCTTCACCACGCCGCCGCACTTCGGGCAGGGCACCGGCAGATCGCCGAAATCCCCCGGCACCTCGTCACCTTGAAACGCCTTCGTGCGGCCCACGATGTGCCGCGTCATCTCGGCGATCTCGGCCATGAATTCCGGGCGCGAAAGCCGGCCCTGCTCCATCTCGCGCAGCTTGAACTCCCAACCGCCGGTCAGCTCGGGCTTCGTCAACTCCTCCACGTCGAGGCCGCGCAACAGCGCCAGCAACATGAACGCCTTCGCGGTCGCCTGCAGGTCGTTGCCCGTGCGATGGACATATTCCTCGCTGATCAAACCCTCGATGATCGCCGCGCGCGTGGCCGGCGTGCCGAGGCCGCGCTCGCTCATCGCCTCGCGCAACTCCTCGTCCTCGACCATCTTGCCCGCGCCCTCCATCGCGCCGAGCAGCGTCGCCTCGTTGTAACGCGGCGGCGGCTTGGTCTGTGCGCCGCGCACCTCGACCTCGCGCGTCTGCACACGCTCGTCCGGCTGAACGGCCACGAGCGTCTTTCCATCGCTCTCGCCTTCGTCTGCTTCCTTGCCGTAAATCTCCAACCAACCGGTCTTCACCAGCACCTTGCCCTCGCTCTTGAACGGCTCGCCCTCGACCCGCGTGATGCGCGTGGTGATGAGGAACTCCGCCGGCGGATAGAAAACCGCGAGGAACCGACGCACCACCATGTCGTAAATCTTGCGCTCCGCGTCGGTGAGATTCTTCGGCTCGACGTTCGTCGGGATGATCGCGAAGTGGTCACTCACCTTCGCGTTATTGAAGATGCGCTTGTTCGGCCGCACCCAGCCCTCACGCAGGATCGCCCCGGCGAAGCCCGCGTAGGCCGAACCGCTCATCGCTTCGAGCGCATCCTTCGCCACGCTCACGTATTCCTCGGGCAGATGGCGCGAATCCACACGCGGATAGGTGAGCGCCTTGTGCCGCTCGTACAGCGCCTGCGCGATGGCCAGCGTGTTCTTCGCCGAGAACCCGAACCGGCGGTTCGCATCGCGCTGCAGGCTGGTCAGATCGAAGAGTAGCGGCGAGAGCGAGGTGGACGGCTTGCTCTCCTCGGTGACGACGCCGGGCTTCCCGAGGCACTTGGCGCGGATCGCCTCCGCTTTGGCCTGATCCCAAATCCGCTCGGCGCGCAGGGCTTCATCCACCTCTTTGCCAACAGGCTTGGAGAAATTCTCATCCAACCAGCGGCCCTCGTACTCCCCGGCGGCGCATTGGAAATGAGCGAGCAGATCCCAGTAACCGCGCGGGATGAACTTGCGGATCTTCTCCTCGCGCTCGACCAGCAGCGTGAGCGTCGGCGTCTGTACGCGGCCGACGGTCGTCTTGTTAAAGCCGCCGCCCTTCGAGTTGAACGCGGTCATCGCCCGCGTGCCGTTGATCCCCACCAGCCAGTCGGCCTCGCTGCGGCAGGTCGCGGCGTCGGCCAACGGACGCATCGTCTCGTCGCTCCGCAGGCGCTCGAATCCCCCGCGGATCGCCGCGGGCGTCATCGATTGCAGCCAAAGCCGCTGGATCGGCTGCTTCGCTTTCGTGTAGCGGACGACGTTGCGGAAAATCAGCTCGCCCTCGCGCCCGGCGTCGCAGGCATTGATCAGCGCATCCACATCCTTGCGCTTGATCAGCTTCTGGAGCGTCCGCAGCTTGGACGCGCTGCGCTCGATCGGATTGAGGTCGAAGTGCGGCGGAATCACCGGCAGATTGGTGAGCGACCACTTGCCCTTCTTCGCCTCGAACTCCTCCGGACAGGCGATCTCCACCAGATGACCGACTGCGGAAGCGACCACGAACTGATCACTCTCGTGATAGTCGTCGTGCTTCTTGAAGCCGCCAAGCGCCTTGGCGATGTCGCCGGCGACGGACGGTTTCTCCGCGATGATGAGGGCCTTTCCCATAGGCGTAACGGCAGCTTGTAACGCCGCCGCGATTTCATTTGCAACCGTCTTTTTGATAAACCGAAAAACGACCGGCACCTCCGCGCCCCCATTTCGAAGGCGAAAAACCTGCACGAAAGACGGCGGCCGCTCCCCGCCAATTCAGTGTTTCCGCCTCCCTCTATTTCCGCGATACTCCATCCGATGGGCAACGCGTACTACACGCCGGACGCCACCCGCGCGGCGAAGGTCAACTCCCTCTTCGCCCGTATCGCGCCGCGTTATGATCTGATCAACGACCTGCAAAGCTTCGGCTTGCACCGGTTGTGGAAACGCCGACTCGCGCGCCTCGCCGACGCACGGCCCGGCCTGCGCGCGCTCGACCTCTGCTGCGGCACCGGCGACGTCGCCTTTGCGCTCGCCCGTGCGGGCGCTGAAGTCACCGGCCTCGATTTCAGCGAGGAAATGCTCGCCGTAGCGAACCGGCGCAAATCTTCCGCCGGCACAAGCCCGATCGAATTCCTCCACGGCGACGCGCTGAAAACGCCGTTCCCCGACGCGCACTTCGACATCGTCACCCTCAGCTACGGCCTACGGAACCTCGCGGACTTCGCCGGCGGCCTCCGCGAGATGCACCGCGTGACGCGTCCCGGCGGCCGGCTCGTCATCCTCGATTTCGGCAAACCGCCCCGCCCTCTCTGGCGCGCGCTCTATTTTGGTTACCTGCGTTTCGCCGTGCCGATTTTCGGACGCATCCTTTGCGGCGACGCCGCGGCCTACGCCTACATCCTCGAGTCACTGCAGCATTACCCCGCGCAAGAAGGCGTGGCCGAGACGCTGCGTACATTGGGTTGCGCGAAGGTGCGCGTCAT
>SXGS01031149.1_pt1 | contig 11034 bp, 9 predicted proteins | sample 3174681 | NCBI WGS metagenome assembly SXGS01 (sample SAMN11356861, study PRJNA531348) | freshwater metagenome | isolation source: freshwater sample F1-80 | place: China: Fuxian Lake, Yuxi | collected 2017-12-25 | reverse complement strand
GCCACGTTCCCTTTCCCAAAGGCGTGTTGGAGGTCGTTCGCCACCATCACGAAAGGTGGGATGGAACTGGCTATCCGGACCGACTGAAGGCAGACGAGATCCCGCTGGCCGCTCGGTTGATGGCGGTTTGTGAGGCGTACGACGATCAGAGGACGGGGGGGGGGTGGCGGCCTCCCCTTGGTCACGAAGAGACCCTTGCGAACTTGCTCGCGGAGGCAGGCACAGCGTTTGAACCCACCGTCGTTCGAGCATTTGTGGCGTGGCAGGCCAACTCACCTGTTTCGCCGGACAACGAACCCCTCCCTTGGACCGAGGCGGGTCAAGCGATTCGTGAGTCTAGCCGCGAGCAAGCCCGTTTGCATGACCTTGCGTTTATGGACGAGCTTACCGGCGTCGGCAACGTTCGGGCCCTTCGGGAGGATCTGGAGCGTTTCTGTGCAGAGGGCACTCGGGTTGGCGTTCTTCTCCTTGATATGGATGGTTTTAAAGGGATAAATGACCATTTTGGTCACCATGTGGGGGATCAGGTCCTCCAGGAAGTGGGTCGGGCGCTGTCTGCCATGGAGGAAACGGGTCTTCGGTGCTATCGGAAAGGTGGTGACGAGTTTGTCGTTTTGGCTCCGAACGCCGATGCAGCGGCAGTGGCGTTGCTCGCCGCCGACACCACGGCAACCTTGCAGAGTTGTCGGGTTCCCTTGACGCGGCGCGACTATCTGCCGGTTCGCGTTTCGGTCGGGGGAATTTCCTATCAGGGAGCAAGTGCGGATGAGGCGCTTCAAGCTTCCGACCGCGCGATGTACGCGGTGAAGGAATCGCGTCGCGAGCAGCGCCCGCGCGGATCTCGGCCCGAAGTGGCGACCTCGGCAACGCCAGCTCCTCACTAAAATAGAGCTGTGAGTTCGTGTTACGGGGTTTTAGACAGGAACATTGCTGATCCATGGCGCATGGTTAGGAACGCTCTCCTGCCGGATGGGGATCGATGCTCAAGCTTGAAGATGTGACACTGTCCGCGGGCAGCCGAGAACTGTTGATTCGCAGTTCGGCTCATATTCATCCCGGGGACAAGGTAGGCTTGATCGGCCGAAATGGCACGGGGAAAACGACGCTCCTCCGAGCCATTGTCGGTGAGCTGCTGCTCGATGGCGGCAAGATCCGCGTTCGAAATGGGGCAGTGGTTGGATGGTTGCCGCAGACGGCGGTTTCGGGCTCCACTCGTACCGTGTGGGAGGAGGCCGCTTCTCGAATGGCTCAGCACGAGGTGCTAAAGACGACATTGGAGCGAGCTCAGGTTGACGTCGAGGCCGGGCTACCGGGCGCAGTGGAACGCCTGGATGTCGCGACAGAAGCCTTCCGGATCGCCGGAGGATGGGCGATCGACGAGCGCATTGGAGAAGTTCTCTACGGTCTAGGCTTTGGCAAGGAGGACTGGCATCGGAGCTGCGATACCTTTTCCGGCGGTTGGCAGATGCGCATCGCTCTGGCGCGTTTGCTGCTTTCATCGCCGACGGTGTTGCTGTTGGATGAGCCAACCAATCATTTGGATATTGCCGCGCGTAGCTGGCTGTCGAAGTACCTATCGAAGTACTCTGGAACGGTTGTCATTGTAAGCCACGATCGCCATCTTTTGGACACGGTATGTCGCCGGATCTTTGAGTTGCGGGGCGGCAGTCTGGCCGATTTTACCGGGAATTTCACCGCCTGGGTGCGAGAGCGCGAGGCTCGGGCGCTCCAGGCGCAGGACGCCTTTGAAAGTCAACAGAAGGAGATTGCGAAACTAGAGCGATTTGTTGAGCGTTTTGGCGCAAAGGCGACCAAGGCGGCCCAGGCTCAATCGCGTCAAAACCAGCTCGACAAGATGGAGCGAGTGGACGCGCCAGAGCGGGAGTCTAAGCCGAGGTTTCGTATTGCTCCGTCCACTTCCTCTGTGGCCGAGCCGCTTTCGCTTCGCAAGGCGAGCGTAGGTTGGCCCGAAAAGAAGCTTTTGTTGAAGGAGATCGATTTCCACCTCGAAAGAGGAATGCGCTTGGCGGTATTGGGACCTAACGGCGTCGGAAAATCTAGTTTACTCGCTTGTTTATCTGGCCGAATTCCGTTGGTGGCGGGCCAGCGCCGGGTTGGGAAGGATGTCAGGGTCGGCGTATTTACACAGGATCTCGCCCAAGATCTTCCGGCGGAACAGACTGCGTTGGAAGTCGTGCTGGCTCGATCGCCGCGTTCCACCCCGGGAGAAGTTCGTGCCGCTCTGGGAGCACTGGGGCTCTCAGGTGAAGCGGCACTTCGGCGTATCGGCGATCTGTCGGGTGGGGAAAAGGCCAGGGTCGCCCTGGCATGTTTCTCTGTCCAACCCTTTGATGTGCTGCTTCTCGACGAACCAACCAATCATTTGGACGTCATCACCGTGGATGTGTTGGTTGATGCGTTGCGTGGATATGAAGGTGCATTGCTGGTTGTGAGCCACGACCGCTACCTGATCGAGCAGCTTGCGACCCATGTTGCGCACGTTCGGGGGGGGGCGCTCGAGATTCATGAAGGGGTTCAGGAACAGGATTTTGAACCTGCATTTCTGGAGAAAGATAAGGCTCAACGCCCTGTAGAGGGTTCCAGTGATCACTCCGATCGAAAACGACGCCAACGAGAGCGCGATCGGGCCATAAAGCGAGTAGAAACCATACAAACCGAACTCGCAAAACTCGAGTCAGAAAGTACGGTTCTGGATGAGCAGCTGGTGATTCACGCTACCGCTTACGAGAAGGTCAAGCAAATTGACTATCAACAGCAACAACTGCAAGCCAAAATCACAGCTTTGTACCAGGAATGGGAGGAGCTTGAGAATTTGGTTGAGGGGGAGTAGCTCGGCTCAGTCGCCCCAGCCGCCCTTTGAACGCCCCTTCTTTAGCTGACCATCTCGTTTCTTGCCTTCTACACGGGTTTTTTGCGACGACCGTGTCGGCTTCGTCGCCCGGCGGGGGGTTTGGAGCACCAGGGCCGCGGTGAGAATTTCCGTCAGCCGCTCTCGGGCGAGTTCACGATTCATTAGTTGGCTACGGTGTTGATCGACATGCAGAATGAGATCTCCTTCCGTGGTCAACTTCAGCTTTCCGAGAAGCCGTTCGCGAAGATAGTCTGGAACACACTGGCTTTTAAGAACGTTCCACCGCAACGTTACTCGGCTGCTTGTCTTGTTCACATGTTGCCCGCCGGAACCACCGGACCGGCTTGCCGTTTCCTCAAGTTCATTGCCCGTAATGATGAAATCATTTCGAATACGTAGCTCTTCCACCTGCCCCCCCAACGAAGATAGCCTGCCCGACGGGTTGGGTTAAGATCTGGGTTCGCGGGAGAAGCATGCGGGCGTGGATCTATGACCGTGCGATCAAGCCGCTGACGGTGCGCTGGTATCGGAGCGTGCTGGAGCGGTTGGAGCCGGGTACTCTTATGCTGGACATCGGCATTGGTACCGGAAGTTCGCTTGTTGCCAACGCATCCCTGCTTCGGGAGCGGAACATTCGCGTGGTTGGGGTCGACATCGATCCCGATTACGTGAAGGCGGCGCGAAAATTGATTCAAAAGCATGGAATCGACGACTTGGTCGAGGTCCGGCTGGAATCGGTGTACGACCACCGCGGTGGTCCTTACGACGCGGTGTATTTCGCGGCGAGCTTCATGCTCATGCCCGACCCCGCGGGTGCGCTTCGCCACGTGATGCGGTTGTTGACGCCGTCGGGACGAGTATTTTTCACACAGACGTTTCATGAGAAACGAAGCCCACTGCTAGAGAAGGCGAAGCCGCTTCTGGTGAAGGTCACCACCATCGATTTTGGCAAAGTCACCTATGAGGAAGACTTCATTCGTGTGGTGAAGGCTGCGGGGATGGAAATCATCGAAAACGAGCCGATGCAAAAAGGTCGGTCGCAGACCTTCAGACGGGTGGTGGGGCGGCCGGCGTCTGGTGTGGTTTAGCTATTTCGGCATCGCCATCCGCGTGAGCGTTGCTTAAATGGGCTATATCCGGCAGGTGGGTTGGTTTCGGCGGGTGTCCGCGCGGAGTCAATTCTCGATGTGAGGGCGAGGTCCTGCGTCAGTGAACGCCGTTTGTCGTGCGGACCGCATACTGCTCCGTGCGTGCCAATGGACGATGGTCGTTGCCGTAGGTGGCAATACGTGGTAGAAAAAGTCAGAGCGAATTAATACGGATATAATATGCCTCACGCGCTTCTGGTCATTGATCCCCAGAATGATTTCTGTGATCCGTCGGGAGCGCTGTTTGTCCCTGGCGCACCGACGGATGTCGCTCGGCTGGCGCGTTGGTGGCCCGCCAGCGGCCTGATCGCATTCATGTGAGCCTCGATCGACATCACCGATGGGACATTTCGCACCCCTTGTGGTGGCAAGATGATTCAGGGATGGCGCCCCTGCCCTTCACTCAGATCACGGCCGAAGCGGTGATCGAGGGGCGTTGGCGGACGCGCCGGCCGGCGGACTTGGCTCGCTCACAGGAATATCTCATCGCTTTGGAGCGAAATGGACGTTATCCGCATGTGATCTGGCCAGAGCATTGCCTCATAGGAAGGTGGGGTGGGGACATTGCGGCGGAGTTGTTGATCGCTTTGGATGCGTGGGAGGTCACGCGTGGTGCATCGGTGCAATATTGGGGCAAAGGTGAAAACCCGTGGACGGAACATTTCTCGGTCTTTGTAGCTGAAGTGCCTGATTCAAACGACGCTCACACACAGTTCAATTCGCGTTTGGCAAGCGAGCTCGCGGCAATGGATACAGTTTTCGTCGCGGGCCAGGCGTTGAGCCACTGCGTCGCAAACTCAGTTCGTGATCTGGTGTCCGCGTGGGGCGGAGACGCCTCCCGCCTTGTGCTGCTCGGCGACGCTTGTTCGTCGGTGCCGGGTTTCGAGGTGTATGGAGAACGTTTCGTTGAAGAGATGTCTTCCAAGGGAATGCGGGTAAACGAATGCGCGTGAGCGATGCTTTAAACTACGAATATCCACGTCCCGCGGTTGCCGTTGACTTGGTGGTATGTACCGTAGCGGACTCGAAACTCCAGGTGCTTCTGATTCGGAGGGGACAGGAGCCGTTTGTGGAACGGCTGGCGCTGCCCGGCGGATTTGTGAGGGTGCACGAGGGCGGGGTTGGCGGGGAGAGTGTGGATGAGGCTGCTGCGCGGGAGCTGGAGGAGGAAACGGGGCTGCTTCGGGGAACCGTTGCTTTAGAAGTAGTGGGAGTATATGGAGCCCCCGACCGAGATCCTCGCGCGAGGGTGATCTCCATCGCTTATTTGGCGCTGGTTGCGCCGGAACAGGTTCGCTCCATTCGGGCGGGTTCGGATGCCGCTGCGGCTGCTTGGATCCCGGTGAGCGAGCTTGTGGAAATACTTGCTTTTGATCACTCAAGCATTCTCAGGGATTGCATCAACCAACTGCAACACAGGATCGACCTCGGCCCTATGGCGTTGCACTTGATGCCAAAGTTCTTTACAGTCGATGAGCTGAGGCGAGCATTTGAGGCTGTTAAAGGACAGCCGTACAATCCGGGCAATTTCCGACGCAAATTCGCGGGCTTGGTGTCCGACGGATGGATTGTTCCCACCGCCGACCTCAGGCTCACCGCCACCAAGCCGTCCCGCTTGTACCGCTTCCATAAAGCATAACTCCGCGTGAGCGGAGCTTTAATTGGTACTATGAAGCGAGCGCGTCGCGAACGCGCTTGAGATCGGCCTGAAGCATACCGATCAACTCGGTTGCACTCACGGTCCGAGTGTCGCTGTCGTCCAGCATGCGCAAGTACTGCCGAATGGCGAGCCGATCGATAGCAAACTCGGCCTCTCGATTGGTTTTTGCACCTTCGGTGACTCGATCCTTCATCTTCGAGGCGCGCTTGATGAACTCCGGTGTGGAGATGCCCTTGTGCAGGATGGCGGCTACCATGCGATCTCGGCTGCGTTTGTCAGAGAACCGGGATGAGGCTTCATCCAACAATTTCAGACGCCGACGGGTTTCAGCGACCGACAACCCGTCCTCGAACACCGTTTTCAGCACCTCTGTGCGCAGTTCCGCGTCGGTGATCTGTCCGACGACTTCGGCGTGTCCTGGACTAAACACAAAGTTGTTGGTGGACTTTTCACCAGGAGCGTCCTCCTCGCCTCGTGGCCGGGCGCGGTTGGCGAGTGCGACGCGCACATCGTCTGGGAGCTTCAACAGATTCGTGCGGTGCCAAATGTAGTTTTTGCCTTTGCCGAGGCGTTCAGCGAGTTGATCGTAGGTGTAATCAAATTTTTCGATCATCTGCTGCATCATCTCCGCTTCTTCTAGCGGATGCAGGTCGTCGCGCATCAGGTTTTCGGCGAGGCCGATTTCCATTGCGGCGCGGTCATCGACTTCGCGAACGACCACAGGAACTTCGGCGAGACCCGCACGTTTTGAAGCGCGCCATCGGCGCTCACCGGCGAGGATCTGGTAGTGGCCCGCAGGGAGGGTGGGGTGCGGCCGTACCAGAATGGGCTGAAGTAAGCCTAGCGCCTTGATATTATCGGAGAGTTCCTGAAGGGCGGTCTCGTCGAAGTCCTTTCGAGGCTGATCGGGATTGGGATCGAGTCGCTCGATAGGTACGCGAGAGGCGGGGCCAGGACCTGGGGCGGAAGCGGCATAAATCGGTGCGGGTTGCGCGGGCGCAGCGTAAGCAGGTGCGGGTTGCGCGGGCGCAGCGTAAGCAGGAGGAGGTGCATATGCGGGCGTTGCGGGCGGATAACCCGCGGTCTGCGTGTAGCCGGGCGGTGCCGCGGCGGGTGCGGTGGGCGTAAAGACGGGAGCCGGGGTTGGGGGTACCGAGAATTCGCTCTTTGGAACGGAAAACTCGGGCTTGTCGGTCGGAGCAGTCGCGTCCTTTTTAGGTTGCGGCGCGAAGATGCTTTCGAATCGAGAAGACATGGCTTATTCCCTTCCCTAAGTTCCACGAAATGGAGTCCAGTTCGGGTAACTCGTTTTGGGCGGGACAGGTAACCTCGGCTTGTCAATGAACGTCGACCACTCAAGAACGGACGCTAACTCGGTAGAAACTCTCGGCCGGAGGAACTTGTCCGAATTTGGCTCGACGGAAATGGAGCAGGCCTTGGGCGGTTTCTCGGAAGTCGCATCGCAGAAAGCCGTGGAGCATTGGGTACTGAGGCGATGGGTGGACTAGAAGGCGCGGTACTCAGATCCAGGGCGAGCCGGGTGGGGTCTCGCCGCAGCACCCTTCGCCTAATGGGTTTGTGCATACTGCCGTTGAACGGCGCGCTCACAATCGGAAGCTGGGTGTCCCTGTCACTCGGCAAGGGATCAAAGTGTTTGGATTGCACATAAGTGTCTGATTTGTGCAAAGGGGGAGAGTTGCCACCGGTGTCCGGCTGTTCGAGCGCCGAGGTTCGGTGCCTTGCGCACCAACTGGACGTCCATATGGACCAAAGTTGTGATGGCGCGGTGTCGTCTTCCAGAATGGTGGGTATCTCCAAAATGGACTGCGGATGGAGTTCCGACGTATCCCTTGTTCGTTCGACTGGAATTTCGGCATCGTTTGGATGCGGATGTTCGTCTTGGCGCGGGGTGTCGGCGTACTCGGCTGATAATTGGAGAGGTGGATCGTCGGTTGTGTTTGCGGCCATTGGAGCTGAGTCGTTGAGTTCGGAAGGTGTGGGGACATCGCCACACTCCGCAGAGAACGGCAGTTCTTCGGCGAGGATCGGTGTTTGATCCGGGGTCAGTGCAAAGTCCAGCTCCTGGGTGGGGTCGTCCTGCAAATGTGGCCGTTCTTCCTGTAATATTGACGGGTCGTCGCGGTCTTCGTCAGGCACGAGGGCGTCAACGTGCAGGACATACGCTGGGTTAAACCGGTCCTCAAAGTTAGGAAGATCGCCGACATCTATCGTTGGTGCGTCCGGTAAAGGAGGGTGGCTTGCAGGACTGAGATTCGCCCCGTGGTGCCAATTTTCTGGCCTGGAGGCTTGGTTTCTGGCTGCAAGAGCTTGGTCTGCGTATGCGTGGCTCATCCCGATGCTATGGCGAATTGCCGCTGCAAGGCGCGATAAGGCCCGGAGTGCCGAACCGCGCTTCGGAGCGGGGCCGGTGAGTGGAATCGATACCTTCTTGGCGTTTTCAGGCGCAAATGCTCCTACATCTACTCTTTCAATGTGTTCAACTGCAACGGCCTTGGCGGCGAACACGGAGTTCTGCGGAGTGCTAGGACGTACCCATACTTTGGGCCAGTGGTGCCATACGCGAGCGGTAGCAGACATTTTGAGGATCCTGAAGGAAGAAGTTGGTTTTGAAGTACGATACGCTCGAGTGGGCGGCCTACCGGAGAGGGTGCTCCAGGTATGAAGCACCTGGGAGGGGCCTTTCTTGAACCACTCAGCGCTGTCGGATTGTGGAAGATTGGAGCCTACAGCTACGAACAACGCCGTGGCAAGCCCGAGGGCGCGCTTGTCATCCTGAACCTTGGGGGCGTGTGAGAAGTTGAACATAGGAGTCTCCAGTTAGTCTTTGGTTGGCTACCCGGCGCCGAGGCGCAGCAGGTGCTCTGGTTCACTATCGGATCGGTTTCTGAGAACTGATGATCTTTTTTTCGAGAGTGACGAATTTCTTTATCAAGGAACTACCTAGATTCTTGTGGTCTAGCCCGTTCGGAGAGCGAGCAGTCCACCTAAAGGTAGTGCGAAATGAGCGGGTATCTGACTTCGTTCTCGCGTGGGTCCTCTTGCGGTGGCTGTTGGGCCTCGTGCGCAGGGTGGAGTTCGATGTCTATCTGCTTTTTTCCTTCTCGAAGCTCGGTTTCCACAAGGTGGAGGTGAGTTCGCGGTAGGTGGAGCACGGCCGGGCCAAGGCTGATTTGCCGAGGCGACCGATGAAGCAGGTGGCTCCAATGAGCGTATGCCTGTTGCATATTTGTCGCTGAATTCAGAGCAGCTTGGGAACGCGGGACCAGGTTCAGCAGGAATCTGCGAAGAACCGACGGTTTTGGGTGCTGCGAAAACGTGGGAGGCAAGCTCCGGATTCGCATCTGGGGACTCACCTTCGAGGAAATCGGTGGTGAGGCAGAACTGATAACTCGTGGAGTTGTCAGTTAAGATACTGGGTTTTAGGGGCTGAACGTTGAATGTGACCTGAGAGGGCACGGGTTCACTGTCGCAGTCGTCTGTGCTCCATTCCAGGTCGCCCGAAGCGTCGTGAAAATGCGGAGTTTCTCGTACTTCTTGAAACGTCGGCGGTGCGGCAAGGTCGGTAGTACCTAACGGATTCCGATGTTCCTCGTGGGTGCGAGCTCCAAATTGAGCTGCAACTTCCTTGATAGTGAGAGCAAGCGCATCGAATTCCGAGTCGGTAGTGCGGGAGTCCGCAAAACGGGAGTCCACGGAACGAACAGGGGAAGTCGGAGGCTTCGAAAGAGGTGGTTCTTTGACCACAAAGACGGATGTCTGTGCTCGGTGATCTGCTTCGCTGGTGCGGGCAGCGCTTGGTGCTGGTTTCGGCCGATTCGTGGCGTAAAACCCTACTTGTAACTCGTTAAAGAGTTGTTCGGGATCGGGCATTGGAGTTTGTGCAATAGACTCTTTTTCCGAAACGATTGTCGGAAATGACGGTTGTTCCTCGGGTGTGAATTTGGATAGACTTGCCTTCCACCGTGCATACGCGCGAATGGCCGACGGATCTGCAGCCATGCTTGGCGACAGAGGTTTTGAGGCGGACGTTGTCGTGGTTGAGCGAACCGCGAGCTGTCCAATCGGACTTGCTGGAGTCGGGGGCGAGGCACTGGACTTCTTCAAGGTGTTCGACTGAGCATTGTCGCGCACTTTGGCGGTTGTCTGTGCTTTTACGAGGGCGCTGAGTCCCTCTACCACCTGACGTGCAGGCTTTTCTTGTTTCTCTTCAATGCTTGGTTGATTTAGGATTTCTTCGAGTGTTTCTGCAATCTCCGAGATTGTGGCAATACCAATCTGGCTCGTGCGAGCCATACGTAAGCAAACTTGGTGCTGTTCGGATTCGGACAACTCGGCCAGAATCGACGCTGCAAAGTCCACATCAAAGGACAACAGCGCAACAGCGATTTGTTGATGCGTTAACTGTGCAAAGGCCTTGGTGATCTGCTGAGTGGTGTAGTGCTCCAGGAATTTCAGCTGCGGGCGAGCAGATTTGACCTCGGACCGAACGGGAGACGCGCTTTGAGGCGCACGTTCAGGGGAGGAAACCGCTCGGCGAGCCGAGGGTGAACGGGCTTGAGAATCGGAGGTGGGATGACGATCACGCATGAATTCGGCGACAACTTGAGCGATCAAGGACGGCTCAAGATCGACGACATCGTCCATGCATTCGCGGATCTCTTCGATCTCTGCTTGGGACAACCGACCCACGAAGTCCTTGGCGACCGGCGTATCGAGGTACATCACCAACACGGCTGCGCGATGCGCGGCTGAAAGCTCGTGAATGGAGATCTCAAGGCGGCGGGCTCCAAGGGTCATTGGGACCTTCCCTTCCGCCACGCAGTCACGGACGCGGGGGGCTGATGCCCGCGGCACGCAATGGCGATGGTGGAGTGGTGGCGCAATGGAAACCTCTGGGGTCTGTCGCACCGTCGGATTTGAAATGGACCGATTGAGAGTTTTTTTAGTGCGCTTGTAATATTTGTTTATTGTGTACGTACAAACGATAGAGTCATCGGATGGCGACCGAGCGATGCTGACGGATCGCAACAAAAACCCCCCCGTGCATCACTCGGAGGGGTGTTTTTATCCTGCATAAAACAGCGTGTGTTTACGCAAGTGAGTGTTCACTCGGCGTAGGCTGAGACCCACACCGGTTGCGGTGGGAAGTAAGTGGCTCGGTTTGTCCAGCGAATGATGCGGTCGGGCTCGACCTGAATGGGATCCGATCCCGTTCCAAAATAGTCGCGCACGTTGGCGTATACTTTTACGGCGTGACCGGACTGGGCGCCTGCTTCAGGGCCGCCCCCGCCCACAGTGTGGCCAGCGGAAACGAACAGGCGCCCGTCGTCTTG
>SXGS01581796.1_pt1 | contig 11035 bp, 6 predicted proteins | sample 3174681 | NCBI WGS metagenome assembly SXGS01 (sample SAMN11356861, study PRJNA531348) | freshwater metagenome | isolation source: freshwater sample F1-80 | place: China: Fuxian Lake, Yuxi | collected 2017-12-25 | reverse complement strand
GTGGTCGACGATGACGAGCCGCGTCCGTGCGTCGACCGCGCTCATGAACCGTTCGACGATCGAAGATTCGCCTCCGATTGGAAGCTCGAGATCGGCCACAACAACTTCGCAACCAAACCGCTCGCCGTAGGCATGCGCGGCTTGACGAACGGCGTTGTATCCCTGATTCGAGAGCACAATCCGATCGCCTCTCTCCCATGGGATGCTGCGAAGGACTGCACCAACTCCGCTCGTGGCATTCGTGACGAATCCGATCCGGGCAGGATCGACGGTGAGGTACTCGCCGACACACGCTTTGATGCGGGCAAGCTCTTCGGTCATCCGCCGCCCGATGACCTCGATCGGGCGCGATTCAATCGTTTGCCGCCACGACTCTGCTGCCAAGGCGACAGGCCTCGGGACGGCACCAAATGACCCATGGTTGAGAAAAACGACCCCAGGATCGAGCCCGAAGGCCTCGCGGGCCTCCTTCGAGTGATCCGTGGGAGGCGCTACCTCAAAATGGGAGCTCTTTGCCATGTCCCGAATCCTAGTCAAGAAAAAACGACATAACACCGACCACCCGTCAGGCTAACATCTACCGTACAAAAACTAGAGAAGTGTGCCGCGCTTACCCGATGAACCAAACATCATGAAAGACCTGCCCTCGACCAACTCGCCACAGATTTCTTCACCGCACAGACCGCTCGTTTCGATTGGACCGGGTGGGGAGTTTGTGCGCGACATCACTGCCGATGCCGCTGGTGCGCTGCACTTCGTTGATGCGCGCGGAGTCGTTGCCTCTATCCCCGCCTCATTCGATTGGATCTCACACATCGCCGCACTGTTTGGTTTCGGCCGCATCGCCCCTGGTCACACTGTGCAGGAAGAACTTCCACCGACACCCGCGACCATCCCTAGCCCGCGTCCGATGACCGCTCGGCGAGCACTCGCGCTTTCATCGACAGCCCGCCTTGCACAACGCCTTGCTCGAGTTCCATCTCCCGTCTACGTCTACCGCCTGACTGCCAACGAACCCTCCACGCAGGATGACCACCATGAACCTCACACCCAAGCAGTTGCGAATCTTCAACTTTGTCCGGGCTTTTCGGATCGCCCACAGCTATTCGCCGACACTTCAAGAGATCGCGGACGAACTCGATGTGAGCAAGGTCACCGTCTTCGAGCATGTCGAAGCGCTCGTCGAGAAGGGCGCTCTTCGACGCAATGCCAACAAGGCGCGCTCTTTATCTGAGTGTGAGGGAGCGGTCGTCGGAGATGAGCTGGGGGCGCGTGAGGGACTCTCTATTCCACTAGTGGGTCGAATCGCGGCAGGAATGCCCATTGAAAAGTGTGCACAGGACGAGACATTGCGTCTTGACGAGATTTTCGGTGGAAGGATGACCGCGCGCCGAGGCGAGATGTTTGCGCTGCAAGTCGAAGGAGAATCGATGCGCGATGAAGGCATCCTCGATGGCGATTATGTCATCGTGGAACGCCGCTCGACCGCAGCGAATGGCGCGCGCGTCGTCGCGCTCCTTCCTGATGGCGAGACAACGCTGAAGTCGTACTTTGAGGAGAAGAATGGGATGATTCGGCTACAGCCTGCGAATCCAGAGTTTGCACCGATCATCGTGCGTGAGTGCACGATTCAAGGAGTCGTCATTGGCGTGATGCGGCGGTACTAGTACACGCTCTTTGGGAAGTAATAGCGCTTCGCGTTCTCTGGCGTGACGAGGTCGACATCGATCACGAGGTGCTGCGGAAGAAACTGCAACTTCTGAGCGCGCTTGCCGCCAGCGAGCGTCGTTGCAGCGAGTTCCATTCCAGTTGCGATCATGGATGGTGGATAGGTGATGTCCGCTGGGAAGATTGGGTCTCGATCCATGACCCGCTTGACGATGTCTTTCATCCCCGCGCCACCGAGAATCCAGACCCCCTCGATCCCCTTCTCAGCAAGCGCTTGTTCTGCACCAAGTGCCATGTCATCATCGGAGGCCCAGATCGCGGTGACCTTGGGGCTCTTCGCCAGCAGTGTTTCAGTCACTTCGAGCGCCTTCTGGCGATTCCAGTTTGCGGCCTGCTGACCGACGATCTTGATGCCTGGCTCAGCCGCGAAAACTTCAGCGGCTGCACTGACGCGCGCCGTATTCACCGTGCATGGAATCCCTTCAAGGATGATGATGTCTCCCTTCGCCTTCCCCTTGCCTCCAAGCTTCTCAACCATGAACTGCGCGCTCTTACGACCGAAGGCAGCGTTGTCCCCTTCGATGAAAATGTCCGCGACAGGCTTGAGGAATCCTCGGTCGACATTGACGATGAGCACACCACGTTCATGTGCCTCCTGAGCAATCGGAGTGATCGGGGCCGACTCGGTCGCGAGTATCACCAACGCGTCGACCTTCTTTGCCAGAAGTGCCTCGATGTCCGCAATCTGCTTTTCGGGGGTCTCGGCGGTCGCGACAGTCCATTCAATCTCTGGATGGAGCGCGGCGCATTCGTTGGCCCACCAGACAACTCCAGCGGTCCAGCCGTGATCAGCGGCAGGAATGGAGACTCCAACTCTGAGTTTCGCAGCCTGCGCCACAGTCTTCGCGGCTGGAAGTTCTGGTGGCGCTGATTCTGAGGCGCCGAGCCCCAACAGGACCGGTACGCAGAGGATTACTCCGACGACAGAGAACGCTGCGTGCTTGTTGATCATTGACGAACGATACAAGAGCCAGCGGGCCGCGGCACGAGTTAGTGGTTCGAGGGACGCTGCACGAGCACTGCCAGGACGATGACCCCCCCTTTGACCGCTCCCTGCCAATATGGACTCACTCCAGAAATCGTGAGGATGTTCGTAATCATCGCCAGAATGAGAACACCCACAACGGTGCCCCAAACTCTCCCCGCGCCGCCACGAAGCGAGGTTCCACCGATGACAACTGCTGCAATCGCATCAAGTTCGCTGCCCAGCCCCAGTTGTGAGGTGGAGACCGAGTTCATTCGCGAACTTTGAATGAGTGCGGCGATTCCTGCAAAGAGGCCCATCAACGCGTACACGCGAAGCCGAACCGATGCGATTGGCAATCCCGCGTACCGCGCCGCAGTTTCATTCGCACCAATTGCAATGAGATAGCGACCGAATCGAGCTCGAGACAGAATCCACTGTGCGGCGATCGCGAGCGCAAAGAAGATAACTGTGCTGTACGAAAGTGTGAGCTGCTTCCCTGCGGCGTTCTCGAGGTAGGGAAGAGGAATCCCACCCCGCCCAAGCGCGCTGAAGAGCGTCGCACTCTGTGCACGGATCTCTCCTGCGTCTGCGATCGCAAGCGACATCGATCGAAACGCAGCGAGCCCGCCAAGCGTTGCGACGAATGGTGCGATCTTCCCATAGACGATAAGGACTCCGTTCACCATCCCTGCGGCTGTGCCACATGCGATTGTGATCGATGCACCAAGCAGCACCGCCGAGAGCTCCGAGGTGCCGCTTGCAATCAGCGCGTTCATCGCCGTGACACCCACCGCCGCCGCGAGCACAACCATACTTCCCACGGAAAGGTCGATGCCTGCACTAATGATCACAAGCGTCATTCCAACGGCAAGCACTCCAACGGGCGCGTTCGAATTGAGCATCGCTCGAAAATTTTCAGGATTCAGAAACTCGGCCCCCTGCTTCGCGGTGCTGACAGCGAAGAGGATCGCAAACGCGACGACCACTCCCCACCGTTGCAAGAGTTCGTGCGCGGGCCGAATGTGTGGTGCGATCGCCATGTTCATGAGGTCTGATCCTTGTCGCTTGCAACGCCCGATGCAAGTCGCATGATGTGCTCGTCCGCACCATGGGCGCGCAGCTGCGCAGATGAAAGTTCGCCTGCAGTTGTTCCATGACGCATCACCACAAGGCGGTGCGAGATCCCAATGAGCTCTGGCAACTCCGAACTGATGACGACGCACGCGAGCCCCCCGCGCGCGAGGTTGGCGAGAATTGAATAGATCTCACTCTTCGCGCCAACATCGACACCCCGCGTCGGCTCATCCACGATCAGCACGCGCGGCTTCGTCTCGAGCCAGCGTGCGAGCGCGACTTTTTGTTGGTTGCCTCCCGACAGCGACGACAACGCCCGCTGTGGCACTGGACAACGAATTCCAAAGGTTTGAATCCACTTCGCGGCGACCGCGTCCTGCTGTGCACGGTCGATCCATGCGCCTGCGAACCGCGTTGAGGCATCGAGCGATGGCAGCACAATGTTCTCGATCGTTGACAAGGTGGTATGCACTCCGCGGCCCTTGCGATCTTCGCTGACATAGGCGATCCCAGCCTTCATTGCCGCGCGGACGTTGGAAAAGCGAACGGCCACTCCCCCCACTCGCACTGTTCCCACTCGCTCTCGCAGCCCAACGATCGCCTCTGCTGTTTCGGTCCTCCCGCTTCCAACGAGCCCAGCGATCCCAACAATCTCGCCCGCGCCAACAGCAAGATTGATCCCGCGCGACCGGCCGTGAGCTCCAAAGTCCACCAGTTCAATTGCGGGCTCACACCTGCATGATGCGTGATCATCTGTTTCGAGCGTGATTGGCGGATAAATCGAGCCAAGTTCTCGCCCCACCATCGCCCGTGCGAGCACTCCCTCATCAACGCGCGCACCAGCGACGTCGGTGAGCGCACCATTCGTTCCCCGCTCGAAGGATTGCACCACTTCGCCATCGCGAAGCACGCTCACCCGATCGGCGATTGCCACCACCTCATCGAGATGATGGGACACGAACAAGACCGCCCGCCCATCCATGCGCATCTGAACCATGAGCGCAAGGAGGCGTTCGGCATCTCGCGCTCCAAGGACGGCCGTTGGCTCGTCCAAGATGAGCACCCGCGCTTCGCTCGCAATGCATTTGGCAATCTCGACAAACTGAGCCTGTGCGATCGAGAGGCTTGAAGCCAGTTGTGAAGGATCGATCTTCGCGCCGAGCGCTCCGAGCACCTCACGCGCGCGGTCGTGTTGTCGCTGTGCGTCGATGATGAGTCCGCCAAAGCGAACGGATTCGTGACCTAACGCAATGTTGTCGGCGACCGACAGCGTCTCAATGAGATTGATTTCTTGGTGCACCATGGCGATCCCCGCTCGCCGTGCGTCAGACGGATGGTTCAACCGAAGCGGCACTCCACCTCGCATCACGCTGCCTTCGGTCGCCGGAATCGCGCCTGAAAGCACCTGCATCAATGTGCTCTTCCCAGCCCCGTTCTCGCCGATGATCGCGTGGATCTCACCAGCACGAAAGTCAAGCGAGACACGGTCGAGCGCGCGCACTCCAGGAAACTCAACAGTCACGGAGTGCGCTCGAAGCATGAGTGCGCCGTGAGCAGCCGATGGACCGACTCGTGAGCGAAAGGCGTTCACTCGATCAGTTGCGCCTGACAGGAGCGCGCAACCCCGCCGCAAGGAGTGAGGTGAACTCTGCAGCCGCTTCGACCGGAGTCGTCGATCCCATGCGGCGCACGAGGGCGCTTCCAACGATTGCCGCATCTGCGTGTTGTGTGACCGCGGCAACATGCGCAGCGGTTGAAATGCCAAAGCCTGCGGCGATCGGAAGCCGCGTGACGGCGCGGAGCGCAGCAACTGGCCCAGCAATCTCTGGGCTCGCATCGCGCTCACCTGTGATCCCAGCGCGCGCAAGGAGGTAGACAAATCCGCGGCAGTGAGACACGATCTCGCGCGACCGTTCGTTCGAACTTGTAGGCGCCACCAACAGCGCCAGCGAGAGTCCGCGCGACTCACAGAGATTGGCAAGCTCGCCTGCACCGGCGCTGTCGAGATCGGGAACGATGAGTCCATCGAATCCTGCATGTGCAGCGCGCGAGACAAAATCATGCGCTCCAATTCGAGTCACAATGGATGCGCTGACCATGGCTACAAGTCCGACATCGGTGTGTGCGCGAGCCTGAGCGACCGCGCGGAACACCCCCTCCACCGTCGCACCAGCGGCGAGTGCTTCATGCATGCTCGCAGAAATCACAGGGCCATCCGCGATCGGGTCACTGAACGGAATCCCCACTTCAATGATCGATGCGCCAGCCTGAGCGACGGCACCAATCGCATCCGTTGTCACGGCGAGTGACGGATACCCACCGGTGAGAAATGGCATCAATCCTGCGCGATGACTGTCGATCAGTCGCGCAAAGATGCCATCAATTCGATTCGCCACGCGGCGAAGGGTAGCGCCGAGGCGCTCCCCAATGGGGCGGCCGGGATTCGAACCCGGGTCTCACCGATTATGAGTCAGGGGCTCTGGACCGCTGAGCTACCACCCCACTCGAAGTCGACAGCGACCGCGAGAGATTGCAAGAGTACAGCCTTGCACTTGCGAATCGGTCGTTTCGGTGCCACAATGCAATCGTGCCCCTGACGGTGATCCATCCCTGTGTGTTTGCGCTGCTGCTGACGCTCGCCGCCATTGGCGCGCCACTCGCCTGCTCAGCGAGCGGCCTTGGATTCTCTGGTGCACGCATTGTCGAGAGTGCTCACAGGTCTGAGCGCACCAGAACTTCTGCAAGCGAGCGGAACGGGCACGAGAGGGGTTCCGTCGACACATGTGCACTCGCGCATGGTCCACAGGTCGACGCTGATGTGATGGCTTGGTGCACGCGGGCAGTCGTGACTGGGGTTGCGGCCGCCCCTCCGCCGACACTGTAAACAGGTCGAGCGCACTGCTCTTGAGCCCCCGCGCATCGGCGCGATTCTGCTAAGCCAGTCTTTTATCACGAACACACGCGGAGCGATCCGCCCTTTCATTCGAGCTACACACAATGCCAATTCCAGTCCTTGACTTCTTCATTCGTAAGACCTTTGGAACTCAAAACCAGCGCATGGTTCGTCGCTATCTGCGCATCGTCGACAAGGTCAGCGAGCTCGAGTCTCGGTACGCGGCGATGACCGATGCCGAACTGCGGCAAATGACCCTCACGTTTCGCGCGCGCGTACGCGCAGGTGAACGACCCTACGACATGATCCCCGAGATCTTCGGGTGCGCACGCGAAGCGATGGATCGCGCCGTGGGATTGCGCAACGCATTCAACCCAGCGCTCGGGTTCGACCCAGCGCAGTTACAAGAACCTGCACGGACACTGTTTCTTGAGACGCAGGCCGTGATGGCGGCGACCGCCCCTCGACCAGCGACTGACGAGTTGCGCGGCTGCCACGGCGAACTGGCGGGCTGGCAACTCGTCGACATTCCGCCTGCGGTCTATCAGGCGATTCGTGAAGTCTTTCCTGAGAGCCGTCCACCCTTTCGAGCTCGTCCATTCGATGTGCAGATCATCGGCGGCATCGTCTTGAGTGAAGGCAGAATCGCCGAAATGAAGACTGGCGAGGGAAAGACGATCGTCGGCCCCCTCGCGTGCTACCTCGCAGCGTGTGAAGAGAAGCAGGTGCATGTCGTGACGGTGAACGACTATCTCGTGCAACGGGATCGCGATTGGACCTTCCCGTTCTTCCGTGCGGTTGGGCTCACCGTGGGGGCGATCCATCCAATGCACATGCAGCGGCCGAGCGACAAGATCATCGCGTACTCGTGCGATGTGGTCTACGGAACGACAAGCGAGTTCGGGTTCGACTACCTACGCGACAACATGAAGCTTCGCGCGGCAGATCAGGTGCAGCGCAGACGCGAGTTTGCGATCGTTGACGAAGTCGACTCAACCCTGATCGACGAAGCACGAACTCCACTCATCATCTCGGGTCCTGCGTACAACCAACAGCCGCGCTACGAACTTGCGAAGCGGTTGGCGATCCACCTCGTCGCGCGCCAACACGAGTGGCAGAGCGCCGAAGACAAGGTGCAGCATTGCCGCGCTGCCGTGGCTGGTGCCGAGGGCGACATTCGAAATGCGCGTGACAAGGCAACAATTCCTGCCATCAAGCAGCGACTCGATGCGCACCGAAAGCAGCTTCCAGTGCTTGAGCGCGAGCGCGACCGCTTCACGCAGTACTACGAACTCGAGATGGACAAGAAGCGTGCGACCCTCACGCACGAAGGCGTCGAAGAGGCGCAGCGCGAAGCGAAGATCGGTTCGTTCTATGTCGGCGAGAACATGGACATGCCGCATTTGCTCGAGCAGTCTGTTCGCGCGCACACCGTGTACCAGCTCGACCGCGACTATGTCGTCGCCCCTGACGAAGATGGACAGATGGGTGTCGTCATCGTCGACCAAAACACGGGACGCAAAATGGTTGGGCGGCAGTGGTCCGATGGATTGCACCAGGCTGTTGAAGCCAAAGAGAGTGTGCGGATCAAGGAAGAGACGCAGACGATGGCGACGATCACCATCCAGAACTTCTTCAAGCTCTATCAGCGGCTCTCGGGAATGACTGGAACCGCGGACACCGAAGCGACCGAGTTTCACGAGATTTACAGACTGCCTGTGGTCTCGATTCCAACGAACATGCCCGCGGTGCGCGTTGACCGGCAAGACCTCGTCTTTCTCTCGCAGAAGGACAAGTGGGAACGGATTGTCGATGAGATCAAGCGCGTCCATGACACGGGGGCGCCGGTGCTCGTCGGCACGACGAGTGTCGAGAAGAGCGAAATGCTCAGCAGGATGCTCACAGAGAAACATTCGATTCGCCATGAAGTGCTCAACGCCAAGCAGCACGAGCGTGAGGCAGACATCATCGCTGGCGCTGGTCGGCTCGGCGCGGTGATGATCGCAACCAACATGGCTGGTCGTGGTACGGACATCAAACTCGCGCCAATTGACGCAGCGATGCTTGTTGAGCACTGGAAACGGCGCGATATCGCGCCACGCGAAGCAGACGCGTCGATGGGTGAAGCGAAGTGTTTGTCGCTCATTCATCGCCACCTCGCGGCACGAGCCCTCTCTTTCAGCCGCAAAGACCTCGAGGCGATGGATGATGCTGCAGTGCGCCGAGCGCTGCTCGAACACTGGGTCACGGAGTCCCACGATCTGCAACCCAAGAAGATTCAGGCGATGTCGAATGAGGCCCTTGAAGGGGCGCTTGACGATGCGGGATGGAGTGTGCATCGGCTTCGATTCTTCGCAGATGTTGAAGAGCTCGGCGGATTGCACATCGTCGGAACCGAGCGCCACGAGAGCCGCCGCATTGACAATCAGCTGCGCGGGCGTTCCGGACGTCAGGGCGATCGAGGACAGTCTCGATTCTTCCTCGCACTTGATGATGAGTTGATGAAGATGTTTGCCGGAAAGACCACGCTCAATGTTCTGAGCCGATTCGGCATGAAGGAAGGCGATGCAATCGAAGCTCCGATGCTCAGCCGCGCCGTCGAAGGAGCTCAGCGCAAGATCGAGGAGCGCAACTTTCAGATGCGTAAGACGATCCTCGATTACGACGAACCGATGGAAGTTCAACGCCGTGACTTCTATGGACGCCGCCAACCCATCCTCGAAGGGCGCGGAATCAAGTCCGTTGTCTTTACCTTCATTGACGAAGCTGTCGCGGACGCAGCCGCGACCTTCCTCTCACCACTTCACGTTCCAGGGGCGATCTCGCAGTGGGTCTGGGAGGCATTTGGTGTGATGATCGAGCCTGAACGATTTGCCGGAAAGGACCGCGAGGGCGTGCTCAAGACGGTGGCGGTTGATGCGCTCGAAGAAGCCTCGTCGCATATCACCGTCACAATGGGCGAGTACATCCAAGAGGATGCAGATCCTTCCGAGTGGGACCGCCCTGGCGTGATCGAGTGGGCCATGAAGGCCTACGGACTTGCGCTCACAGATGAGATCATCGACGCCGAGGGTCGAGCTGGAGTCGTGCAGCGACTTGAGCAGGCCGCACAGGAGCGCTTTGCCGCGATCGATCTGACCCCACTCGAGCCATATCTCGTCCCTGGATACGGAGCGCGCGATCTGCTGCACTGGACCAACCGAATGCTTGGGCAACAGTTGCCAGACGATCTGCTTGCGGGAGTTCGCGAGCCTGCTGAGGCGGCCGCGCGTCTGCAAACTGAGGTTCGCAAGGCGTACCGCGAGCGTGAGATTGCCTATCCGATCGATTTCGCCATCGAGTTTGTCAACATCAATATTCAGGCGTTCCCTGAGGCGGCGCTCACGCAGTTCTGCGGGTGGGCTCGCGGTCGATTTGAACTTGACTGGAGTCCACAGGCGCTTCCAAGTGCTGATCCAAACGAACTGCGGCGAATGCTCATCGCAGAGGCGCGGACATGGGATGCGCAGCGCATTGAGGGGCGGGTTGATCGAATTCTCGCATCGATCGCAAGTTCACCAGCAGGCGCAGGCGATGAAGTCGAACAACGAACAGCCGCCATCGAAGCGTGGCTCGCCAAGACGGTGTTCATCCGGCTCGCCGACGATGAACGGGCCGAACTGCGTGCCGACGCGCGCGCGTACCTCACCCAGCGGCTCATGCGGCTCTTGCGCGAAGAGCTCGAGCAATTCGAGCGATTCGTGCTGCTACAGATTCTCGATCAGTCATGGAAAGACCACTTGCATGCGATGGATCAGATGCGTGACTCGATCTCGTTCCGTTCGTTTAGCCAGAAGGACCCGCGAATCGAGTTCAAGAAGGAATCGTCGCGCCTTTTTGCCGAGATGATTTCGAATCTGCGCGAACGCGTGATCGATCTGGTGTTCAAGGGCAAACTCTCGCCGCAGGCGATGCGACCACCGACGCCACCGCCAGTTGCCGCCACGAGCGGCCAGGCTTCAACAGAGGGTTCTGCGGCTCCGGCTGCTTCTGAGTCGGCTCCGAGCACGAGTGCGCCAGCGACGGCCCAGATCGCCGCGGACGTTCCAACCCGCGCGCAAGAACGGGATATTGCGCTCGCCGATCAAGCGGGCGCGCCTCCAGCGCGATCGGCGTCGTCGGTCGCTGCGTCACCTACAGGAATGCCGAGGCCACCACGCGTTGTGGTTCCGGCCGGTGCTCCAAGTGCCATCGGGCGAAACGAGCCATGTCCGTGCGGCTCAGGCAAGAAGTTCAAGCAGTGCTGCGGTAAAAAGTGAACGAGCGCGCGAAAGCGCGCTATACTTCGCCCCCCGAAAGCGCCTTCTTAGCTCAGTTGGTAGAGCAGCTGACTC
>SXGS01453470.1_pt1 | contig 11036 bp, 6 predicted proteins | sample 3174681 | NCBI WGS metagenome assembly SXGS01 (sample SAMN11356861, study PRJNA531348) | freshwater metagenome | isolation source: freshwater sample F1-80 | place: China: Fuxian Lake, Yuxi | collected 2017-12-25 | reverse complement strand
TGGAAATCCAGATCAACGGCCAGGCGGTGCCGCTGGACTACATTACGCGTGTGTTCGATGCGAACGGTCAAAGCGTTTTTGAAGGCGATCCACTGCCTGCGTTTCACGAGTACGTCATCGACCTGAATTGGGAAACAACCGGACGTAGCCAACCGCTGGTTTTTGGGGACAATCAACTCGCCGTACGTCTCATTCCGGTCAAGCCTTCCGAAAATGGAACTGTGAGCATCGAGGAACTGGAATGCTACGTCTACGTGCGAAAACCGAAGCGACCGCGGTAAGGACCGGCGCATCATTAACTGTCGCATTCAGAAGTAGCCACGCTCGCCAGAGCGTGGGTGATTTGCGTTTCAACCCACGCTCTGGCGAGCGTGGCTACGACACTTGTTGCTGCGTCGGTCCTAAAGCGGCATAGCCGCCACCATATCGTCCAACGATTAGAAACAAAATCCGAAATCCGAATATCGAAATCCGAAACAAATTCAAAATGCTAAATACAAATGTTCGAAACAGGTAGCTCATTCGGAGTCACACGTTCACTGTTTTGGAGCTCTCCGTTTTGGTCATTCGGTCCTTTGATATTTGTATTTTGTTTCGTATTTCGATATTCGTATTTCGGATTTGCTCCATGTCCCAGTCACATTCTTCACAACTTCTCCGCGGAATACAGAGAAGTTGTGTAGAAAGAAACTAAGCTGCCTCTGAACAACCAAGTTAAACCAAGTTAAAAAATTGTTGACTCGTCGATGGTAACATGTTAAAAACCACCAACTTTCAGAATTGCCAGGATTGTGATTAGTGTTCGAAGGATTGAGCGTAGACATCGTTTAAGTTTCTATCCCTTTTTTTTTGCTGAGTGAGGTTGAAATGAAGTGCAAATCGACGTTGCGGCGAGCGTTTACGCTCGTGGAGTTATTGGTTGTCATCGCCATTATTGGTGTCTTGGTTGGTTTGTTGCTGCCCGCCGTGCAGTCCGCGCGAGAGGCGGCTCGGAGAATGCAATGCACGAACAATCTCAAGCAGATTGGCCTGGCGCAACACATGTATCATGACACATATCGCTGCTTTCCGACGGGCGTGTATAACAGTTATGGAGGCAACGCTCCCAGCTTCCCGTACGCAGCTCAGGGCTTGGGAATGTCGGGCGCCTGTTGGTTTCAGTTCCTCATGCCCTACGTAGAGCAGAGAGCGATCTACGATGGCTATAGTCCGTTCTTCGAGGCGGCGGCTCGTCCCGGAGGAAAGGACGTCTACCGGGCGCCCTCGCGGTATGAGAGATTTGCGGTTTATCAGTGTCCCTCCGACCCCTCGAGTCCTTCAGAAAGTCACGATGGATTTCAGGGAAACTACCTGATGTGCGCCGGCTCGACGAACTTCAACAGCGATGCTCCGGACTACGGGTTCAGGTTGAACGGCATGTTTTACGGACTATCCTACACCAGGATCGGAGACGTCATTGACGGCACGTCGAGCACAATGATGGGGAGCGAATGCATCATTCGGGGCCGGGGCGACCGAGCGGCGAACCCCCGCGCGTGGGATGCCGGCGTGTATTTTAATGGGTTCTGGTTCCTGTCCTTGTTTTCGACGATGGAAGGGCCCAACACGTCCGTCAGCGACCGCGTCTATACGTGCCGTTCGACGACCTGGCCCCGCTCGCCGTGCGTCTCGATCACCACCGGGCCGAATGCCAGAATCTACGCCAGAAGTTATCACACCGGCGGAGTTCAAAGCGTGTTGGCCGATGGTTCCGTGCGCTTCATTTCCTCGACCATCGACCTGGCAACCTATCGCGCTCTCGGGACTCGTAACGGCACCGAAGTCATCTCCGACTTTTAAGGAAACTGACATGAAAACTAGGTTCTGGTTCGGCTTCGCGTGGATCACAATTCTGGCCGCCGCTGGCTGTGGAGGAACTGACGGTCCCGTTACCTATCCAATTTCGGGCAGCGTGACGCTCGACGGAAAACCGTTGGAGACGGGAGAGATCCTCTTTCGATCGGAAGGGGCCGTTGCGACTTTCGCCGGGACGATCTCGGCGGGAAAGTATTCATTATCCGCGACCGCCGGCAAGATGCGTGTCGAGATCTCGTCGACCCAAATCGTGCCCGGAAAGCAGGGCCAGCGGGGCGGCACACCCGGTGACCCAATCAGCGAGTCCAACACGGCCCTTGTTTATAAAGAGGCCATCTCGGCAAACTACAACAAAGAGAGCACGTTGACTGCGGACGTCATCCCCAGCGGTCCCCATCAATTTAACTTCGCCCTGAAAAAGTCGGGCAAGTGACGGTTGATCAATCGTCGGTTTCAATTCGGAAAGAACAATCGGGATAGGGGCCCGGTTTCCCGGGACCCCTCCCACACCACCGTAGCATGCGGGTCCGCACTAGGCGGTTCGAAACTTGGGAGCAAAATTTGGCTAAACTTCGCCAAACTGCACGTTCCGTCTGTCTTACTTTTGAAAGGAATCCGCCCATGCTGCAAAAGATGACGTGTTGCAAACTGTTCTGCCTGGCGTCAATTCTGATTGCGAAAACTATGGTCTCGACTCCCCTGCCTGCCGATGAGACATCTCCGGCGTTCGTCTACGTTTCCAAGGCGCCGGAAAAGGAGATTCAAGTCTACCGGCTCGATCCCCAGGCGGAAAAACTCGCCCCGGTCGAGACGTTCGCCGTCAGCGGAACACCTGGTTCGCTCGCGGTCGCGCCAAACAAAACGTCGCTCTACGCTTCGTTGCGGAATCTCAGCAAGCTGGGCAGTTATCGTCTCGACTCGGCGACCGGCCAATTGAAGCTGCTCAACGAAGTCGCGTTGCCCGAAGGCGAGAACGCGGCGTACGTAGCGACCGATCGTTCGGGGAAATGGCTCCTCTCGGCATCGTACGCCGCCGGCAAAGTCGTCGTGCACAAGCTTAACGACGACGGCTCGATTGCATTGCCCGCCGTGCAAACCGTTGTCACGGCTAAGACGGCGCATTGCGTTGCGGTGAGCCGCGACAACAACATCGTCTACGTGCCGCACGTTGCTCCCAACGCCGTTTATCAATTTCGCTTCGACGACCAGTCCGGCATGCTGACGGAGATGAGCCAAGCGCCCGGCGGCGCGGATAAAGCCGGTCCGCGGCATCTGGCGTTTCATCCGACGAAGAACCTGGCGTTCACGTCCGACGAATCCGGCAGCAGCATTACGGCGTATCAAGTCGATCCGAAAGCCGGAGTGAAACCGCTTCAGACGCTGTCGACGCTGCCGACCGACTTCGCCGGCGAGAACTCGACTGCGGAAGTGAAAGTCCATCCCAGCGGAAAATACGTCTGGGTTTCAAACCGCGGACACGACAGCCTCGCCGGCTTTTCGATCAACGACCAGGGCAAACTCATGGCAATCGGTCAAACGCCGACGGAGAAAACGCCCCGTTCGTTCGACATCGATTCCAGCGGCCGGTTCGTACTCGGCGCGGGCGAAGGCTCGGGGAAACTCGCCTTCTTTGCGTGTGACCGCGAGACGGGAAAACTTACGCGCCGGGAAACCTATGACGTCGGCAAGAGTTTGACGTGGGTGCTGGTCGTAGCTGCAGTTAACAAATGACATCGGTACATTCGTATTTCAGGGCGAACAATTCTCCGACATTGGCCTTGGCTCCACGTTGGTATAATGGTTGGCTCGCTCGACAGAATGAGAGAGTAAGAGTTGGATGAAGATTAAGATTAGAAAGAAGACTAGGAGCAAGATTCAGATTAAGAGAAGGATGGACATGACGCCCACGAACGAATGCTGACGTGAAGGACCAGTTGGACCGCGCCGCAGCGTCTGTCCCGCTGAACATCGCGGAAGGCAATGGCAAATACGCCCCCAAGGACCGTTGCCGATTCTTCGATATCGCCCACGGTTCTGCCTTGGAATGCGCCGCGGGGCTCGACACTCTCGTGGCCAAAGGAAAGTTGACGGTCGAACAAATGCGTACCGGCACGGAGATCTTACAACGAGTCGTCCGTGAAAATAGAGAATGAAAAATGGAGAAGAGAATGAAAAATGGTTTGCCGCCCCAGCGACTCGGCGCCTCAGCCGCCCAGCGGGCTCATCCCGCTGGACGGGAGTTTGGCTCAATCTGTCGACACAAGGAGAAAGACATTGCCGCGATACGGAAGACCCTCGATCCTGGCTGCTGCCATGGCGTGTGCGGGAGTCCTCGGCTGGGGGCGCGACTCTCTGGGCGAGGAAGCCGGGGCTGAAAGAGGAGGCGTCCTTTTCTACGCCGGATTTGACAAAAGCAAAGATGCCGACTTCGCGGCCGGGCGTCCCAAAGCGCAGTTTCACGATGGCGGCGGGTCGCTTTGTGCGGACGGGCTCGGTTTCCGCGGCGCCGCGCTGCGCACCGGGGATGGGGAGGGATACGTCGAGTATTCCGCGGAAGGCAATATCAATGGCAAGCAAGGCACGATCGAGTTCTGGATGTATGCGCAGGATTGGGATCACACGGACGGCCACGTCCACCGGTTGATCGATGTCGTTGGCAAGGGGCAAATATACTTTTTCATAAGGCCGCCTGGCGTACAGGAGTTTGTCGTAAGCGCCACCGGCAGCTTTGCGAACACGGCCTACGGGTGCAACCCACTCCAAGGCAGGTGGAGCTGGTACGCCCTGACGTGGCAAGAGGGCCAGCCCTCGGCGATCTACATCGGCGGCATCAAGGCGTCAGGGAAATCCTGGACCCATAGCGCGGGGCGGTCGGGGCCGACACCGGAGCCGGAGGCACTACTCAGGATCCTCATCGGCGATTTCGGGGGCATACCGGCGCGCCAGGCCCATACGCTCATCGACGAGGTTTACATCTACGACCGCGCGCTCACGCGCGAGGAAGTCGACTGGGCGGCGGGAAACGCCCTGACGCGCAAGCCGGGCATGGACATCCCGGCGAACTTCATGCAGCCGAAGGCCAAAGTGGTGCCGGATCCGGCGAAGAGCGCGCTGGTAGTGGAGGTCGACAGCGGCGATCGCAGCGGCGAGTTCGCGGGCACGGCGCGGCTGGAGCCGTCCACGGGGACCTCGCCGGCGCCCATCGCGCCGACAGAGGGCCGGTTCGGCCAGGCGGTCATTCCCTACACCGACCTGCCGGAAGGAGAGTACAACGTCATCGCGGACATCAGGACCAAAGACGGCAAGCCCATCGCGTCGGTTACCACGAAGCTCGTCGTCCCCGGGCCGCCGGTCTGGCTGAAAGAGAAGGTGGGCGTTTCCGACACGCCCCCGCCGCCGTGGATGCCGATCGATGTCGAGGGAGACCTCGTCAGGGTTTGGGGGCGAGAATACAGCCTGGGGGCGTTCGGACTGCCAGCAAAGGTGGAGACGCAGGGCGCCACGATGCTGGCGGGGCCGGTCGGCTTCCGGGCGGTTTCCGGCGGCACGGATGTGACCTGGACGCAGGATTTGCCCGCGGTCAGCAGCCGGACAGCCGCGAAGGTCGTCTGGGAGGGGAAATCGCGCAGCGCTCTGGGCGAGCTGAGCTGGCGCACGCAGGCGGAGTATGATGGGTTTCTGCTCCATGATTTCACGCTCACGCCGGCCGCAGGCGCGGCGGTCGAGTTGATGGAGCTGCGCGTGCCGATCCGCAAGGAGTTTACCGGGCTCTACTCTCAATGCGGAAGGAAGCGAGGGTCTCTCCCGCCGGGCACCGGTGAAATCGGCGGCGCCGGAGCCGGATATTGGTGGATCGGCACCGACGATGTGGGCCTCTGCGGAGCCATGGAGCACGGCGGGGCATTCATCGGCGGCGCGGGCGGCTCCTCGCCCATCGTGCGGGAGCCGAACGGCGACGTCACCGTAATCTACCGGTTTGCCGGTCAGCAAACCGCGCTCGCCGAGCCATGGAAACTAAGGCTTGTCCTGCAGGCCACGCCCACGAAGCCGTTGCCGGCGGACTGGCGCACATGGCGGGATGCTTCGCCGTTTGCGGAGGCGGACCGGCGGGCATGGCGGGGGGCCGTTAACCTGTGGATCGCGTATCCCTGGCCAAATGAGCCAGCGCACCGGTATTTCGCGTTTCCCGTTGTGAAGGATCCGAACTGGTACCGCGATCACGTGAAGTACCTGCAAGCCGGTGGCCCGGGGATGTGGCGGGACAACCAGACGGTGCAAGAGGATGCGGTGCCAGACACTGAAACGAAGTCAGCGCGGAACAAGGTTCTTCCTTATAGCATGTTCGCCTTCATGGCGCCCGGGATGTCCGAGTGCGACTTCCACTGGAAGGAGTGGTTCAATCCAGTCGGGTTCTCCAGTCTCGGCGGCGGATTGTACCAGTACGCCGCCGTGCGCCCGGTTCCCTCGTACATCGACTTCATGGTCTGGAAGCACCGGGAGCTGATCCGGGAGTACGGGCACGACGGACTCTACATCGACTTTGCCGGGATTTGCCAGCCGGCGCTCGACGTGGAGCACGGCCTGGGATACGAACGCGGCGGCACACATCATCCCGCCGGGTTCCCGATTGTGGCCACACGCGAGACCTGGAAGCGGATGTACACAATGCTGCACAAAGAAGCCAAGGTTAGAAGGCCGCTCATCGTCGGTCACACTTCCGAGAATGCGTGTGCGCCCATCCTGTCCTTCTGCGATGTCTGGATCAACGGCGAAGCCAACTGGTTCGGGCAGTTGAAGGACAATTACCTTGACGTGCTTCCGCTCGACGAACTGCGGGCGGAGTGGCGGGCGCAGCATTTCGGCGGCGTCCCCTGGTGGCTGCCCGCATGGCAGAGGGCAGCGACTCTTGAGGACAAGGACGTGGCCGTCCGCCGCAGCGACGGCTCCGTGGGCACGGTCAGCGTCGAAAAGACCCACCATTTGTTCGGCATCGGCCTGCTCTTGGATATCGCCGTCTGGCCGATAACCGGGACGAACGCCGAGGCGGCCAGACAGTTGTATACCGTCCAGGATAGGTTCGGCATGGGGGATGTGCGGTTCTCCGGCTACTGGAACAACGCGGACCTCATCAGCGGACAGACCAACGAGATCAAGGCGAGCGCCTACCGGAAGCTCGAGGGCGGGGCGCTCGTTGTCGTATTCAATACGGCCAGAGAGGCCAGGGCCGCGACGCTCAGCGTCGCCTGGGATCAATTGAAGTCGGACGCCCCGCTCGAGGTTTTCGACGCCTATACGCAGACGCCCGTCGCGGTGAGCGGGAAGGCCGTCACGCTTGACGTTCCGCCTCTCAACTATCGGCTGCTGCAGGTCCGGTGAAGGAGACCCTGCTGATGACGAAGTGCCAGGGAGGGGTCTACCAGCCGCAACCGGGCATACTTGTTCCGCCTTACGCGGGTTCGCCCCGATCGGTGTCGTAGTGGCCGAGTTCGACGAAACGATGATTCTGCGGTTCAATGCCGGAACTGCGAGTACTTGTTCCGGCCTACTGATCTCTCTCCCCTTCAAAGCGGAGCACAACCAGCGAGTTCGGCTTGAGCTGGTAGGTCACTGTGCCGGTTGGGGTGATTTGGAGAGTCTGCGGATCGGCGAGCTTCACGGTGTCGGGCCGTTCGATCGTGTTTTCCGCGAGATAACTGTCCGCTCGCACTTCATGGACTTCGACGGCAGCCTTCCTGGGCCAGTCTCGGATCTCAATGCGGGTCTCGACGGCTTGGTTCCCGTCCTTGTTCAGCAGGGCGACGTAGAGCCGGTCGTCGCTCACCGAAGCGCAATGGGTCACGCGATCGAACGAGTATTCCGGATCGAAGTACAAACCAGGCCCGGGGGCGTCGATCGAGTTGTTGCCTTGCGGGCGACTTTCAACAAGAAACGCCCCTCGTTGCTCGCTGAGAAGTTTGAACGTCCAGTAGATCGGCATGCGATACCCGTATCCTTCGTCGGTGCTCTTCCCCTTGTACGCAATCCCCTGTTCGCGTGTCGTCTGAATCGAAAATAAAGCCTGGGCGTCATTGGAAAAAGCGTGCCAGAATGCCGCATGGATGTTCTCGGCGGGAACGCTCTTCTGCATCATGTAGAGCAGGTGATCGGACATGAACACGGCGGTGGCCATCGTCCGCATCAGCGATCCGCGAACACTATTCTCGTGTTGAGGGAAGATGCCCGCCGTCCAGTCGGCGGACCATTCGCCGACGATCAGTTTGGGAGGCGGCTGTTGCTTGCACTTTGCCTTGATCAGCGCATTGACGACTTCGTGGCACTCGCGGAACTTCGTTCCCCAGCAGTAAAGATGTTTCCATTCGTCGTCAGTTCCCAGGAATTCGTACTTGCCGTTCCAGCCATTGGCGGGATAAAAGTGCCAATCGAAGTAATCGACGTCGACGTTCAGGTTTTCGAGAAATGCCACGGCGAATTCGTGGCTGGTCGTGAAGTTGATGTCTGGAGCGTTGGGCTTGTTCTTCACCTCGGAACGCGGACGTTCGATGTTGATCAGCGGCACGAGCACTTTCGCTCCCGGTGACATCTTGCGGATCAGCGGCACGAGGCGATCCAGTGCTTTCGCATATTCCCTCGCCCCCGCGGCGTTCTCCTGAAATCCCTGCGGGTAACTGTGGACCTCGTTGCCGAGCTGCCAGTAAGTGATTTTGTACGGTTGAACTCGGCCGTTGGCTTTGCGTTTCTCTGCCCAATTGACGCCGTCACCGTCGATGTCTCCATCGCCCACGAGGTATTCGAGGTAACCCTGCACGGACTCCTGGGGTTCGCCGACGAAATTGATCTGCATCAAGGGCTCGATCTTGAAGCGTTCGCAAAGTTGGAGATACGTATCGAGGTCGTAGACTTCATAGGGGAGACGTTCGGGATTATTGCCGATGTGATCCTGCCAATAGAAATTGGACCACGAGCCACGGTGGTCGTCGCGGTTAAAGACGAACCCGCCTGGATATCGTGCGATGCGCAGCCCGGATTCTCCGATGTCGCGGAACACCCTTTCCGGATACTTGGGAGCGCGCAGTGGATTGGTCTTATGGTCGATCCCGGCGCCGAAGATGTACGGACTGATGCGTCCCTGTTGTACGCGCGGCATGACCTGCAGATCGACGCTCAGCTCGTCGGCAACCGCCGACCTGCCCGGCCCGATCGCGCCGACGAACATCAGCACTCCCATGGCGATTCCCAATTTCGCCCGGGCCGCTACCCGACTGTTGAGCAGATTCCACGAAACGCGGCAGCGAATATCCATGATCGTCTCCTGATTGCAAAGCAGCGAATCGGTGTCGCCGTGTGGTGTGGCTTGTTTGAGTCAGGCATCGCATAATACCAATCCTGGAACTTGCGGTGTATTCCCGGACTGTCAATTCCGCGATCTATCAGCGTTTAGGAAGGTACTGCCAACCATGCGTTACGCCCTGATTGTCTTCAGCGTCATCGTCGTTATGGCGATTGCGCCGCCGGTCCGTGCCGCCGAGATCACCTTCAAAGTCGTCGTGGATCGGGGAGCCGATTTGGGCCAGAACTTCGGTTCGGTGTTTGAGGCCACGAGCGAGGACGGATCGCTCGTCGTCGGGGCCGGATTTCAGAATGTGTACAACACCCGCAATCGTGCCGACCGCCATGCCTTGCAGTTTTTTGTGCGGCCCGTCGATGGCCAGCGCGAGTTCGTCGTGCAGCCGCTCCCCCGCCCCAACAACCTGTGCGGCACGTATCTCTACGGACGCGATGAAATCGTCTATTCCACGTATGGAGGCCTCAGAGCCTGGGAGGCCCGGGCGAACGGCTGGCGCGGATTATCCGACATCGGCGGGACGCAAGAGACCATGCGTGTGGGAAATGGGCTGCTGGAATTCGGCGACAGCATGGTGAAGTACGACGGTCAGGCCGTTCTTTCTCGTCCGGCCCATGGCAGATATCTAATGTTCTTCTACGCCGACGGCCATCTCTGTTTCTACCACAGCCGCGGCGCAGGTGGCTACCGCGCGTATCAGGATGACGAGGACGGCTTCAGCAAGTTGTATGCCTGCCGCTGGACACCAGGCGAAAAGGAGGTCGATCTGGCTAAGGCCATCGTGATGACGCTGCCAGTCGTTGGTGAAACGACGTTCGCCTGGGGACAACTCGATCGGCAAATCGTGACAGGTTCGAACATCGGCGGTTTTTACATCCTAGAAGGTGAACGCTGGCGGATGTTGCTGGAGCCAAAACTCGGCGTCAGCTACCAGCTCTATTCGACCATGGCTTATTACGACCGGCTGTTGATGGGGCAATACCCAACGGGCCGACTGTTCGAGTTCGACGGCCGAGCGATTACCGATCGGGCCGGCTGGCCGCCGGTTCTGCCAGGCGTCACGGCAAGCTCTCGCGAAGCGCAGACAACCGTCATTTACGGAGGCGAGCCGCTGGTCGGCGTCTGGCCCTGGGGAGAATTGTGGCGCTATCAACCGGACGCCGGGAATTGGTCCTTCGTTCGCCGCATGTTCGACCATCCGCAACTCTCCGACCAGATCATTCATCCCTACGACGTTGAGAACCGCGGCTACTCGGTGAGCAACCAGTGGGGCCAGCGCGTCACGAGCCTCGTCACCAGCGGGCCCGACTTGTTCGTCGCGACATCCGCCAAAGATCCGTGCGAGTGGGACGCGGGCAAGTTCCCCTTCCTGGCACCAGACAAGTGGAAGAGCTACGGAACCGTCTATCGATTGACGACGCCCGGCCACCTCGGAGCAAGCACGACCTGGACTGCCGGTCCCACGACATTCGAATTGACCCTCCGCGGCAAGTCGATGTCGATTTCTCAGGACGGCAAGAAGCTTGCCGAGACCGCTGTGACAGGTCCGCTCGCCGAACGATTGCAGGCCGTTTCACAACTCAAGCCGGTCCGCTGGGGCGAGGGAATCTACGGCCGATTTACTGGTCCCAAGCTAGACGGAATGCTGACGAGCCAGGTGCAGCCATGAGCAATCGTTACTGGTTCGTCATTCTGCTTGTTCTCATTGGCCGGTCGGTCCCAGCGGAGGACACCCCGGCGATCGGGGCGAAGTCGCCGCCGACGGTTCACGACATCGGTTCGCGGCGCGAGTTGTTTGTCGACGGGGCGCTCGTCGACCGACTGCTGGGGAAAGCGGAAC
>SXGS01557766.1_pt1 | contig 11038 bp, 8 predicted proteins | sample 3174681 | NCBI WGS metagenome assembly SXGS01 (sample SAMN11356861, study PRJNA531348) | freshwater metagenome | isolation source: freshwater sample F1-80 | place: China: Fuxian Lake, Yuxi | collected 2017-12-25 | reverse complement strand
GGTTCAACACCCGACAAACAACCCCCGTCCCCTTTTCTTTGTCACATCCAAATGAAGCTGTTTATGATCTGCATTTCCGGCAGTACTTACCGGCGCAAGAAGGAGTCTCGACTCAAATTAATTGGATTCCCTGCTGGACGAACTACTCCTGCAATGATTGCCTTGAAAATCCAACTGGACCCGGCAAAAAGTGTCACTACAATCCATTTAACAATACACAGTCCATCGAGTTTCCGGTGTTTCAATTTGTGGTTATGCCAGATACTTGTAACCCATACATATTTCCGTAGCAGTGAACTAGTGCGAGGGGTGTGACAAAATGTTGATGAGTTCATATTTGGTCCGGACTGTATTGTTAGTATGCGTCAGTAGCGTTCACTTAAGCGAATCTGCGACGGCACAAGACGTTTCTGATTCCGGGAAGGGTCAGAAACTGCTTTTTCAATCATACGAATACTGTACGGGATTACACTCCAAGCATTCAGTGATGGTTCGACTGCGATACTACGGACCTGGCGGCGAAAAGGCGGCATTGAATCAAGGCCCTCAGCTCAATCGATTCGAAGACCGTTTCTTTGTGCATCTGTCCGAGTCCCCTGGAGGTTCTACTGGTGCAACATCCTTCGCGTATCGAGAGCGGGCGGCGAATATGTTGGCTCCCGACGTGGTAAATGCTTCAGGCTCGCTTGGTGAATTGGCGTCGATGATAAAATCCGGTGATTTCAAAGAATTGGCCAGTCGTATCGGTGAAGCTGGACTTGTGCAAACGAAAATGAGTGACTTAGCCGCTGTACATCGCAACGATTGGTTTGTCGGTTCATGGATGACGGGAAGGTTGCAAAATATTCAGAATGTAACCGATAGGATGCGTAGCAATGAAGATTTTGCGAAAGGCGTCAAGTTTCAGATTGGGAAATTTCAAATGGAATCTATGGCATTGCCATTGTTGACCATTTATTCAGTCATAACGAACGAAGTTGTGTTTAGCCGAGCGGAGGAGCTGTTCAACGCGCGTTACTTCGCGTTCGACTACAAACAAAATGACGATGTGATAGCCGTGTGGCAGCGCGATGCAGGCGTCGTTCGCGTGAGGTTTGGCGCAAATGTTGAAAACCTGCCTGTCGAGATAGAGTACTTCAGTCGTAAGAAGGAGCTTGGCAAGCTAAAGCAGGGTGAGAATCCAGGCATTCTGACTTACCGAACTGTGACGCAGTGGACGGAGTTTGAGAATGGAAAGACGGTCGGAAAGGTTGCATCATTGGCCCCATACGAGATTACGATGGAGCGAATTCCCAATGGGCGATCAGGAGTGTATAACCGACTGGAAGCTATGTTTGAATGGGATTTTCGATTCGACCCAAGTATCGTTACTGTAGAGACAATTTTGAACAAGCCATCCAAGGAGACCTCCGAACCAAATCCATTGATGAATTTGGCGGATGGCCTGACAAAGCGATTGGATTTAAGGGATGCGCAACTAAGTAGCTCCGGACCGAAGTAAATAAAACAGCTTGTGCGGATTTTGCACTGGTGGTATGGGCAATTACCAATCTCTCTCACTCCACCGTGGAAAATGCGCAAATTGAGGGCTCACTGAAACGATCCGTGAGGCATGTTAAGAGCGCAAACATCTGCTGCTAACTTAACCTGCCTTGCGGCGCGTTTGGGCGGTTGGTTCTCTCGCAGGTAGGCTCAAGATGGTTGGCTCTTGCGTGGCGAGGGGACCAATTTGCCATGGCTTGCTGGCGGCTCCGTTCCAACGATGCTGAGCGATTTGCTGTAAGATCAAATCGGCGACCTTTACGGCTCGACTGCCATCGACACCGGTCACGCTCGGAGCTGAGCCGGTGCGGATGCTCAACGCAAAATCGTTTTGTTCATCCAGAATCGCGTTTCGAGGTTGAGCTGGAATCGTTTCGACCTGAAAATAATCTTGCATGATGCGGTCTTTGATCTGCATGCGTGATTCCGCGGGCAAGCTGTCGAGATTCACCACCCGTTCCATGATTTCGGTCGATGGACGGACCAGGCGCGCTTCATTATGTTGGAAATCGATTTCCGCGAAGCCGCTAGTTGTATAGATTTGCATCCGGCGGGTCGCTTGCAATCCAATTCGCGATGCGCGCAACGAGGCGACACAGCCGTTGGCAAATGTTAGCCGAGCTTCCGCCAGGTCTTCGTGCTCTCCCAGGACAGCAATCCCACAGGCACTTGTTTGCTGAACCTCGCTGCGAACTAAGTTGAGGATCAAGTCGATATCGTGGATCATCAGATCCATAACCACGCCGATATCCGTGCTGCGACCGCTGTAACTGCCCGCCCGCACGGCTTCGATAAATTTTGGCTGTCCCAATCGCGGCTGAATCGTCGTCCAGCTTGGGTTGAAGCGCTCGACATGCCCGACTTGCAGAATGCGACGATGGTGATTGGCGATTTGTACCAGCCGGTCCGCCTGATCGGGAGAGGCGGCCAAGGGTTTTTCCACCAACACGTGAATTCCGGCTCGCAACAGCGTACTAGCCACTTCGTAATGCGTCGAAGTCGGCGTCGCCACAATTGCCGCATCCACTTGGCCAACCAGTTGACGATAATCGCGATAAGTGGCGATCTGCAATTGGTCTTGCACGGTGCGGCAGGCTGCTTCTGACGGTTCCGCTACCGCGATGAGATCGAATTGTTCGTTCCCTTTGGCCAATTTGGCGTGAATGCGCCCCAAATGTCCGCCGCCGATGATCGCCAGACGCAATGTGCTCACGCTGCTTTCCTCCGGTCTCGACCACGTCCATGGCGACCGAGTTGAGAATCCTCGATGAATTCAAACAGTACTTCTAACTCCGGCAGAGTCTTACCATTGCCGGTCAGAATTTCGCGTGCGTGTTCCATACCAACTCGCGAGCGGTAGAGCAATCGATATGCTTCCATCAGCGCCTTGATGGCCTCGGTGGAGAAGTTCTTGCGTTTGAGTGCGACGACATTTACCGTGCGCGGGCGCGCTGGAAAGCCTTCGACCAACATGTACGGCGGTACATCGTGCAGTACTCGGCTGAGGCCGCTGACGAAACTGTAGCAACCGATCGAAGCAAAGTGGTGCACGGCGGCGCCGCCGGACAGCGTTGCATCGTGCTGGACATGCACGTGACCACCGAGCATGACGTTATTGGCCATGATCACGCGGTCACCGACTTTGCAATCGTGCGCCACGTGGCTGCACGTCATCATGTAACAATTGCTCCCCACCGATGTGATACCGTCTTCCTTTTCCGTCGCGCGGTTGATCGTTACGGACTCGCGGAATACGTTGGAATCTCCGATGATGACTTGTGTTGGCGAACCTTGGTAACTCAAATCCTGGGGCTCGGCACCGATCACCACGCCTGGGAACATATGGTTGTTTCGACCAATGATCGTGTGACCGGTAAGGGTAACGTTGTTTTCTAATCGTGTGCCGCGACCAATCTTGATGTGTGGGCCAATGACACAATGGTGGCCAACGCGAACTTCGTCGTCCAATTCGGCGCGAGGGTCTACCACGGCGGTATGTGCAATAATCGTGGCCATAGGAATGGGGCTTTCCAAAACAAATGTGATTCGCTCCAAAGTCCCGCTTGATCGGAATAAATTCCGGCAGTGATGGAGTCGAGGGTTAGTGATCGAGTTTTCCTAGTTGCGATCTGAGTCTGTTCTCAGCGAACCTATACTGCCTTTCGAAGTCGAGTTTGTGCGGCATATGCGTTCTTCAATGCTTGTGCCAAGCTGCCGTTTAGTTGATGGCCGCTGCGGAAGGCGACAATTTTGCCTCGGATGTCTACGCCCGCCAGTGCCAAATCACCGAGCAAATCGAGGGCTTTGTGCCGCGCGCATTCATCGGGAAATCTTAGTGAGTTATCAATAGGGCCAGCTTGATCGAATACCAACAAGTCGCGCGGAGTAACGTGCCGAGCTAGTCCTTGCTGCTGTAATTGCTCAGCTTCTGCGATGGTGATAAAGGTTCGCGCCGGAGCAAGATCTTGCAAGAAAGTTTGTTCGGTAACGAGAGCGGAGTACACCGCCTGGCCGATCGGACTTTTCGCGCCATAATCCAAGCGATATTCAATTGTCAGTTCGGATGCGTTGCCCGGCAGTGCCATTATCCATTGATGGTCGTTGCCGATGCGCAGAGGTTCGGCGATTTGAAACTGCGCGCGTTCAGTTGACTGTAGACGTTTGCCCACCGACGCAAGCGCCAGCGCGTAGGCGTGGCTGCTCCCGTCCAAGCTCGGCATTTCACAATTGGTGCAATGAATTTCGACATTGTCGATCTGCAGGGCCAGCAGAGTCGCCAGCACGTGCTCGACCATGTCCACCATGGCGGTACCCTGCGCCAGCCGCGTGCGCAGCGGCATGTCCACGCGATAATCCACAACTGCGGGGACACTGGGGCATTCCTTGAGGTCGGTCCGCACGAAAACGATTCCCGTGTGCGGCTTGGCGGGCAGGAAGGTCAGCGTGATCGGTTGACCGCTCCAATATCCACGACCACTGACCTGACAGGGGCGACCGATGGTGTGCTGAAATCGAGTTGCCCGCATGACTTCCCTGTCTGTGAGCACGGTTGACCGTGTCGAGTATTGAAGTTTAGTAATTGTCGAATATGGGAATACCTCGCGTTCAAGCGTGCATAGTGAACGCGAGGTATCAAAAAATCGCTGTCGATAAACCTACTTCAGAACTTGCGTTCCTGGCCGAGTGGCGCTATTGGCTGCGGCGGCCTGCGTGGCTTGAGTTTGTTGAGGTTGTTGAGGTTGAATTGATGACAGCACCCAGTCGGTCAGATCGTAATTGGGGTTGAAATAGAACACTTCTTGGCTCATTGCCAACTCGATGGTGTTCGGTTTCTTGGGGTCAACTTTCTCTCTGGAGCAACGCAGCACGGCTGCTGCTCCGTAGTACTCACAGGCATGCTTGAGCAAACCAGTAAGTTGAGCGTGCACTCTTGCCAGGACTTCTGCACGAGCTTCATCAAATACTTTGCGCTGGCGAACGATTTCGAGTCGAAACTGAGTATCGGCGTCTGCAATGGATTTTTCCTTCCGCTGGTACTCGGGGCTGCCTTCCGTGTAATTTTCACCCAGCGCCTTCATGTCTGCCATGATTCTGTCTCGCTTGGCAGCGAATTCTTCATCCACTTTTTTCATGTTGGTTTGAATTGCTTCAATCTCCTTTTTCATCGTCGGATGATTCTGAAGGATGAAGCCAAGGTCCACGAAAATAAACGGTCGGGACGCAGCGCCGGCGGCCTGCGTCTGAGCGGGTTGTTGACCAAATGCCGCAGATGTCGCAACCAAACAACCGCACATGACTGCGGCAACTAGAATTCGTACTTTCATTGATACAGCACTCCTTGCTCGAGACTTGGCGTGATGGTGTTGGCCTGCATCCAGCAGAATTATGGCGTCCGATCCATCCGTGCGCCGCCCATCACCTATTTTCCACCGATAAATGGCGAAACAGCGGACGTATTCTGACAATCAACGACTGCGGGGTAAAGAGCGAAATTTTTTCAACATAGTCGCATAATCGCTGCGTAGCTTCTTTGCCTATTATGCATTCAATGAGATATAAAGTTGAAACTCAAGCCGTAAGGCGAGCGGCAGATAGTTTCTTACCAACACAAGCCCGAAGCGCAAGCGAGTGTATGCCAGGATTGACGCATTCGCTTGCGTTTCGGGCTTGTATTCGCTGAGGCCTTGGTAAATTGCCATCTGCCGCTCGCCTAAAACGACACATGCGACCCATGAGGGCCGCACGTGAGAGGGTTTTCGAGTAGTAGAGTCTTTGCCAATTTAGTTATTGGGACGTCGAGGAAAGAGCGGGCTGTGGTCGATTTCCAATTTTGCTCCACTCAGTTTGCCTCGCCCAGCTCCTCGCCCTTGTGCAAATGCGGGCGACGCGAAAACTAGTAAAGTTGCACAAACCACAACAGCCAAGCACGATCGAATTACGGTTTTCATACCAACGTCCTCAAAAAGCAATGAATCGCGGTTCGGAAACTCGGGCACAATGCCTGAAGAATCGTCACGCACAGAGATTCAAAACTCACGCACCGAGGAGAAAGTCTTACCTCACCGCGCATTGAATGTCCAACGGAGGCATTTAAGTGTTAATCTTTATTCACGTATCGTGAGCCGCAAGGCAATAATTCCCGATGCCAGCCTGACTTATCTAGCAGTTTTTGCTTTGCGAACTGCGTCGCGGTCGCGAAAATTACCGCCAAAATATGGATATTTGTCCCAGCCATCGAAACTTGGATCAACTCGTGGATCATGCGTGTCTCGCATCCACTGTCGTACTCGTTCTCGCAGCCTGTTTAGCGTTGGCGCGTAAGCGGATTGGGCCGCGACGTTTCTCAATTGATGCGGATCGGATCGCAAATCGTACAGCTCTTCTTCCGGTCGCTTGCTAAAGCTCAAGTCGAAAAATGGTTTCACCTCCGGTGCACTCGATTGTGCAACCATAAAAAGTTTGGCTCGCGAGCCGTCGACATCGCCGAAGTCGCCAACCGCTACGTGTCCGATGGGGTCACCCGCGGGCCAGCGATCGGGACGCATGTTCCACAGATACAAAAAGTCTTCCGTGCGTATTCCTCGGATCGGATAACTGAGGTCGCCCTTGCGCACGTTGGCGTGACGTTCGCGCTCGACGAAGACGTGGTCTCGCGCTTCCGAGTCACTCTGGCCGTGCAGGATGTTCAAGAAACTTCTGCCAGTCATTGCGGCAGGGCAATCAATACCTGCCGCTTCCAAAATCGTAGGAGCTAGGTCGGTCAGACTGATGAAGTCGGGTGACGAACTGCTGGCCGCAATTCTGCCTTTCCATCGAATCGCCATCGGTACGCGAGTGCCAGTGTCATAACAGTTCGCCAAACCGCGCGGCATTTGCCAACCATTGTCACTGGTATAAATCAACAGCGTCTGGTCGAGCAGTTGATCATCTTGCAGACGATCGACCACTTGTCCAGCGGCCCGGTCCACTTGACGAACGGCCGCGTAGTAGGCCATTAAACTCTCACGAACTGCCGGAACATCGGGCAAGTAGGGCGGGATCGTCAAAGTGCTTGCGTCGATGCCGTCCCAATCTGCGGCCTCCCAGCGCCATTTGTATAGTGCGGTGTCTGTATTTCCATTCCAAAAAAAGAACGGCTTAGACTTGTCGCGCACGGCCATGAATTCCGCAAAGCTCGGGTACTCTTTGCCGACTGGGTTCTCCGACCAACCGTACTCGAGAAAGCGACCGGGCGACCACCCTTTGCCAGTGAACCCAACTTCGTAACCCGCGCTCCGCAAATACTCGGTGAAGACCTTGAACTTATTCTGAAATGGGCTCCACAGACTGGCCGCTTCCTCAAGTTGGTGCGCGGCGCGACCTGTCAGAATAGATGCGCGAGTCGGCGAGCAAGACGGCACCGGGCAGAACGCTCGCGTCAGCAACATGCCTTCGTTGGCAATGCGATCAAAAACGGGGGTCTGCACCGTGCGATCGCCAAGCGCGCCGGCATGTGGCCAAGACCAGTTGTCGGCTATGAACAAAACGATATTGGGCCGCGACGATTCGGCCAGCAATTTACTGGCACAACTGGCCACAAGGATGACGATTACGATGGGGATGACGCGACGGAATTGGCGTTCAATCGATTCAATAACGGGCCTGGCCGTCATGGGTGTTCGTCCTTTCTGATATCGACGGGCGCAATCGTGTAGCGCCTTCGTTTTTTTGCCGACAGGCTGTCCCTACGGGACAAAATGCATCACGCCGAGGCTGTTCTACCGACATTTCGTCCCTACGGGACTTTTGCGAAACGGTCTTACTGACTCTGCAACGCATTGGTGGGCTGATCGCCAAGGCGATAGAAAATGGCCAGCGGCAGGACCAACAACGCTATCATGAAGAAAACCGAACTGACCGGCCATGACATCCAGCGCGAGATTTGCTCGAAAAGCTGGTACAACGGGCCAGCGATTAACATACCCGCAAAGTTCGCTTGATTCATCGTGGCGATCATGCGTCCCTTCAGTGCCGCGGGCGGTCGCTCCTGCAGGAAAACTTGTAGGGGAATCGAATAAATCGCGGCGGACACTCCAAGCCCGATCAGCACTACGTGGCAAGCGCCGGAACTCAACCAAAGTTGATCGCCATTTTCGCCACTTTGCCAAACTCCCAGCAACGTCAGGCTGAACACGATCCCCCACAGCCCAGTCGTCACGAGGCGATGATTGGAAAACTTACGGCACAGCCATCCACCCAGCGGACCTCCCAACATGATACCGACCGCAATCATTCCGACCAAAGTACCCGTGTTCGCCATGCTCAATTTCAGCATATCCACACCCAGTCGATTGACTGTCGGCATGGTGATCGAGGAGACCATCCAAAAGACGCACGACACGAGCAGGGCCACCAGCAAAGGTCGATCGTGCCTAAACAGATCGGTAATTTCTTTGCTGATCCCAAAATCGCGAATCGTTAACACAGCTTCGGGCTGTGCGGCAGACGTGCGTCCGATAAACGTCGATGTCAACGTTCCTGCTACCGCGATCGCAACACAAATCAGCGAACCAATCCACAATTGGCCCATGCCCACGACTTCACCCTGCTCGTTCTTAACCACAGTTGCATCGAACAGGCCACCTGCACAAATCACGCCGAAAATGATCGCCAAGAACGTCGCCATCAGAATCAAGCCATTCGCGCGGGCCAGATCTTTGGGGCGAAATAATTCAGGCAAAATGCCATATTTCCCGGGTCCAAAAAAAGTGCTGTGCATGCCCATCAGAAACAGAACCGTCCAGGTTCCCAGCATGCCCCACGACTGGTAGAACAGAAAGGCCAACATGCCAAGCAACATGACCGCGATCTCTGCGACTTTGCAGTACACGATGATCGGTGTCTTGCTGAAACGATCGGAAAGATAGCCCGCAAATGGACTGAACAACACGAACGGTAACGAAAACGTGAACGTCGCCCAGCCTTGCATGTCCGAGGCAGCAGCGGCAGTTGGCAATGCGAGCAACAACACCAATTGTTTGTAGACGTTGTCGTTGAATGCGCCCAAGAATTGGGTCAGATTGATTCCCCAAAAGGATCGATCTGCCAGCAAATCTGGCCGCTCGTCGCGATCTTGTGATCCATGCTCGGCGGGTTGCCCAGAAAGCTCCTGCGAGGGATTCGATTCCATTAGTTATTCCTAAATACCAAGTTTCCAAATCCAGCACATGTTCTAATTTCCTAACTCTTAGTGCGCCAAAGCAGAGAATCGTTAGCACCTCCTACTACCTGCTCAAATCGGCGTCTTAGAATCGGTGCAAGCATTATTGCCAAATATCTTGGCCTTGCGCCTGGCCAAAGGGATCGCGCGTTCAAAATTATGAATTGGCGGGCAAATCGTTTGGCGTACTGCCCGCGTTCACCTTCCGTCAATTTTGAATTTTGAACGCGCGATCCCTTAGCTAACTTCTAACCCGGTTCATAGCCCAGATTCGGTCCCAGCCAGCGTTCAATTTCTCTCAGAGACATACCTTTGCGCTTGGCATAGTCCTGCGCTTGGTCTTGCGTAATGCGATCTACGGCGAAGTACCTTGCGTCCGGGTGCGAGAAATAAAACCCACTGACACTGGCTGCTGGCCACATTGCAAACGATTCCGTGAGTTTGACGCCGGTCGCGCTTTGGGCGTCGAGCAATTCGAATAAGATCGCTTTCTCGGTATGGTCGGGGCAAGCGGGATAGCCAGGTGCAGGGCGAATCCCACGATACTTTTCGTCGATCAGTTCTTCATAGCTGAGATTTTCACGTTCTCCATACTTGAGATCAAGTCGGGCCTGTCGATGTAGCAGCTCGGCCAGCGCTTCGGCCAATCGATCGGCCAAGGCCTTCACCATGATCGCATTGTAGTCGTCACCTTGGACCTGGTATTTCCTCGCTAATTCATCCGCACCCTCGCCCGCAGTCACCACGAACGCGCCTAGAAAATCCGTTCGACCTGAATCGACTGGAGCAATGTAATCGGCCAGTGATCGAAAATCGTCTTGCCCTTTTCGTTCCCACTGTTGTCGCAAGAAATGAAACCTCGTCAATTCAGTTCGAGCGGATTCATCGCGATACAGTACAACGTCGTCGCCGACGCTGGCGGCGGGCCAAAATCCGTACACGGCTTGGGCGTGAATGCTTTTATCAGCGATAATCTTGCGCAACATCTGCTGAGCGTTCTCATACAGTTCGCTCGCTTCGGCACCATAGGTTTCGTCAGAGAGAATTTTCGGGAACTTGCCCTTTAATTCCCAAGCTTGAAAAAATGGTGACCAGTCGATGAACTGGGCAATCTTCTCAAGCGGATAATCTTGCAGGATCTTGGTGCCAGTAAAACTGGGGCGGCATATTTCCACTTGTCCCCAATCGCAGCGAAATTTCTTGTCGCACGCTTCACGGTACGGAACCAGTTTGGTTTGACGAGCTTGATAACTGGCAACCAACTGAACCTGCAATTCGCGGTTGTCTCGGTTAAACGATGGCCGGGATTCTCGATTGCACAGTTTTTCGACTACGCCCACGGAACGCGAGGCGTCCAGCACGTGCACGACTTCATGATCGTATTGCGGAGCGATCTTGACTGCCGTGTGTTTGGCGCTGGTTGTGGCACCGCCAATCAGCACCGGAATGTTCAGCTTGCGTCTTTTCATTTCGCGGGCTACGTGCACCATCTCATCCAGGCTGGGTGTGATGAGGCCAGACAGTCCAATTACATCGACCGATTCTTGGATCGCAGTCTCCAGTATTTTTTCGCATGACACCATGACGCCCAGATCGATCACTTCGAAATTGTTGCAGGCGAGCACAACTCCGACGATGTTCTTACCGATATCATGCACGTCTCCTTTGACAGTCGCCATCAGCACTTTGCCGCGACCGCTCTTGCCCACGATTCCACTTTGTCGCTTTTCCTCTTCCATAAAAGGCATCAGATAAGCCACAGCTTTTTTCATGACGCGCGCCGACTTGACGACTTGT